>Ga0207797_1003597_pt1 | contig 10197 bp, 9 predicted proteins | sample PRCRCaboRojoPR_6_FD_187275 | JGI IMG/M metagenome (GOLD analysis project Ga0207797, IMG submission 187275) | Marine sediment microbial community from Cabo Rojo, Puerto Rico - PR CR 10% Liquid 1 (SPAdes) | ecosystem: Environmental > Aquatic > Marine > Coastal > Sediment | place: Cabo Rojo, Puerto... | reverse complement strand
CCTCGCGTTCGTCGAGTACGAGCGCCGCGACGGCGAGTGAGGTTCGATCCCGACGCCGACCCCGCCGCGATCGCCAGCCGGATCCGGTCGGAGGACCGCTTCGACGAAAGGGTGCGAACTGTTCCCACGTGGGGGCGACGTTCGAACTGTACCGCGACCGCGAGGGGAAGTACCGCTGGCGGCTCCGGCACGCCAACGGCCACGCGTTCGTCGACAGCGGCGAAGGATACGCCAGCAGAACGAAAGCCGTGTAAGGGATCGAGAGACGTGAGGACGAACCCGCCGGAGGCCGCCGTCGAGGACGTCTGCGGTGACGCCGTCGGGACCCGGGACGGGGAACCGCCATCGTCGCTACGGGGAGACGACCCGTGATACTCTTCCGCAAAGCGTGGCTTTACGCCCGCCGATCCTCTTAGTCGGCGTATGCTCGTACTCAGTGGCGGCACGGTCGTCGACGCCGACGGCGCGCGAGGGGCGGACGTCGTCGTCGAGGACGGCCGGATCGAACGCGTCGGAGACGCGCCGTCGCATCCGGACCGGGTCGTCGACGTCGACGGGATGTACGTCGCGCCGGGCCTGATCGACACGCACGTCCACCTGATGATGGACGGCGGGCCGGACCCCGAGTCGAACCGCGACCTGTCGGACTTCGAGGCGGCCTACCGGGCGACGGCGAACCTCGAACGGGCGCTCGAGTCTGGCGTCACCACCCTCCGCGACCTCGGGTCGCTCGGGTCGCTCGCCATCGACGCGGCCGCGGCGGTCGAGGACGGCCTGATCGACGGCCCGCGGGTGCAGGCGTGCGGCGAGACCGTCGTCATGACCGGCGGCCACGGCCACTGGTTCGGCCGGGAGGCCGACGGCCCGGACGAGGTGCGCAAGGCCGCCCGGGAACAGCTGAAACGCGGCGCGGACGCGGTCAAGACCATGGCCACCGGCGGCGTCCTGACGGAAGGGGCGCTCACCGGCGCGCCGGAACTGACCGAGGAGGAACTCGCCGCGCTCGTCGACGCCGCCGGGGCCAAGGGCCGCCAGACGGCGGCCCACGCCCACGGCGCGGAGGGAATCAAGAACGCCGTCCGGGCCGGCATCACCAGCGTCGAGCACGGCACGTTCATGGACCGCGAGGCGGCCCAACTGATGGCCGACCGCGGAACCTACTGGGTGCCGACCGCCGCCGCCCTGCACGGGATCGTCGAGGAGGGCACCGCGGCCGGCATCCCCGAGTGGGCCGTCGAGAAGGCCGAGGAGGCGGCGGAGGCGTTCGACGACGCCTTCGACTATGCCCTCGACGAGGGCGTCCCGATCGCGATGGGCACCGACGCCGGGACGCCGTTCAACTTCTTCGGCGACATCCCGCGGGAACTCGAGTTGCTTGTCGACCACGGCCTCACGCCCGAGGGTGCGCTCGAGGCGGCGACGGTCAACGCGGCCGACCTGCTCGGGCTGGACGACGTGGGCCTCGTCGCCGAGGGCTACAGGGCTGACCTGGTCGTCCTCCCCGACGATCCGCTCGAGGATCCGTCCGTCTGGCAGGACGTTCGAACGGTCATCGCAGACGGGGACGTCGTCGCCTGACCGTCGGGCAGCCGGCGTCGATCCGTTCGGTACGCCCTCTCCCCACCAGTCGGTCCGTCGTCACGTGTTCGGCGGTTCGCAAGCTCTTTTAACGGTTCACGAGGTACGTGCGAGTACATGCGCCGGGGCGTCGTCCTGATCGCGTTGCTAGCGCTGTCGGTGGTTACGGGTGCGGTCCCCGCCACCGAGGCCGGCGGCCCGGAGCAGGCGTCCGGTCCCATCATCGCCCAGAGCGAGGAGTTCGACCGGACCAGGTTCACGATCCGGGTGTATCGGAACGGCTCCGCCCGGTGGACGTTCAGGTACATGCGCTTGCTCCCGGACGACGAGTCCGTGACCGAGTTTCGGGAGTACGCCGACCGTTTCGAGGCGGAGGAAACCCAGCTGTACCGGGATTTCGAGGAGCGCGCGACGGCGCTCGCCCGGATCGGGCGGAACCAGACCGGCCGGGGGATGGCCGCCGAGGCGTTTTCCCGCCGCGCGTACGTCGATCGGGGCGTCAACGACGTGGGCGTCGTCGAGATGTCGTTCCGGTGGGTGGCGTTCGCCCGGGTCGAGGACCCCAGGGTCGTGGTCGGCGACGTCTTCGAGGGCGGGCTGTTCCTCGGACCCGACCAGTCGCTGGTTTTCAAACCAGGTCCCGACCTCGTCTTCGAGAGCTTCGCGCCGAACGGCACCCTCTCGGGCGCGACCCTCGCCGAGAGCGACGCCGTGACCTGGCAGGGGAAACGGGAGTTCTCGGACGAGCGGCCGCGGGTCGTGTTCGTCCTGGAGTCGGCCGTGGATGGAACGCCGACTGCTTTGACCCCGACGGCCACGGATCCCGGCGGCACCAACGGTGACGGCACGTCCGGAACCACGTCGAAGGCAGGGCACACCACGACGGGCCCGGGTCCGGGCCCCGGCACAAGCCCCGGGACCGGGACCGGGACCAGTGCCGTTGCGGACGGCGGCGACGGGCTCCCGTCGGCCATCGTCATGCTGATCGGCGCCGTCGTCGTCTTCCTCGGAGTGGTCGGCGTGATCGCGTACCATCGGACCGACCTCGGTTCCGGCGACGGGGCCGGCGGGGCCGCCGACACCGTGCCGTCGGACGGATCGGACGACGCTGGCGACGCCGGTGGCGGGGTCCCCGAGTCGGCCGTCCTCTCGGACGAGGAGCGGGTCATCGATCTCCTCGAGGAGAACGGCGGCCGGATGCGCCAGGTCAAGATCGTCGAGGAGACCGACTGGTCGAAGTCGAAGGTCAGCATGCTCCTCTCGGACATGGAGGACGACGGGACGGTGTCCAAGCTCCGCGTCGGTCGGGAAAACATCGTCAGCCTGTCGGGGCACGAACCGGACGCCGCGGGATCGCCGTTCGAGGACGTTGAGGACGACGAGTGAAGAACGGACTCGAATCAGCCTCTACGTCCCGGATCGTGTTCGTCTCGGGCCCGTTCGATCGACCCGATGGCTCGAGAGCCGTGAGCCACCTCCGAGCGGGAGTGAAAAAAGCCCTGCACCGTCACCGCCGACGGGTCGGTCCCGTACTCAAATGATCCCTGCGATGCTGAGTAGCCCTTGAATCCCCAGCCAAACGACGATGATCGTGACGATCGCTCCCAGCGCGTTCGCGACTGGCCCGTTCGTGTACTCCCCGAGCAGGTCCGTCTCGTTCATCGCATAGAGCAGGAAGATCGCCACGATCGGGAGCAACACACCGTTCACGACCTGGGCGAAGACGATGATCTCCACGGGGCTCCCGCCCAGCAACACCGACAGGATACCCACGACGAGAATCACGCCCCAGACCGCACGGAATTTCGGACTCTTGAGATCCGAGTCCCACCCGAGAGCACCGGTCGTCGCCCACGCACCAGCCAGCGGGGCGGTGGTCGCGCTCGTGAATCCGGCGGCGAACAGGCCGATACTGAAGAACAGTTTCGCGTACGTGCCGGCGAGTGGCTCGAGTTGCTTGGCCATCTTCCCGACGTTGCTGATCTCCGTTCCCACCGGGAAGGCAGCCGCGGCGGTGACCAGCACCGTCATGGTGATGATGCCGCCGACGGCGATCGAGAGGATCGTGTCCGTCCGGGATTCCTCGAGATCCTCGGGGCCACCCCACCGCTCTTGGACGTTACTCGCGTGCAGGAACAGATTGTATCCGACGATAGTGGTCCCGATCAGGCCCGTGATGAGATAGGGCGATCCCTCAGGGACACTCGGAACGAACCCCAGCGCGATCTTGCCGACATCCGGTCCGATGAGAATCGCAGAGGCCACGAAGGAGAGGGCCATGACCACCACGAGACCCACCAGGGCTCGCTCGATGAGCTTGTATTGCCCGGTAAAGAGCAACACGCCTGCGACGAGGCCCATGATGACGCCCCATATCTGCGCGTCGACGCCGGTGATCGTCGCCAACCCTGCAGCACCACCCAGGATGTTACCCGCCTCGTAGGCAGCGGTCCCGATACCGATTGCGCTGACGACGAGGAATATCGCCAGGTATTCGACCACTTGCGTATCGAACCGTTCTCGAAGCGCTTCACCCAGGCCTTCGCCGGACACGAGGCCCAACCGTGCACTCATCTCTTGGAGAATCATCGTCGCGACGATCGAGAACGCGATCGTCCACAACAGCGCGTATCCGAACTCCGCTCCCGTCACGCTTGCCGTCGTAACCGTCCCAGGGCCAATGAAGGCCGCTGCAACCATCGCCCCAGGGCCGATGGCCTTTATCCGTTGTACAATATTCATAGTTGTTTGTACACAACCAGTACCATGTTACCCCCCACCATCAAAAAGAATAGTTAAGAATTCCGTGCAACTCCTGCATCAGACGTATGAATCGTCACCCATGAACGAACAGGGTTATCACATTAACTATAAAAGATTGTGCCGGACCGAGTTCCACCGGATTGTTTCGATTCAGTGCCATATTCGTCGAGATGACGCTAAAACCGATGACCTCGATCGTCCCGGAGTAATCGAACGAATCGGCGGTTGCGGTGGATTCCACGAACGTTTGGAGGGCGGATTATCGCTTCACGCTTAACAGTTCTTCACCGTTGTCCACCGAGTCGCCTTCACCAACGTTGATTCTGGAAACCACACCGTCGGCCGGGGCGGTGAGGATGTTCTCCATCTTCATCGCCTCGTAGACGATCAAGTCGTCTCCCATCTCGACCTGGTCTCCTTCCGACACGTGAATCTCGATTATCTCGCCGGGAATCGTTGCGGTTATCCACCGTTCGTCCTCGGTCGATTCTGCCGTCCGGCCCTCATCCGTGTTTTCGATGGGTTCCTCGGCGATCAGTTCTTCGTCCTGCAGGAGCCGTTCGACCTCCGCTATCGTTTCCAGCTGCCGCTCCCGTGCTTCGTACGCCGCTTCCAGCGAAACTTCGGTGAACGACGCTTCGTCCGCCGGCCGCATCTGGGCGAGTTTCGGCAGGTCGGCGTCGATCACGGTCGCCATCTTGGCGTATCCGCCGGTGGTTTGCCGGTCCGAGAGGAGAACGATTGGCTTACCGTTCTCGGGGACCTGGACGGCGCCGCCGGCCGTTCCTTCCGAGATGATGTCAGCACTCGTCGAGTGTTCCATCGATGGACCGTCGAATCGGATTCCCATTCGGTCGGAATCGGACTGGACCGTAAACGTCGAATCGAGGAACGTGTCGATCCCGGCGTCGCTGAAATAGTCGTCCTGTGGGCCGAGAATCACCCGGACTTCGTCGAAATCGAGGTCCGGCCGATACCGCTCCTGGACTTCCTGGGCCGTGACGTCGTTTCCGGTTCCGATATCGAGGACGTCTCCCTGCTGGAGTGCTCGTCCTTCGAAGCCGCCGATCTCCGCCCTGACGTTCGTCGATTTGCTACCGAGGACAGGGGAAACGTCGACGCCACCGGAGAACGCGATGTAGGCTCTTGCCCCGTCGTCGACGTCGTCGAACGATAGCGTGTCTCCCGCTTCTGCCCGAACCGATCGCCAGAGGGGGATTTCGCTGTCGTTCAGCCGAGGGACCCACTCCGTGCCGGCGATGGCGAACCACGTCGCTTCCGCGAACTCGATCGTCGGGCCTGAGATGGTAGCTTCCAGTCCCGCTTCGCCTTTCTCGTTGCCGACCAGCAGGTTCGCCAGTTGAAGCGAATACGGGTCGATGGCTCCGGACGGCGGGATGCCGTACTTCTGGTATCCCGAGCGCCCGAGGTCCTGAACCGTGGTAAACGATCCCGGGTCGACGATCTCAATAGTCATGGGCTTCGTCCTCCACTTCAGTAATTTCTACCTCGTAGGTCCCGTCGTCCACCGCTCCCCGGATCTCCTCATACCGGTCCTCGGATATCTCGAAAAACCGTACGAAGTCTCCCATTTCGAGGAGCACGGGCGGATCCTCCTCCGGCGTGAAGAGTTCCACTGGAGTCCGTCCGATCAAACGCCAGCCACCTGGACTTTCCACTGGGTAGACGCCGGTCTCGGTTTCGGCGATCCCGACCGACCGGGCCGGCGTCACGGTTCGTGGATCGGGCAACCGGGGCGTAGCGATTTCCTCGGACATTCCCCCGAGATAGGGGAATCCTGGCGAGAACCCGATCATGTAGATAAGGTACTCCCTGGACGTGTGGATGTCGACGACCTCCTGGGGAGTAAGATCGTTCTCTTCGGCCACGAAATCGAGATCGGGTCCCATCTCACCACCATAGAGTACGGGAAGGTGGTACACTTGGGGAGATGGCAGGTCGATTTCGGTGATTTTCTCGACTACGTCTTCGATCGCCGTTTGCAACCCGACCGAACGAATCTCGGACGGGTCGTAGTAGACGAGGAGCGAACAGTATCCTGGAACTATTTCACCCAGGCCGTCGATCGGCTCTTTTTCCAGTGCAGCCCACAGGTTTCGCACCTTTCTGTTGGTTTCGGGATCAATTTCGCGCGTGAGCTCGACGAGGATTGCCTTGTCTCCGATCGGCTCGAACGTTAGATCCGCCCACTGTGTTCTCTCATTCATAGCTCTCTCAACGGCGCGATGGAGATTCCTTCCGCCTCGAACGCTTCGGTCAATCGAACGACGTTTTCGGTCGCTTCAGGGCTGTCGCCGTGAACGCAGATGGAATCGACCTGAAGATCCAGCGTTTTCCCGCCGATCGTCTCGACGTGTCCCTCCCTGACCATTTTCACCGCTCGTTTTGCCAACCGATCGGGATCGTGGATGACTGCTCCCTCACGACTTCTCGAAACCAGCGTCCCGTCCTGGTTGTAGGCCCGGTCGGCGAACGCCTCGTGGTGCACGTCGAGGCCCGCTTCCTCGGCCATTCTGGCGAATTTCGATCCCGACAGCGTGAGTACCATCGGACTGTCGGGCAATCTTTTCAGGGCCTGAATGATTCCGGTCGCGACCGCCTCGTCGTTACTGGCCATGTTGTACAAGGCGCCATGTGGCTTCACGTGCTGGAGTTCGACGCCCGCGCTTTCACAGAAGGCTCGAACAGCACCGACCTGATACGTCACGTAGTTTCTCACCTCATCGGTGGTAACGTCCATTTCCCGTCTTCCAAAGCCCAGCAAATCCGGCAGGCCGGGATGTGCCCCGATTTCCGTCTCGAATTGCTTAGCGTACTCCACGGTGTCCTCCAGTTCCATCGGATCCCCCGCGTGAAAACCACAGGCGACGTTGGCGGACGAAATTTTCTCCATCACCGCCTCGTCGATTTCGATACTGTACGTACCGAAGCCCTCGCCCAGGTCACAGTTCAGGTCGACCGCGTGTTCCGATGTCATTTCAGTTCACCTCTTCAGTTGTCACCCGATTATAACTATCGTGATCGCCTGTACAACGACCCGTTTCGATAATCTCTCCGGCGGTCTCTTCCGGTTGGTGACCTGCGTCACGTCGATGTATATCGTTCATAGCAATTCGTGTATAACCAGTCGCATGTTACCCACCAACACCAAAAAGGATAGTTAAGAATCACGTGCATTCCCCCCATCAGCCGTATGAATAGGTGGGGGACAACAGTGAACATTTCACATCGGAACCCGAATTTCGATCCGTTCGATCTAACCGGTCGACCACAGGATCTCGGGACCTTCAGGACCGGGGAACGAATCGCACCCCCTTCCGCCTACGTGGGGTTCGCCAACCTGACCACGACACCGCCAAACCGAACACTTCGATCACTTGTGGCGGAGAACAATCGACGAATGCGCTCCGGGCGTGTAGTCCGGGCAACCATCTTGCCCCCTCACGGCCAGGACCGGAGTTCAAAACCCCGCCGGAGCCCTTCTCCGCAAGGTATTCCGTAACGTACGGGTTTGGACTCGAGTAGCGAGGTGCGTCTTTCGGGGAGATTTTCGAGTGTGGAATTGATAGATACGGAATCGAAGATTCGGCCCGAAGCCGTTTACCGCATCTTTATCTGATTTACGTGCCAAACATGAGTATGACCCAGGAGCGGGTGACGGTTTCCTTAGACGACGACGCCAAAGATGCTCTGGACGATCTCGTCAAACGGACCCAAAACGGAAAAAGTGCCGTTGTACGGGACGCACTGAAGTTCTATGCGGCGAATTACGAGGTAGCTGCCTCGATCGAGAGTGGTAGAAACCTGACGGACTACCACCAAATGCTCGCAGACGGAGAGCACGTCCTTCTCGACATCGATTTCTTCCACGCATTTCTCCGAAATATCGATCTCGACGACCCCGGAGATGGTTTCATGGAGTCCGTGGATCGGGTGTCGGAGTACCATGCGAAGGAATATGCCGAACGGTTCGACAATATCGAGGAACTTTTGGATTGGCTTTCGATCTGTGGTTTTCTCTCCGTCCGGAACTTAGAAGGGAACACGTATCACGTCGTGTTCCCCTCGGAAGAGATGCGATGGTTCATGACCCGGTTCATACGAAAGAGCACGACCGACCTTCCGTTCGAGGTCGAGGTGGAGGAAAGCGTCTCGAAAGTGCTCATCAAGCAAGCCGATTGATCCCGATTTCCGCGACGCAATCCGGCCGTCACTTCGTGTGATCTCTTGTGAAGCTTTCGTGCGATATCTTAACAACCCTTTTCGGTACTCCTTGTGTTTTCCTCGCTAGGTATCCACAGACATGTACGGTACCGATGGACGCGTGGGCCTGGTCGTCCCCTCGTCCAACACGACCAACGAGCCGGAGTTCGCAAAGGCGCTGCCAGAGGGCGTCTCGGTTCACGCGTCGCGTATGCGCCTCGCCGATGTCGATGCGGAATCGCTATCTGCGATGGCCGACGACGCCACCGAATGCGCAAGTCTGCTTGCGACAGCGGACGTCGACGTGGTCGCATACGGCTGTACGACCGGCAGTCTTGTCCACGGTCCTGGCTACGACGAAGACATCGAGGCGCGTCTCGAAGCGGAGGCCGGCGTCCCGGCGGTCGCCACGGCAGCCTCGATCAAGCGCGCGTTCGACGACCTCGGAGTCGATTCGGTCGCCGTGACGACGCCCTATATCGAGGATCTCAACCGGCGGGAAGCCGAGTTTCTCGAGGCAGCCGGGTACGATGTCATCGCCATCGACGGACTCGGTCTCAGTTCGAATATCGAAATCGGCGCACAGGACCCCGAAACGGCGGCAATCGCCGCCCGAAACGTCGACGATCCGGCTGCGGACGCGGTGTTCATCTCCTGTACCAATTATCGGACTTTCGAGATCATCCCCGAGTTGGAACGCGAACTCGACAAACCGGTCGTCACAAGTAACCAGGCGACGCTCTGGGACGCGCTCCACGAAATGACCGGTGACGTTCGACCGACGATCGACCTGGGGCAGCTATTCCGATAGGTCGGCGAGCTCATGCAGACAGCCTCGGTCCATCCCACAACGGACTCGTGATTCTCCGACTGAAACGGTCGGTTCGCCACACCGAACCACGCCCCCGGCGAAACGCAACGATTAAATTGGGATGGGGACAAGCCAAGAATGCGCTCTGGTGGTGTAGTCCGGCCAATCATCTTGCCCTCTCGAGGCAAGGACCGGGGTTCAAATCCCCGCCGGAGCACTTCTCCGCGACCCGATCCGTGAGCGCAGCCTGCGGTATCGGGGACTTGAGCGGATCCGAACTGCGCGGCGAAGCGAGCATTTCCGGGCGAGTTCAACTATTGGCTCGGCAGCGTCGGGCGATTCGACAGAGGTAATCCCGGGACGCGTCAGTTCCAGGGCGTTGCGGAGAACCTCCGCCGCGAGCGGTTCGGTGGGACCAGCGACCAGCGGAACGGACGACGGTACCGCTGTAAAATGGCTCCTCCGGCGACCGCTATGAACGCAATGAAGAAGGATGCTACAGACGGTGCCATTCGGAAACTCCCCGTTGCGAGTGCGAACCCCGCTCCGAACAAACACCAACTCCCGAGAAGCACTTCCGGTGCTGTGGACGACAGCGGCTGGTCGTAACTCCAGTCCCTCCAGGCTCGACGGGGGCACTCGAATCCGAACGCCTCGATCGGTGACCCTAGCATCGGGTCGTGTTTCAGCGCCTGAAACACTGCATCACAGTATACGGGTGACGCGTCGCTTTGTCCCTCCATGGCCCTCCAGCACGAGACCGAGCAATCCGACGCGAGGATCCTCGGTGATCCTCGAAGCAGCGGAAACGGGACCGAGTT
>Ga0207797_1003596_pt1 | contig 10198 bp, 11 predicted proteins | sample PRCRCaboRojoPR_6_FD_187275 | JGI IMG/M metagenome (GOLD analysis project Ga0207797, IMG submission 187275) | Marine sediment microbial community from Cabo Rojo, Puerto Rico - PR CR 10% Liquid 1 (SPAdes) | ecosystem: Environmental > Aquatic > Marine > Coastal > Sediment | place: Cabo Rojo, Puerto... | reverse complement strand
CGCTCTCCTTCGGCTTCATCGGCATCATGCGCGCGTTCACCGGCGGCTTCCGCGGTGCCGGGAAGACGCTGATCGCCGCCGCCATCTCCATTCTCGCGCTCGGGGGCGTTCGGCTCCCGGTCGCGTGGGTCGCCTCGCAGTACTTCCTCGGCGTCTCCGGCGTCTGGCTCTCCTTCGCCGTCTCGAACGTCGTCGGGGCGTTCGTCGCGTGGAGCTGGTTCCGACGCGGCACGTGGCGCGACGCGGACGTTCGGGGCGAGGGACCGCCCGGCGGAGCCGGGCGCGACGCCGACGACGTCGACGCGGCCCCGACGGACGACTGACGCGCCGGGTCCGCACACTTCGCGACGGCGCGACCGCTCTCCGCTCCGATATCGCGTTCTCACCGGTCGCGACGCGCTCGTCGTTCAGGGCGTCGGCGACTGGCGCTCCGGTGAAGAATACGGCGCGGACAGCGGTCGGACACCCCGGACGGCCCCACGGGGCGGTCACCGTACCGACGCGTTCCCTCGTGTGCCCCCGGTCACCCACTGACACGACGTGCAGGCGAGGACCCCCTGTACGTTCGTGATCGGACTGCTGCAGTTCGGACAGCGAGTCTCCCCCGTCATCTGACTCTGACCTCTCGGCCCGAACAGGTCTCCGCGAGCGTGTCAGCGATCTCGCTTTTCGGGTGGTCTACCTGCAGGTGGAAGACGAGATCCGCCCTGTCTTCGCAGGTCGATTCGCACAGCGGGCACTCCGTTCGCTCTCGGTTCTCCCCTTGTAACATCTTCCTCCCCGAACGAGAGATGGACGCTCTCGGATAAATAGTTATTCAGTTGACTACTTTGTGACCTCTCACGATCCGGAGACTGATTAACGAGTGCCAACGAGCCCCCGTCTCGCGATCGGATCGCGGCCCGGCGCGGACCCCGTCTTCGCCGGCGGACAGTCGGCCTCGCTGTCCTGTCGTCTCCGCTGGCGATACGAGCGCTCGCGCTCGGCGAACCCGCGGCGAGGATATCGGCTCGTTTCGTCGGCGACAAAGACAGCGGAACCCGCGGCGTAACCGTCCATTTCGGGCCGTCGCCTCGCACTCCCGCTCGCGGCCCTGTCGCGTCGAGTCGGTTCGCCGGGCGCGGACCGCCCGTGGCGACCGCTGGCTCAAACGCCCAGTTCCGCGGCCAGTTCGTGGAACGTCTCGACCGCGAGGTCGGGGTCGCCGTCGAACGGTTCCCACGGCGACGCCTTCCGGTCGACCCACACGCTCTGCATCCCCGCGTGGTTCGCCCCCTGCACGTCGAACCACGCCGCCGTCACGTGGGCGATCTCGTCGATCGGCGTCCCGGCTCGCCCGGCGGCGTGGCGGTAGAGCTCCGCCGCGGGCTTGAACGTCTCCACCTCGTGAGCGCTGATGGTGTCTTCGAGCAGGTCGTCGATGCCGGCGTGGTCGACCATCGACGACAGCATCTCGGGGTTCCCGTTGGAGACGACGTAGCAGTCGTAGCCGCCCTCGCGCAGCCGCTCCAGTCCCTCGCGCACGTCGTCGAACACGTCGAGTTCGTGGTAGACCGCGAGGATCTCGTCGCGCTCGTCGGCCGTGACGTCGACCCCGTGGGCGTCGAGCGCGTACTGGAGGGCGTCGCGGTTCATCTCGTAGAACGGCGCGTACGCGTCGATCTGGTTCGCGACGAACGTGTACTCCAGCGACCGGGCGCGCCACAGTCGCGACACCGGCTCGGGGTCGTCGACGCGCGCCGCGAGCGCACTCTCGGCCGCGTCGACGTCGACGAGCGTGCTGTACGAGTCGAACGTCACCGTCGTGACCGCGTCCGGATCGAAGGCCATGTGTCCGCTCACGCGGGCCCACGCAATGATACCGTGGGGTCGTGGGGTGTCTGCGAGTCGCGGGAGCGTCGCCGAACGCCGTTGCTCTCCCGGCGTGCCGTCGCGCGCGACGACGGTCACTCCGCTTTCCGTAGCGTCACCCGGACGTCGGCTCCTTTCGGGTCGTTGTCCTCGATCCAGACGTCGCCGCCGTAGCTCTCGACCAGCGAGTGCACGAGGTAGAGCCCGATGCCGGTTCCGGTGCTGTCGAGTCCCTTCTCGTCTTTGCCGAAGACGGCCCGCTTCCGGTCGTCGGGGACGCCGGGGCCGTTGTCCGCGACGCTCACCGTCACGTGCGACGGCGTCTCGGAGACCGATATCTCTATCTCGGCGAGGTCCTCGTCGTTGTGCTGGACGGCGTTTTTCAGCAGGTTCCGGAACACCGATCCGAGCGTCTCGTCGGCCCGAACGCTCACGCGCGGAATCGGCGTCGTGGTCTGTATCAGCACGTCGCCGTACGTCGACCGGACGTCGTCGAGCTGGGTCTCGAGCGTCTGCGAGAGCGACACCGAGGCGGGCCGGTCGCCGTCCTCATCGCGAAGCGTGAGCTCCATCAGCTCCCGCATCGTCGTCGTCAACTCCACGACGTGGTCGGCGTGGTCGACGATCCGGGCGGCCGCGTCCTCGAGGTCGTCGTCCGCCTCGCGGAGGAGTCGGTCGGCCATCGCCAGCACGAACTGCATGTCGTTGCGGACGTCGTGGCGGACGATCCGGTTCAACACCTCGAGTTTCTCGTTTTGCTCTTCCAGCCGCCGCTCGTAGGCCTTCCGCTCGGTGACGTCGGCGATCGTCGCCATGTAGCCGACGAGTTCGCCGTCGACGTCGACTCTGGCCGCCGAGACGCTGAGGTGGACCGGATCGCCCGACGCCGTCTCGTAACTCGTCTGCGCTCCCGTGACCGACTCGCCGTCCTCGAGTCGGGCGATCAGCTCTCGGAACGTCGGGAGCTCGCCGCCGAACACCGCCGGAAGCTTCCGGTCGACCACCTCGGAGGACTCCCACCCGAACAGCTCCGTGGCCGCCCGGCTCCAGAGCGTGATTCGGTGGGCCTCGTCGATCATCACGACGGCGTCCGGCGACGCGCGGATGACGGCCTCGAGGGTCTCGCTGGTCTCTCTGAGCGCGTGCTCGCGCTCCTTGCGGTCGGTGATGTCCCGCGAGAACACCGAGAGGCCGTCCTCGTCGGGGTAGACGTCGACGTCGATCCAGTACTCGAACGGTTCGTCGAGATACGTCTCGAACGACCGACTGATCCCGGTGTCCATCGCGTCCCGATACCGGGCTTCGAGCTCCGACCCGCGCAGCACGGGGAACTGCTCCCAGAGCTTCTCACCGAGGATCGCCGCCCGCGACACCCCGGTCCGCGCTGCCATCTGGTCGTTCCAGTAGGTGACCCGCCAGTCCTCGTCGACGGCGTAGTACGCGTCCGAGACGCGTTCGGTGAGCCGCTGGTACTGCTCTTTGCGCGCCCGCAACGCCTCGCGCGCCTCGATGCCGGCGATGGCGTTCGCGATCGTCTCGCCGAGTTCGGCGAGCAGTCGGCGCTCGCCCTCGTCGAACGCGCACGGTCGGTCGGCGTAGACGTTCAGGACGCCGTACTCCTCGCCGTCGTTCACGAGCGGGACCGCGGCGCTTGACTCGTAGCCCCGCTCGATGGCCCGTTCGCGCCACCGCTCGTAGTCCGGGTCGTTTCGGATGTCCTGCATCGCTCGGATCTCTCCCGTCCGGACCGCGGTGGCGGTCGGCCCGCGGCGGGACGTCGGCTCGTCGGTCGCGATCGCGATCTCCTCGAGGTAGTTCTCCTCGACGCCGGCGGCGGCCCGGGGAACGACCTCGGCGCGCGCCTCGTCGTGCTCGCCGATCCACGCGAAGACGTACGGCTCGGAGCACGTGAGGGCCGCACAGACGTCCGCCTCGAGCTCCTCGCGGGTCGTCGCCTCGACGAGTCGCTTGTTGATGTCGCGAACGACGGCGCTGATCCTCGCAGCCTCAGACGACGGGGTGCCCATACGGTGAGACTCGGCTCGGGTTACAAAACTGTTCGAGTGCCGGCGCGGTCGGAAACAGGACGAGTTTTGTACCCCTCCTCGATAGAAGGCCGCATGGCCGTCACGTCCGCACAGACCGACCGCTCGCCGTGGCGAACGTTCGGTCCCGTGGCCGGACTGTTCGTCCTTTCGGCCGCGGCGGCCGCCTACGAGATCGCGCCGGCGAGCGTCGTCCCGCTCGTCCGTGCGTCGCTGGGAGTCGGACCCACGGCCGCCGGCTGGCTGGTCAGCGTGATGTACGCGACGGCCGTGATAACCAGCGTCCCCGCCGGCGTCGTTCTGGAACGACTCCCGGTTCGCCGGGCGGTCGTCGGGGCGGGCGTCGCGCTCCTCGTCGCCGGTGCGTGGGGGTGGTACGCGGCCGTCGCGGGCTCGTTCTGGCTGCTGCTCGCCTCCCGGCTCCTCGGCGGTATCGCGTACGTCCTCGTCTGGAACGCCGGCGCGAGCCTCGCGGGACAGGTCGTGAGATCCGACCTCCGGGCGACGGCCGTCGGCGTCTTCACCGCGAGCGCTCCGGTCGGCTTCGCGCTCGGACAGTTCGCCAGCCCGCTGATCGCCGCGCCGTTCGGGTGGCCGGCGATCCTGCCCGCCTACGGAACGCTCGGCGTCGTCGGCGTCGCGGTCTTCCTGGTCACGACGCGCGGCACCGCGTTCGAGATCGAGAGCGGGTCGCCCGACCGGGCCGCGTTCGTCGACCTGTTCGAGAACAGGGCGATGTGGACGCTCTCGACGCTCTGCTTTCTCGCGTTCTCGCTGTACCTCTTTCTCAACAGCTGGCTCCCGAGCTACCTGACGACGGAACTCGACGTCTCGCTCGCCCTCGGCGGCGTGCTCACCGCGCTCTTCCCGGCGGTCGGGGTGGTCTCGCGGACCAGCGGCGGCGTCTTCTCCGACCGGCTGTTCGGGGGGCGTCGGCGTCCCGTGGCGCTGCTCTCGTTCGGTCTCGCGGCCCCCACGATCGCGGCTTTCACTCTCGTGGACCGACTCGCCGTCGTGGTCGCACTGGTCGTCGTCGCCGGCTTCGCGGTCCAACTGGCGATCGGGCTGCTGTTCTCGTACGTCACGGAGGTGGTCGAACCCGAGGTCGGAGCCACGGCCGTCTCGGTGCTGACGAGCGTCGGCCTGTTCGGTGCGTTCCTCGCTCCGATCGTCGCCGGACGGGTGATCGACGCCGCCGGCTACCGCCCCGCGTTCCTGCTCGGGACCGCCGTCTCGCTCGTCGGCGTCGCGGTCGCGTGGCGCGCGCCGAGGACGGGATAGTCCCGCCGCGGCCTCACCGCCACTCCGGGAGCGAGAGCGCCTCGGACGCGTACACCGAGAGCCACGCGTCGTCTCTCGTGACGTCGGCGATGACGAGACACGACACCTCGCCGGACCGGTCTATCGCCGCCATGACCTCCCCGCACTCGTTGGCTCCCGTCGACTCGTTCGTCCCACAGGACATGTGTGTCACATGGTAACATGCATACATATCTGTTTCGGTGACAATCCGGTCGTTCAGACGGTCGCGAGAGCCGACGGCCTCGTGGGGGAGCGCTTCGCCAGAACCGATCACGTTTTGACTGCCTCGGGAGAACTCCGACCGACGACGATGCCGACTGACGACGACGCTCCCACCGTGCCGATCGTCTGCTCCGACTGCGAGACGACGACCCGAGTGCCGCTCTCGGAGGTGGAAGAACGGATCACGAAACACAACGAGCAACTACACGACGGCGAGCCCATCGCCGAGGTCGACCCCGAGATCAAGCGTCACCTCACGGACCTGCTGGCAGACGACATCCTGAGCGACGAGGGGTGAACGCGCCTCTCGAGCGACGGTGCGACGGCTTCCTCGGCGACGGTGCGACGGCTTCCTCGGCGACGGTGCGGCGACCGTCCCGGCCACTCAGAGCCCGAGGATCGCCCGCGCCTGCGCCGGCGTCGCGACCTCGCGTTCGAGTGACTCCGCGAGCTCGACGGTCCGGTGGACGAGCTGTGCGTTGCTCGTCGCCAGTTCTCCGCGGCGGTAGTAGACGTTGTCCTCGAGTCCGACCCGGACGTGCCCGCCGAGCAGTATCCCCATCGTCGTGAGGGGAAGCTGGTGGGGGCCGAACCCGAGCGTGTTGAACAGCGCCCCCTCGGGCAGGTTGTCGACGGCGTTCAGGAGATTTCTCGGCCGGGGCCGGGTGAGCGTCCCCGTTCCGAAGATCAGCGTCGCGTAGACGGGCTCCCCGAGGTCGCGCCGGTCGAGCAGGCCGTAGACCTCGTTGAGGTGGCCGTCGTTGAACACCTCCAGTTCGGGTTTGATGCCGCGCTCTGCCATCTCGTCGTAGAGCGAGTCGATCGTCGCCCGCGTGTTCTCGCTCGTGAGCGTCGTCTGTCGGTTCAGCGGCCCCATGTCGAGCGAAGCCATCTCCGGCGGCGGGTCGGTCCGCAGCGGTTCGTGACGGAGATCGGTCGGCGCGGCGGTGCCGCCGGTCGAGTGCTGGATTATCACGTCGTCGGTCCGCTCGCGGACCGCCTCGGTCACGGCCTGAAACCGCTCGGTCGAGAACGCGCGCTCGCCGTTGTCCTCTCGCGCGTGGAGGTGGACGACCGCGGCACCGGCTGCCTCGGCTTCGGCGGCGGCGCGACCGATCTCCGCGGGCGTCTCGGGGACGTTCGGGTTCGTCTCCTTCCCGTGGACGCCGCCGGTCAGCGCCGCCGTGACGATCACCGGCTCGCCCCGCAGGTAGCGGTCGTAGCTCATTCGCCGCTCCGTGCCGCGTCGGCAGCGTCGTCCCGCTCGTCGGCGTGCGCCGCGTAGATCTCGCAGTCGACGTCGTGAACGAGGTCGTACCGGTCGTTGCAGACGTCGGCTCGCATCGGCTGGACGAACGTCTCCGCCGCCGTACAGTACGCGCGAGGCGTCTCGAACGCGCGGTCCTCGCTCTCGCGCCGGTAGTCCAGAAACGGACAGGTCATGGCACCCGTTGGCGGGCCAGCGACAAAAGTCTCGGTCGCCGCGGGTCAGTCGGCGCGCGACTCCCGCTGGCCGCTCTCGCTCGCCACGCCGTCGACGCGACAGGCGGCACACGCCCGCGAGTGGCGGTAGTAGACCAGTCCGGCGAGCAGGACCGTGGCGACGACGCCCAGATACGGCCGGAGCGGATCGAAGTAGGTCATGAGCGCGGAGCTACTGAACAGCGCGAGCAGGAAGGCGTTGCAGATGGGACAGCCGAACGCGAGGAAGCCCCCGACGGTGCCGACGGCCGCCACGCCGTCGTGTCGCTCGCCGGTCGGGACGCGCTGGACGGCGTAGACGCCGAGCAACAGGGCGGTGAGCGTCAGAAAGAGGTAATCGAGCGGCGTGCGCGGGACCATCCGGACGTAGACGGGGTTGGGTATCAGCCCGGTGACGCCGCCGAACAGCAGGAACGCGCCGACGCTCACCGCCGCTCCCTTCGCGTACCGCCGTCGATCGAGTGCCATCTCTCGGCTCCGAGTCGGTCGGCCGCGATGTTAAATCCCGCGGACGGGACGGCCGCCGACCCGCCTCCCCTGCCGGACGTCGCGGACGACCGCCTCCCCGGTCGCGCGTCGCGGCCGCCGTCAGTCCGCGACGGTGCGGTGGTCGACGTCGGCGACGCGGCCCCGCCAGTACGCCAGATAGCCCTCCGGCAGGTCCCAGCCCACCTCGCCGTCGAGCGGGACGGACCGGCCGTTCCTGCGGCGGTAGTTCTCGAACCGGCCGACCCATCGCGTGGGCTCGTACGACCCGTCGACGTCCCGGTGGCGCTCGCCCGTGACGCGGACGATTTCGTCTCGGTCGTCGAAGTGGAACGTCAGTGAGACGCGGGTGCCGTCGTGTTCGAGCGTCGCCACCGCCGACCGGTCGTCCCGCGGCTCCCACTCGACGCCCGCCGCCGGGAGCAACGCCGTCGGGAACCAGACGGCCTCGGCGAGATATCGCATGAGTTCGCCGGCGTCGAGTTCCGGCGAGGACTCCGCGTCGGCCACGGGAATCGCACCGAGCGCACGGGCCTGCAGCGCACCGGTACCGTCCACGTAGGCGTCGACCACCCGGACGGGGACCAGCGGAAACAGGTCGATGGTCGCGTCCCAGACGAACCCCGGCGGCGCGACCGTGTAGTGCTGGGCCGAGGTGAACGGTCGCCACGGTGCGTCGGCGTCCCCGAGGCGGAACTCCCCGCGGTGGGCGACCTCGACCGTCCGGGCGTACGGCTGTCCGATCTCCAGCACGTGGTCGAAGTAGCGAGAGACGGGCGCGGGGAGGTCCGCGAAGTCGGCCCGGCCGACGCTCCCGTCGCTCGGTGCCGTGGCCGCCGCCTGCAGGTCGTCGACGCGCCGCTCGATACGTCGGTCGAAGCGATTCCGCCCGACCGCGAGCGCCGCCACGCCCGCGACCCCGGCGACGCCGAGACCGGCCAGCAGCCCCCGGCGCGTCGTCCGTGTCATTCGGAGTCGGCCTCCGGACCCGACTCCGTGGCGGGCGGGACGGTGCCCAGCCGCCCCTCGACGAACGCGGCGAAGTCGGCGGCGAACGCGTCGACCTCCGCCCAGTCGGTGTACTCGTAGTCGCGACTGGTGTCGGTGTCGCCGGTGGTCCGCTTTGCGATCTGTTTGATCAGCAGGCGCTCGAGGAAGCCGTACTCGCTGTACCGGAGCGCGCCGCCGAAGACGCCGACGCGGTCGGGGTGCCACCCGGTCGCCTCGACGAACTCCTCGACGTACCCCGCGGCGGCCGCCTGACTCTCCTCGTCGTCGAGCGCGGCGGTCAGACAGACCTGGAAGAACCCCGTCGGTACGCTCGCGAGGGCGTCGCGGTGGTCGTCGACGAACGCCCGCACCGCCTTCTGGTGTGTCCCCGCGTGGATAGAGGCCCCGACGAGGACGGCGTCGTACCGGTCGAGGTCGACGTCGGCGGGCAGCTCCCGGACGTCTCTCGCTTCGGCGTCGTGTCCCCGGTCTCGCAGGGCGTCGACGACGCGGTCGGCCACGTTGGCGGTCTGTCCCTCACCGGTGCCGTAGAGCGTGAGTATCGCGGCCATGTACGTTCACGACCGACGATACGACGCCGCGACTCATCAACGGGGACTCTCGTTTTCAGACCGAGGGAACTGCGGCCGGTCACTGGGCCTCGACGCGACTCCACTCCAGCGGCCGGGTCGGGGGAAGACGTTTGGCGCTTCTGTGTGATGTACTACCATGTACGAGACGATACTGGTCCCGATCGACGGGAGCGAGGGAGTGAAACGCGCCGCCGAACACGCGACGGCGATCGCGGAGAAGTTCGGTTCCACGGTCCACGTTCTCTACGTCGCCGACACGACGAACATCGACGTCTCGGCGCAGTCGCTCGACCTGAAGACGGTCCGGGAGGCGATGCGCGAGAAGGGCCGGGAGGCGACCGCCTCCGTCGCCGAACTGGTGGAGCGAGCCGGCGTCACCGCGACGACCGCAGTCGAGAGCGGACCGACGCCGAAGACGATACTCGAGTACGTCGACGACCACGACGTCGACCTCGTCGTGATGGGCACCCACGGGTCGAAGGGGCTGGAGCGGTGGCTCGTCGGGAGCGTCGCCGAACGCGTGGTCCGCAACGCCGAGGTGCCCGTGATGACCGTCCAGCTCGGCGAGCGAAGCGAGGAGTGACGCCCGGGGGCGGCAGCAGCCGAAACTCTCTCGTTTCGTACACAAGTGCTATCTTCTATCTTACGTGTAGTGTGGCGGTATGGTTCAGGGAATCGAAGCAGGCGTGCTCTCGTTGCTCCCGGCGCTCGTGGCGATCACGCTCGCGTGGACGACTCGCGATGCACTCATCGGCCTGTTCGTCGGCGTCGTCGCGGCCGCCGTGGTCTACGGCGCGTTGAACCCGTCGTACGTCGGCGTCCCGCCGGACGTGATGGCGGCGGGTCCCCCGGTCGGCGAGGTCGTGCCGCAGGGTGAGGACCCGTCGCCGTGGACGGTGAGTCTCGGCGGCGTGCTCGTCGGGGCGGTGTTCGGGCTGAAGGTCGTCCCCGAGATCATCGCGACCGCGCCGCTGTTCGGCGCGTGGTACGTCGAGAACGTGCTGCTTGCCATCTTCGCCATCGGTGGGATGATCGGACTGATGATCCGGTCGGGTGCGATCCAGGGCGTGCTGGAGGCGCTCACCGCTCGGGTGGACTCGCCGGCCGACGCCGAGAAGGCCGCCTTCCTCGCCGGGATCGCCATCCACATCGACGACTACTTCAACTGCCTCGTGGTCGGCTCGATGATGCGCCCGCTGACCGACCGGTTCGACGTCTCGCGGGCGA
>Ga0207797_1003595_pt1 | contig 10198 bp, 11 predicted proteins | sample PRCRCaboRojoPR_6_FD_187275 | JGI IMG/M metagenome (GOLD analysis project Ga0207797, IMG submission 187275) | Marine sediment microbial community from Cabo Rojo, Puerto Rico - PR CR 10% Liquid 1 (SPAdes) | ecosystem: Environmental > Aquatic > Marine > Coastal > Sediment | place: Cabo Rojo, Puerto... | reverse complement strand
AAACGGCGCTGAACGGGCGAATGGCCTTTACCCACGTCGCCGCCACCGACCAGAGCAATCCGCGGGCCCGCGCCTTCGGTCATCAATTGCCGTACCGCCCCCGCCAGCGCCTCAAGGCCCGCGCCGGGCTCTCCTGGCGATGGGCGCGGGTCGGCCTCTCGTCCCGGCTGGTAGGCCCTCGCTACGTGACGGCCGACGAGACACAGTCCCTCCCCCCCTTCCAGGTCACCAACGCACGAGTGCAGGTCCAGCAGACAGTCGGCCCCGCAACCGTGACCGCCGCGCTCCGACTCCGAAACCTCTTCGACACCGAGTACAGCGTGGTGCGGCTCTATCCCATGCCGCCGCGCCACGTCCGCGCTCGCCTTACCATTGCGCTTGATCCATAACGTCTTTCCCCCACCATGTCTCAACCCTCCGTCCTCGTCCGCACCGTCCTCCCCCTCCTGCTGGCAAGCCTACTCCTCAGTGGGTGTGACCTCTTTGGGGGGGACGACGGCGGCGGACCCTCCCTCGAAACGACGGGCGTCTTCGTCGCGAACGGGGGCAACTTCAGCGCGCAGAACGGAACGATTACCGTGTACGACCCGAAGGCCGGTCAGGCCACGACGCCTCCCGACCTGGCGCTCAATGCCTTCGTGAACAGCATCGAGTTGCACCAGGGACGACTGTACGCCCTGCTCAATACTGGATTCAACAGCGGGCGCGTCAACATCATCGATCCGGACTCCTACGCGACCACGGCCCAGTCGGACAGCCTCGGAGCCACCCGCTCCGTCGCCTTTCCGGAGGCGGACACGACCCAGGGGTACGTGAGCACACTCCGCGGCACCGTCCGGCGCTTCGATCCTGCCACTGGAGCGTTCGAAGGCGCTCCAATCAACGTGGGTCCCTCGGCGTCCGAGCTCGTCGCAACGGACGCGAAGGTGTTCACCACCATCCCCGACACCAGCCTCGCCCTGAGCGATACAATCTCCAACAACGGCTCGAAACTGGCGGTTTTCGACATTGGCAGCCCGTCGAGCGTCCGGACGATAGAGCTGGGCTGTGACGGACCTACGGCTATTGCGCAGGACGGAGAGGAGGAACTCGCTGTCGTCTGTACGGGCCGAACCGTCTTCAACAGCAACTTCGAGGCGGTAGAGCGGACCGACGGAGCGGTCCTCTTCGTGGATCCAAGCACCGAGACCGTCGTCGAACGAATTCCAGCCAGCGTACAGCTGGGGTCGATTACGGGGGCACAGGTGGCCCACTACGATCCGTCCAGTGAACTACTGCACGCGGTGAGCACTCGGAACCGCGAGATCTTGCGGGTCGACACCGACGCCAATGCCCGCCTGGAGACGATCTCGGTGCCGGAAGACTCGTCGCTCCTCGGCATCGCTGCGGCGGCGTACGACGGCACCACGCAGGAACTGTACGTGGCCCGGGCGGACGTGCAGGATCCATTCCAGTCGGCCGGCACGGTGATCGTCCTCGGATCATCGCGCGACGTGGTGAACCGGTTTACGGTCGGCCCGGCGCCCTCCCACATTGAGATTCGGCGCCAGGCCCCGTAGCCTCACTCTCTGTTGTCTCAACGTCTTTCGGCCGACCGCCCTTCCCAATGGACATCGATCGCTGCTACTGCTACGACGAGACGTTCGCGCACCTGAAAGAGATCGCCAACGAGACCGGTGCCGACTCGGTCGAGGCCCTGCAGGAACACGTGACATTCGGCGAAAACTGTCAGCTGTGCCACCCGTACGTACGGCGGATGCTGGAGACCGGCCAGACCGTCTTCCACGAGGTCCTGGAGGCTGACGCGTCCGACGCCCCCTGATCGTACCTCCACCTGCCCCGCTGTTGATTGATGGCTACGTTTCTCTACGTCTTTCCCCATCCCGACGATGAATGCTTTGGGCCGGTGCCCGGCATCGCCCGGCAGTTGCGCGAAGGGCACGACGTGCATCTGCTGACGCTCACGCGGGGGGAGGCCACCTCGCAGCGGGAGCGGCTGGGCTACTCGAAGGCCGAGATGGCCGAGGCGCGATATCACGAGATGCAGGACGTCGCCGCAACCCTGGACCTCACCTCCCTCACGGTCCTGGAGTATCCCGATGGGGAGCTCGCCGAACTCAATCCGCTAGTGCTGGAGGACGAGGTGGCCGACCACCTCCACGACACGGAGCCGGACGTGCTGATTACCTATCCCGTGCATGGAGTCAGCGGCCACCCCGACCATCTGGTCACCCACGCGGTCGTGAAGCGCGTAACCTGCGCCCTCCGCGCAGACGGCGCCTCGGTTCCACGCCGTCTCGCCTTCTTCACGCTCCCCCCGCCCTCCGAGGATGCCGACCGGGCCGCTCACCTCCGCCATTCGCCCCCGGAACTCATCGATTGCGAGCTACCAATTCAGGCGTGGGACCTCGAACAGGGACGCGAGGCGCTCTACTGCTACGAGACGTACCGGCCGGTGATTGAGAAGCACCAGCCGTTAGAGTCCGTTGGCGACCATCTCTCCTACGAGATCTTCGGCGAAACCCACGACCCGCCACTGTCAACGCTTCTGGAGCGCCTACCCGATCTGAAAGACGCCTCTCCTCTCGGAGAGGATGCCTGAGCGACACTGAATCCGCTTGCGACTCCAGCATGAACGCGAGAAGGTGTGGACTATCGGGGCAAAATGCGTCCACACAGCCACTCTTCCAGACCTCTATTCCCGAGCGGAGCATGCGAAGCGCGGCTGGCTCCCGTTTTCGATTTGTTAACGGCCTTCTTTCTGGAGCCGGGAACGCGCGGGCCGGTCAGAAGGGTACGATTCGATGAACTGCTGTTCACGCTCCTGGGTCGTGTCCCCGATCCCGTGTCGTTCGTGCCGCAACTGCCCCCCTTTGTAAGTCGCCTCGCCCTCAAGATTGGGGGGACAGCGGGCCTCATCGCCGGCTCCGGGGCCGTGCTGCTCCCTCAGGCCACCGTCTGGAGCGCCGCGGCCATCGGCCTCGGGGTTGCTGGAATCGTCTACGCCGCGGGGCATGTCTGGCTCCACCGTCGCCTGCGCCACCTCCAGACGATCCTGCGCCAGATCCGCAACCACGAGTTCGACGACCTCACGCCCCCCTCCGGCCCAAAGGGGGACGAGCTCAGCACACTCCTGTGGGAGGTGTACCGGACCGGCCAGAGCCTGGAGAACGAGATTCAGGAGCTCAAGGAGATGGAAAGCTACCGGCGCGAGTTTATCGGCAACGTCTCCCACGAGCTCAAGACGCCGATATTTTCCGTGCAGGGCTTCGCCGAAACGCTGCTCGACGGCGCCCTCGACGACGAGACGGTCAACCGTACCTTCTTGGAGAAAATCCTCCACCACGCCAACCGGCTCGACAACCTCGCCCGCGACCTCTCGACGATCACAAAAATCGAGACGGACGAGCTGGACATGTCGGGCGAGGCCTTCGAGGTAGCGGAGCTGTTCGACGCGGCGCTCGAATCCGTCGAGATTCGGGCGGAAGAGAAAAGCATCACGCCGCGGAAGGAAATTGCGCCGAATCTCCCCGAGGTCTACGGCGACTTCGATCGCCTGCGGCGGGTGCTGGTCAACCTGGTAGACAACGCCATTAAGTACAACGAAGAGGGCGGCACGGTGCAGCTACAGGCCGAGGCCCGGGGCGACGAGGTCGAAATCCGCGTCGTGGACGACGGGATCGGCATTCCGTCCGATCACCTCTCGCGGCTCACCGAGCGCTTCTACCGGGTCGACAAGAGCCGCTCCCGCAACCAGGGGGGGACGGGACTCGGCCTCGCCATCGTGAAGCACATCCTCGGCGCCCACAACCGCGAACTGCACGTCGAGAGCACGCCGGGCAAAGGCTCCACGTTCAGCTTCACACTGCCCACCACGCCGAAAGCCAGCTTGCAGCCTGCGTAATTCCGAATCCTCTGATCGGATTCGGGTATGGAGGGAAGGAAGTGTAAAGGTATGGAGGCGAAATACGTCCAGACCTCCATTCTTCCAGACTTCCACACCCGAACGGAGTCGCTGTCCGGTAGAACCGATCGTGTAAGCCAGAGACACGTCCCAACCTTCCTCACACATCAGTACTCCCCATGCCCCCCTCTCCCACCGTTCGGACGTTCCCCGACCTGGACGCCCTGAGCCGGGCCGCCGCCCGCGACCTCACGGCGGACATCCGCGAGACCCTGCGCACGCACGACCGCTACACCCTCGCGCTGGCCGGAGGCGGCACGCCGCAGCGGCTCTACGAGTTGCTGGCGGAGGGAGCGGAAGGGACGGTGCCCTGGTCCCAGATTCACCTCTTTTGGGGCGACGAGCGGTTCGTGCCCTACGACCACCCGAAGAGCAACGCCCGGATGGTGGCCGACACCTTGACCAACCACGTGCACATTCCTGACGGCAACGTGCACCCCATTCCCACCCAGACGGACCGCCCCGAGGCGGCCGCCGCGGCCTACACCGACACCCTCCGGCAGTTTTTTGACGACCGCTCCGCCACGTTCGACACCGCCCTCCTCGGCCTCGGCGAGGACGGGCACACCGCCTCCCTCTTCCCCGAGACGGGCACGCCCGAGCAACGCCGCACCGACGACGCGTGGGTACGAACCGTCACGGCCCCGCCGCGGCACGACATCTCAACGCGTCTCACCTGTACCCTCCCCACCCTGAACGGCACGCGTCGCGCCGTCTTCCTCGTAGCGGGCGAACGGAAACGAGAGGCCCTCCACGCCGTGGTCGATCACAAGGACGCAACCATGCCCGCCGCTCAAGTCCAGCCTCGCGAGGACCTGCTCTGGTACGTCGACGCAGCGGCTCGACTGGCCGCGTCTTCCTAATTCCACCGTTTCGCCCCTACCGTTTCCGCCCCTACCAGAGAGGCGGAAACACGAAATTCATGGAAGATCCAGCCACCCCAACGTGGACGACGTTTGAACCGGCTCCTCCGCTTCTTACCATTACGATTCCCAAGTTAGTTATCCATACCGACCATCGGTCGCCCAACTCCCCCACCATGGAGAACCCGGTTGACCGCTCGATTCGGCTTCTGGCCGTCGCTGCGGGCGTTGTGAGTCTTCTCGTCTACGCCGTTTTTCATTTCGTCTGATGAACCAGGGTTCGGAACGCCCCGGAGACCCGGGACCGTGGAGACGTATGGTTTTTGTGGAAACCTCGCCCAGCGATGAACCAGCGTCCGCAGGCCTCGTTAGGGCCGCTGTCGTTTTGCTTCAATTACGCTTTTCCTCCCACGACCCCGAGTTCACAGCTTCATGGCGGAACTGATTGTCGTCGGCGACCGCGTTCTCATTGAGCCGCAGACGGACGAAGACAAGACCGAGACTGGTCTCGTGCTCCCGGCGTCTGTGTCGCAACAAGGAGACGTGGTCAGCGGCCGGGTCGTGAAAACGGGCCCTGGCTACCTCACGCAGAATCCGGAGTACAGCGAGAGCGAGACTTGGAAGGAGTCGGAGACGCCGGTGCGGTACTTGCCGCTGCAGGCCGAGCCGGGGGACGTGGCCTTCTTCATGAGCAACGAGGCCGTCGACCTGCGCTACGAGGAGACGAACTACATGATCGTCCACCACAACGCCATCCTGGCTCTCGTGCGCGGCAACGACACGCCCGACAAGGAGCCGTCGGACACGACGATTGAGGACCTGGAAGACCTGTGGGACGAAGACGAGTAGTCGATTCATCGAGTGGGCGCGGCCCGTCTTTCTGCCTCACGCCGTCCACCACGGACGATCGTCGTCGATGGGATCGGGAACGGGCGCGCGTTTGGCTGCCTCTTCCCTCTTGTCTGATGGGGTTGGCGCGGGCGGACCATCCCCCCGATCCGGGAGGGTGCCGAGTCGGAGTAGGTAGCGGAGGTACCGCCCCAGAGTCACTGTGGTCATCTCGTCGAGCCGTTCTTCGATACGCTCCCGCTCCGTCTGCTGCGTCTGAATTTTTTCGCGGGTGCGAGCGATCTGGGCGTCGATGTCGTCAATCCGGTGTTGGATGTAGCGCTGGAGGCGCCGCTCCTGGGCCGGGGAGAGCGACTCGGGCATCTCGTCGGCGTACTTTTCCTCCAGGGCCGCCCGCCACATCTTGAGCCGGGCACGGGCTCGATCGCTGATGCGGCGGAGGGAATCGACGTCCTCCGGCGTAAGTTCGGCGGCGGTACGGATGTTTGCCGATTTGAGGCGCACGACGTGCTTGTGGGTGAGCCCATCCACCTCCCGCACCTCCTCGACGAAGTGGTGCTTGAGATGATCGTGCAGCGCCTGCTCCTGAATCTCCGTCAGTCGCTCCACGCGCCGCGATTCCATGGAGGTGCGGAGGTCCTCACGTTTTTCCTTCAGGCTCTTCACCTCCCGCTCCAGCTCCCGTATCGTGGAGGCGAAGCGCTCGGCCTCCTGTTCGAGCCGCTCGCGGCGCCGGACGAGGGAGAGACGACGGTACCGGACCGCCGCCATGCTGCCCCCAATTGCACCCCCGCCTAGAAGCAGCCCGAACCCGCTGACGGTCCACCCAAGGGCGACCAGCCCCGTCGCCAGCAGCGCCACACCGAGCGCTGCAGGCAAGAACGCCTGGGCGAACGCACTCCGCTCCGCGGCGTCGCGGCCCTTTCGGGACTGGGTGCGAGAAATGGAGCCCCGGCTTGGCACGGGCTTTCCCTCCCGGACCGCCGGAAGTGGAGGCACGTCAGATGGCTCCAGGTAGCACGCCGTTCGCAGGGCGTCGGCGAGATCGCTCACCGGCTCGGTGTCCCCGAGCGCATCGAAGAGGGGCGAATCCTCGGGAGCGTAAAAGTCGGCGTCGCGGAAGAGGAGATTCTCACCGGTGTCGTACTCGGTCCACAGTTCGGAGCGCACGGCACAGGCACGAAGCGCGGTGTAGATGACGAGCGCGGCAAAGCGGTCGAGGGTGGGGCCGAAGTCGTCGTCGGTGCGGTCGGGATGCTGATAGTTGCGGTGGCCCACCTCGGCGCTCGTCCGCCCCTTCAGGGCTCGCACGTACATGGTGTCGTAATCCACGAGGCGGAGCCGGAGCGCCTCGTCTGCCGTCTCGACCAGGACATTGCCGTGCTGGAGGTCGCCATGAGCCAGCTCCATCTCCTCCAGATCGTCCATGAGGGACGCCCAGGCCTCGGCGAGACGACCGATCACCTCGGGCCGGTCGAGATGCTCCTCCACAAATCGGTTCAGGGTCGTGCCTTCCGCCCACTCCATCTTGAGAAGCGGATACGCGTTCCCCTCCACCTGAATGCCCTCCGGCTGGTACGCAAACTCAACGAACGCGTCGTGGTCGATGGCGTCGAGGGCGTCGGCGACGGCCTCGTAGCGGTCTTGCTGCGCGGCCTCCTCGGTCAGAAAGCACTTCACCGCGTACCGAACACCGGCCTCGGCCGTCACCGGAAAGACGGCCGCGAAGGAGCCGGTGATGGGCTGGGGCAGACCGAGCGCGTTGGTGCGAGGCGTAGCGCTCTGAAGCTCGGGGTCCCCAAACGCCACCTCGGGCGCCTGGAGCGCTGCCTGGTAGTCGCTGGGGGTGGGGTAGCTTGGCATCTCGAAGCGTGACTTCCTTGCAAAGCACCTGCTCCTTCTCAATGACGGGGGCTCCGTCAGGGACGAGTGGATGGGCGTCCGGAGATGTGGGGCGTGAACGCGTCGGGGGCCGTCCAATTGCGCCGTCCCCTACGACCTCGGTGCGTGCTGGTCCGTGTCAGGGGCTTCGTTCAGTCGTATCACGAGCAGTGTCGCGTCATCGTTGCGGAGAGTCCCTTCCTCACGGGCCGTTTCAACGATACGCCGAAAATCCTCCTGGTTCCAGTCCGCCGCGTCGGAGAGCCCAAACGACGCCTCTGAGGTCTCCGACATCTCGTCGCCGAGGAGCCAGGCCGCGACGGCGTCGGTGGCCAAAAGGAAGGTGTCCCGGAGCCGCCACGTGCCGGAGATCGATTCCGGTGAGGGGAGATCCTGGTCCGAGCGGCTGGAGATGAGAGCGGGGCGGTTTGAAAATGAATCGGGCGAGTCAAACGGCCAGCCCTGCACGAGGGCTCCGTCCCGCACGTGGAAGAGGCAGCAGTCCCCGACGGACACGGCCCGCCACCGTCCGTCGGCGTGGAGCGAGAGGCCCAGCAGCGCGGCGAACGCCCCCTCCGCCGCTTTGGCCGACATGTACCAGGGCTCCTCCTCGGTCCGGTCGCGAACCGTCGCCCGCCACGCCGACTGCGCCTCGGCAACAGCCTCGTGGAGCAAATCGGCCGTCGTTGCTCGCCGCTCCACGAGGCCACGGGCAAGACGCTCGGCCCAGGCTCCGGCAAACACCGACTCTGTCGCCCCGTCCGCCACCGCCGCACAGAGGGGCCAGTCCTTCACCGCCACCGCCGCCGCGTCCTCGTACTCCGCCGCCCCGTGCCCCGCACGGGACACCGCAAAGACCCGATGATCGACCGATGGACTTGACATCGACGAGAACGCGTTTCTTCCAAACGATGTATCGCTCTCAAGTAGCTTCCTACACAGAACGGCGAAAAGACTTCGGAAGTCTCTGAGGACGTGTTGTGCTGTATGTAAATGGCATGTGTGCCCGCCTCCAACTGCCAGAAATGAACTCCATCGTCGCTCCAGACTTGATCTGGAGCCCATCCAGCCGAATGTGGAGGGCTCGACGATCGTCAGATAGGCTCTGGGTCAATACTGAATCGAGTTCAGCACATGGCTCAGAGCGACGAAGGTACTGGTTTTCTGGGGAAAGCTTATTCTTGAAGGCACCGCACATACTTTGCACCATAGCACAAGCCGTTCTGAGGAGATCGACACAATCGAGCTTAGCGGCCGAAAAGGTCCCTCTCAATCGGCTTCAACGTGATGAGTTAGACCTCCGAAGTCTCCGTGACTCTTTCTACGTGAGAGCGACGATGCCTATCCCCTGCGCCTCTCCCCCTCGCCCTTTCGCCCACTCGCCCATTCCCATCCTACCGCAGGTTGCTGGGGCGCGTGCCGATCTCCAGGAAGGTGACGAGCGCCACCGGGTCGGCGTTGAAGACGAACCCGCGCGTGTCGAGCGTCACGCTGTAGCCCTCCTGCTCGGCGGCGGACCGCATCGAAAAGGGTAGGCGGCTCGACATCTGGAAAAGCACCTCTGCGTACTCGTCGTCTTTCGGCACTTCGTCGACACTCGACGGCAACTCGACGGGCGGCTCCTCCGATTCGGACAGGTGCACGTTGAAGAGCAGCACCTCCCCGTCGTCGGTCGCAAACGAGCGGAGCTCTTGGGCGTAGCGGAGCGGGTCGCCGTCCGTGGCCTCTCCGTCGGTCACGTTGATTACGATGGGCGGAAAGCTGTGGGGGTGCTGGTCGATCCAGTCGCGCACGGACTGGGCGGCCAGGTCGAGCGCCTGGCACATCGGCGTGCCGTTCTTGGCCTGCGGATCGAACCAGATGGGCACCTTCACGCGCGTCTCCGTCGTGCCGCCGTCCCCGTCGTCCACCTCCTTCACCCGCTGCTCCATGCGCCGGGGCCGGTCGGCCAGATGGCTGATGGGGACGAGGCCCGTGCCGGGATCGTACTCCTCGGTCGGCTGGATGAGCCGTTGCACGCGCTGCCCGTAGCCGATGACGCCGACGTGAAAATAGTCGCGCACGCCTTCTTCCTTTGCACACCGCAGCACGAGGTTCTGCAGCAGGTCGTTCACCGTGTCGGCTAGCACGCGGGCGCGGCTGGGCGCCGCGTCGCCCTTTTGCTCGGCCCCGCCAAACGGCTCCTGCATGGAGGCCGACTGGTCGAGCAAAAAGAGAATCGCCGTGGGCTGCTGACGACTAATCTCGGCGGAGTAGGGCATGCAAGGAATCGGTCCGACCTACGAGAGAAACGGCTCGGAAGTGGCATTGGCCGTTCCGGTCGACGTTCCGGGGGCCCTGTAAAAAAGCCGGGAGACCTGCCCCGGGTGCTAATCGAGATCCTCCAGGAGCTTGCGGGCTTCTTCCTTGTACTCCGGATCAAACGGATCCTCCGTGGGCATATCAAGGGCGATCTTCAGTTCTCGGCGGGCGTCCTGCGGGCGGTCCATCTGACGGTACGTCTTCGCGAGTTCAAGGTGGTGGAAGACGGCGTCGTCGAGCGCAATGGCCTGTTTAAAGTCTCGCTCCGCCTGCTGCAGCGACGAATTGGGCAGTCCTCCGTAGACGGTTTTCACGATGGCCCGCTGGAAGAAGCCGAGAT
>Ga0207797_1003594_pt1 | contig 10201 bp, 12 predicted proteins | sample PRCRCaboRojoPR_6_FD_187275 | JGI IMG/M metagenome (GOLD analysis project Ga0207797, IMG submission 187275) | Marine sediment microbial community from Cabo Rojo, Puerto Rico - PR CR 10% Liquid 1 (SPAdes) | ecosystem: Environmental > Aquatic > Marine > Coastal > Sediment | place: Cabo Rojo, Puerto... | reverse complement strand
GCCGCGCCACAGACGCAGTCCTGTGGTGGTGTCTCCGTCGCTCGCGCTGGGAGTTGTTCAGCGCCAGGAGCGTCCCTTGCAGGCGCCGATTGGTCGAGATTCGAGCGGTCGCTGCACGGGTCGCCGTCGCTGGCGGGTGCCCGAGCCGGCGTGGGTTCAGCGTTCCCGTCACGTGTGGCGTCTATCGCGGCCTCGGCCTTTTCGAGCGCCAGATCCGCGCGTTCCTCGACATCCTGGTTGACCGCCCGGACGTTGCCGACGTACCCACGGAGCGCCTGCGTCGCGGCTTCGAGTTCGGCGACCCGTTCGTCGAGATCCTCCACCTCTGCATCGAGGTCGGCCAGTCGCTCGCCCGTCTCCGCTGCCGTCGCCAGGTCGGCGAGGTCGTGGTCGCCGTCGGTCACCGCGCGCTCGACTGCCGCCAGTCGTTCCTCGACAGTGTCGTCCATGGGCTGGCATGGCCGCGGGTCGATACTTGAATCTACGCCAGGCCGGGCCGAAGGCATGTGCCTAACGTTCATTACTGGGGTGGCCCAGGTATGGGGTATGAAAGTCGTCCTGATAGGTGTCGGTCAGGCCGGTGGGAAGGTCACCCAGGCGTTGGCCGAGTTCGACTACGAGATGGGATTTGACGCAGTACAGGGCGCGTTCGCCGTGAACACGGCGCGAACGGACTTGCAGGAACTGGACATCGATACGATGCTCATCGGGCAAGACCGGGTGAAAGGCCACGGCGTCGGTGGCGACAACGAGCTCGGTGCCGAGATCATGCAAGACGAGTCCACAGAGGTGCTGGACGAACTCAGCCAGCGTATCACCTCCGAGGTGGAAGCGATCGTCATCGTCGCCGGACTGGGCGGCGGAACGGGCAGCGGTGGTGCGCCCGCGCTCGCGAGCGAACTCGACCGCATCTACGACATCCCGCTGTACACGCTCGGCATCCTCCCCGGCCGCGACGAAGGTTCCATCTACCAGGCAAACGCCGGTCGCTCGCTGAAGACCGTCGTCCGCGAATCCGACTCCGCCCTCCTCATCGACAACGACGCCTGGCGCGAGAGCGGCGAGAGCGTCGAAGAAGGCTTCGACAAGATCAACGAACAGATAGCCCGCCGCGTCGGCCTCTTGCTCGCCGCCGGCGAGGCCGTCGAGGGCGTCGGTGAGAGCGTCGTCGACTCCTCGGAGATCATCAACACGCTCCGCGAGGGCGGTATGGCCTGCATGGGGTATGCAACCGCAGAGGCGAGCGAGGACCCCGGCGAGAACGTCAACACCATCACCAGCCTGACCCGGAACGCCCTCCTGACGAAGATGAGCCTCCCTGACGCCGTCGAGGCGCAATCGGCGCTGCTCGTCATCGCCGGCGACCCCGACAAGATCTCACGGAAGGGCGTCGAGCGGGCGCGGAAGTGGGTCGAGGAGGAGACCGGGTCGCTCCAGGTGCGCGGCGGCGACTTCCCGCTGGAGAGCGGCCGACTCGGCGCGCTGGTGTTGCTCGGCGGCGTCGAACGCTCGCGGCGCGTCGACGAGTTCATGGAGCGGGCCCGCGAGGCGGCAGAGACGACGCAGGACGTCGACCCGACGGCGGCCTTCGAGAACGAGAACCTGGACGACCTGTTCTGAGACGGTCGGCGACCGAACGACCGCGAGAAAAGCAGTGTTCGACGTTCGTCAGGCGTGTTTCAGCAGACTCGTCCCGTCGAACTCCGTGCGGTCGTAGTCGAGTTCGAGCAGGTCGAGTACGGTCGGCGCGATGTCGTAGAGGTCGGCGTCGTCGATGTTCGCGTCGGGGTCGTCGACGAACAGCGCGGCGTTGTCGAAGCTGTGCATCCCGTTGCGCGGCCCGGTGCCGAAGACCTCCTCGCTGCCCTTGAAGCCGGCCTTGAGGTCGAAGCCGTGATTCGGAATGACGGTGAGGTCCGGTGCGATCTCGTCGTGGGCACCGCGGAAGGCGCTCTCCTTGGTCTTGACCGCCGCCGCGACGGGCGTGCCGCCGGGGCCTTCTAGCGACTCCAGTTCCTCCTTGAGTTCGGCGCGAACCTCGTCGTAGTCGTCGCTGGGGACGCTCCCGCGTGGTTCGCGGCCTTCGAGATTGAGGTAGAAGCGCCCGGGAATGAGCGAGTACGCACGGGTGTCGTCTGCGATGTCGTCCAGCTCGGAGTGGTCTTCGTCCTCGTAGGAGAGCCAGCCCTCCTGTCGGAGCCACTCGTTGAGGTGGACTTCGTGTTCGAGCGAGGTGAAGCCGTGGTCGGAGGCGACCAGCATCGTCACGTCGTCGGCGAGCATCGAGCGGAGTTCCCCGAGGTACTCGTCGACCTTCTTGTAGAACCGGAGGAACTCGTCCTTGTAGTCGCCGTCTTCCTCGTAGTGTTTGAACAGGAAGTGGTTGACCCGGTCGGTCGTCATGAAGACGCCGAAGAAGAGGTCCCAGTCGTCCTGCTCGATGTAGTGTTTGAACGCCTCGAAACGGGCGTCCAGCGTCTCGTGTGCGTCCTCGATGAACGCGGTCTTGTCGTCGTCGTGACCCAGTTTGGCGTTGACGTCGATCTTGTAGTCGTTGTTCTCGAGGAACGTCCGGAGTTCGGCGGGCTGGGCCGCCCGGTCGACACCGGGCGAGAGAAAGCCCGAGACCATTCGCTGGACGTTCTCCTGGGGCGGGAACGTGACAGGAACGTTCATGACCGTCGCGTTGCGCTGTGCACTCTCGACGCGGTCCCAGATGCGTGTCGCCTGCACGTCGCGCCCCATCGGGACGTACGTGTCGTAGGAGTCCGTTTCGCGGTCCTGGAAGCCGTAGACACCTGTCTCGCCGGGATTGACGCCGGTCGTGAGCGACGGCCAGCAGGCACTGGACTCCGGGGGCACGATGCTGTCGATGGCACCTGCGCTGCCCTCGTCGGCAATCTCGTTGAGATTCCTGAACTCGTCGGGATTGTCTTTGACGAGGCTATACGGCACCCCGTCGATACCGAAGAAGGCGACGCGGGGATTCTCGTCGCCACGTAGGCGATCAAACAGACCCATACGTACGCCTACTCCTGTGGGGCACAAGAAGCTTCTTTTCCCCGGTTCAACGAGAGGCAGGGAGCCGCAGACGTTCGTTCTCTCCGAGAAAGCGGCAATCAGTGCTCCGACTGTGGGCGACCACACTCGGGACACGTCGCCGAGTCGGGGTGAAAGTTCGACGGCACGACTGTCGGATGGTCGACACCGACCGTGGGTCGCTTGGTTGCCATTGCGTCTGAACCAAGGCGCTCGACAGTCAAGTAATTACCCATGCTCATAATTAATGGCAGTTGTTACCGGGATTACCGACACACATACGAGCTGGCGGCCGGCGACGATTATCGCATGTCGTCGAGAGACACTATCGTATCAGCGTGGAGCCAGCGCTTCGTCGCCGTGCGGTCGTAGATGACCAGTCCGTCGTCGAACTCGACAGTCCGGTACCGGGGTCGTTCGTCCGCTGGAGGGTCGTGGATGTGGTTGGTGTCGTGCATTGTGAGCGCCCATTCCGTAAGCGACTGAAGGGCCCGAAACAGCCTATAAGGTGACGATACTGTCGGTTAATTCGAGTCAATTAACCCCAGTTCAGCCGTTCGAGCGCTGCTGCTGTGAGGTGAAGCGCCAAAAGCGATTAAAGAGGGGCCGTGAACTCAGTTGAAATGTTCGTCGTAGAGTTCCTGGGCGTGTTCGATGGCGTCTTTGGCGGCCTGTTTGTCCTCCCAGCCCAGCGTCTCGACTTCCTTGCCTTCTTCGAGGTTCTTGTAGGTCGCGAAGAACTCGTCGATCTCGTCCAGCGTCTGCTGTGGGATGTCGTCGAGGTCTTCGATGTGGTCGTACCGGGGATCCTCGACGGGGACGGCGATGACCTTGTCGTCCTGTTCGCCGTCGTCGTCCATCTTCATGAGCGCGACCGGGCGCGCCTCGATGACACAGCCGGGGAACGTCTGATCCTCGACGAGGACGAGCACGTCGAAGGGATCCTCGTCGTCGTAGTAGGACTGCGGGATGAAGCCGTAGTCAGACGGGTAGTGGACGTTGCTGTGCAGGACGCGGTCGAGCATCACGCCCGGGATGTCCTTGTCGTACTCGTATTTGTTGCGCTCGCCTTTCAGACATTCAACGACAGCGTAAATCTCCTCAGGCGGGTTCGGTCCCGTTTCGAGGTCTTCCCAAAGGTTCACCATCGTCTGAAATTCTGCGGGACTACCAAAAACTACTTTCGGTCTCATCCTGTAGGCTCAGATACAGACAGAGGCACGGTTCCCTGAGGCGGGACAACCGCTAAGCGAGTCTGAATGTTCAGTTTCCTTGATTAGCAACCGCTTTCGACGCCGTCTTCTGCCGATTTTTCACGTGACAAATCGTCTCGATTTACCAAGGGTTAAGTACGTAGGTGACATTTGAACAACCATGTCAGAGGCACAAACAGTTGCAGAAAGCCCGGGCATTGCGAAAGAACTGACCGCCTTCCAGCAGAACATCCTCACCATACTCGCCGAGGAGCCCCGGTACGGGCTTGCTATCAAACGCGAACTAGAGTCCTACTACGACTCCGAGGTAAACCACGGTCGCCTGTACCCCAACCTCGACGACCTCGTCGAGATGGATCTCGTCGAGAAGAGCGAACTCGACAAGCGCACGAACCAGTACGCACTGACCGAAGAGGGCTACGAGGCCGTCCTCGATCAGCTCGACTGGATGTTCGACAAGATCGTCACCGAGGAGAGCCGGGCCGAAGACCTCGAAGCGATCATCGCTCGCCACCGATAGACTCGTCGTCCGCGATTTCGACGGCGAACTGCACAGACTCCTCGACGACCGCTTTCTGGTCGTCTGACGGAAACGCGTTCCGCACGAAGTACTCGTCGAGGAACTCCGCCCGTTCCTCCCGAGTCAGGTCGTCGATCGGCTTCGCGTAGTGATTGCTCGCGAAATCGGCCAGCGCGTGGGCGTTCTGGCCGTGGGTCTCGCCGTGTTCGGCCGCAACGCGGTCTGCCACGGCGCGGTTGTGCTCCTCAATGGTGTCCCAGTCCTCGCTCGCACCGGGGCCCTCCAGCGAGCGCTCGATGCCCCGGTCGACGTCGTCGACACGATCCGGGTGGACTGTGCCGTCGACGACCCACTCCTCGGGGTAGAGGACGAGCGTGTCTCGGTCGTCTTCGCGGACGCGCGCCGTGAAGTCAGTGTCGGCGAGTAACTCGTCGCGTGCCTCACGATAGGTCTCGGCTTCGTCCTCGTTGGCGACCTCGCGGGCCAGTCTCGTGAGTCGTTCGGCCTCGTCGACGACCTCCAGTGGGAGTTCTGGCTCGTCATCTGCCTCCGCCGCCTCCGGGTCGGGTTTTTCAGCCATCCTCGAATGCCTCGTTCGCTAGCTCGTCGGCGCGTTCGTTTATCTCTCGCGGAACGTGCGAGAGCGACCAGTCGTCGAACCCCGCGAGGAGTTCGCGCACGCGGACGCGACGCTCGCGCAGTTCCGGATTGTTGGTGTCGTACTCGCCGCGTACCTGTTTGACGATCAGTTCAGAGTCACCGCGCACCGCCACCTCGTCGAAGCCGTACTCGCTGGCGACGTCGAGCGCGTGTATAAGCGCCTCGTATTCCGCGCGGTTGTTGGTCGTCTCGCCGATGCGCTTGTTGCCCTCCGTGACGATGCCGTCGCTGGTGACGATGACCCACCCGATCGCCGCCGGCCCGGGATTGCCCCGTGCCGCGCCGTCGAAGTAGACGTGTGCGCGCCCGCCACCGTCGCGCAAGAGCGCTTCCAGCTTCCCAGGATCGCTGCCCTGGACGACCACCTTGTCGTCGTAGGCGACGGCCGTCGCGCCGCCGTGGGTCGCTCGCCACCGCTCGTGGTTCGTGTTCCCGGGCTCTATCTCGACACCCGCCGCTTCGAGTCGCTCGCGCGCCGTCGACACGTCACACTCGATGACCGGCATTGGGATTTACCTCACTGTTCGACCTGCATTACCGTTTCCACTCGCGAACGCCGTGCGAACTGTTGGCGAAGCGACGCCGTCTATCGGTTCCCGTGCTTTCCGTTGTCTCGCGAAGAACAGATACCGAAAGATTTTTGACCAAGGGTTTATGTACCTCGCCAATACTACTATAAAAGTGCGATGACACGGTCCAGCCGCCAGCGGGAGCGCGAGCGCGAATCTGAAACTGAACAACAAGAGGACGAGGGGGTACGGGATTGCCCGGAGTGTGGGTCGGAAGACCTGATCAAGAGTTCCGACCGTGGTGAACTCATCTGTGACGACTGTGGCCTCGTCGTGGAAGAAGGCAACATCGACCCTGGCCCGGAGTGGCGAGCGTTCAACCACCAGGAACGCCAGGAGAAATCGCGTGTCGGTGCGCCGACGACACAGACGATGCACGACAAAGGTCTGACCACGACTATCGACTGGAAGGACAAAGACGCCTACGGTCGCTCTATTTCCTCGAAAAAGCGCAGTCAGATGCACCGGCTACGAAAGTGGCAGGAACGCATTCGAACCAAAGACGCCGGCGAACGCAATCTCCAGTTCGCACTGTCGGAAATCGACCGGATGGCTTCTGCACTGGGTGTCCCCCGGTCGGTACGGGAAGTCGCCTCGGTCATCTATCGACGAGCACTGAAAGAAGACCTCATCCGCGGCCGCTCCATCGAGGGCGTCGCGACGAGCGCACTCTACGCTGCCTGTCGAAAGGAAGGTATCCCGCGCAGTCTGGAGGAGATTTCTGACGTCTCGCGCGTCGAACGGAAAGAGATCGGCCGCACCTACCGGTACATCTCACAGGAACTCGGCCTGGAGATGGAACCGGTCGACCCCAAGAAGTACGTTCCACGGTTCTGCTCAGAACTCGAACTCTCAGAAGAGGTACAGACCAAGGCAAACGAAATAATCGAGACGACCGCAGAGAAGGGGCTGCTCTCGGGTAAATCACCGACCGGCTACGCGGCCGCCGCGATCTACGCCGCGTCGCTGCTCTGCAACGAGAAGAAGACCCAGCGCGAGGTCGCCGACGTCGCGCAGGTGACGGAAGTCACCATCCGCAACCGCTACCAGGAGCAGATCGAAGCGATGGGCATCCACAGCTAGACCGCCCGCGCTCGACACCGCGTCGCCTTCTCACTATTTCACCGGTCACAAGACCTTTCTCCGTCCAGGGTGCCTACCAGACACGATGCTTGGCGAGGACTGCGAGGACGCCGCCGTCCCCGACGAGGGCATTCTCTCCGCGCTGGCGGCAGCGACAGACGACGTCCTCTGGCTCTTCACCGCCGACTGGGAGACGGCCGTCTTCGTGAACGAGTCCTACGAGGACATCTGGGGGCGTCCGCTGGCCGCGCTCGAGGAGGAGCCGCTCGATTTCGTCCGGGGCGTCCACCCCGACGATAGACCCGCGGTTCGGCAGATGATGGAGACGGTCGCCGGCGGGGAGGCTGTGGAACTGGAGATCCGGGTCGACGACGACGCGTACGACCGCTGGGTACAGGTGCAGTGCCAACCGGTGGGGAGTGGCGACGAGGTGACACACGTGGCCGGGGTCGCCCGCGACGTGACCGACCGCCACAGGCGCGAACAGGAACTCCGGGAACTCGAAGCGCAGCTCGAAGCGTCGAACGAGGAACTCCAGCAGTTCGCCTACGTCGCCTCCCACGACCTGCAGGAGCCGCTGCGGATGGTTCGCAGCTACATGAACCTCCTCGAAAGCGAGTACCGGGACGAACTCGACGACGAGGCACAGGAGTACATCGACTTCGCCGTCGACGGGGCCGAGCGGATGAAAGGGCTGATAGAAGGGCTCCTGGAATTCTCGAGAGTCGAGACCCGCGGTGGGGAGTTCGAGTCCGTCGACGCCAGCGAGGTCGTCGAGACCGCACGGAAAGCGCTCGCGATGACCATCGAGGAGGAAGACGCGACGGTCGAGGCGGAACCGCTGCCGACGGTGCGAGCCGACCCGAATCAGCTCTCACGCGTCTTCCAGAATCTCCTGTCGAACGCCGTCCAGTACAGCGAGGGGGATCCGGTCGTCGAGATCCGTGGCGAGCAACGGGGCGACGAGTACGTCTTCGCGGTCGAAGACGACGGCGTCGGCATCCCCGAAGACAAGCAGTCGGAGATGGTCGAGATCTTCCGTCGCGGCCCCGGTGCCGAAGGGGAAGGAACGGGCATCGGCCTCGCCATCGCCGAGCGCATCGTCCAGCGCCACGGCGGTGAGATGTGGATCGACTCGGCGCGCGGCGAGGGGACGACCGTCTCCTTCTCGCTGTCGACGGCGCCCGACGAGTGCTGAGAGTCAGATTCATACCCGAGAGGGCCCGAGTCGGTACCGATGCGGCTAGACGAGTTCGTCGAGGGGTTCGAGCGCGACGAGGCCGCCGAGCGCCGCCGCCTCGCCGCGGAGAAGTCCTACGCCATCACCGACTACCTCGACGACGTCGAACGGCAGTTCGAGTCCGTCGTCCAGGGCGACTCGCTGTTCGGCTCGACGGCGCCCGAGATATTCGTCGGGCGCTCGAACTACCCGAACGTCTCGACGGGCCTGCTCTCACCGATGGACAGCGGCGCCGACGCCGGCGACTTCGCCACCAGCGGCGACTGGTACCAGCAGGGGTATCAGATCGACGACGTGCTCCAGCGGCGGACGGGACTGCTCAACTCGACGCGCTCGGCGGAAGTCAACGTCGACGACGTCTGGGACGGCTTCGTCGGCGTCCAGCGCGAGGTCGCCATCGCGGATCACCCGGTCGACGTCGAACTGGGACTGGACGCGAAGCCGGAACTCGACCTCTCGCTAGACGACATCTCGACGCCGACCGGCCCCCGCGCTCGCGCTCGCGACGCCGACCTGGCCGAGAACCCACACGTCCCACGCGCCGTCGAGAAGACCCTGGAGGACGACGACTGGCAGGCACAGGGCGCGATGACCTACCTCTATCGGCGGGGCTTCGACGTCTACGACATCAACACGATCCTCTCCGCCGGCGCGCTCGGACAGGGACGCAATCGACGACTCGTCCCCACGCGCTGGTCGATCACCGCCGTCGACGACACCGTCGGCCAGTACCTCCGCGGGAGCATCCGCAACGCGCCCACTATCAACGAGGTGCAAGTCTGGTACAACGACTACGTCGGCAACGACTACTGGGTGATCCTCGCGCCCGGCAACTGGGAGTTCGAACTGGTCGAACTGAAAGCGCCCGGCTCCATCTGGAATCCCGAACCCGACGGCGAGTACTACATGGCCGCCGACGACGAGGGCTACGAGGGCCGCACGGACTACGTCGACGAGACGTCGGGCGCGTACTACGCCTCCCGCCTGGCCGTGCTGGAACACCTCGAAGCCATCGACAGACAGGCGACCTGTCTCGTCATCCGCCACGCCAGCGAGTCCTACTGGGCGCCGGTCGGCGTCTGGCAGATACGCGAAGGGATCCGTCACGCCTTCGACGGCGACTTCGCGACAGCCGAGACCTTCCACGACGCTATCCGCCAACTGGAAGACGCCCTCCCGGTCTCGCTGCCCGACCTCCGTCGCAAATCGAAGATGGTCGCCGGCATCCAGTCACAGATCACCGACTTCTGAGAGATTCAGTTCGCTGTCCGGGTCGCCGATGCGAAGCACATAGCGCGGGCCGTCGGCCGCCCAGAGGGGTCGTCAGCCACCCGTCTGACGCACCTTTTTGTGAGCTCCCCAACACAATAGAAACCGTATAGCTGGAAACTGATGCCGGGCTTTTGGGCTCGCAACTCGTAGATGATAGAAGAACTGATGCATTCACGAAGCGGTACACGTATCGACGATCAACTGACCGAAGCGCTGAGAAACATCTGGTTTCAGGGACTTATCCTCGGTGTGCTCGCGATCGGGATCCCGCTGCTCGCAGGGTTCACGCTCACGCTCTTGAACTGGGCCGTCCTGATCGGGGTTACGCTCATCGCCTGGGGGTTCGGTGGAGCGTACACCCAATTCAACGGCAGCACCGACAGGTCGGGCTCGCGGAAACTGTGAGCGGTGTCTCCGACGGGGCTGAACCGGTCTAAAGCGTTCCCAGGAGGGGTCACCCGACGGGAACTTCTCGGGGAGACATTGGAAGCGCGTCGATCCTCCGACGTCAGTTGACAGCGTGCTCTGACTGCCGCAGCGTCGTGAACAGTTCGTCGACGTACTCGCCGGTGTCGGCGACGATGTCCGCCCACGTCTCGTCGTC
>Ga0207797_1003592_pt1 | contig 10203 bp, 8 predicted proteins | sample PRCRCaboRojoPR_6_FD_187275 | JGI IMG/M metagenome (GOLD analysis project Ga0207797, IMG submission 187275) | Marine sediment microbial community from Cabo Rojo, Puerto Rico - PR CR 10% Liquid 1 (SPAdes) | ecosystem: Environmental > Aquatic > Marine > Coastal > Sediment | place: Cabo Rojo, Puerto... | reverse complement strand
AAGGAGTCCTCCACCGCAACCGGCTCCAGGGGAACCGGCAGGCGCCGGGCGCAGAGCTCGGATACCGCGCCGAACAGCCCCCCGGCGGTCTGGTGGTCCTGGGCCACCACGGCGCAGCCGGTCTCCTCGAGCCTGGACAGGAGGAGGTCCTCGTCCAGGGGCTTCACCGAGACCATGTTGATCACGTCGGCCTCCACACCGCGCCGGGAGAGATGCTCCGCCGCCCTCAGGGCCTCGGCCACCATCACCCCGGCGGCCACCAGGCTGACGTGTGAGCCCTCCCGCATCAGGTCTCCCCGTCCCAGCCGCACCTCCACGTCTTCATCGTGAAGGACCGGGACCGGGTTGCGGCCGAATCGGATGTAGACCGGGCCGGGGACCCGCAGGGCCTCCAGCACCGCCGCCCTGGTCTGGGGGGCGTCCGCCGGGGCCAGCACCCGCATGCCGGGAAGGACCCGGGTGATGGCCATGTCCTCCAGCGCCTGGTGGGTGGCCCCGTCCGGCCCCACGCTCACCCCGGCGTGGGCGCCGCCCACCTTCACGTCCAGGCCCATGTAGCAGACCGATGTGCGCATCTGGTCCCAGGCCCGTCCGGCCACGAACACGCCATAGGTGCTGAGGAAGGGCACGTACCCGGCCAGGGCCAGGCCCGCGGCCTGCGACATCATGTCCTGCTCGCTTATGCCCACGTTGAAGGCCCTCTGGGGGAAGGCCTCGGCGAACCTCATGCTGCCGATGGACCGGGAGACGTCGGCATCGAGCACCACCACCCGGGGGTCGCGCCTTCCCGCCTCGATGAGACCGTCGGCGTAGCCTTCCCTGGTAGGTCTCAGAGTGGGCTCACCCATGGGCCACCTCCTCCCCGCGTATCTCCGCAACGGCTCTCCCGTACTCCTCATCGTTCGGACAGCCGCCGTGCCACAGGCAGGTGTCCTCCATGAAGGAGACGCCTTTTCCCTTGACAGTCCGGGCGATGATGACCGCGGGCCCGGAGACCGAGTCTCTCTGCCCGAAGGCCCCATGGATTGAGGCGAAGTCGTGGCCCTGGCAGTCCAGAACCGCCCAGCCGAAGGCCTCCCACTTCTCCCGCAGCGGCTCCAGGGGCTTCAGCTCGTCGACCCGCCCGTCCAGCTGGACGCCGTTGCGGTCCACGATGGCCGTAAGGCCGCCCAGGGCCGCGGTATGGCCCGACATCGCCGCCTCCCAGACGCTGCCCTCCTGCAGCTCGCCGTCGCCCAGAACGCAGTACACGTGGGCGCCGGACTCCGAGAGCCGCAGGCCGCGGGCCAGTCCGCAGGCGGTGGAGAGGCCCTGGCCCAGGCTTCCGGTGGAGGCGTCGAGGCCGGGCAGCTTGCGCATGTCGGGGTGGCCCTGCAGGGGAGAGTCGAGCCTGCGGAGGCTCAGCAGCACCTCCGGGTCGAAGTACCCCCGCCTGGCCAGCACGGAGTACAGTGCGGGGCAGGCGTGCCCCTTGGAGAGGATCAGCCGGTCCCGGCCCTCCCACCCGGGCTCTTCGGGACGGACGCTCATCCTCCGGAAGTAGAGGTAGACCAGCAGCTCCACCAGGGACAGCGACCCTCCGGGATGGCCGCTGCCGGCTGCCCTTATCATCTCCAGTACGTCCAGCCTGACCCGGACGGCCAGCTCCCTCAGGCGGCCGGGGTCCTCCATCTCAGTCCTCCCCCTTCTCTTTCTCGAAGGCCTCCCAGTCCGCCAGGAAACGCTCCAGACCCCTGTCGGTGAGGGGGTGGCCGGCCATCTTCTTCACCACCGCGTAGGGGACGGTGGCGATGTGGGCCCCGGCCAGGGCCGCCTGGGCCACGTGGGTGGGGTGGCGAATGCTGGCGGCGATGATCCTGGTGCCGAACCCGTAGGTATCGTAGATCTGCGCCAGCTCGGCCACCACGTCCATTCCCGTCTTGCCGGTGTCGTCCAGCCTGCCCACGAAGGGGGAGACGAAGCTGGCCCCCGCCAGCGCGGCCAGGTAGCCCTGGTTCGTGGAGAAGGCCAGGGTCATGTTGCACCTGATCCCCTCCCGCTCCAGCTCGGCCACCGCGGCCAGCCCCTCGGGAATCATGGGGACCTTTATGACCACGTTCTCGTGCCACTTGGCCTTCTCCCGTGCCTCCTCCACCATCCCGTCGCGGTGGGTGCTGATCACCTCGGCGCTCACCGGCCCCCCCACGATGTCGCATATCTCGCCGATCACCTCGGAGAAGTCCCGGCCCTCCCTGGCTATGAGGGTGGGGTTGGTGGTAACCCCCGAGAGAACGCCCCATGCGGCGACCTCCCGTATGTGGTCAACGTTGGCGGTATCCAGATAGAGCTCCATGGAATCCCCTTCCCAGTGTCTCCCGCCGGTGGAATCCTCCGGGGGATGAGGCTGCAAGTCCGCATCCGCTCAGTCAAGGTCCATTCTTGTTCCCCGTTTCTTCAGAATCTCTATGGGCACGTAGCCGGTGAGAAGAACCTTGGGCTCGTCGAAGCCGAAGTCCACCGTCAGCTGCCACTCCTCTCCCCGCCTTCCGGCCCGGACCACCAGGCCCTTGCCGTAGCGGGGATGGCGCACCAGGTTGCCCCGGGCGTAGCCCGCGGGCTCGCTGTGGACCCGCACTTCCCGGGCTACCGGGGGGGAGGGGGCCGTCTTGGAGGCGGCACCCTCCAGCAGCCCGGCCTCCGCCAGGAAGCGGGAGGGGCCTCCGGCGGGCACCCCCGGCCTGCGGCGCCCGACCACCGAGGAGACGGTCAGGCGCCTGCGGGCCCTGGTGATTCCCACGTACATCAGCCTGCGCTCCTCCTCCAGGTCGGCGGTCTCCCGGCGGCCGGGGCGGACGAAGGGCAGCATGCCCTCGTCGGCTCCGGCCAGGAAGACGCAGTCGAACTCCAGACCCTTGGCGCAGTGCAGCGTCATCAGGGTCACCGCTCCCTCCCGCTCGGAATCGAAGCTGTCCGCGGAGGTGAGGAGGCTCACCTCGGCCATGAATCCCGGCAGGCCGGCCGCAGGGTGCTCACGGTCGAACTCCGCCAGGCTGCCCCGGAGCTGCTCCAGGTTCTCAAGCCTTCGGACGTCATCGGGGTCGTCGGGGGAGAAGCCGTCCAGGTAGCCGCTCTCCGCCAGCAGGTACTCGGCCACCTCCAGGGCGGGGGCCCCGGAGTCCACGAGACCTGCCGCCCGCTCCAGCAGCCGGCCCAGCCGGGCCATTCCGGAGCGGGCCCGTCCGGAGAGGCCGGGGATCCGCCCGGCGCCGGCCAGTGCCTCCACCGGGTCCATTCCGGTCCCCTCGACGAACTCCTCGAAGCGCCGCAGGCTCCTGGCCCCCACTCCCCGGCGGGGGGTGTTGACTATTCTGCGGAAGCTCAGCCTGTCGGCGGGATTCAGCACCACCCTCAGATAGCAGAGGGCGTCCTTGACCTCGCTGCGCTCGTAGAACCGCACCGACCCCACCACCTGGCTGGGTATCTGCCTGCGCCCCGCCTCCGCCTCGAAGGGCCGCGACTGGGCGTTTGTCCGGTAGAGGACGGCCATGTCCCCATAGGTGAAGCCCTCCCGGTCGCGGAGGCTCTCGATGCGGTCGAACACCATGGAGGCCTCCTCCGACTCCGAGGAGCATACGCGGGCCTCCGGAGCGACCCCCCTCTGGCCCGCCGTCCACAGCTCCTTGCCCCGGCGCCTGACGTTGCGGGAGACCAGCCGGGAGGCGGCCTCCAGTATTGCGGCCGTGGAGCGGTAGTTCTGCTCGAGGCGGATCACCTCCGCCCCCGGGAAGTCCCTCTCGAAGTCCAGCATGTTCTCCACCCTGGCACCCCGCCATCCGTAGATGGACTGGTCGTCGTCCCCCACCACACAGACCTGTGTGCCGGGAGGCGAAAGTGCCATGAGAAGCCTGTGCTGGACCGCGTTGGTGTCCTGGTACTCGTCCACCAGGACGTGCAGGTACCTGCCGGCGTAGTGGTCACTAATGTCATTATTTTGACGGAGCAGTCCCAGACCACGTGTCAAAAGATCGTCAAAATCGAAAGAACCCGACTGCGTCAGTCGGGATTGATAGGCGGCGTACACCTCCGCCACCTCCCGCTGCCTGTCGTCCCGGGCCGCTTCGGCCGCAGCCTCCGGAGTCATCAGATTCGATTTCATGGATGATATCCTGCCAGCCAGGGAGGCCGGAGTAAGCCCCCTTGAAAGCTGCCTGTCCCGGATTATCGAGCGCAGCACCCGGCGGCTGTCGTCGGCGTCGTAGATGGTGAAATCCGCGGGGTATCCCAGCCTCTCCGCCTCCCGCCTGAGCATCCAGGCGCAGAAGGAGTGAAAAGTGCCCATCCATAAACCCCTGCGGCGGCCGGTTATCGACTCCACCCTCCGCCGCATCTCGCCGGCTGCGCGGTTGGTGAAGGTAAGGGCCAGCAGCCTGCGGGGGTCGACACCGTCCTCGTCCAGCAGCGAGGCCACCCGCAGGGTCAGCGTCCTGGTCTTGCCGCTTCCTGCACCGGCCAGCACCAGCAGATGTCCCCCGCGATGGCGGACGGCCCTCAGCTGCTGCTCGTTGAGCTCTTCGATGATGTCTGGAATCCTTGGCATGAATATTGCTTTCTAAGTTACCTACTGCATCCGAGAAGGAGGGAACGCAAGTTGTTGAAGCCTGGATTGAGAAGCTGGGTCCTGCTGGCCATCAGTTGCCTGGCAGTGCCCGTACTCATCCTCCTGACCTGGCCGGTCTGACCCCCTCCCTGGCCGGCCCGGGGGAGCTTCAAGAGATCCGGGTGCAAGAGGCGGGCAGTCGTTCGACCCCTACGGCTGCCCGCCAACCTCTATCCACTGACAATCTCCACGCTGCGGCTGCAGCCCAGCCTGGAGGCTCCGGCCTCCAGCATGGCCACGGCATCCTCGAACGTGCGTATCCCGCCGGAGGCTTTCACCGAGGCTTTGTCCCCCACGGTATCCGCCATGAGGCGGACGTCCTCCACGGTGGCCCCGCCGGATGAGAAGCCCGTGGATGTCTTCACCCAGGCCGCTCCGGCATCCACGGCCAGAAGGCATGCGGCCACCTTCTCATCGGCGCTGAGGAGACAGGTCTCCAGTATCACCTTCACAGGCCTTCCGGCGGCGGCCTCCACCACTTCGGCTATGTGACGGTGCACCAGGCTGTGGCTGCCCTGCTTCAGATGCCCTACCGGAATCACCATGTCGATCTCGCCGGCGCCGGCGGCCACCGCCCTCTCTGTCTCCCAGGCCTTTGCGGGGGTTGCCCCCAGGGGAAATCCCACCACGCTGCAGACCAGGGGAGGATGGTCCCTCAGGAGATCCGAGGCCTCCTCCACCCAGATGGGATTGACGCACACCGACTTGAAGCCGTGCTCCGCCGCTTCGGTGCAGAGCCGGCGGATATCTCGGGTTCCCGCGTCGGGGGCCAGGCACGTGTGGTCTATAATCGCCGCTATCTCGCTTCTGCGCATGCTCCCCCGCTATTCGGTGTAGACGAAGCGCATCTCCAGGCCTCCGTCGGCTATCTCCACGCCCCGCAGCACCCGGGTGCGGACGCCGTCCCGCCTGATAACCACGTCGTGGGTGCCGGCGGGCAGCCAGAGCCTGGCCACGTGCATCCTGGCGGGGAGTGTCAGCCATCCCCGGAGGTCGGCCTGCTCCGTTGCGGCTCCCAGCAGGCTCAGCAGGGCCCCGAAGCCCTCCGACGCGCAGCCGTCCTCCTCCCCCGTGATCTCCTCCATCAGCTCCTCGCCGGCCTCCGAGACCCCGGCCTTGGCCGCCAGCCTGGCCATGGCTCTGGCCAGGTCCCGGCCGGCCTGGTCCTCCAGGTTCTTGCGGGCGATCTCAACCAGGTCCTCGGCCAGCCAGGCCCTCTCTTCGAGGCCCGCGCAGCTTACGTCAAAATAATGACGCCTGACCCTCTTCTCCGGCATGGCCGGCAGCGCGAGCCTGTATACGCGGCTCTCGGTGTAGGCGGTGAAGTCCCTCTCCACCTTCCGGGGAATCCGGCCGGACTCGATCACCAGCACCAGCTGGCCGCTGCCGGCGGGAGCCTGCGGGGGAGGGTCAGCCTCCGGGTACCGGGAGGCGTACTCGGCGTACAGGTCGTCCAGGGCCAGCATCCGGCAGAGCCTCAGTACGTCAGTGACCACCTGCTGTGGCGGATCCAGGCCGTAGTGACGGGAGTAGTCGTCCTCGTAGACCCGAAGGCTGTTGCGGTAGGCAACCAGGGCATCGTCCAGGTCTCCCCCCGCCTCGAACAGGGCTCCCATGAGCCAGCGGACGAAGGCGTCGTCCCGGTAGACGTTCTCCCGGGAGTAGGCGTCGTTGAGGACGGTGAGCTTCTCTCCCACGCGCCTGCACTCCACCAGGGCCTCCCCCAGCTGGTCCTGCTGCACGTAGCAGGAGGCGAGCACGTAGTTGATCATCACCTTTTCGTAGTCGGCTCCCCGGAACTCCCTGGCGGCGTCGCTGGTGAGCAGGGCGCCGGCCTCGTCGGAGAGGTCGATCCCCCGCTGCAGGTCGCTGAGCAGGTCGGCCTCCAGAAGGAGCGGCTCCGCGTCGGCCGGCCTCCCCGCCAGCCGCAGCAGGTTGCCCTTCTCCATAAGGAAGAGCAGCCGGTTCCTCCCGGCGCTGTCGGGAGCGGCGCCCCCCCGGAACTCCGCAAGCGCCGCCTGCGGGTCGCCGCGGCGGAGGTCCTCCCGGACGGGCTCCAGGGTTGCGGTATAGCTGCCGCAGCCGGCAAGCGCCGCGGCCAGGACCAGGGCCCCCCGGCAGAGGATGCTCCTCCGCCGGGGCTTTGCGGACATTCCTACCACTCGATGATCTTCTTTATCTCCAGGCTTCCCATCCATACCTTCAGCGCGGTCTCCACGTCTATCAGCTCCAGGCTCACCTGGTAGTAGACCGCCCTGGTGTCGCCCTCCTCGTCGGTTATGGAGTCGACGCTTCCCATCATCACGTAGTCTGCGCCCACCTCCTGGCCGAACTCCGCGGCGGTCTCCGGGGAGGCGAAGCGCTGCTGGTCGTAGCGTTCGGCCCTGACCTCCGGGTCTTCCCCCCGGCCGGCGGATATGCGGACCAGGCCCGACTCCAGAAGCGACCTCTCTATCTCGTTCATGAAGACGTCGGTGCTGATGTGCTCGGAGCTGCGGTTGATGACGCTGCCCACAACCACCACGGGCTTCTCGTAGCCCTCGCGGCCCCGGCCGTGCTCCACCAGCCAGTCCCCGTCCAGGCACTGGTCCACCATGGAGTCGGCCACCATCCTGGCGTCTGTGTCGTTCCAGCGGCCGCTGAGGTCGGTGGTGGTGTCGGTGTCGGTTCTGGTTACCGTCCTGCCCCCGCAGGCCGCCAGCACAACCAGGGCGGCCACCGCGAGGGCGGCAAGGAGTCTGCTCATGGTGCCTCCCCTTCCGTATGGAGTCGGGGAGCCACCGGAATGACCCCCCGGAACGTCACGTTGAAGTAGCCCATGTTCTTCCTGGCCACGCCCGGCTCCGTCCGGCCGGGGCGCAGGAGCGTCCTGTAGGGGTCCTGCTGCCCGGCCGGTTCGGCCGGGTCCTGGCCCCAGGCGTCCAGCGTCCATTCCCACATCGAAAGCTCGGAACCCTCGCCGTAGGAGAAGATGGCCTGGGAGCCCAGGGAGCCCAGCACTCCCATGTTGCGCTCCAGTACCTGCGCGTAGCAGCTCATCACCGGGTAGACGTCAACCGGCTCGGCCAGCCCCATGCGCGCCGCCGCCGCCAGCTCCGCCGCCCGGGGAAGACGGGCCCCGCGGGAGCGCAGGTATCTCACCGCGCCGGTCCAGGTAAGGGATGCCACCGGCATGCTGAAGCAATCCGTGGGCACCGTCAGGCCCTGGCCGGACTCCCCCACCACGAAGGGGGTGAACTTGAGGAACTGCCCCTCTTCGTCGTACTGGCCCACCAGCAGCTCGGCCAGGTCCTGCATGGAGGTGAGGTTGGCGTTCAGCCAGGGAAGGACCCTGCGGTAGGTCACCGGGGTGGAGTCTATGAGGAAGGCGTCCACCGCGACGGTGTCCCCGAGAACCTGCACCCGGCAGGCGGGGACGTAGGCCATGCCCTCCGGGGGCCGCAGGAGCCCGCACCCGGGGCAGGCGTCGTCCTCGGCCGCGCCTCCGCAGGCCGGGCAGGTCCACGGCTGTGCAGCCGCCGTGGAGATCAGGATCAGCGCAATGGTCACAAGCAGGGGTACTCTCAAGGCTGCATCACCACCTGATCAGCGGCGGGGGCTTCCCCCCGCCGGCGGGCGATCGCTCTGCCCATGTAGATGAAGGGTGTGTCCAGCAGGGCGACCAGGACCTTTATCACATAGGTTGTTACCAGTATCTGCAGGAAATGTTCCCTCTCCACCACTCCCGCAAAGGCTATGAAGCAGAAAACGGCGGAGTCTATCAGCTGGCTCACCGCGGTGGAGAGGTTGTTGCGCAGCCAGAGCATCCGGCCATCGGTCTTTCTGCGCCACCAGGCGAAGGCCCAGACGTCGTGCAGCTGGCTGAGCAGGTAGGCGGCCAGGCTGGCCGCCGCCAGCCGGGGCATGAATCCGTAGATGGTCTCCATGGCCCCCTGGACCTCCTCCGCCCAGGGGTCCGGAGCCACGCTGAAGACCAGGGCCAGCTGGCTTGCGAGGGTGAAGAAGATCATCACGATGAAGCCCAGCATCACGCCCCGTCGCGCCGTCCGGGGGCCGTAGAGCTCGTTGAGGAGATCGGTGCAGAAGAATATGGCCCCGTAGAGGATGTTCCCCAGGGTGACGGTGACTCCGAACAGGGTGGTGAGCTTGATCACCTGCAGGTTGCAGAGGATGATGGCGGCGGCGATGAAGGCCATCAGGCCCTCCCGGCCGTAGAGCCTGAAGACCAGCAGGACAAGGCCCAGTGAGGCCAGGGCGAAGAGCAGCCAGAGCAGTTCGTTCATCAGAACTCGGCGCCCAGGGCGAAGTAGTGCTCGGGCTTGGCCGAGATGCCCCTTATGGTTGTCCTCCAGGCCGTGTCCTCGCGGAGGACGAAGTAGCCCAGGTTCAGTCGGAACCCGAAGCCGATCCCGGCCTTGATGTCGTCCAGCTCGTAGCCGCGCTCGGTGGAGGCTCCGTGAAAGTCCTCGGGGTCGTTGAACGCGGTGCCCATGTCCAGGAAGATCACGCCCCGGCCGTTGCTCAGGGTCATGGGAATGGGAGCGGCAAGCTGCAGCCTGTCGATGAACGGCACCCGCAGCTCCATGGTGGAGGAGACGTACCTCCTGCCCTCCAGTGCCCCGTAGTCGTAACCCCGGAGCATGTCGGCGTAGTTGGAGTAGAAGCCCAGCAGGTCGCTTACCTCGTCCACCTCTCCCCAGATCAGCCTGTGGGGGACGGCCCCGCCCAGGAAGAACAGGGGTGCGTCCCTGCCCCAGCTGGTGGCCCCGGCCAGCCGCATGGCCAGCGTCACCCGGCCCGAGACCCAGGTGTAGTGGCGGAGGTCGGCGGAGGCCAGGTAGTAGTTGGTGGAGTCCAGCAGGTCGGGGGCGATCTCCATCCCCAGCCTGGCCCTGGTGCCCACCCTGGGGCCCACGTAGCCCCACCTGGCGTTGTCGAAGACCAGCCCGGCGGCGCCGAAGGTCACGTTGGCCTCGTAGTCGGCGTCGGAGTTCCAGACCCCCTGCCTGCTTATGGTCCGGTAACCGGTCTCCCCCCGGATGCTGAAGGCCTCGCTCAGGGGGTAGCTGGCGGAGGCCACGACCCCCATGTCCACATCCCGTATGTCCTCCAGATGGCCGTCGTCGAAGCGGAAGAGGTAGCGCCTGGTGGTGCGGTAGACGGTGCCTCCCAGGTCCAGGCGGTGGGGCAGGTAGGCGTACCTCACCACGGCATCGGCGTCGGTTACGTCACCGTTGAGATTGAGGTTCAGAAGCAGCCTGTGGTGGGCCAGGACGTCGCTGAACAGGAACTGGGTGTATCCGGCGAGTCCCAGGTAGGAGTCGAATGAGGCCAGGGCGTTGACGTAGTCCAGCGATAGCCGGGGCTCGTAGGGAGCCACCCTCAGGCCGGTGACGGCGTCTGCCGCCACCCGCCCCGGCGGCGTATCCGGCCCGCCCTCGGGCAGGTCCGTATCCCCCCGCGAAGGCCGTTGGGCCCTTCCCGGCTCGGTCCGGTCTTCCGCCGGCTCCGGCGCCTCCCCCCGCCCCCTTCGGTGCTCGGGGGGAACCGCTGCGGAGTGCGGAGGA
>Ga0207797_1003591_pt1 | contig 10204 bp, 12 predicted proteins | sample PRCRCaboRojoPR_6_FD_187275 | JGI IMG/M metagenome (GOLD analysis project Ga0207797, IMG submission 187275) | Marine sediment microbial community from Cabo Rojo, Puerto Rico - PR CR 10% Liquid 1 (SPAdes) | ecosystem: Environmental > Aquatic > Marine > Coastal > Sediment | place: Cabo Rojo, Puerto... | reverse complement strand
CCACCGTCGTCCCCGGCGTGATCTCTATCTCCTCCGGCTCGAACACGAACTCCCCGCCAGGGCCCACCAGCACCTCCTCCGTCGCCCCGCCCGCGGCGCCGTCGTCCGCCGTCGTTGTTTCGTTCCCGTCCGTTTGCGCCGCCGCGCCGCCCGCGCCGGCAGCGAGGGCGGCGCCCCCCGTGACGGCGGTCAGAAAGCCGCGCCGGGAGAGCGACCCGTTCGCGTCACCGGAAGTCATGTACGGCCTTTGGACCCTCCCCGTACTCAATGCTTCGGTCCCCGTATTTTTACCGTTGGACGAAGGGACGGCGCCGACCGCAGCGATCGGGGACGATCCGGGCGTGTCGACGCCGGGAGGTCGCTCAGAAGGTGTAGTCGTGGGCGCCCGTTTCCGTGTCGAGGAAGGCGTGCAGGAGGTCGATCGTCGCGGCGATGTCGTCGCCGTGAGCGCTTTCAGTGACCGTGTGGAGATACCGGGTCGGGATCGAGATCGCGCCGACCGGTTTGGCCCCGAAGGTGTTCTGGAACCCCGCGGTGTCCGTCCCGCCGGCGGGGAGGACCTCGAGTTGATACGGGACGTCCTCGGCCTCGGCAACGTCCTGGAGCCGCCCGTGGACCTTCGGGCTCGTGATCACGCTCGAGTCCTTGAGCTTGATCGCGGTCCCGTCGCCACACTCGGTGACGTACTCGCCCTCGTCGAAGTCGGGGACGTCGTTGGCGACGGTGACGTCGAGCGCGATCGCGAGGTCGGGATCGAGGTCGACGCCGAGGGCCCGTGCGCCCCGGATGCCGACTTCCTCCTGGACCGTCGCGGCGAAGTGGATCGTCACGTCCGGGGATTCCAGCTGCTTTGCCGCCTCCAGCATCGCGAAGAGGCAGACGCGGTCGTCGAGCGCCTTCCCGGTGACGTGTTCGCCGACGCGGGTCGTCGTCTGCTCCATGGTCACCAGGTCGCCGCGCGAGACGCGCTCGCGGGCCGTCTCGGCGTCGACACCGAGGTCGACGTGGACGTCCTCGACGGCGTCGTCCTCGAGGTCCTCCTCGTCGAGGGTGTGGGGCGGAAGCGATCCGATGACGCCGGTCAGGTCCCCGTCGTCGGTGTGCACCGTCACCCGCTGGGCCTTGAGCACGCGCGGGTCCCAGCCGCCCAGCGCGTCGAGTTCCAGGAACCCCTCGTCGGTGACGTGCTTGACCATGAACCCGATCTCGTCCATGTGGGCCGCGACGGCCACTTCGTAGTCGGGGTTTTTCTCGCCGCGAACGGTCCCGACCACGTTGCCCATGGCGTCGGAGCGAACCTCGTCGGTCGCGCCCTCGAGTTCCCGGCGTACCAGGTCCCTGATCCGGTCCTCGTAGCCCGGGACGCCGCTCGTCTCGGTCAGTTCCTGCAGGAGGTCGAAGTCGAAGTCGAACTGCGGTTCCTCGTCCATACCTCCGAATTGTAACTCCGACGGGCATAAATCGGCAGGAATCGGAACGGCGGGCCGGAAGACCCGGTAGACCGAAACGCCGCCGACGCTCAAACGTCGCGCTCCACGACGAACCGCGTGAAGGCCTCCAGTTCCGACGCCGGTTCGGGTTCGAGGTCGACGGCCGAGAGGTGCTCGCGTGCGCTCTCGGCCAGGTCGTGGGCGCGGTCGCGGGCGAACTGGATGCTCCCGGCGTCCTGCATGATCTCGATGGCCTCGAGGATCTCCCCCTCGGTGTTGTCCTCCGCGGCGAGGATGGACTGGAGTCGCTCGGCCGCCGCCTCGTCCGACTCGCGGGTCGCGTGGATGACGAGCAGCGTCTTCTTGCCCTCCCTGATGTCGTTCCCGAACTCCTTGCCGAAGTCCCCGGCCCGATCGAGCGTGTGTTCGACGTCGAGGATGTCGTCGCCGATCTGGAAGGCGACGGCCATGTCCTCGGCGTACTGGGCGAGGTGGTTCTCGACGTCCCCGGACTTCCCCGCGACGATGCTGGCCAGTCGGGCGACGATCCGGGCGAGACACCCGGTCTTGCACGCCGACATCTCGAGGTACTCCTGCTCGCCGACCCGAACCTCCCGATCGTTGTGCCAGCAGATGTCCATCCCCTGGCCCAGGTGCGTCCGGTTCAGTTCGTGGGTAAGCATCTCGTACGCCCGGAGCCTGGTCTCCGCCGGAAGGTCCGCCGGATCGTGCGTGAGGATCTTGAGCGGCATGAAGTACATCGCGTTGCCGGCGTTCAACACGACGTCCTCGCCGTAGATGTGGTGGAGGGCGGGTTCGCCACGCCGCTTGGCCGCCCCGTCCTCGACGTCGTCGACGATGATGGTCCCGTTGTGGAGGATCTCCGGGATAGCGGCGTACTCCAGGTACTCCTCGGGATCCTCCCCGAAGCCCTCCATGAGTATCAGGAACATGACCGCCCGCCAGCGCTTGCCGCCCCGATCCAGCAACTCCCAGATCGGATCGGCGAGCGCCCGCTGGATGCTGTCGGCGTCGTACCGGTAGGTATCGGGACCGAAGAACCACTCCAGATACTCCCGATCGATCTCGCGGGGCAGCACCGCCTCGATCGCCTCGTCGACCCGCGGACGCCACTCGTCGAGGGTCTCCAGCATACTCCCAAGGGTCTCGGGCGGGCGCTAAAAAGGGTTGCATTCCGGATCCGGAGGGTCGTGCCGCCCGGCGCCTCCTGGGTCAGGATGGCCGATTCCCGAACGCTTAGGAACGGGCCGGAAGCAGTGTAGCCCATGACGGAGTGGATCGGCGAGACGTTCACGAGCGACGTCGGATGGGATCACCTCGAACGCCTGGTCAACGTCGGCAACCGGATGGCGGGTAGCGAGGGCGAGCGAGAGGCGGCCGAGGCGACCCGCGACGCCCTGGACGAGGCCGGCGCACGAAACGCCCGACTCGAGCCCTTCGAGTTGCAGGGCTGGACCCGCGGCGACAGCGCCATCGAGGCGGGCGACGCGGCCCAGGAGTCGATCGCCCTGCCACGGAGCCCGAGCGGCGAGGTGACCGCCGAACTGGTGGACGTCGGGTACGGTCTCCCCGACGACTTCGAGGAAGCGGACCTGGAGGGCAAGGTCGCCATGGCACGCAGCGACGTCCCCGACTGGTACGACCGCTACCTCCACCGCCGCGAGAAGTACTTCCACGCGGTCGAGGCGGGCGCGGACGCGTTCGTCTACCGCAACCACGTCGAGGGCTGCCTGCCGCCGACCGGGAGCGTCAGCGGCAGCGACGCTCCGATCGGCGAGATACCCGCCGTGGGGGTCAGCAAGGAGGTCGGCGCCCGCCTCGCGCGACGCCTCGACGGCGAGGAAGTGACGATCTCCGTCGACTGCGAGGTCCACGACGCGACCAGCCAGAACGTCCACGCGGAACTCGGCCCCGATACCGACGAGGCGGTGCTCCTGACCAGCCACGTCGACGCCCACGACATCGCCGAGGGTGCCATGGACAACGGCGCCGGGACCGCCATGGCCGTCGAGGTGGTCCGTGCCCTCGCCCGGCGCGAGGAGGACCTCGACACGAAGGTGCACGTCATCTGTTACGGCGCCGAGGAGGTCGGCCTCGTCGGGGCGGGCCGCCACGCCGAGAGCGCGGACTTCGACTCGATCAAGGCGATCCTCAACGACGACGGGGTCGTCGGCGGCCGGACGCTCCGCCTCTACAGCCACGGCTTCCCGGAACTCCGGGACGCGGCCGAGGCCGTGTCGGATCGGTTCGATCACCCGATCTCCGTCGTCCCGCAACTCGGCCCACATAGCGACCACTGGGAGTACGTCAAGTGGGGGGTCCCCGGCTTCCACGCCGCGAGCGAGACCGAGGGTAGCGGCCGCGGCTGGGGCCACACCTACGCCGACACCCTGGACAAGCTCGAGCCGCGGACCTTCCGCGAGCAGGCGATCCTCCTGACCGACCTCGTCGTCGAACTCGCCGACGACGACCGGACCATCGAACACCGCGACCCGGAGGAGATCGCCGCCCAGCTCGAGGACGAGGACCTGGCCGAGAGCATGAAGATCACGGGCGACTGGCCCTACGACGACTGACGCGACGGTCGACCCGTCGACGCCGGTCGGCCGGCGCCTGGTGCGATTCGAATCACGAGGCCTTTTACGCGGGGCTGAAAACGGGTAGCTATGCGAACGGGGGTCTCGGATGGTCGGACCTGAGGTCGGCATCGTCACGTCGCCGAACGGCGACGACGACCGGACCGATCGCATCGAAACGGCCGTCGTCCAGGCGGGCGGCACCCCGGCCGTCGGCGACGTCGAGCACGTCCTGGGCGGCGGCGCCGACTGGATCGTCGCGGACGGGGAACGCGCGTTGCTGTCGCTGGCCCGGTCCGCGAGCGCCGGACCGGTGTTACCCGTCGAGGCGGGACGGGGGGTCCAGTCGGTGCCGATCGACGCCGTCGAACCCGCGATGGAGACCGTCGTCGCCGGCGAATCCGACACCATCGAGCGGCGGTTACTCCGGGCGGACCTCAACGGGAACGCCGCGGTGGCGCTGTTCGACGTGTCGTTCGTGACCACGGAACCGGCCCGGATCTCGACGTTCACCGTCAAGAGCGGCGAGACCTTCGTCGAGGAGTTCCGGGGCGACGGCGTCGTCATCGCCACGCCCGCCGGGAGCCGGGGGTACGCCGCGCGGGCCGGGGGCCCCACGCTCGACCCGGGAACCGGCGTCGTGGCGGTGGTTCCGGTCGCGCCCTTCGCCACGGACACCACCGACTGGATCCTCGAGGCCGCCGACGTCCAGGTGACCGCGGACTGCGCCGAGGCCGAGGTGACGATGTACGCGGACGACTACGAGGTCGGCGTCGTCCCCTGCGACGAGTTCGTCACCATCTCGACCGCCGGCCGGATGGCCCTGTTCGTGGTTCCGGAGAGCCGGTCGTTCTACGACGACGAAGAACCCCCGCAGTAGTAAAGCACAAAAACACCGGCTTCTACGTGGTGGGTATGGAACCCACGACGCTGCTCGGCCCGCTCGACGCGCTGGCGCCGTACGTCGAGTACGTCATCCTGGGGCTCGTCGTCGCGAACATGGGGGCGAGGTTCCTCGAGCACCGGTCGCACGTCGCGCAGGCCGACGACGGGGGTGCCGAGGCCATCACCCGGGGGCCGGCCCGGGTGGCGACGAACCTCCTGCTGGTGCTGGCGAGTTTCTACTACACCACCGTCCATCCCCACGGCGGGACGGTGATGTCGGTCCTGGTCCTGACGATGGTCCTGAGCGACGTCTTCGAGTTCGAGGCCCGGAAGGTGGAGGCCCGGAAGGAGGAAGCCCTCGACCTCCCGAAGGCGGCCATCAGCGCCTCGGGCCTCGTCCTCCTGTACGCCGCCTACCAGGCGCTGTTCTTCCTCGTCGACCCCATCTGGTCGTCCATCGTCTAGTCCCGTCCGGCAGGAACCGCGCGCAGCGTTACCCGCGTCCCCTTTCGCGCAACGCTGACGCGACGGCCTCGTACGACTCCTTTCGCCGCCCGTCGCCGTCGAACAGGAGCGGTCGTTGCGTGTACCGGTCCGGGTACTCCCGCCAGGACGTGATCCAGGAGCGGTCGTCGGTCACCCCCCAGACGGTGAGCCGCTCGACCCCTGCGTCGAGGCAGGCCTCGACCACCATCCCGTAGTACGCGGCCTGGGCGGCGTCCAGGTCGTCGGGTCGGTCGTCCCGGCGGTAGGCGACGTCCAGTTCCGTCACCCGGACCTCCAGGCCGAGGTCCCGAAACTGCCGGACCGTCTCCGTGATCCGTTCGGGGCCGGGATGAACGCCGACGGAATGCAGTTGGAGTCCGATCCCGTCCACCGGGACGCCGCGATCGAGCAGGTCCTCGAGGAGACGGTAGACCCTCTCCCGTTTCGCGTCGTTGTACGGGAGCCCGTACTCGTTGTAGAGCAGGTCGGCGTCGGTGTGGTCCGCCGCCCACCGGAACGCGTCGGCGATGTATGTTTCGCCCACGTTCTCCAGCCAGAACGTGTCCCGGAGGGCCCCCGCGTCGTCGACGGCCTCGTTGACCACGACCCAGGTGTCGATGCGGTCGGCGTACCGGTCCGTTAGCGCGTGGACGTGCGACCGCAACTCGTCGGCCAGGTCGCTCGCGCGCCAGTCGCGCCGGGTCAGCCAGCCGGGGTTCTCCTCGTGCCAGACGAGCGCGTGACCGGTGACGTGCATGTCGTGACGGTCAGCGAAGTCGACGAGCGTGTCCGCTCGCTCGAACGCGAACACGTCGCGTTCCGGCCGGACCCGGCCCCACTTCAGGTCGTTCTCCAGCGCCAGTCGGTTGAACTCGGCACCGAGCACCCCCGCAAACGTATCGTCGGCCAGGTCCTCGACGGAAGCGCCCGCCCCGATTTCCAGCCCGGCAGCGGCGGCGAGGTCACGCAGGCCCATGGGGAGGAATGGGCGCTGCCGCTTGAAACCCTTGTCACCCGGTCGGACTGTCACTTAGAAGCCGCCCTCTCGTCCGAACCGCGTCGAAACCGCGAACTCACTCCTCGACCGCGCTTCGAAGCTCCCGGGCCGCCGGGATGACGACCCAGAAGGCGAGCGCGCCGAGGATGGCGAACCAGAACAGCCCCTCCTTGACGACGAGCGCCGCCTCCACGTACGGGCCGGGGTCCGACGGGTTGGGGCCGAGGAACTGGGTGGTGAAGTCCGGCGTGTTGAACCACCCGGCGAACACCATCCACAGCAGCCCGGACCCCGTCAGGATCGCGAGCCCCTTCGCGAATTCGTCAGCCATCGTCCACCTCTTTGGCGGGGTCGTCTTTAGGCTTTCCCATGCCTTCGGTACGGAACCGCGTCGAGAGCACGTACGTCCAGGCGCCGAAAACGACGAGGGCCAGCCCGAGGACCGCGAACCCGGCCGAGAGGAGGGCCGTCGGAACGGCCAGGCCCGCCCGATCGAGGAGCCACAGGACGTTCACCCTGACGAGGCTCCGCGAGTACAGCGCGGCGTCGAGCGCCACGAACCCGAGCAGGACCGTCAGGATCGCGACGAGCGTCCCGAAGACGGTCACCCGCTTGTAGAGGGCCATCGGCACGACGACCTCGCGACCCCCGCGGCCGCCCGCCCTCGCGTCGTCGGTTCCGGAGTCGCCCACTTCGTCGGTGGTCATGGGGATCGCCTCGCTATTTCGGCGGCCTGAGCCGGTAGTACCGGCGATTCAGGTCGTACATGTACCCCTCGCGCATCGACCGGAGGACGGCGTAACTCAGGATGCCCGTCACGAACGGCAGCAGGAACGTCAGGTCGAACAGCAGGTTGATGTTGATCGGAACCAGGTTCTGGATCGCTAGCGCCGACAGCGTGAACGCGAGGGTCACGCCCCCGACGCCGACGGCCGCCCAGAACGGCTGTTCGACCGGTCGCCTGGCACTCCCCCGGTTCAGGAACGGGGCGACGGCGACGGCCCCCACGACGACCACGTTCGCGAGGACGCCGTACGTCCGGTCGGCCATCAACTTCTCCCCGCCCAGGATCGACAGTTCGGGGTTCAGCGGGCCGAGCTTCAACAGCCCGAACGACCAGTAGAGGTACCAGTCGGGCAGGATGATGCTCGGGGTCTTCGAGGGGTTGGCCGGCGCCTCGAGGTGGGGCGGCAGCGTCGCGGACAGGAAGAGGATCATGCCCACGAAGAAGCTCGTGATCGCGAGGTTGCGGATCATCTCGTGGGGCCAGGTGGGGAACGCGAGGACGTCGCGCTCGACGTAGCTGGACTCCTGGCGGAGGTCCTGATCCTCGCGACGGGCGCGCTCGAAGTACTCGTAGGTCAGCCGCGCCAGTCCCTGTTTCCGTTCCTTCCGCTCTCGCCACGTCGGCACCTCGTCGTCCGGCGGGACGATGCCGGTGCCCGCGCCGTCGGATCGCGTCTCGGTAGTGTCGTCGTCGGTCATGGTTAGTGTGGTTCGGCGATGCCCTGCATCCAGACGATGCCGATGTGGATCGCGATCAGGGTGGTCACGACGAAGGGTAACACGAACACGTGTAAGATGTACATCCGCTGGAGCGTCGCCGGTCCGGGCTGGAACCCGCCGAAGACCAGCTGGGCGACCCACTCGCCGGCGAAGGGGATCGACAGCGACATCTCGACGCCGATCTGGCCGGCCCAGAACGCCAGCTGATCCCAGGGGAGCAGGTAGCCCGTGTACCCGAACCCGAGCGTCAGGCTGATGAGCACGATGCCCAGCAGCCAGTTCAGTTCGCGGGGTTCCTTGTACGCGCCGGTGAAGTACACCCGCAGCATGTGCAGGAAGACCGCCGCGACCATCACCTGGGCGGCCCAGCGGTGGATGGACCGTAGCATGAACCCGAAGTTCAGGTCGCTCATGATGAACGCGATCGAACAGTACGACACCGTCGCCCCGCTCACGTCACAGGCCCCGGCAGCGGCCGACGGCGTGTAGTAGAACCCCAGCAACGCGCCGCTGATCGCGGCGACCACGTACGCGAGCGTCGAGAACGATCCCAGCGCGTACAGCGGGTACCAGTACCAGAACTTGTTGTCGAGGTTGTACTGTTCGGTGTGGCTCTTCGGCATCTGGAGGTTGACCTTGTAGTAGAGGTTCTCCAGGAGTTCGAGGTAGTCGACGATCCGGAACCGGCGGTCGAGCCACAGCAGGGCCGTCAGATAGGTGGCCTCGATCGGCGTCAGGTCCTTCTCCTCGATCCAGGCGTCGTGATCGTATTCGTCTCGCTCCTCGATGCTCATGGGTCAGTCCCCCTCCGGACGCGGGAGCGCGGTGAAGTTCGTCTCGATGAAGCTGTAGGGGTCGTAGACCGACTGGTGACAGGGGCAGTAGATCTCGTTCTCGGCGTCGAACTTCGCGGCGTCACCCGTGGTCTTGAACCCGGGCACGCAACAGAAGTGCGTGCACTTGTTCAGGATGGCCATGAACCCGTCCTGGGTCGCGGCCTGCAGCCACGGGTCGTCGGAGTCGGCGACCGCCTCCTCGACCCGTTTGCTGCGGAGGATCAGCACCGGGATCGTGTCCTTGCCGGAGAGCCCCTGCGAACGCCACGTCGCGGCGCCCGGCTTGCCGACCCCGGCCGTGCCGAACTCGTTCCCCCAGGTCTCGTAGTCGGAGAAGTGGTCGACGTGGACCCGATCGCCCTCGCTGACGGTCTCCTCCTGCCAGTCGTACCCGCTGCCGCTCGAATACCTGAAGTACTCGTCCTGGTCCGCGTCCGGTTGGATCCCGGCGTAACTCTGGACCCCGCAGTACTGGAACCACTGGACGCCGTAGGTCATACCGCCGACCTCCATCCGCGCGACCTGTACCTCGCGACCCTCGACCATCGTCGTCTCGTACTCCGGGAAGAGGCCCTTCAGGTACCCCTCGTCGTCGATCTCGACCGGTATCTGTGGCATGCCGCGTGGCGCCGGCCCGGCCGTGTTCTCGACGCCACGGTAGACCACCGTGCCGCCGCCCTCGCCGGTCGGGGAGGTCAGCGAGTTGATGCTGACGCCACCCAGCGAGGCGGTGCCCATCAGCGCGGAGACGCCGACCACGCCCTTGACGAAGCGCCGTCGGTCCGATTCGCCCGGATATTTATCTTCTTCTGACATTTTATTTCTTGTAGTACGGGTAGACCGCTCGTTTGACGTTCTCCCAGCCACCCTCGGCGAGGGTGACCCCGTCGACCTGGTCCTCGCGGATGTAGAGGTCCTCCCACTTGCGCCGTCGCTTCTTCACGATGACGACGTCGGGGAGGAACTCCTTGCGGTACAACAGCAGGACGAACGCGAGGTCGATGAAGATCAGCGACAGGAGGAATCCGAGGAACATGTTGCCCTCGGGGATCCGACCCCAGCCGGCCACCAGGCCGTACGAGAACAGTCCGACGAACGCCACCTCGAGGATCGTCAGGAGAACGATCGCGATGGCCGCCGCGGTGCTCTCCCTCGCCGGTTCGTAGCGGTGAATGTCGCCGTAGGTGCTGCCTGACGTTGCCATGGTATCACTTTCGGTTCGGACTGCTGGTGTGTGCCGATTCGCCGTACTTCAGGAGGAAGAACGTGAACAGGAGCGAGACGACGATGGCGAGGATGGTGGCGATCCCGACGTAGTGGGCCTGGTAGGGGACGCCCATCTCCTCGGGATCGACCTCGCCGCGACCGCCGGCTTGGGCGCCGGCGCCCGTGCTGACGACGACCGTCCCGAGCATCCCCGCCGCCCGGTGGGGTTCACACGCGTACTCGTAGGTCCCCTCGGTCTCG
>Ga0207797_1003590_pt1 | contig 10205 bp, 9 predicted proteins | sample PRCRCaboRojoPR_6_FD_187275 | JGI IMG/M metagenome (GOLD analysis project Ga0207797, IMG submission 187275) | Marine sediment microbial community from Cabo Rojo, Puerto Rico - PR CR 10% Liquid 1 (SPAdes) | ecosystem: Environmental > Aquatic > Marine > Coastal > Sediment | place: Cabo Rojo, Puerto... | reverse complement strand
AGGTAGGACCAGGTGGGGTTGCCGTGCAGGAACAGCACCACCGGCCCTTCCCCCTCCTCGACGTAGTGCATGCGCGCGCCTTGGACCTCGACGTAATGGGACTCGAAATCGAAATCCGGCGAGATCCCGGTCTCTCTGGATGGCATAGCGGCTCCCGCTGGGGCTCGGGCGGGCCCGGCCCGCCCCGGTGGATTCGGATCCCGGATCGGCTGGGGTCTTTTCCCGATACGCCATTTCCCGTCCAATGGATTGAGGGGGATGGCCGCTGGCTGCCGGGGGTGGGCCGCCAGGCCGGGCGGGGCCAACGGGATGGGCAGTGCTGGCCCGATGGCGCCGGATAACCTGGATTCGAAGCGACGGGCCCATCGGGGCGGACCGGTGGGTGCCTGTCGCCCTGGAAGCGGGAGGTTCCATGAAGGCGTCGGATCTTTTCGTCAAGGCTCTCGAGCGGGAGGGCATCGAGTATGTGCTCGGCGTGCCCGGGGAGGAAAACGCCGACTTCGTCCAGTCACTGCAGCGATCCGAGCGGATCCGGTTCGTCCTCACCCGCCACGAGCAGGCCGCGGCCTTCATGGCCGAGGCCTACGGCAAGCTCACCGGCAACCCGGCGGTGTGCCTGGGCACCCTGGGGCCGGGGGCCACCAACCTGACCACCGGGGTGGCCGACGCCAACATGGACCACGCCCCCATGCTGGTGATCACCGGCCAGGGCGCCACCACCCGCCAGCACAAGGAGAGCCACCAGGTCATGGACGTGGTGGGCATGTATCGGCCCATCACCAAGTGGGCGCAGTCCGTCCAGCACCCGGACTCCATCCCCGAGATCGTGCGCAAGGCGGTGCGCACCGCGCGCGGCGAGAAGCCGGGGGCGGTGCACATCGAGCTGGCCGAGAACATCGCCAAGATGGACGCCGCCACCGCGCCCCTGGAGCCGCGGCGCTTCCGCCGGCCCGGGCCCGACGACAAGATCGCGGACCAGGCCTACGGCCTGATCCGGGAGGCCACCTCGCCCATCATCATCGCCGGCAACGGCGCGGTGCGGAAGCGCGCCGCCAACCAGCTGCGCCGGCTGGCCGAGGCCACCGGCATCCCGGTGACCACCACCTTCATGGGCAAGGGCGCGGTGGATTACACCGCCGACTACGCCCTCTACACCATCGGCCTGGGTCAGTGGGACCACGTCGCTGACGCCGTGCGCGACGCCGACCTGGTCATCACCATCGGCTACGACCTGGTGGAGTACCCGCCCCGGCTGTGGAACCCGGACGCCAGCGAGACCATCGTCCACATCGATTTCGACCCCGCCGAGATCGACGGCGAGTACCACCCGCAGGTGGAGCTGGTGGGCGACATCGCCCACGCCCTGTGGGCGTTGAACCGCCGCTTCGAGCGCGACGGCGCGCCGGACTACGACTTCACCGCCCAGCACGCCGCCCGGGCACGCATGGCCGCCGACCTGGAGGAGCACGCCGGCGACGACACCGAGGGCAGCATCCGCCCGCAGAAGGCCATCTGGGACGTGCGCGCCGCCCTCGGCCCGGAGGACATCGTGCTGTCCGGGGTGGGCGCCCACAAGATGTGGGTGGGCCGTCACTACCACTGCCACACGCCCAACACCTGCCTCATCCCCAACGGCTTCTGCTCCATGGGCATGCCGCTGCCGGGCGCCATCGGTGCCTCGCTGGTGGCCGACGGCCGCAAGGTGGTGGGCATCGCCGGCGACGGCGACTTCCTGATGAACCTCCACGAGATGGAGACCGCCCGCCGGCTCGATGCCGACCTCGTCATGCTGGTGTGGGAGGACGCCGGCTACGGCCTGATCGCCTGGAAGCAGGACGAGCAGTTCGGCAGCCACACCGACCTCAGCTTCGGCAACCCGGAATGGTTGGGCCTGGCGCAGTGCTTCGGCTGGCAGGGGCAGTACGTGGCCAACGCCCGCGACCTGCGCCCGGCGCTGGACGAGGCCCTGGCCCACCCCGGGCCGTCGCTGGTGGTCATGCCCGTCGATTACCGCGAGAACATGAAGCTGTCGCAGCGGTTGGGGGTGTTCACCGGGGAGTGAGGCCCGGTCGAACGCGGCGGCACGCGGCTGAAGGGGCGGGCCGGTTCAGGTGCCGTCGGAGAGAACCGCCGGTCCCGACAGGACAAGGCGCACCAGGTCGGTCTGGCGAGAGACGCCGAGCTTGCTCATCAACGACTTGAGCTGGCTGCGCGCGGTTTCCAGCGTCACCGCGCGCGCTTGGGCAACCTCGGCGACGGTGGCCCCCGCCACCAGCCGGGCCAGGAGCTCCCCCTCGGCGCGCGTGAGGTCGTAGAGGCGGCTGAGGCTGTCGGCAGCGGGGGCCACCCGGGCCTGGCGGGGCGTCAGCCAGACGGCGGCGAAGGCGTTCAGGGCGGCGAGCGGATCGCCCGACTCGGGCACCGTCAGCGGGCTGATTTCGGCGTGGAGGCTGGTTTGCCAGTCGGGACCGCGCAGCCAGAGGTGCCCCCCGCCGCCCCCGCTCGCCTTGCCGAGGGCCGAGGCCAGGGCGTCGCGGACCAGGGCCTGCAACTGCCGGTCGTCGTCGGGGTGTCCGGCGCGGAGGCCGTCCGCCGAGGCGCTCAGGGCGGGGTTGTCGCGAAGCAGCGTTTCGGCCCGGCGGTTGACGAAGACGGTGCGGCCGGCGGTGTCGAGGAACAGGACGCCCGTGGGCGCTTTGTCCAGGGCCGCCGCCATGCCCGACTGCAGGCCGCCCACCTGGGCCAGGCGCGCGTGCAGCTGGAGCGCCCGTCGCAGGTGGCCCCCGATCGTCGCCAGGGCGGTGCGGGCCTCGGCGGGGAAGGGCCCTTGGCCCGCCGTGCGCTGGAGGATGATCCCGGCATCCCACCGGCGCTCCCGGGACAGCCCCAGGGCCAGCGTGTGGCGGAAGGCCTGCGGCGCCATGACCTCGTGGTAAAAGCGGCGCGGCCCGCCGGTGGCCGAGGTGGGGCGGGGCCCGGTGACGTGGTCTTCCTGCACCCGGCCGGGGTCTTTCCGCATGCGGGCAAGCGACGGGTCGTAGTGGTGGTAATGCGCGTTGTAGGCATCGATCCAGGCCGGGTCGATGTTGTGGAAGCAGTTGACGTTGCTGCGGGGGTCGGTGGCATCGGCGGCGACGATGCAACCGGAAACCGCCCCGGTCGCCTCCGCCACCGCCTGGAGCGTGCCCGCCCAGTTCTCCGCCCGCCCGGTGCCCGCGTAGACCGTTTCGATAACGGCCGCTAGCCGCTCTTCCATCGCCCGACCCCCGTTCTCCCCCTTTCCCCTTTCCCGCGCCTCCCCGGGCGCGGTTTTAAATTAACACAATTTGGAATAGGGGAAGGGGCAAAGGCCTTTACTTTCAATGGCGCGGCAGCGCCCGGTTGCTCCCGCCATGGCCCGGATGGATTGCGCGCCAAGGCCTTTGCGACGCCGGCGGGGGCGCGGGCGGGCATGCCCCATTTGGGGGATGTGCCAGCGGGTGTCGGCCGCCCATCCTCGGGTGACGATCCCGATCGGCGCCGATCGTCGGCCCCAACGGAGGGGGAGGCCATGCGCGTCAGCCTGCCTATACCGCTGCGATCCATACGGCCGGAGGAGACCGTGACCGGTGAGGTCCTGCTCGGCCCGGGCTGCCGCATCACCCTGAGCTTCGGCCCCTACGAGCTGGAGGCGGAGGCCGCCGACTTTTTCGAGAGCCTGTGCCAGGTCCGCCAGGAGCTCGAGGTGCTCGGCTATCGGCCGGTGTGTTTCGGCGCCTCCCGCAGGGTTTACGTGCCCCCCGGGGAGCCTGCGGCCGCGGGCGGCCTGATGGGGTACCGCTTGACCCTTGGCCAGCCCGTGGCCGCGGCGGACGAGGTCGGCATTTTCGATCGGGACGCCGGGGTGGTGCCGGTGTCGGTGCCGGAGCAGCGGGCCTTTTACGAGCGCTGGCGGGCCTCCCGCGCCTGCCAGGCCGCCAGCCGTCCGGCGGCGGGCCCCGAGGCCAACTGATAGGGGCCGGGCCGGCTCCGCAGGGGCCTCGGCGGGCGGCAGGACGGCGGCCTTGAGGCCTGGCGGCGCCTGCCGCATGGTGGAATTTTGGCCGAGACGGCGGGCTCCGGCCCGCCCGGCCCCGAAAAAGGAGGGGGAAATGAAAGGTATGTGGTCGTCGGTCGCTGCTGCCCTTCTGGCCGGGGCAGTGGCCGCGAGCCCGTGGGCGGTGGCTCAATCCGGCGGGACCGGCTTGCCCAAGACCCAGCGGGTCCAGGTGGTCAGTCCCGGCAAGGACACCCCGGTGGTGCCGGTGCTGAGCGAGGACGGCAAGCACCTCTACTACATCAAGGAGCTGACCACCGGTGGCGACGAGGTAAGCCAGGTCGTCTATCACTATCGGCTGGAGGACGGACGGCTGCGCCTGCGGGAGGTGATCGAGGTGGCCACCCGCTTTGACCGCCTGCGCGTCGAGACCTCCACCGCCCGTCCATAACCGCCGCGTTTCTGGTGGATTCGGCGCTGGCCCCGGCCGTGGCAAAGCCACCGGCGGTCGGCGGATCGGTCGCCGACGGAGTGGCCCCGCCGGCCCGGAAACCCCTTATTCTTGTGTGGCATTGTCACCCGCACCCCGCGGGTGTAGCCTTGCCGCTAAGGGGGGTTTTTGGGGCCGGTACGGGGTCCGCCGGATGGGCACCAACGATGAGCCGTCTTACGGCTTTAACCGGACGATCCTCGACGACCTGCGGGATGTGGTGTTCCGCGCGGACGCCGAGGGCCAGTGGCAATTCCTCAACCCCGCCTGGACCGACCTGACCGGCTTCGAGGTGGCGGCCACCCTCGGCCGGCCCTTCCTCGATTACGTGCACCCCGATGACCGCGAGCGCAGCCTGGCGCAGGCACGCGCCCTCCTGGAGGGCCGCAAGGCCGTTTGCCGCCACCAGTTGCGCTTCCTGACCGTGGCAGGCGGTAGCCGCTGGGTGGAGGTGCACGCCCGGCCCGTCCCCGATGCGGACGGTCACCTCGCGGGCATATCGGGCACGCTCAGCGATTTCACCGAACGCAAGCACCTCGAGGACAGCCTGCAGCGGGAGAAGGAGCGGGCCCAGATCATCCTGCAGTCCATCGGCGAGGGGGTGGTGGTTACCCGCGCCGACGGTTGCGTGCACGTGATTAATTCCGAGGCCGAACGCCTCCTGGGATGGGGCCAGGAGAACGCGGTTGGCCAGCCGTTGCCGCAGGTGTTCCGGGTAACGGACGATCAGAGCCAGCCGCCCATGCCCGGCCCCGCCGGCTGCGATGGGGACCCCTGCTCCGGCCAGTGCGCCGGGGTCAATGCCTGGCTGGAGCGGGCCGATGGCGCCCACATGGCGGTGGAGTGGTCGGCCTCCCCGGTGGCCGGACCGGATCGGGCGGGGCTGGGCTGCGTGGTGGTGTTCCGGGACGTTACCGCGCAGCGGACCCTGCAGCAGCAGATGGCGTACCAGGCGACCCACGACGCCCTGACCGGCCTGCTCAACCGCGCCGCCCTGCAGGAGGCCATCGCCCGCGAGGCGGCCGGCGCCGAGCGCGATGGCATGCCCTTCAGCCTCATCCTGCTCGATCTGGACCGCTTCAAGATCGCCAACGATAATTACGGCCACTCGGTGGGGGACCGCGTGTTGGGGGCCATCGCCGGGCGCATCCAGCGGCATGTGCGCGAGGCCGACTGGTTCGGGCGCTGGGGTGGCGAGGAGTTCCTGTGCCTGCTGCCGGGCACGCTCGGCAGCGAGGCGGTGCGCATCGCCGAGCGGGTGCGGGCGGACATCATGGACCAGCCCATCGAGCTGGCGGAGGCCACCATCGCCATGACGGCCAGCTTCGGCGTGGCCGCCTTCCCCGAGGATGCCGACACCATCGAGGACCTGATCCGCGCGGCGGATACCCGCCTCTACGAGGCCAAACGCGCCGGGCGCAACCGGGTGGAGGCCGGGCGCGAGGGGGACAGCCAGATCCTGCCCATGGGGGGGCGGATCCAGCGCGCCCTGGACGAAGGCCGCATCCTGCCCGCCTACCAAGCCATCGTGGATCTAAGGACCGGCAAACCGGTGGCCGAGGAGGCCCTGTCGCGACTCCTGGAGCCGGACGGTACGGTCCTGCCCGCCGGCCAGTTCATCGAGGCCGCCAGCCACCTGCAGATGGTCCATCGCATCGACGAGGTGCTGTTGGCCCGAACCATGCAGCGGTGCTCCCACATGTTGCTTCAGGGCTGGCGCATGGATCACTTCGTCAACATTTCCACCCATCTGCTGCGCCACCGCGAGCGGGTGGACCGGGTGCTCGAGCATGCCCTGCAGATGTGCGAGCGCTGCGGCACCATGCTGGGGCCGGACAAGCCCCTGGTCATCGAGATCACCGAGCGCGAATTCCTGGAGGATACCCGCGAGGTCTACCGCATCCTCGGGCCCTTCCTGGACTACGGCTTCCGAATTGCCGTGGACGATTTCGGCAGCGGCTACTCCTCCTTCCGCTACCTCGCCGACCTGCCGGTGTCCTTCCTCAAGATCGAGGGCGACCTGGTCCGGCGCGCCACCCGCGAGCCCAGAGTGCAGGCCATCCTGCGTGGCATCCGCGACATCGCCGGCGAGCTGGAGCTGACCACCATCGCGGAGATGGTGGAGGACGAGGCCACCGCCGAGTTCCTGCGCGAGATCGGCATCGACCTGGCCCAGGGCTTCCACTTCGCCCGCCCCGCCCTGGCCGAGGCCTCCCCACCCGCCTGATTGCCCATGCGCAGCGAACCAAAACGGGCCCGGGGCGGTCATTTGACCGCTGCGGCCGCCGGGAACTGACCGCGGTTGCTGCAGGCAGCAACCGCCCGGCCGGATCGGCCGAACCCCCAACCGCTTCCCGGCGACGACCGGGATCTTACCCGCCGGTTAGCCGGTCGGAGGGGGTAGGATTGCCGGTTTGGCGGGGGAGGGCATGTTCAAGGTCCGCATCAACGACGGTGCGCCGCAGGACGTGGCCACGCTGCGCCTGGGCTGGCGGGCCATTGACCGCAGCTTTATGGCGCTGGGGCCGGCCGACGGCCTGATCTGGAGCATCGAGGCGTTCGACGGCAGCCTGCACCGCGAGCGCATGAGCCGGGGCGAGTGGGAAACCCGCTTCCGCGGCCCGCTGACCTTCTCCCGGTTCCTGGAGGCCGGACCGTGGCGGGACCGGGCACAGGGCCCGGGTCCCGAGGGCCGCTAGCCGAAGATGTCGTCGGTGATGGCGGCGTACCAGCCGCGGGTGTAGCGCGCCTCGCGCACGCGCAGGAACTCCTCGGCGTCGCCCGGGCTCACCCCGCCGGCACCCTCCACGCCGCGCAGCTGGCCGTCGCGGTAGCGATAGACCGCGGCCACGCTGATGCCGTAGCGCGGCCCCACCAGGCTGTAGCAGGTGTTGGCCACGGTGGGCTCGGGCACCTCCCGGTCGTTGAACAGCGCCACCACCGCCGCCGCGGTCAGCTTGGCCTGGTTGTTGGCGGAGTGCCCGGACTTGGGCATGGCGCCGGCAATGGCGGCGTCCCCCAGGACGTGGACGTTGGGCCGGAGGGTGGATTCGAAGGTGCGCTGGTCCACCGGGCACCAGCCGCTGTCGTCGGTCAGGCCCATGGTGCGGGCGATCTTGCCGGCGCGCTGGGGCGGGATGACGTTGAGCACGTCCGCCCGGTGCTCCTGGAAGCCCTCCTGGGTGAGCACCTTGCGTTGCTTGGGGTCCACCCGGTGCAGCACGCCGCCCTGGGAGCCGGCCACCCACTCGATGCGGTCGCCGTACAGCTGGCGCCAGCCCTCCTCGAACAGCCCCTGCTTGGAGAAGCCGTCCTTGGCGTCGAGCACCAGCACCTTGGAATTGGGTTTTTTGGCCTTGAGGTAGTCGGCGATCAGGCTGGCCCGCTCGTAGGGGCCGGGCGGGCAGCGGAAGGGGTTGGCGGGCGGGCACAGCACCACCGTGCCGCCGTCGTCCATGGCCGCCAGCTGCCGGCGCAGGAGGCGGTACTGCTCGCCGCCCTTCCAGGCGTGCGGCACCCGCTCGGTGTCGGCCTCGCTCATGCCGGCCACCTGGTCCCAGCGGAAATCGATGCCGGGGGCGACCACCAGGCGGTCGAAGGGCAGGGCCTTGCCCTCGGCCAGGGTCACTTGCCCCTTGTCCGGATCCCAGCCGGTCACCTCGTCGTGGACCACCGCCACGCCGTGGTTCTTGCGCAGGGCGTCGTAGCCGTGGCGCAGGTCTTCCAGCTTGTGGAATCCGCCCAGGTACCAGTTGCCGCCGAAGCAGGTGTAATAGTGCGGATCCCGCTCCACCAGGGTGACCCGGATGGAGGGATCGTAGCGGCGCAGGTACTTGGCGCAGGTGGCGCCGCCGGCGCCGCCGCCGACCACCACCACGCGCTTGGCGGCGCCGGTGCTGCCGGCGCCGCGCGCGGCGCCCCCGAAGGCCAGGGCGATACCGCCGATGCCGCCGGCCTTTAGGAGCTGCCGCCGGGTCCAGGTCGAACAGGTGGTGCCCATCATGGTGTCCCCCTCAGTCCGAGCCCGCGATGTGCGCCGCGATGGCCCGGATCTCCTCGTCGGTGTAACCGGCGGCGTGCCGGTTCATGATCGTGGCGTCGGTGTCCCGGTCGCGAAAGGCGGTCATCCGGTTGATCAGGCCCTGCTTGGTGAGCCCGGCGATGGACGGCATGGGGCCCGGCCCCTTGCCCTCGCTGCCGTGGCAGGTCAGGCAGCTGTCGGCCATGACCCGGCCGCGGTCGATGGCGCCCGATTCGGCGTGGGCCGCTGGCAGGGCCAGCAACCCGGCCGTGCCCACGACCAGGAGTGCCCGTTTGCTGAGCATGGCGACTTCCTCCGGCTTCTGCGGATGCGATGGGTGCCTGGTGTCCTGTCTCAGCGATTCGTTACATTTCTGAGCACTCTGCGCCGGCCCGGCGCTGCGTTGCGCCTCCTCGAGGGGCAGGCAGCCCCCCTGCGGCTCGGCTCCTTGCGGCGCCCGCCCTCCCGACTCGCAGAATGGCAACGAATCGCTGAGACAGGGCACTGGAAATCCTTTCAATCGCCGTGCCAGGCCCCGTGCTGGGCGGGTTGCGGCCGGGGGCGGGGGCGGGTGCCGGGGGGGATTTGTAAAAAAAATTGACGCCCCGGACGGGAGGCTGCGCTCTCCCGGTCCATTGGCCCCGCAGAATTTCGCGGGACCGGTAGAATGGGGGCGGAACAGCCCGCACCGGAGACTGTAAACGCCCTTGACCCCCCGCCTGCTCGCCTTCGATCTGGACGGCACCCTGTGGTCCTGCGACGACGTCATCAGGCGCGCCGAAGGCGCCCTGTACGCCTGGCTGCAGCGCCACTACCCGCGCATCACCGCGGCCTACGACCGCGAGGCCATGCGCGTGGTGCGCCGCGAGCTGGCGCAGCGGCACCCGGAACTGGCGGCGGACGTCACCGCCCTGCGGCGGGTGAGCCTGGAATGGCACGCGCGTCAGGCCGGCTACGACCCGGCGCTGGGGCAGGCGGGGGTGGCGGTGTTCCTGGCCGAGCGCCGGCAGGTGGCCCCCTACGCCGATGTGCGCCCGGCGCTGGAGCGTCTGGCGCGACACTTCCCGCTGGTGGCGCTCACCAACGGCAACGCCGATGTCGGCCAGAGCGGGCTGGGCGACCTGTTCGACCACTCCCTGACCGCCGCCGACGTGGGCGCGGCCAAGCCCGATCCCGCCCTGTTCCGGGCGGCCTGCCGGGCGCTGGGCGTCCAGCCCTGGGACATGGTGCACATCGGCGACGACCCCATCCGCGACATCCACGCCGCCCACGCCTTCGGGTCGCGCACGGTGTGGGTCAACCGGGACGGTGCCGACTGGCCGGAGGGCGCCCGGCGCGCCCACCACGAGGTGGCGAGCCTGGCGGGGCTGGTGGAAGTCCTGGGGGCCTGACCGGAGGAGCGGGTGGGGGCTAATCGCCGCGCGGCGGTGGCAGCAGCCCCTTCAGCGCCGGCCAGACGTTGTCCAGGATGCGGGCGTGGCCGGCGGCGTTGGGGTGGATGCCGTCGCCCTGCATGAGCGCCCGGCGCTCGCCCACCCCCGCCAGCACGCGCGGCACCAGGGCCGCATCGTGCTCCCGTGCCACCTTGCGGTAGGCCTCGGCGAAGGCCTCGGTGTAGGCCGGGCCGTAGTTGGGCGGCAGGCGCACGCCCAGCAGCAGCACCCGCGCCCCCGCCGCCC
>Ga0207797_1003589_pt1 | contig 10206 bp, 10 predicted proteins | sample PRCRCaboRojoPR_6_FD_187275 | JGI IMG/M metagenome (GOLD analysis project Ga0207797, IMG submission 187275) | Marine sediment microbial community from Cabo Rojo, Puerto Rico - PR CR 10% Liquid 1 (SPAdes) | ecosystem: Environmental > Aquatic > Marine > Coastal > Sediment | place: Cabo Rojo, Puerto... | reverse complement strand
CGGCGTCGCAAAAGGCCGGAAGCCTTGAGATCTGCCCGTGGAGTTTCAACGGGTTACAGCACTTCCAGCGGCGCGTGAGCGGGTTTTTGCGAATGCGCCAAACGTGTAGACAACCGCCTGCCAAGGTGATAAACGTTTCAGCTCGAGCCTTCAAGAGAATTTGTCCCGAGGTAACATGATTCGAGAACCGGACATCCCGCTCAGCGGCAGCGAGCTCAAGGCCTGCATCGAGCGGTTCAGCAGGAACCGGATCCTGGTCATCGGCGATATCATCCTGGACAAGTACGTGTGGGGGCACGTTTCCAGGATCTCGCCGGAGGCGCCTGTGCCCGTGGTCGAGGTCAAGCAGGAGACGAAACGACTCGGCGGGGCGGCCAACGTGCTCAACAACGTCGCCTCCCTGGGCGGGCACGCCATCCTCTGCGGGGTGGTCGGGGACGATCGCGCGGGGAGGGGGATCGTCGAGCGCGTGAGGAGCATGGGGCTTCCGGCCGAAGGGATCATCACGGTGACGGACCGGCCCACCAGCGTGAAGTCGCGGGTCGTGGCCCACAATCAGCAGGTGGTCCGGTTCGATCGCGAGGATCGCAGAAGGGTACCCCAAGGGGGAATCGAGAGGATCCTCGACTTCATCGGCCCGCTTCGAGACGAGATCGACGCGATCATCGTGGCGGACTACGGCAAAGGGGTGGTCTCCGACGGGATGATGAAGGGGCTCCGGTCCCTGGCCTGGGACTCGGACACGGTGATCGGCGTGGATCCCAAGACCGGCAACTTCGACTGCTACCGGGGCGTGCACGTGCTCACCCCCAACCATCACGAGGCGGGCGCCTACTCCGGGATCGAGATCGAGGACGAAGAGAGCCTCCTGGAGGCCGGGCGGCGCATGCTCGAGGGGCTGGAGGCCCGTTCCGTTCTGATCACCCAGGGCAAGGAGGGCATGACCCTGTTCGAGCGGGAAGGGACCGTCGTCCACATCCCCACGGTGGCCCGCAAGGTGTTCGACGTGACCGGGGCGGGGGACACGGTGATCAGTACCCTCTGCATGGGCCTCGCAGCCGGCATGGACCTCAGGTCCGCCTCGGTCGTCGCCAACTTCGCCGCGGGCATCGTGGTGGGTGAGCTCGGCACGTCCACGGTATCGGCGGACGAGCTCCAGTCCGCGGTGAACGGACGTTTCGGGTGAACCGGCGTCCGGGGACGGACCGGACGGAACGAGATGAGCATCCCGAGCGAACCCGAGGACGTCAAGCGGATCGTCAGCCTGATCTCGAGGGAGCGGAGCGTGCTGGACCGCGCTCTTCGGGAGCTGGAGGCCGGCTTCGGGCCTGCGGACTGGACGAGCCCTCCGCTTTCCTTTGACCGGACCCGGTACTACGAGCGGGAGATGGGCGCCCCCCTGGTGCGGCGGTTCGCCGCCTTCCAGCGGCTCATGCGCCCGGAGGAGATCGTCGAGGCCAAGCTGGAGGCGAATCGGCTGGAGGACCGTCGCCGGGGGCGGGACGGTATGCGCACCGTGAACGTCGACCCGGGATACCTCGGTCTGGAGCGCCTCGTCCTGGCCACGGGCAAGAACTACACCCACAGAATCTACCTGTCCCTCGGCGTGTACGCCGATCTCACGCTCGTCTTTCACAGGCGGTCCTTCCGCCCCCTGCCCTGGACCTACCCCGACTACGCCGACCCCGGGGCGGTCGAGATGTTCAACGACGTCAGGGCCCGGTACAAGATGCAGCTCAGGGGGGTCGTTCCCCCCGAGGAGGAAATGTCATCATGATCAAGAGCATGACGGCGTTCGGCCGTGGCGAGGTGGAGGCCGGGGACACGCTGATCAACGTCGAGATCCGGACGGTGAACCACCGGTACCGGGATGTCCTGATTCGGCTGCCCAAGCCGCTCCAGCCCCTGGAGGAGGTGCTGAGGGCCCGCGTGGCCGAGGCCGTCGGACGGGGCCGGGTGGAGGTCGGGTTCCAGCTGGAGACGAGGGGGGAGCAGCCCGACGTGGACGTGGAGCTCAACGTCCCCCTGGCCCAGGCCTACGTCCGCGTCTTTCGTGAGCTCCAGGAGCGGTTCGGAGCGGATCCCATGGTCCGTGCGGACGCATTGTGCCAGTTTCGGGACGTGATCCTGGTCCGCCCCGTGGAGCGGGACACGGAAACCCTGAAGGGGCCGGCCTTGGAGGCCCTCTCCGATGCCCTCGGGGCCATGGACCGAATGCGCGCCGTGGAGGGAAGGGCCATCGACGAGGACTTCCGCCGCCGCATCCGCATGCTTCGGGACCAGCTGGAGCAGATCGAAGCCCGGGCTCCCCTGGTGGTGGAGGAGTACGACAAGCGGCTCCGCGAGAGGATCTCCGCGCTGGCCGGGGAGATCGAGCTGGACCCGAACCGACTGGCCCAGGAGGTGGCGACCTTTGCAGGACGGTGCGACATCACCGAGGAGGTCGTTCGAAGCCGAAGCCACCTGAACCAGTTCGAGCAGTACCTCGACGCGGACGAGCCGGTGGGCCGCCGCCTGGACTTCCTGCTCCAGGAGATGAACCGGGAGGCCAACACCATCAGCTCCAAGGCCTCGGATGCGATCATCTCCACGACCGTGGTGGAGGTCAAGGGGGAGCTGGAGAAGCTGAGGGAGCAGGTGCAGAACGTAGAGTGAAAGGGAGCGGTTGAACCATGAGCCCCAAGCTGTTGAACATCGGTTTCGGGAACTCGGTGGTGTCGCGGCGCGTGGTCGCCATCATCTCGCCCAACACGGCGCCCGTCAAAAGGCTGCGGGACGAGGCCCGTGAGGACCGGAGGCTCGTCGACGCGACCCAGGGCCGGAAGACCCGTTCGGTGATCATCACGGACAGCAATCACGTGATTCTCTCGGCGATCCAGTCCGAGACCATCGCCCAGCGTTTCGGCCCGGACGGCGTCCTGAGCCGGGAAGACCTCGAGGCGTAGCATGAGCGGCCGCATCTTCGTCATCTCGGGGCCTTCGGGTGCAGGGAAGACCACGATCATCGGGGAGGTCCGGGAGCGGGTGGAAGGTCTGGGATACTCCGTTTCCCACACCAGCCGCAGCCCCCGGGGGACGGAGACCGACGGCGAGGAGTATCACTTCGTGGACCGGGCCGCCTTCCGCGCCATGATCGACCGGAACGAGTTCGCCGAGTGGGCCGAGGTGTTCGGGGACTACTACGGCACCTCGTTTCGCGAGCTCGAGGAAAAGACCGCGCTGGGGCTGGACCTGATCATGGATCTGGACGTGCAGGGTGCGAGGAACATGCGCCGGGCCGTTCGGGCCTGCATCCTCGTGTTCGTTCTGCCTCCCTCCATGACGGTCCTGGAGCGGCGTCTCCGCGGGCGTGGAACGGACGAGCCGGAGGCCGCGGCCAGGCGGATCGAGACGGCCTCGGCCGAGATCCGGCACGTGCGCCTATACGACTACCTTGTGGTGAACGATCTCCTGGCGCAGGCCGTGGAGGAGATGACGGCGATCATCCGGGCCGACCGCTGCCGAACCGAGCGAAGGATCCCCGGCCTCGAGTCCGGGTTCGACCTCGGCGGCACGGGAGGCCCCGAGGCCCGCCCCGGTCGGGAACCGTGAGCCGCAGGAGGGAATCCACCGTCGTTGCCGGCTACCACGCCGTGTACGAGGCTTTGTCCCGTGCGGAATGCCGCGTGATCGAGGTCTGGGTCGCCGCGGATCGGCGGAGCGGGCGGACCCGGACGCTCCTGCGCCTGGCGGAGGAGCGGGGAACGCCGGTGCGGACCCGGGCCGGCGGGGAGCTGGACGCCCGTTTTCCCGGCACGGCCCACCAGGGGGTCGTGGCCGTTGTGCAGGCCCCGGGCTACGCCGGCATCGAGGACCTGGTGGAGGCGTCTCGTCGGACGCCGGCCCCGGGCCTCCTGGTGGCGGCGGATCACATCACGGACGAGGGCAACCTGGGGGCGCTGATTCGGACTGCGGCCTTTTTCGGCGCCGGAGGGCTGGTCGTCCCCAGGGACCGCTCCGCCGGACTGGGCGACGGGGTGGCCAAGAGATCGGCCGGGGCGAGCCTCTTCTTCCCCGTGGCCAGGGAGGTCAACCTGGTCCGCGCCCTGGACCGGCTCGATCGGGAGGGGTTCTGGATCATCGGGGCGGCCGGCGAGGCGCAAGCGGACGTGTACGGGTTCGACTGGGTTCGGGACACCGTGCTGGTTGTGGGCAGCGAGGACCGGGGGCTGGCCCCGAACGTGCGGGCGCACTGCCACGAGGTCGTTGCAATTCCGGGTTCCGGACGGGTGGAGTCCCTCAACGTGGCCGTGGCCGCCGGGGCCATCCTCTCGGAGATCTCGCGCCAGAGGAGACGCGGGGGGGCTTCCTGACGAGCCTCGACCTCTGGGGCATCGGCTCGAGAGATCCGGAGCGGTTCAGCCCGGCAGGGGGAAGCGCTCCAGGGCGCCCGCCTGGAGCAGGGCCCGAATCACGGCGCAGAGAGGAAGCCCGACCACGTTGGTGTAGGAGCCCGAGATGGAGGCCACCATGAAGGCCCCGATCCCCTGAATCGCGTAGCTTCCCGCCTTGCCGAAGGGTTCCCCGGTGGCGATGTACCCCTCGATCTCCTGCTCCAGGAGCGGCCTGAAGCGCACCGTCGTGGACACGGACTCGCAGTGAACCTCTTCGCCCGACGGAGAGAGGATGGAGAAGCCGGTGACCACCCGGTGATCCCGTCCGCCGAGCCGTTCGAGCATGGCAAGCGCGTCGCCACGGTCCCTCGGCTTGCCCAAGACCGCGTCCTCCAGCACCACCACCGTGTCCGCGCCCAGGATCCATGGCCCGGGAAAGCGGCTGCGAACCTCCCGGGCCTTCTCTCCCGACAGCCGGCGCGCAATGGCTGCAGGATCGACCCCCTCGTGTTCCTCCGGGATACCCGCAGGTTCGGCCAGAAAAGGGATTCGGGCCTGCTCCAGGAGGCGCCTTCGCCTGGGGGAGGCCGACGCCAGGACCAGCGGAAAGCCGCGGTGGACGCAAGGGAGGCTCATGCGGCGCCCGCATCGGGTTCGTCCGGTTCCGGCAGGGCGAAGACCCGGCGCGCGGCCACGGACGTGAGACGGGCCACCTCGTCGAACGGCTCGCCCCGGAGACGGGCGATCTCCCGGGCGGTGTGCACCACCAGCGCGGGCTCGTTGCGCCTGCCCCGCCGGGGCACAGGCGCGAGGTACGGGGCGTCGGTTTCCACCAGGAGGCGGTCCAGAGGAACCGCTCGGGCCACCTCCCGGGCGGTCTCGGCCTTGGGGAACGTGACCGTGCCGGGCAGGGAGAGGGCGAACCCCATGTCGAGGAAGGTTCCGGCGAGGGCGGCGTCTCCGCTGAAGCAGTGGATCACCCCCCGCGGGCGCTCGGATCCCATGGCCTCCAGGCAGGCGAGCACGTCGTCGTGAGCCTCCCGGTCGTGGATCACCACGGGCAGGTCGAGCCCGGAGGCGATCTCGAGCTGCCGCTCGAACACCCGGATCTGGTTCTCCCGTGCGGAGCGGTTGCGGAAGTAGTCCAGGCCGATCTCCCCCCAGGCCACCACCTTGGGATCGCTCGACGCCAGCTCGGTCATGCGCTCCAGGTCCTCCAGGTCCAGACGGTCCGCGTTGTGGGGGTGGCAGCCGACCGTGGCGAACAGGAAAGGGTGCTCGGCGGCCATGGCCGCGGCCGCGCGGGAGGATTCAAGATCGATCCCCACAGTGACGATCTGTACGACACCGGCCTCGCGGGCCCGGGTCAGGACCGAAGGGAGATCCTCTGCGAATTCGGACATATCCAGGTGGGCATGGCTGTCAATGAGCATGAGACCTCCTGTGGGTTGCGGAGTCGGCGGCCCTCACCGGGGGTGCGGTTGGAGCGAGGGAGGATCATAGAGCATCGGCCCCGCGAATTCAACAAAACGGTTGCATAATCGGTGAAAGCCCTTAGAATGTGACCCTGACGTAAACCATCAAGACGGGGGAAGATACCCGGGATCATGGCAGCGACACCGAAAAAGGCGAGCGCCGACGTCGGCAGGGAAAAGAGCCTCGAGGAACAGCTACAGTTCCAGAAGAGGCTCAATACGATCACGAACAAGATCCATTCCGCCAAAGATACCAACGACATTCTCATCAACATGCAGTCCGAGATCCTCGGGCTGTTCGATGCGGATCGAATCACCATCTACATCGTGGACGGCGCCAACAAGCAGATCGTCTCCAAGGTCAAGAGCGGGGACGAGGTCAACGAGATCCGCGTGCCCATCGCCAACCAGAGCATCAGCGGATACTGCGCGGCCTCGGGCAAGGTGGTCAACATCTACAACGCCTACGACCAGAACGAGCTGAAGCGGATCAACCCGGAGCTCCGTTTCGACCGGACCTGGGACGAGAAGACCGGGTACCGGACCCAGCAGGTCCTGGCGGCCCCCATCCTGTACAACAAGTACCTCCTCGGCGTCATCCAGCTCATCAACAAGAAGAGCGGGGACCACTACACGCTGGAGGACCAGGCGTCGGTCCTGGAGATCGCCAAGGTGCTGGGCCTCGCCTTCTTCAACAACCAGAAGGCTGCCAAGAAGACCAAGCCCACCAAGTTCGACTACCTGATCAGCAACAACATCATCACGGACAAAGACCTCCAGAGCGCCATGGTCACGGCCCGCAAGATGAAGAAGACCGTGGAGTCCGTTCTCATGTCGGACTTCCACGTGAGCAAGGAGGACATCGGCAAGTCCCTCTCCAGCTTCTTCAACACCCGGTTCATCCCCTACGACGACAACATGGTCATCCCCGGACAGCTCTTGAAGGGGCTGAAGGTGAACTTCCTCAAGAGCAACGTGTTCGTGCCGGTGAACCAGTCCGGCAACGTGGTGACCATCGCCATGGAGAACCCGAACTACCTGCCCGCCAGGGACACCATCAAGCGGCTGATCCCGGCCAAGGAGTTCGAGTACTGCGTCTCCATGCGCGAGGACATCTACCAGATGATCGACCTCTTCTTCGATGTGAAGCGCTCGGAGTTCGTCGAGGACTCGGGCAGCATCGAGGACATCCTCGGCCAGCTCGACGGCGGCATGGTGGAAGAGGACGACGAGATGGAGCGGGTCAGCGAGGAGGACGGGGCCATCGTCCAGCTGGTCAACAAGATGATCGTGGACGGCTACAACCGGAACGCCTCGGACATCCACATCGAGCCGAGGCCGGGCAAGGCGAACTCCGTGATCCGCTTCCGCATCGACGGCGCGTGCCAGGTGTACCAGACCATCCCCCACACCTTCAAGCGCGCCATCGCCTCCAGGCTCAAGATCATGTCGGACCTCGACATCTCGGAGCGGCGGCTGCCCCAGGACGGAAAGATCAAGTTCAAGCGCTACGCGCCGCTGGACATCGAGCTCCGCGTGGCCACCATCCCCACCTCCGGGGGAAACGAGGACGTGGTCATGCGGATCCTGGCCGCAGGCGATCCCATTCCGCTCGAGAAGATGGGCATGAGCGACCGGAACTACAACGTGTTCCTGAACCAGATCAACCAGCCCTACGGCATTGCGCTCGTGGTGGGTCCCACCGGAAGCGGCAAGACGACCACCCTGCACGCCGCCCTCCACCACATCAACAAGCCGGAGACCAAGATCTGGACGGCCGAGGACCCGGTCGAGATCACCCAGGAGGGCCTGAGACAGGTGCAGGTGCTTCCCAAGATCGGGTTCGACTTCGCAACGGCCATGCGGGCCTTCCTCCGGGCGGACCCGGACGTGATCATGGTGGGGGAGATGCGCGACCACGAGACCGTGGCCACGGGCATCGAGGCCTCCCTCACGGGGCACCTGGTCTTCAGCACCCTGCACACGAACAGCGCGCCCGAGACCATCACGCGGCTCCTGGACATGGGCATGGACCCGTTCAACTTCGCCGACGCCCTCCTGGGTGTGCTGGCCCAGCGCCTGGTGCGCACCCTCTGCAAGGACTGCAAGGAGGAGTACCATCCCGACCGGGAGGAGTTCGACAACGTGGTCCGGACCTACGGCGAGGGGTTCGAGCAGCTCGGGTACGAGTACAACAGCGACTTCACGCTGTTCCGCCCCAAGGGCTGCCCCAACTGCGGAAACACCGGGTACCGCGGCCGAACGGGTCTCCACGAGATCCTGGACGGGACGGACGACGTCAAGGGGCTCATCCAGGTCCGCGCCAAGATGGAGGAGATCCGGGAGCAGGCCGTGAAGGACGGCATGACGACCCTGCTGCAGGACGGCATTCGAAAGACCCTCCTCGGGCAGACCGATCTGGTGCAGGTCCGCAAGGTCTGCATCAAGTAGCGTTTCCGGCAAAAAGCCCGCCCATCCTCCCAATCTCTGATGGCGTCGCAAAAGGCCCGAACCACGCGCCGCTGGAAACGCTATAACCAATTGATATTGCTAAGGCAGATCTCAAAGCTTGGGGCCTTTTGCGACTCCATCGGGTTTGGTTTTCGACAAGCACGGCGGGGTGTAAAACCCCGCCCTACGAAAACACTGCTGTTCATCAGCGGGGTGACCGGAATCCGGGCGCTGGTCATGGATGTTCGGCTCGAAGAACCCGGCCATGCAGGAAAACCAGCCCGCTCAACCCCGACCTGTTGAGGTCTCTTCGCCCGGACGGGTCCGCTCAAGCCTTCGGCTTGGGGAGCCGGTTCACCAGGAGCAGCCCCGCGCTCACCAGGGCCAGGGAGGCCAGGAGGCGGAGGCTCAGGGGCTCGCCCAGGATCAGCCAGCCCGAGATGAACACGCCGGCCACCGGGGTGAAAAAGCTGAAGGCGTGCAGGAGGCTCGCCGGGAAGCGGTGCACGAGCATGAACCAGGTGAGGTAGCTGACGGACGCCACCAGGACCCCCTGGTAGAGAACCGCAAGGACGGTGGGCGTGCTGAGCCCCCGAATGAGCCGGTCCTCCATGACGAGGCTCAGCGCGAACAGGATGGGAGCGGAGTAGAAGACGTGGTAGAAGAGGCTCTGGGCCGGCTCGATGTGGCCGGCCAGGTACCGCTTCAGGTAGACCGTGGTGCTGCCCCACAGGGCGCCGGCCGCCAGGGCGAGCAGGTCCCCGCCGAGCCAGCCGAGGGAGGCGCCCCCCAGGTCGTGGCTGAAGAGCAGGACCACGCCGCTGAAGGCGAGGATCAGGCCGAGGGCCTTCCCGGGGTTGAGTCGGTCTCCGGGCAGGAGGAGGTGGGCCTCCAGGGCCACGAAGAAGGGGGCGGTGTAGAGCAGAACATAGGCCCTGCTGGCCAGCGTGTACTCCAGGCCCACGTAGAGAAAGCCGAACTCGGCTGCGAACATGACGCCGAGGACCGCTCCGTGCAGCGCGGCCCTGCGGGAGGGGAAGAACGGGATGCCCCGCGCGACCATCCAGATCGCCAGGCAGACCGCGGCCAGTGCCGATCGCAGCCCGGCCTGGAACACCGGGGCGATCTCCCGGGCCCCGATCTTGATGGAGGCCATGTTGCCGCCCCAGACGAGCCCGAGGACGAGCAGGACCAGGATGGGACCCCATTGCAGCTGCCCGCGCTGCATCAAGACGCCTCCTGTGGCCTGGAGAGGCGGGGGCCTGTCGGCGGAGCCGCTGATGCGGTGGAACGGCCGCGGCTCAGGGGTGCTGCCCCGGCTGGAACAGCCCGGCCGTCTCCTCCAGGCCGAACATGATGTTCATGTTCTGGACCGCGCTGCCGGCCTGCCCCTTGACCAGGTTGTCGATCATGCTCACCACGATCAGGTTGCCCGTTCGCTCGTCCGCGTTCACGGAGATGTTGCAGAAGTTGCTCCCGCGAACGTGCGTGGAGGTCAGGGCCGCGCCGGGGCCGTAGACCCGGACGAAGGCCTCGTCCCGGTAGAAGTCCCGGTAGGCCTCCTCGGCCGCGGCGAGGTCCCTGCCCGGTGCGAGGCGGGCGTAGAGGGTGGACAGGATCCCCCGGCAGAGGGGGACCACGTGGGGGGTGAAGGTCAGGGCGATCTCCTTGTCGGCGAGGAGCCCCAGCTCCCGCTCGATCTCGTAGACGTGCTGGTGGCCGGACACCTTGTAAGCGTTCATGGCCTCGTAGCGGGCGGGGAAGTGGAAGGTGGGAGCGGGCTTCTTGCCCGCGCCGGAGACGCCGGTCTTGGCGTCGCAGATGATGGAGCCGGGGTCCACGAGCCCGGTCCGGACCGCCGGCGCCAGACCCAGGATGCAGCTCACCGCGAAGCAGCCGGGGTTGCC
>Ga0207797_1003588_pt1 | contig 10208 bp, 6 predicted proteins | sample PRCRCaboRojoPR_6_FD_187275 | JGI IMG/M metagenome (GOLD analysis project Ga0207797, IMG submission 187275) | Marine sediment microbial community from Cabo Rojo, Puerto Rico - PR CR 10% Liquid 1 (SPAdes) | ecosystem: Environmental > Aquatic > Marine > Coastal > Sediment | place: Cabo Rojo, Puerto... | reverse complement strand
TGTGCCAATCACACGTCTCCGAGTGATGTCATTCGAGTCCATGACGACTGGAACTACCGCAGATAATCCACAAAAAGCTAATGGTTAATATATGACGACTAACTGCTCATGTTTCACGTTGACACGGGGCGGTACGGCGATCGCTTGCGACGATTCGGCGACGATCTTATCGTGTATTTGGTACTATTTTGCGGCTTTAAGTTATCGACCTTCGAGGTCGCCGATGGCGTTGACGACTCCGTCCAGCACCTTCTGCTGGCTGCGGCGGAGGTTCTTCGAGAGGGCGGGTTTCGAGATGTCGAAATCGTCGGCGAGGTCGCCGAGCGTCGTCTGTCGCGGCGACTGGAAGTAGCCCTGCTCGACGGCCGCGACGAGCGTTTCCTCCTCGACGTCGGACAGCGCCTGGCAACTCTCGATGAGTTCCATCGCAGTCTCCGCCTGCCGGACGACCTCTTGCACTTCGGACATGCCGTCGTGACGACGCGAGACCACCGCGAATTCGTTGTTGCGCTCCAGATCAGCGAGGGTCTTGTCGGCCTTGCCCTGCGAATCGAAGCCGATGTGCCACAGTTCGGTACCGTTCTCGATGTAAAAGGGTCCACGGATGTAGCCTTCGTTGCCCCGGATGGTCTCCATCGCGTCCGTTTCGTCGATGACGGTGTAGATGTGTGCGACGTCCTCCCACCGCTTGAGAAGGGTGTAGTCGTGCATGTTGTGGTGGTCGCGAAGCGCCTGGAGGCCGCTGTCCAGGCCGCCTCTGTCGCCGCCCTCGACGACCATTCGGGTCTCGAGTTCCCTGGCCGATTTGTCGAACTCCCACTGGAACGTCGAAAACGAGATATCGTGGTCTGCAGTCGTGTCGATAAAGGGGCAGTCGTACTGCTCCATCTCCATCGAAATTTCGATCATTGTGCCCGTCTCCTTCCGGGTTACTCAGCCAGCCCCGACAATAAGTGCTTTCCCCGACCCATCGGTGCACTGTCACCCCGTCCTGCGATCAGTGTGCAGCAACGAACGACCGCAGGCGGTCGTTGACGTCGGCTGCTCGTTCGATGAAAAACAGGTGGGAGCCGCCCTCGTCGAAGGTTTCGAAGGTCGCCCCGGGGATCCCCTGCGCGAGTAGTCTCCCGTTACCCACGGGAACGACCCTGTCGCGTTCTCCGTGGAGTATCAGCGTCGGCAGCGTCAGGTCGTCGAGCCGGTCACTCACGTCGAAGGCCTCGACAGCGGCCCCCTGCCACTCGCGTGCCTGTTCCGAGGCGTCCATCTCCAGGCGCCAGTCGACGATGTCCTCGATCAGGTCGGCGTTCGCGTCCCAGAATCCCTCGGTCATCGCCGGCTGCATCTTGTAGCGGATCGCTTCGCGCTCGTCGTACCTGTCGGGAACGCCGAACATCCGTTCGAGCGTGTCTTCTGGGATCGGAACTTCCTGCGCCCCACCCGGCGTCGTACACAGCAGCGACAGCGTCTCCGCGCGGTCGTACTCCAGGGCGTATCGCTGAGCGATCATCCCGCCCATGCTCGCGCCGACGACGTGAGCGCCGTCGACACCTGCCGCTGCGAGCACAGCCTCGAGGTCGGCAGCCATCTTGCCGACCGTGTACGGGCCCTCCGGCGTCGCCGATTCGCCCGTCCCGCGGTTGTCCCAGAGGACGACCTCGTACTCCTCGGCGAACGCGTCGCGTTGCCACCGCCACATCCAGCGTCCGTACCCGAGTCCCTCGACAAAGACGACAGTTTCACCGTCGGGGTTCCCGACACGCTCGTACGCCAGTGCGACGCCATCGTTCTCCGCGAAGGGCATACTCCCCATGTTGGCAGACCCCGTCTTGAATGTTGCTCTCCCCCGTCTGGCCGGCGCACACCCGTGGTCTACCAGTCCTCGACCGCGCCCCGCCCCGCCGCGTAGCCGGTGGCGACGGCGACCCCACCCCCGGAGTGTTCGGCGACCGGGTCGAAACCGCCCAGGACGTGGCCCGCTGCGCGGAGATTCGCGTATTCGGGCCCCTCGTTCGGCCCGAGCGGGCGCAGATGCTCGTCGACGGACACCCCGAATCGCGCGAAGGGGTGCTCACCCAGCGGCGCCCGGTCGGCCCAGTCACCCCGGTCGCTCGGCGCCGCGACGTGGCACCCGAACAGCGGTTCAGTCACGGTCGGCCGGTCGGCGACGATCCCACCGCGTTCGAGCCCGCCGGTCGCGAGTACGAACTGTGACCCGGTGACTGTCTCGCCGTCCTGGCGGTGGAGGCGTTCGACGTGCCCGTCGTTCGCGTCGACCCCCTCGACACGGGTGTCCGGGAGCACGTCCACGCCAGCCTCGTCGAGTGCCGCCTCGAGCGTGCGCCCGAGTCGGATCCCCGGTACGTGAGGGGCGCCCGCTGGCACCTCGAACACCGGGACGCCGAAGGCTTCCTCGAACTGTGCACGCACCGCGTCGTGTTCGCGGAGGCCGAGAACCGGCGGGAGACCGATCCGCTCCTCCCCGGACTGGTACATCCGGACTGTCGCAGCGAGCGCTTCTCGGGCGGGATCCGCGTCCGGGGTGATCGGATTGTCGTCGAGGGCCTCCGCCATCTCGATCCGCTCGCGGTCGTCGGTCGGGAACTGGACGGTGATACCGTCGACCCGATAGGAGACGGCGCGTTCCAGGCGCTCGGCAGCAGTCGGGGCGTCGAACTCCGGCAGGAACTCGAACCCGACGAGGGTGGTCTCCCGGCGCTCGCTCGCCAGTCCCGCCTGCATGCCGGTCGGGTAGCGCGCGACCGAACGTACGCTTCCGAACGCAGTCGGGACGACCGCGTTCCTGTCGGTCGACGCCCCGCCGTAGCTGTCGCCGACGACGTCGTCGAACAGCGACAGCCCCGCCCGCACCGTCTCGGTTCCGACGATTCTGTACGGGTGGGCTGCCGGCAGGTCTGCGAGGGCGGCGAACGGGTTCGACAGCGGCCCGTCCCCGTCAGGCGCGTAGCCGAGGACGTCGATACACGCGCTCTCGCGCCGAAAGTCCCCGTTCCCGTCGGCAACCAGGGACACAGACGCACTCGCGTCCCGTCGGGCCGCTGCGAGCGCCGCCGTCCGCCCGGCGAGGCCTCCACCGACCACGACCACGTCGGCATCGCTCATGGCCGGAACCCTCCGCCTCGCGGGTTCAGGTCGTCTTCGTCCCACTCGGGGCCGCTGTCGAAGGCGCTGAGGTCGAGATCCAGGTGTTCCCGGCCGCGGTTCAACGCGCGTGCGTGACGATTGTAATTCCGCATCGCTTGTGCGAGCTGTTCGCCCCAGAGGACGTGGCGTTGCCCGCTCCATCTCGCTTCACAGAGGTCGTCGAGTGCCCCGTCGATGGCCTCGATGGGTTCGGTCGGGTACAGCTCGGAGGCGAGCGCGTGACAGCAGCGGCCGCCTTGACACGTGCCCATGCCCGCGCGCGTTCGGATCCGAACCTCGTCGAGGTCCGTCCGCGCGGCGGTCTCGTCGTCCAGGGCGTCCCGCACCTCGGTTCGGGTGACGTTCTCACAGTCACAGAGCACCGGGTTCGGTTCGCTCGTCTCGAGTACCTCACTCGCCCGGGATCCCAGACGGTCGCGACCGGCCTCGACGACCGCCGACGCCAGCCCGAACTGTTCCATTTTATCCTCGGTATCTGCTTCTCGTTCGCTGCCGGGCAGCGGTTCCGTCGCGGTCAGACACGCACGGTCGATCCCGAACTTCGCGCAGACGTGGTCGGCGACCGCCTCGGCGACCAGCCGATGGGTCGTGACGGTACCCCCGACGACCGTCGTCAGACCCCAGGTGTCGTCGCGCTCCTCGTGGTCGATCAGCGAGAAGCTTCCCGTGGCTCCCCCGGTGTCCGTTCTCGCGTCTGGTTGCTGCGGGTTGTGGTACGGCTGCACGCCGCAGTACGCGCGGATCGGACGCTGGTTGCCCAGTTCGGGAGCGACTGCCGCCAGTCCATCGACGAGCCTGTCGACGTCATGTTGGGCTTGCGTCTCGACGTCTGGGTCGTCCACGTCATCGCCGGTCGTCCCGAGAATACACCGACCGGCGTACGGAACGATCGTGTTGCCCCCCTGCTGAGAACAGCAGCGACTGACCACGCGGTCGGTCGGGGACTCGCTCACGACGACCATCCCGGCTTTCGACAGCCCGACCGGGACGTCGAGTCCGGCCATGCCCGCCAGGTCACCGGCCCAGGCACCGGCTGCGTTGACGACGTAGTCAGCGTCGAGTTCCCGGGTGCCGGTTCCGTCCCGTGGAGCCACCTCGACGCCAGCGACGGCGTCGTTTTCGACGAGCAGGTCGGTCACCGGAGTGTGTGTCTCGACAGTCGCGCCGTAGTTCCGTGCCGACCTGGCGGTGGCTACCGTCAGCCGAAACGGGTCGACCGTCGCGTCGGGGACGCGAAACGCGCGGTCGACCTCCGGTGTCAGCGAGGGTTCCAGATCCTCGACTTCCTCACCCGACAGCACCCGGGCGTCCATGCCGACATCTTCGCACCCGGCACGCGTGCGTTCGAAGTACTCTTCGTCGTCTCCCTCGAGTGAGACGAACAACCCCCCGGTGTCCACCACGCAGTGGGCGGCGATCGCTTCGAGCGTCCGGCGCTCTGCGAGGCACTCCCGTGCGGCCGCGGGGTCGGTGTTCGCGTAGCGGGCGCCGCTGTGAAGCAGTCCGTCCATTCGCCCGGTGGCACCGTCCGTCAGTTTGCCTCGCTCGACCAGCGTAACCTCGAACCCACGCATGGCGAGGTCGCGGGCGACCCCCGTCCCCGTCGCCCCGCCCCCGACGACCAGAATGTGTGGCGTGTAGCCCATTCTCTGCGTACCCCTGTGTCGTGCACTCACTTATACAGGGTGGTCCTCACGCCGTCGGGTGGTCTCCGTCTGCTGTGACACGCGACACCGCTATCGACTGGATTTGGGGAAGTTTTCGGAGACGACGCCGCGCTCGGCGTCCAGCATGCCCCGACGACCGTCCAGGAGGACTAGACGCCCAGACGACCTTTGCGTTCGCGTTTATCGGGGACTCACAGGGACGACAGCGTCTCGGAGCGAGGGCTTCGACCCCCCGCTCGCAAGAAGTGTGGTGCGGCGATCAACACCCCGACGGTGACAGAGGCTGCCTGTCCGAACGGCCGCACCTCGAATGTACCACGCTACTATACTGCAAAAATTTATGTGAAACACGATGGCAAAGCATGCTATGGATTGCAGGATTGTGAGTAGAAGGGGTGTACGACAGACTGGGTTGACACATAGGTGGAACGGAACTCGGTCTGTGAAGTGGGAGTCCGTACTGGTGGCACGTTCCCGCACACCGAAGGCTGCACGCGACGGTGCCGACGGAGGGAGGGGCACATGAGTGACGACCAGCAGTCGGACAGTCGGTTCGAGGGTGATGATGCGGCGAACCCGAACGTCATCGTCCGCATCCTACAGGCGGTGACGCCGGGGTTCGTTCGGCGGCGCTTCGCACTCAAATTCGGTCTCGTACTCGTGCTCATGGCAGTCTCGATAGCAGGAATCGGTCTCGCGGCGACCGACCAGATCACGTCCGAAACCCGCGAGAACGTCCGCAACGAGTACCAGAACGTCGCAAACTCAGAGGCCGACGTCATCGAGGAGTGGCTGGAACAGAACCGCCTGTCGACCCGTTTCATCTCGCGAAACGCGGATCTAACGGCCAGTGAGTCACTTGACGTGCGCAACGCTCTGCGCCGCGAACAGGGTGAGCTCGGCGAGGATGCCTTCCAGTTACACGTCGTCGAGGTGCCGACTGGCGATCCGCCCCAGATCGTCGCGACGACGAGCGAGGAGTTGTCTCCCGGGACGGCGCTGGCTGACGGCTCCCGTAGCTGGGTCAACCAGAACGTCATCACGATACAGAACCTGGACGCTGGAGCGGTGTTCGTCAACGACACCTACGCCGTCGGGGACGAGCGAGTCGTCGGCTTCCTGAGCCCGGTTCGGGACGCCGACAACCGCTATCTGCTCATCGAAGTCTCGGTGTTCGGGATCACCAGTTCCCTCCAGGGTCAGGAGCGTGCTGAGGGCGGCTTCACCCAAGTCGTCGCCACCGGCTCGAACCAGGTGTTGATCGCAGAAAATTCGAACGAGGTTCTCAGGACGTACGCGACAGGGGACAGTGCACTCGACGCTGTCACACAGGCGACCGACCTCCGAAACGAGACTGCAGCGGCAGGCGTCATCTCCGAAGTCGAGCCAAACGATGTCGTCGACGAGACCTATACCGTCGGGTTCTCGCCAGTCGAAGGCACGGACTGGGTCGTACTGACACACGCGCCCCGGAGCAGTGTGTTCGGATTCGTGCAGACGATTTCCAGTTTCGGCCTGTATGCGACGGCCGCCGCGGTCTTGTTGATCGGTATCACGGGGACGGCGCTCGGGTACACCACGTCGACAGCGATCGACCGGCTGACGGCAAAGACCGAGGAGATGCAGGACGGCAATCTCGACGTGACCTTCCAGACGTCACGGGTGGACAACATCGGCCGGCTCTACGATGGCTTTGCCTCGATGCGTGACGCATTGAAAGAGCAGATCGACGACGCCGAGCGTGCGCGCAAGGAGGCGGAGGTCTCCCGTGCCGAGGCACTGGAGATGAGCAATCACCTGGAAGCGAAAGCAGAGGAGTACTCCGACATCATGCAACAGTGCGCAGCCGGTGACCTCACGCAGCGCATGACGAAGGATGGCGAAAACGAGTCGATGGACACGATCGCCGCCGAGTTCAACGACATGATCGAGGAACTGGAGAAGACGACGGGACAGCTCAAATCCTACGTCGACGAGGTCGACGAGGCAGGTGCGGAGGTCGAAGCAAGCGCCAACACGGTTCGGAAGGCCAGCGAGCAGGTGGCCGACTCGATACAGAAAATTGCCGTCGACGCAGAGGAGCAAAAAGAGCGCCTCCAGTCCATCTCGGAGACGATGGACGGGATCGCCGCGGAACTGGAACAGTTCGCCTCGGAACACCCCGAAGCGGACATCGACGCACAGCTCGAACGCATTCAGGCGATTGCTGGCGAGATCAACGAAATCACCGAACTCAGTCAGGAGACACAGTCCGAAACGGACAACGTGAGCGCCGCTGCAGAAGAGCAGGCTGCCGAACTCAACGAGGTTTCCGAACGGGCCAACGACCTCCAGCGCTACGCCCAACCGCTACGTGACATTCTGGAGCGCTTCGAGACGGAAGCCGAACACGAGTTCGTCTTCTCCGTCGGGCCGACTGGCAGCGTAAGCCCCACCAACGCTGATACCGAGGAAGAAGAGTGACCTGACGGGCGGTGTCGTGCGGGGTGGCCGCTACGACGACCGAGCGCCAACGTTGCTCGTGGCTCCGATTTTCCGACAGCAGAGCCGCCCTGTTACCAGTGGCTGGAGCACATCCCCGGATGACAGGTGAACTCTGAATTAGACTGTTCGTCCCACGCCCGTGCGCAGCGACGAGTGGTCTGGGAACCAGTTACCAGCGCCACTGCCGGTGGTGTGGATTCTCTATACGAACACGCGGGGCTGCAGCGTGATTCCCGGACGCACTCATTAGCGTCTCTGTCTCCGATTTCATCTTCTCTCTCCCGGGCTTCGAGAGTTGCCAGTCAGTTTTCTTCCATCACTGGCTCGTGCTATCTGGATGATCCTGACGTTCTGACGGATTGCTGCGCCGGCAACTCCAGTACTTCGCACCACTCGAATTTTCAGCTGTCGCCTCGCTACCTTTCCCCGTAGCCAGGCAAACTACCCGCGATTGCCCGGCTCCTTCTCCCGATCTCGACTGCTCGGTTTCGCTCCTGTGGGAAGCGATTGGCAACAATTTTTGTATAGCGATATATGATTTACTGGGTTTGCTGCTGGCTCCCTGACAACGGTACACACGGCTAAACGTTACATACATTTTGAATTTACTACCGAAGCCAACAACACATACTCGTAGTTTCGATAGCACACGAGAATTCGGTGCTAGAACGGGTAAGTGGTCAGCGGGTCGCGTGTCGCATTGCGGTTGGGAGGGTGTACTACCGGACGTCCCGGCGTACAGCGTGCGGTTCGACCGCGGCTGTACATCACGAGTGCGCCTGTTTTCCCCTTTCGAGCCCGTGACAGGGACACTGTGACGGGTGTCGGAAACTATCCTGTTCGAGGTTCGGTCGCGCGAACTAGCCCCGAATTCGCTGGAATCGCAGTCTGCACCAGACGGCTGTAGAATCGACGCTGTGGATACAACCCCCTGACATCCAGTACTCCGGGCCAGGCAGTCTGTAGAGTGCTCAAAAGCACTGTGTAATCAGCTGTGTTTTCATACCGGCGGTCGGTACGGCCCGGGGGATGGAACGTATCTGGTGCCGCTGCGACCCCGGTTTGCAGTTCGCAGATCTAGCTCCGGTTGGGTAGTGGTTCGGGAACAGTGGGGGAGTCGAATCAGGCCTCTGGGGTTCTCGGCCCCATGTAGCGGACGGGTAAACCTCCGGAGCGTACAGCGCGTCGCTACACTGTGAACCGCTCTGGCCAGATTGCTCCAACAGTGGCTGAACAGTTCAGCTCCGACTGGCGCTCGGTCAGAGCAGGAGAGTGCTGTTTTCGGCTCCGTAGCACATCTCGGTGAAGTGATCGGGCGAGCGAGCGCGTAATCGCCTACCTCGCCGATCAGGTTCTCGGTTCGAACGGCTGGCTCGAACTCATAGGGTACTCCTCCCCGACGGTTCCCCGCAGAAGTCGTGATCCGACGAAGAGGTCAGGGATTGGAACCGTCGATTACGTTGATTGGCGACTTCGGAGGGGGTGTCGGTCGGCTGAGGGAACCGGTATCCGGGTCAGACCACGTGCTCTGTTGGCCAGTCGCTCACTGCAACGGATGCGGGGTGACCCGTGCTCGACAGTAGTCGCCTCCTCTCGGAACTCGGATTCGTGATGTCCGTCGGTGCTTCTCGAGACCTCCCACAAGTCCTCTCCGCTCGTTCCCAAGACGCCCGTCCGCGCGGATCTTCCTCATCGTGAGCTACTGCAGTATATAAAAGAGGCGTATAGTGCCGATATCTAAATCCGACTCCAGGGGTTCGGGGCTGCATGATGGCTCTTCCCAGCGTTACACTATCGACCACGGTGACGGAAACAGACGGTGGTGGAACCCACCGCTCAATTGTCAGTTCCCACGATACCACACCGGTTCGGCGAACCATAGACACACCTAAAATCTATATTTGTACGTGTGGAACTACAAAACATCAGATACTTTACTGTAACTCCGGAAGTGGTGTGCTGTAGGCACAAATAAGGGTCTTTAGCTGGGTACGTAGGGACACATTGATGTGGGTGGGGTGAGTGCCACCTGTATGTCGACGGACTCGGGCAAGGATACGTCCAGGACAGTCGTGAAAACGTACGTCCCTGCGTACCAGCGCGAGGAGTGGGACGACCACGCAGACCAACTCGATATGAGTCGGAGCGAATTCGTCAAAGCGATGGTTCAGGCAGGGCGGCGCGGCTTCGAATCCCGGGATCGGCCCACACAGCCTGCTCCCGACCCTGAATCGACTGATGGAGACGGATCGAGTGACTCCACGACTGCTGCAGAAGACACGGTCGAAGACGCTGTGCTCGACGCTCTGTCAGCGGATCAGTATCTGTCCTGGGACGACCTCCTGGCTGCCGTCTCCGATAACATCGAAACGCGTCTAGAGGAAACGCTGCAGGCACTTCAATCGGCCAATCGAGTCCGTTACAGCGGTCGACACGGCGGCTACACTCTGGAACAATGAGTGGTGACGTCGAGTCGAGGACGGACGACACGGACCCTGTTGCGTACTTTCTCGACGATATTACCTACCAGGGCAAAACAGACAGGACGCGAGAGGCATACGAACGTGTCCTTCGAGATTTCGAGTCCTACCTGTCCTCGCGAGATCTGACCTTCGACGACGCCAATCACAGGGACTGCATGGCCTACGTCCACGGCTTGCGGGGATCCCACGCTAGCAGCACCGTTGCCACCTACGCCTCGTACCTCCACAGATACTACGACTATATGACGCAGGTCGGGCGGTTCGAGGCCAATCCGATGTCGTTGGTTCTGGAAGAGATAGACGAGTCGATCAACACGGATCCGGCACGACGCGATATCTCGGTCGCAGAAATGCGGTCGTTCGTCGATACCGTCGGCCACCCATTACACCGCGCAGTGCTCGCGACACT
>Ga0207797_1003587_pt1 | contig 10209 bp, 8 predicted proteins | sample PRCRCaboRojoPR_6_FD_187275 | JGI IMG/M metagenome (GOLD analysis project Ga0207797, IMG submission 187275) | Marine sediment microbial community from Cabo Rojo, Puerto Rico - PR CR 10% Liquid 1 (SPAdes) | ecosystem: Environmental > Aquatic > Marine > Coastal > Sediment | place: Cabo Rojo, Puerto... | reverse complement strand
GTGGGAAGCGCTCTTCAGAGGAAGGGCCGGGCCGGAGGGGGCGTGGAACGAGCCCGGGTCCGACGTTTCATGGACGCCCTGGCTTCGGGCTGAGCCGGGCCAGGTACTCCCCGGCCTCTCCCCGGCAGACCACGGCCCCCGTCCACCCTTCCCCCGCCGCCGTCTCCAGGAGGGAGTCGGGATCCAGGTAGAGTTGAGGAAAAGGAGCGCCCCGCTCTCCCCGGAACTCCAGCTGGTAGTGGAGCTCGTACACCCCCCGCCCACCGCCCCCTCCGGCCATGCGGGCCCTCAGGTCCGTGGAATCCACCAGGAGCCGGCCTCCCGGCGCCAGCAACCGGGCGCAGGTGGCCAGGAGACGGGGGAAGCCGGCCAGGGTCCCGGCCAGGGAAGCGCCGTTCATGAGGAGAAGGAGGGTGTCGAAGGCCCCGGAGCCCTCCAGGTCCTGGAGACGGCCTTCCACCACCTTCTCCACCCCTCTGCTCCTCAGGATCTCCACGGCCTCCGGGATCACCTCCAGGGCCGTCACGTCCCGGCCGTTCTCCTGGAGGAGGAGGGAGAGGGCCCCCGGGCCGGCCCCCACGTCCAGGATCCGGCCCCGACACAGGGCCAGGGCTTCCCTCTCCAGTCGAGGAAGCTCCCCCCGGCCCCGGAAGAAGACGGAGACGGGCATGGCCTCCCAGCCCCCGGCGTCGGAGTGGATGGTGAGGACGGCATCTTCCTCGCCTCTCCGGTAGGCCCCCAGGGCCCGGGCCAGGGGAAACCACGCTTCCGGCCCAAAGAACCAGGGCTCCATGTTATTTTCTCCCCATGCCCCAGGACACGTCACCTCATTCGGATCCGGTGCAGCTACAGCCGACCCGGGCGGGCCTCCTCTTCTTCCGGGCCGCCCTCCTCCGCTGTCCACACTGCGGAGGGGGCCCTCTCTTCCGTCGGTGGGTGAAGATGCGGGCCACCTGCCCCCGCTGCCACCTCATCCTGGACCGGGGGGAGTCGGACTACTTTCTGGGAGGCTACGCCGTCAACTTCGTGGTGGCCGAGCTCCTCATCGTGGCCGGAGCCGGCGTGGGCATCTGGGCCACCTGGCCACGGGTACCCTGGAGCCTCATCACCTGGAGTCTCGTCCTCGTCATGGTGGTGGCCCCTGTGGTCTTCTATCCCTTCGCCAAGACCCTGTGGCTGGCCCTGGATCTGACCTTCCGGCCCGTCACCTGGGGCGACCTGGCCGGGCACGGGGAGAACCTGCCGCCGGACTCCCCCGACGGGAAGGGCTGACCCCAGCGGGAAGAGCCGACCTCGACGGGAAGGGCTGCCCCCAACGCTCCGCCCCGGGAAACCCGGGGCCGGGGCCTTTGCGGTGAGTCTCGCCGCCGAGGCTCAACAGCCCCCTACAACTTCCCCTCCTCCTTCAGCTTCATGCGCTTCTCGTAGTTCTCCACCCAGGGCTGTCGCTGGAAGTAGGAGTTCGTCACCTCCACGACCTTGGGGGCCAGGAGGATGAGGGCGATGAGGTTGGGGAAGATGACGATGGCCAGGAGCACGTCTCCCAACCCCCAGGCCACGGCCAGAGGCACCACGGCCCCAAGGAAGTGGGCACCGACGAAGAGGATCTTGTAGGGCAGGACCGCCTTCGGCCCAAGGAGGTAGCGGGCGCTCCGGTCCCCGTAGTAACTCCAGGAGATGGCCGTGGAGATGGCGAAGAGCATGACGCAGAAGAGGACGATGTAGTGTCCCCAGTCTCCCAGGGGGGAGAGACCCCGCTGGAAGCCCAGCATGGTCAGGGGCGCCCCGTTTTCCGGAGCCATTCCCCACAGCCCCTCCACCTCCCGGCCATCGTCGGTGACGGCCCGGGCTTCCATGGGATAGACCACCCCGCTGAAGGACATGGTCATCTCCTGGTCCACGAAGAGCTCCTCCACAGCCACCTCGTGCCAGGCCACCTGGGCGGCCCCGGGCTCCATGAGCTCCGGACGGCCTTCCTCGTAGCGGATCTCCTCGGGAATCTGGTCGATGGGGGCGTAGCCCCGGGCGCTGTCCGGCACCACGTAGGAGATGTCCCCGCCGCTGAAGGCGATCTCCGTGGGGAACCGGGCCGTGTTCACCCCGGTCATGATGAGGACCAGACCCGTCATGGTGCAGATGAGGATGGTGTCGATGAAGGGCTCCAGGAGGGCCACCACCCCCTCGGACACCGGCTCGTCGGTCTTCGCCGCGGCGTGTGCGATGGGGGCCGAGCCCTGTCCGGCCTCGTTGGAGAACAGGCCCCGCCGGACCCCCCACATCATGGTGACCAGGATGGCTCCGATCCCTGTTCCCGCCACGCCGGCGGTGGGGTTGAAGGCCTCCCGCACGATGAGAAGCAGGGTGGGGAACACGTCTCCGGCATTGAACAGGAGAATCGTGAGGGCGCCCGCCACGTAGATGACGGCCATGACCGGGGCCAGGATGCCCGTGACCTTCCCGATACGGCTGATGCCCCCCAGGATCACCAGGGCCACGATGGCCGCCGTGATGAACCCGGTGATCCAGACGGGAACGCCGAAGGTGGTGTGCACGGCGTCCGCCACCGTGTTGGCCTGGATGCCGTTGCCGGTGAGGAAGGCCACGGAAGCCAGACAGATGGCGAAGAAGACGGCCATGGGTTTCCACTTCTTGCCCAGGCCCCGCTCGATGTAGTACATGGGCCCACCGGAAACCGTCCCCTCCCAGGCATGGGCATCCTTGTCCGGTAGCTCCACGGTCCGGTGGATCTGGGCCAGGGTCACCTCTGTGAACTTCGTGGCCATGCCCAGGAACGCCGTAACCCACATCCAGAACAGGGCACCGGGCCCACCCAGGTGGATGGCCAGGGCCACCCCGGCGATGTTCCCGATCCCCACCGTGGCCGACAGGGCCGTGGTCAGGGCCTGAAAGTGGGAGACGTCTCCGGGTTCCTCCGGATCGTCGTACTTCCCCGTCGTGATGGCGAAGCCGTGGCCCAGACGCCGGAGCTGGATGAAGCCCAGGCGCAGGGTGAGGTAGATGCCCGTGCCCAGGAGCATCAGGACCATGATGGGAATCCGTTCCCCGCCGAAGGAGGGGCCGATCTCCACCACGTAGGTGTTCAGGAACTCGGTGAAGGCCTGGATCCAGCGCTCGAGGGCTTGTGCGAAATCCGCCATTGGCATTTCCGTTGGTGACCTGATACTGCGGCGTCGCAAGACGAGCAAGAATGCCCCCGGGAGGAGGGCTTGGCAACCCTGCCCCGGGGGCCGGTGGAAGGAAATGGGAGTGAAACCCCCTCCGTTTTCGGGCCGTAGGGAGATCCGGAGAAGCCCGTGGAAGGGGACCATGTCGTCCCCGCCATCTCACGCAGGAGAAGCCATGATGTCCCGAGCTTGCGCAACCATCCTGCTCGTCCTCGCGTGCTCACTTCCCCTCCAGCTCCTGGCCCAGGAGTCCGGGCGTAAGGAGGGAGGCCGGGGCCTGAGTCTCACCGTTGGCGGTACCGGGTTGGCTCTGGGCGACGTCCCCCGGGTGAACGGCCTCCGCATCAACGTCATGGACCACGACCTGGAAGAGGTGAACGGACTGAATCTGACCCTCTGGAAACCCCATGAGGAGGTGGGCGGTGTGGTTCGGGGCCTGGCTCTGGGCGTGGTGGGCCCCGCCGCCGGCCGCCTCCAGGGGATCTCCGTGGGCCTCGGTGCCGTGGTGGGCCAGGAATCCGTGCAGGGTGTTGGACTCGGGGGTCTGGCGGTGGTGAGCGAGGGGAAGCTGGAAGGGCTGGGTCTGGCGGGCTTGGCGGTGGTCAGTGAGGGCCACACCCGGGGCCTCAGCCTGGGGGGCCTGGCCAACGTCTCCGAGGGCGATCTTTCCGGGATTGGAATGGGAGGCCTGGCCACGGTGAGCCAGGGAGACCTCTCAGGCCTGGGATTCGGCTCCCTGGCCGTGGTATCGGAAGGGGACATCCGTGGGGGCACCCTGGGTGGTCTGGCCACGGTGGCCCAGGGTAGCATTCGCGGTTTCTCCCTTGGGGGACTGGCCGTGGTGGCGGAGGACGGCATCACCGGGGCATCGGCCGGGGGCCTGGCGGTGGTGGCTGCGGATGGCGATCTCCGGGGCCTCAACGCCGGAGGGCTGGCCGTGGTGGCCGGAGAGGGCGAGGTCCAGGGGATCAACCTGGGAGGGCTGGCCGTGGTGGGAGGGGACGGAGTGTCCGGGCTGAACCTGGCGGGCCTGGCCGTGGTGAGCGAAAGGGAGGTCCGGGGCCTCTCCCTGGCGGGTTACAAGATCCAGGCCCGGGAGGCCCGTTGGATCACGGCGGCCACGTGGAAGGTGGAGACGGACGACTTCGCCGGGGTGTCCCTGGCCGGCTGGAACGAGCACCGGCACATCTCACGGGGGTTGTCCATCGGCGTGTTGAACCGGGCCCGTGAGCTCCACGGCGTGCAGATCGGCCTCCTGAACTACGCCGGGAACAACGAGCGCTTCCCCTGGCTTCCCGTTCTCAACGCCCACTTCTGAGGACGGTCTCGGGGGCCGGGGAGAGGCTTCCCTGGGGCCCGGTCCCCCATGCACTCAGGACGCCCGGTGGAGGAAGACGGGAACCGTGCCTCCCCGGACCACCTTGTCCGCCACGCTCCCCAGCACGAGGCGGGACACCCCTCCCCGTCCGTGGGTGGTCATGGCGATGAGGTCCGCCTCCCGGTCCCGGGCCAGCTCCAGGATCTCGTCGGCGGGGTGAGCCCCCAGTTCCACCCGGGTCTCCACCTGGAATCCCGCCTCCTTCAGCTCCCGGGCCTCCGCATCCAGGGCCTCCCGGGCCGCCTCCTCCTCCAGGTCGTGGGCCCGCACCTCCTGGGCCGCATGGGGGATGTAGGGCGAGCTCAAGGGGAAGTGGGGCGGGACCACCCGGAACAGGAACAGGCTGGACTGGAAGAGGCTCGCGAGTTTCCGCACGTAGGGAAGGACTTCCCGGGACTCCGTCGACCCGTCCAGGGGCACCAGGATCCGTTTGAACTCCCGCTCCTCCATATCCACCGTCTCCCCCTCCCGGGGCCGGATGGCCAGGATGGGACAGGGAGTGCGACGAATGAGGCCATCGGCCACGCTTCCGATCCATGCCCGGCGGAGGGGACCCCGGCCATGGGTGGTCATGACCAGGAGGTTCCCCTTCGCCTTCCGGATGTGCTCGTCCAGCTCCTCCACCACCGGGCCCTCCTCCACATGGCAGGACACCGGCGCATCGCAACCCGAGAGAACAACCCGCTTGTGAAGATCCTTATGGTAGTCCTCCGCATGCTCCCGGGCCTGGGTCATGCGCTCCGCCTCCAACAGACTCCAGTCGTGCGTAGGCTGGGGTGAGGAGAGAGGGGTCACCACCGTCACGAGTCGGACCTCTCCCCCGCTCTTGCAGGCGATTCCCAGAGCCACGGGCAGTGCCAGCTCCCCGAAGCTCGAGCCGTCCACCGGAACCACGATTTCGTCGAACATGAGTCTGCTCCTGACGAAAAACGCCGCGGGCCCTCCAGGAGCCCACGGCGAGCGCCGGGATGATCCGCCGGAGGCCCTCAGGCCCCCGGAAGCCTCTGAAAGGCCCTACTTGTAGCGATAGGTGATCCGACCCCGGGTGAGATCATAAGGCGACATCTCCACCTTCACCCGGTCTCCCTCCAGCACCCGGATGTAGAACTTCCTCATCTTTCCGGAGAGGTAGGCCAGGACCTCGTGCCCGTTCTCCAACTCCACCCGGAAGGTGGCGTTGGGCAGCACCTCCGTCACCGTGCCTTCGACCTCAATGGCGTCTTTTCCCATACGGGGCGGTATCTCCTCACTTCTTTCTTTGCCTGTCTTCTCTCCCGGTTCCTTCTCGCCGCAAAGATAGCGGATTCCCCCGGGACCGACCAACACAGGCCTGTGAAGAGAAGTCATCCTGCCCGTCCTGGCAACTATGGGTGTCCGGCAAGGCCCCGGACAGGGGGAGACGGAAATCGATGGGGGCAACCCCGGGCCCCCGGGAATGAGGGGGGCGAATCAGAAGGAATCCTGGCGCCCGGCCGAGGTGACGAACGCCGTCTTCGCAGCAATGAACGCCCTCCGACCCGTCTGTTGCTGCAAACACGGTGATTATTGCCGTCTTCGCAGCAATGAACGCCTTCCGACCTGTCTGTTGCTGCAAACACGGTGATTATTGCCGTCTTCGCAGCAACGAATGCCTTCCGACCCGTCTGTTGCTGCAAACACGGTGTGCCGGGAGGAGTTTCACCCCCGGGGGATGCAACAGGCCAGCGACAGAAGACCCCGCCACCCGGGGGGCGGCGGGCCTGACTGCCGTGGACGCCAGGCGGGGCAGGATCCGGCTCCGGAAGAAACGGAGCGGACCTGTCCAAACCTCACCGCAACTTTCGTCGTCCAAGAGCCGTAGGGAGGTGCGGAAGACAGGGACGGAAGACCCGGTTTACGGGGGGATTCTGGAGGAATTCCAGCGGTACGGGAGAAGACCGGCCGGGTAGACCGGACAGGGGAGTCGTTCCCACCACGGGGGTCAGAAGCCCTGGACAAGGCGGGACAGACGCCATCCCGGATTTCGATTCATGAAGTACGAGGCAGGACGGACATGCTAGCGAAGAAGACGATCCTCCGAACGCTGTCGAAGCAGTACGAAGAAGAAGGGCCCGAGGCCCTGGTCCGCCCACCGTCCATCCCGGGCTTCCGGGACAAGCCGGACAAGTTTCAGCGGGCCGTGAACGAGCTACTGAAGGACCGTCTCGTGGAGGGCATGAAGGACGAGGGAGGCCAGATGGCCATCGCCCTGAACCCCCAGCGCATGAGGGATGTCCAGCGGGAGCTCCGGCCCCTGTGGGCCCACCCCGGGCTCATCACGGCCCTGGCCCTGATCCTCATGGCCGCGGGCCTGGGCTTGCTGGTCTGAGGCCCCCGGAGGTTCCGGGGGCCCGGAAGGGCCGACGGAAGAGGCGAGGGGCCGCCCCCGGGCCGTGAGGCTTCCGGCCCCCCGGCCCGACGGGAGGCGCCTACCTACCCCTATCTACCGCTATAGGGCACGCCTACGGACCACCATTCCGGAGCCGGAGCCCCTTTGAGGTGATGGTCGAAGAAGGCCTTCATCTTCAGGGAGTAGTCCAGCTTGTTCCCGTACTCCTGGGGGTGATGGGGCTCTCCCCTGTACTGCAGGAAGACCGCGTCCTTGCCCAGTCGCCGGAGGGCCACGTAGAGCTCGATGCTCTGGTACCAGGGCACGGCCCCGTCCTCGTCCCCGTGCATGATGACCAGGGGCGTCTCCACCCGGTCGGCGTAGAAGAGGGGGGAGTTTTCGATGTAGTCCGGGCGGTCGTCCCACAGACTTCCCCGGAGGCGACTCTGACCCATCTCGTACTGGAAGGCCCGGGCCAGCCCCGAGCCCCAGCGGATCCCGCCGTAGGCGCTGGTCATGTTCGAGACCGGGGCCCCGGCCACGGCGGCGGCGAAGATGTTCGTCTGGGTGACCATGTAGGCCGTGGTGTAGCCGCTCCATGAGTGCCCGTGGAGTCCCAGGGCCTCGGGATCGGCCAGGCCCATCTCCACCAGCTTCTTCACACCGGGCACGACGCTCTTCAGGGAGGAGATGCCCGGCCGCCCCACTTCGAAGCGCACGTCCGGAAGGAAGACGAGGTAGCCGTCGGAGGCGTAGATGGGAAAGCTGGGCCGGTGGTTGATGACGGGCTCGTTGAACTCGTGCAGTCGCTGGGAGAAGAACCGGTAGAAGTAGGTCAGGACCGGGTAGCGCTTGCCCGGCTCGTAGTTCCCCGGCTTGATGACGACCCCCTGCAGGGGCACGCCATCGTCGGAGGTCCACTCCACCAGCTCCGCGCTCCCCCAGGCGAACTCCTCCAGGAGGCCGGGATTCACGTCCGTCACCCGGCGCCGGTCCCGGAAGTCCAGGTTCGCTACCCACAGGTCCGGAAACTCATCGTAGGCTTCCCGAGTGTAGAGCAGGCGCTCGGCGTCCCGGGCTTTGGCCAGGACGCGGAAGCGCTTCTCCTCGTCCAGGAGGGTCTCCAGCCCGCCGCCGGCCGCGTTTGTCCGGAAGAAGCCGAAGCTCTTGTCCTCTTCGTCGAAGGCGGCCAGGTGGACAGGCTCATCGTCGGCGAAGGCTTCCTGCTCCGGATCGACGCTCATGACCCGAAGGATGAGACCCCGGGATCGGCCCTCACCACCCGTGAGGTTCATGGGCTCCCCGCCACCCGCGGGGAACCGCCAGACGTCGTACTTGTCATGGATGAGGACGGCCCGGTCGTCTTCCACCCATCCACCCACGCCGTGTCCGCCCCGGGGGTTGGGGTAGTCGTGATCCACGTCGTAGAAGGGTACGTCCATTCCCTCGGTCAGGGTGCGGACGGCCCCGGTCTCCGCGTCGAAGAGTTGCCAGTGGTCGTCCATGAACCAGACGACGTAGCGGCCGTCCGGAGACTGACTCAGGGACTGACCGTAGACCCCTACCCAGCTGTTGGCCGCCGAGCCCCCTCCCTGGAACCTCTCCACCACCAGGGTCCGCTGGCCGGTCTCGAGGTCGACGAGATAGACGTCCTGGGCCCCGCCGGTCCAGGTCCGTTCCTTCAGGTAGGGCACCGGAGAGGAGGCCAGAGCCCGGTGGGGATTGTCCGGCGTGCCCTGGAGCTGGACCAGGGTGTCTCCCAGCTGCACCCCTCGCCCCTGGTCCAGATGATACACGGCGGCGTAGGTACGGGCCTGCTCCCGGGACCAGGCCTGTTTCTGGTTCGGGTTGATGAGGGGATCGTCGGTATGCCAGACGTCCACCCCCCGCTCCTCCAGAATCGCCTCCACGTCGTAGGGATCGACGGCTTCCTGGGCGGCTGCCTCGTCACCGGCAGCCTCCTCCCCCTCCTCGACTTCTTCCAGAGCCGCCATCCACTCCTCCTCTGCCTGGTTCAGGGGCCGGGTGCCGTAGAAGAGGCGCTCCCCGTCCTGGCTCCAGCTCAGCCGGTTCCCGGCCGGGAGCGTCCATCCCTCCCGGAGCTCCCCGGAAGCCACGATCCGGTCCACCCCGTCTCCGGTCCAGAGGAAGAGGGTGCCCGGTCCCGTCTCCCCGTCCTCGTCCTCGGGGGCCAGGACCCAGGCCAGCTTCTGTCCGTCCTCCCACCAGCTCATGGATCCCACGGAGAGAAAGGGGGCACGGGCCTGCAGGGTGGAGGGATCGGCGCCTCCTGCGGCGTCCTGTCCCCCGGCCAGGAGATCCTCCACGCTCCCGGGGCCCAGGAGCCGGGACTCGGCACCGGCCTCCAGGGCTCGAAGGTAGAGGCCGTCCCCCTCACCTGTCTCCGACGCCACGGCGTAGGCCAGCCAGCCGCCGGTCTCGGCGAAGGCGAAATCCGCCACGGAGGCCATCTCCATCTCCCGGCCCGTGGCCAGCTCCCGAAGGACCAGCCGGGTACCGGACTCCTCCCGGGCCGGGGAAACCTCTTCCTGCTCCTGAGCTCCTGCCTCCGCTCCCTCTTCTCCCCCGCCGCCGGCACGTCCGGCTTCACTGCCACCGGCTTCCTCCCCCTCACGAGGCGGATAGCTCAGGCGGGCCAGCCAGGCTCCGTCGGCGGAGAAGGCGAAGCGGCGGACGTCCTCCCACTCCGTCACCTCACCCGTGGCCGTGCTGAGGAGGGCCAGCCCGGCCCGGGGCGCCTCTCCCCCCTCAGCCGTCTCCCTCTCCTGGAAGGAGGGACTCAGCCGCATGGCCACCCAGGCCCCGTCGGCGGAGATGACGGGGTCGGATCCCAGGGGGACCCGGTAGGCCGCCTCCCCATCGGCAGAATGGACCAGGACCTCTCCATCGCCCCGGTCCGGCACCGCAGCAAGAGCCACCCAGCGCCCGTCGTCGGAGATGACGGGATCCTCCACCTGCCGGACCTTCATGAGGTCCGTGTAGGTCAGGGTCGACTTCTGCTGGGCCCCAGCGGTGCACGGGGCCATGACAAGGAAGGCGACCAGGGCCACGAATCCTGTCCGGGTGGCCGGCGAGAATGGGGACGGGAAGCGACCTGGAAGCGTGGGAATCATGGTCACGGATCTCCGGAAGAGGTTTTCGGCCCGGAAGGAGGCCGTATTGCGACACCCGGGCAGAATAGGGCTGAAGGGAGGCTCTCTCAAGCGAAGACAGGGATCCGCACCCGCGTTTCCTACGGGTCGCGGCTCATCGCCCACAGGAATCGCCGCGCCAGCCGG
>Ga0207797_1003586_pt1 | contig 10211 bp, 9 predicted proteins | sample PRCRCaboRojoPR_6_FD_187275 | JGI IMG/M metagenome (GOLD analysis project Ga0207797, IMG submission 187275) | Marine sediment microbial community from Cabo Rojo, Puerto Rico - PR CR 10% Liquid 1 (SPAdes) | ecosystem: Environmental > Aquatic > Marine > Coastal > Sediment | place: Cabo Rojo, Puerto... | reverse complement strand
ATCGCGAACAGCGACGATCATGAACTGGAGAAAGTAGCCGGCTCGATCAGCCAGGATTTTGAGGTCGTTCCGGTGAAATCTCCGAACGAGGTCAACGGGCATTTGGAGAACTGCGATGCAATCCTTTTGGACCACAACTTTACCTACAATTCTGGTATTGATTTCCTAATGGAGATTGCACCAAAGACTCACATTCCTATTATTATGTTGACTCCGATCAATGATTCAAAACATGCAATGGAGGCAATGAGAATAGGGGCGTTCAATTACCTTATTAAAACAGAGGACTATACCGATATTTTGGGACCATCTCTTAAAGACGCAATCAACCAGTTCAGTGAAAAAGAGCAAATGCGTGCCACAATTATCGATTTGAAAAAGCGAATTGCCGATTTGGAGAGCCAGCTAGTTCGAAACGAAACACCAAGCACAGAAGCCCCGTCAAGAAATAAGTCTTCAATCATACAAGAGATTGCGCGTAGATTCCGGAGTGGTGAAATAAATTTGCCCTCTTATCCGCATGTGAATACCAAGTTTAAGCAGATGCTACGAGAAGGGGCACACCTAAACCAGATAGCGGAATTGCTGAAGACCGATGCAAGCATTGCCTCGAAATTGATCAGTGTATCGAACTCCTCCTATTACAGGGGTTTGTCCGAGAACAAAACCCTTGAACAGGCGATTAGCCGCCTGGGGCTTACTGAAACGAAGAATGTCGTGGCGATCATTTCTAACAGATCTCTCTTTTCTGCAAAAGAAGGATTGCACAGTGAAAGGCTGAAGAGGATTTGGGAGCATTCCCTGTGCTGTGGATATGCTAGCGAACTGATTGGGAAAACATCAAATGTTAAAAACCATGAAGGGGAACTATTTACACTTGGTTTGTTACACGACATAGGGAAGCTTCTTCTCTTACAAATTGCAGCGGAGCTTCAAATGGAGGGTATGCTATCTAAAGATGAGATCAATGATGCGTTTTATGAATCTCTGTTTTCTCATCATGGCAAATTTGGGGCTGCGCTTTTCAAAAAATGGAAATTCCCAAAGCAATATATGGAGGTCTCCGTTTATCACGATAATTTGAGTGAAGCAACCAATATATCCAAAGAACTTCTCGTAATTCATCTGGCAAATCAAATTGCAAAATTCAATGGATACAGAGATGATGAGAAGGCTGTTCCAAACCTTGAAAATTGCGAATCTATCAAACTTCTGAACTTAGCTGAAAACAGTATTTCTGAAATATGCAATAAATTAAAAACAATGATGATTCAAATTGATTTCAAGTAGGTGGAATGTAAATTATGAAAGCTAATAGTATCAGAGAAAAGAACGAAGCCAAAAGGATTCTTGTATTTAGTCACATTGATAATGTCCGAATTAATATCAAGCATGCCATAAGGGGCACAATGAGTTTCGAGCTAATTGAAGCTAATCAACAACAAGATGCAATCAAAACCATAAAGTCAATGAAAATTGATATACTTTTTTTTGATTGGGATAAGTATAATGGAAACAAGCTGCAAATGTTGAATGTGATTAATGAGAGTTCTCTTAACCCAAATTGGAAAGTGGTCGTCGTGTCTAGTGATTTTGACAAAGCAGATGTGCAAAGCGCCATAAATGGCGGTGCGAACGATTTTGTATTGAAACCGTTTTCAGCAGACACAATTCAGAATAAAGTGAGACGGTATATGCGGATTGCTGGTAGGAATTAGGAGATCTGAATGCCTTCCAAGGCCTCTGGGAGCTCGCCCGGGAGGATCTCACGATCGGTCTGCGCCCCAACGGTCGGGACAGGAAGCGTTGAGAGACCCAGGAGCAGAGCGAGATTGAGGGCGATGGACAAGAGACGGAATCGATACATGATGGGGTCCTCCAAAAGAGCGCTGGGTTGCAGCCAACGCGGCTTCCTGAAATGTCCCCCCGCCTCTCTCGCCGAGAAAGGGGGGCTCACATTGCTTTGGACATGGCGCCCTCGCAGACGGGATAACGCCGATTTGGTGGCTCGGGAGTGACGCAGGACGCCGGAAGACCCAATCTATTCGTTAGGATCGAAAGAGGCGATGTGAAACTGAATGGCCGTTCGAGTCCAATATCAAACAGAGGGCGTGATACGAATATTCTGGGCCGTCCGGACGTGAGGATTCGCCGCTCGATCTGCCCCTAGAAGGCGAAGCGTACGCCTGCCATGAAGAACAGCTGCTCGGAATCCTCCCCACGGGCCTCTGCGATGTTGTCCGTTTCCCCCACGAGGAACTGGGAGCGAACGCCGACGTAGGGTGCGAACTCGCGTTTGATCTCATAGCGCAGGCGCAGGTCGAGCTTGACCTCGGTCATGCCCGCGCCGAGGTCCCGTTCGGGGACATCTTGAAAGGCAATGCCGATCTCCGCCCGAGGTTGAAGGACAAGGCGCTGGGTGATGCGGAGGTCGTACTCGGCTTCGATCTCGAGGGTGAAATCACCGTCCTCGGAGATGTAGAGCGATTGATCGAGCTCGAACGCGTAGGGGGCCAACCCCTGCAGCGCGATCGCGCCGGACCAGCGGTCTTCGTAGTCGTCCTCGTGCCATTCGCTGGCATACTGCGCGCCGATCTGGACGTTCCAGAACGGCGTGATCAGGCGGGAGTAAAGCAGGTCGGTTTCCATTTCCCACTCGTCCGAACCTTCGAAAACCCCCTCGCCCTCGTTCTTCCACCAGAACTTGTTGAAGTCGCCGCCGATCCAGCCCTGGACCTCCCAGCCGAGGCGATCTGACGTATCCTCATCGGTCGCAACGCGATACTCCAGCTGCTCGAACAGGGTGAACACGTAGAGCTTGTCATCGGAGAGCACTTCGGGAAAGTCGCTGGGCGGAGGCGACTCGGCGAGGCCGAAGACCTCCTCCAGTGTCATGCCTTCGGGGACGGCCGGTTCGATCCCCGGCGCAGGGGGCGCGGACTGGTCGTGTTGTGCGGCCGATTCGCCGTGCGTCGGACGACCCTTTGTGGTTGGCATGCCGGTCTCGTCCTGGGCCCTTACCGGGGCGGCGGAGACCAGCAGCACGGCCAGCACAATCATCTTCCAGGGGCGAGGGTTACGACTGGACACGGATCGGACCTCCTTCCAGGGAGCGCACGACCGCGACGGTGCGGAACATGCCGGCCTCCATGTGATAGAGCAGGTGGCAGTGGAACGCCCACTGCCCGGGGGCGTCGGCACTGATGTCCACGGTGAGCAGCTCAGCCGGCTGGACGATCACCGTGTGCTTGCGGGGGTTGAGGCCGTAGTCCTCGGCCCCTGCGTAGAGGTCCATCCACATGCCGTGGAGGTGGATCGGGTGGCTCATCATGGTGTCGTTGACCATGTTGATCCGCAGTCGCTCCCCGTACCGGAAACGGACCATGTCCGACTGAGACCACTTCTTCCCGTCGAACCCCCAGATGTACTTGTGCATGTTGCCGGTCAGATGGAGGTCGAACTGACGCGTGGGCGGCCGTCGGTCATAGGGTTCCTCCAACGCGCGCAGCCGGCTGTAGGTCAGTACGCGCCAGCCGTCGCCGCCGAGGCCCGCCCCGGGGTAGTCGAGCCGGCGATACGCCGTCTGAGCCATGGTGATGCTGGCCGGGCCGTGCCGGGCCGGGCCATGCTCGATACGCTGGACCAGGTTTTTCGTCGGCAGCTCCTTTCCGTGCCCGCCGCCGGCGGCGTGGTGGGGCGTGTGCTCATGCATGCCCCCGTGGCTCCGGCCCTCCATCCCCTCCATCCCGCCGTGCATCATCATGCCCATGTCGGCCATGGTGAGCATGGGCCGGCGACGCTGCACGGGGACGTCCGCCGACATCCCTTGCCTGGGCGCCAGCGTGCCGCGTGCATAGCCGCTCCGGTCCATCGTCTCCGCGAACAGGGTGTATGCCCTCGCCTCCGGTAACCGCACGATCACGTCATAGGTTTCGGCCACCGCGATCCGCAGCTCGTCGGTCTCCACCGGCTGGATGTTCTGACCGTCCGCCTGCACCACCGTCATGGGCAGACCCGGAACCCGGACATCATAGAACGTCATCGTCGAGGCGTTGACGATCCGCAGGCGCACGCGCCGGCCGGGCTCCGCGACGAATGTCGGGTTCTCGTGGGCCGCCTTGCCGTTCATCAGGTAGGTGTATGTCGCCCCGGTGATGTCGGCGATGTCGGTCGGGTCCATCCGCATCCGGTCCCAGGCCAATCGCTTCTCGAGCACCTCGCCGAGCGACATGCCGGTCGCCCTCATCTGATCGTCGATGTTCGCGAGCGTCGGGCGCTGGAAGTTGTAGTAGCCCTCCATGGTCTTGAGCTTCCACAGCACACGTTGGGGGTCCTCGAACGTCCAGTCGGACAGGACGATCGAGTGCTCCACGTCGTACGCCACCGGGTCCGGTTCGGCCGGCTCGAGAATGAGCTGGCCGTAATGTCCGAGCTGTTCCTGCAAGCCCGTGTGGCTGTGGTACCAATACGTGCCGTTCTGACGGATAGGGTAACGGTAGGTAAAGGTCTCTCCCCTGGGAATGCCGGGGAAGCTGATGCCGGGGACGCCATCCATGTCGAAAGGCAGCAGGATGCCGTGCCAGTGAATCGAGCTCGATTCGTCCAACCGGTTGTGGACGCGAATCAGCGCTTCCTTGCCTTCCTGCATCCGAATGACCGGCCCGGGGATTGAACCGTTGATGGCAATCGCCCGGCCGGGCCTGCCGCCGATCAGGAGATCCTTGTGTTCGAGGTAGAGGTCGATGCCGCCGGGATCGGTCGCGTTGAGCTCGCCGAACCCGCCGGCCCGACTCGTCGCTCCCTGAGCCGCCCACAGTGGGCGCAGCGACGGCAAGAGCACCCCCGTGGAGACCAGGCAGGTCGTGCGGAGGAACGCCCTCCGTGACAGGGTCTTCATTTTGGAACCCATCATGTCCCCTTTCCCTGACCGAGCGGTCGTGTCGATCCGGTCTTTTTCAGCAGAATGGTCAACGCATCCCAAACGCCGTTTCATTCCAATCTAACACCGAAAACCCCTCATTCCACCTTCCCTGAACATGGCTGATCTCATTCGCTGACTCTAACCGACTGAAAACGCGAAAGGATCAGCCAAGACCTTCGACAGACATTTTTATTCAGGGTCCTCCTGTCTTCGAAGACCCGTTGGCGCCAAGCGGTTGAAAGAGCGTCCCCGAGTTCCCCCTGGAACCGGTCCGTAACCGGATGACCCGCCCTGGGTAGAAAGTACCCGGATCCCCACGGCGGAGGCGCCGGCAGGGCAAAGGCCCCTCTCAATAGAATACAGGATTCTCAATGGCTTATTCCTTCCGGGTCACTCTGGCATGCGGCTTGCGCAGGGGAGGAGAAGGATGCTCGGCAAGCGGATACAGGCAATCATGTAAATCGCGGTCCCCGCCTCGTCCCCGGGGCGGAAGGGATTATGGTGACGATGGAGGAGCCCCATGAAGATCACGCGACGTTCATTTTTGAAAACAGCGCTCGGCGCGACCGCAGTCTCGCTGACCCCGGCCTGGGCGGCCCGGGCCTGCTTCGGCCAGCCTTCCGCCCCGGTGCGGGAGTTCAGGCTGTCGGCGTCGAGGGCACGGGTGCGGCTGGGCGCGGGGCCCACATTCTGGGCCTGGACCTACAACGGGCAGGTCCCCGGACCGGAGATTCGGGTCAAGGAAGGGGAGATCGTCCGCGTCCTGCTCAAGAACTTCCTCCCCGAGGAGACCACCATCCACTGGCACGGGGTCCCGGTCCCCAACCGGATGGACGGTGTGCCCGGGGTGACCCAGAACGGGGTCAGGCCCGGGGAGACCTTCCTCTACGAGTTCGAGGCGAGGCCCGCCGGGACCTACATCTATCACTCGCATGCCGGGTATCAGCTGGATCAGGGCCTCTACGGCCCCCTCATCGTCGAGCCGGCGAAGGAGAAGCGCTCCCATGATCGGGAGTACACCCTGATGCTCGAGGACTGGGTGATGAAGGACGAAGGGGCACGGGCCGAGACACGCCGCAGGCCTCCCATGGGCATGATGGGCGGAATGAGGGGAATGCGGAGGGGTCGTGAACGAGCCGGCGCCCCCCTCCTGGAACCGATCTACGACGGGTACGCCGTCAATGGCAGGTTGTATCCCAACGCCGAGCCGCTGGCGGTGAACCAGGGGGAAAGGGTGAAGCTGAGGCTGCTCAACCCCTCCTCGGCCACCATCTACGACCTCCAGCTGGCAGGTCACGCCATGACGATCACCCACGCGGACGGGCGCCCCGTCGAGCCCCTGGAAACGGACATCCTCCGGATCGGCATGGGCGAGCGGTACGACGTGGAGCTCGAGGCCGACAACCCGGGCTCCTGGCTCCTCTCCGCAAGGGAAACCGGGCTGGGCGAAGGGCAGCTCAGGGTCCCCATCCGATACCAGGGCACCTCGGCCGAGGAGCCCACCCCGCCGGACTTCCTTCCCGGGAGAAGGTTCGCGGCCTGGTGGCACCTGAGATCTCCGGCACCCGAAGGGTCCCCCCGCTCCGAGGGCCCCGGGCGCTTCCTGTCCCAGACCCTGAGCGGGGGGATGCACTCGCCCTACTGGACCATCAACGGGCAGGTCTTTCCCGAGGTCTCACCGATCCTCGTGAAGCGGGGGGAGCGGTTGCGGCTGGGCTACTGGAACCACAGCATGATGCCCCACCCCATGCACCTGCACGGGCATTTCTTCCAGGTGGTGAACCCGGCCCTGCCCCGGGAGCGATGGATCGAGAAGGACACAGTGATCGTGGATCCCATGCAGCGGGTGGAGATCGAGTTCGTCGCGGACAACCCCGGCGACTGGTTCCACCACTGCCACAACCTCTACCACATGAACGCGGGCATGGCCAACGTCGTGACCGTGGAGCGATGACACGGCATTGCCGGAGAGAGGGAGTGTCTCTGTGGCGAGGCCCCCCTCACGGGCTCGACTACATGGAATCCTGTATTTTGTCGTGACCGGCCCAAAATGTCCCAGGAGAGGAGTATGATTCGCGTGTGTGTAAACAACCATTTTCGATTCGAGAGGAGGAACGTCATGAGGAACGTCCGAATCGGCGCATTGTTGATTGCCACGATCGTGTTGCTGGCTGCGGGCCCGGCCCTGGCCCAGACCATGGGCCCCGGCGGCCAGGGAGGCTACCCGCCGCCTGAGGGACAGGGCTGGTTCTGCCCCTACTGCGGGGCGGGCCAGGGGTACGGAGGCGGCAGGGGGATGGGCCCGGGCATGATGGGGCCCGGGTATGGGTACGGCGGACGCGGCGGCATGAGGGGACACGGCCCCGGCATGATGCAGCGGTGGCGCGGCGGAGGGTACGGCTACGGGCCCATGCACCGCGGATGGCAGGGAGAACAGCGATACGCCCCCGGTCGCGGGCCGGGGTACGGTTATCGGGGTCCCGAGGAGCCGCTGGACAAGGAAGGGGCCCGGGGGATCGTCGAGCAGTACCTGAGCTCGTCGAGAAACCCGAACCTGAAGGTCGGTGAGATCGAGGAGAAGGGCGACGTGTTCGAGGCCGAGATCGTGACCCAAAAGGGGGACGACCTCGTGGACCGCGTCCAGATCGATCGGCAGACCGGGTGGATGCGATCCGTTTATGAATGATGAGAAGCGGGAGGCCTTGATGTAGAAAACCAACATCTGGCGGGAAGGAAGCATGGACTTCGCGCTCGGGGGACACTGGGGCCTGGCCATGATCATGATCCTGGTCGGCGTGTGGATCGTGGTCCGGTATCTGGTGCCGAAAAGCTGGAAGGAGTGGCGAAACGCCGGGCTTCTCCAGGCCTTCGTCATCGCCCTCTACGTGGAGATGTACGGGTTTCCCCTGACGATCTACCTTCTCACCGGCTTCCTGGGCCTGGACATCCCCTGGATCCATTTCAAGGGGCATCTGTGGTCGACCCTCCTGGATCTGGGAGAGACCGGGGCCATGATGGAGATGGTCATCGGACTGGGACTCGTTGTCATCGGCGTCACGCTGATCGTGAGGGGGTGGTACCGGGTCTACCATGCCCAAAAGAAGGACGACCTGGTAACAGAAGGGGTCTACCGCTACATGCGCCACCCCCAGTACACGGGCATCTTTCTCGCCCTGTTCGGCCAGCTCGTACACTGGCCGACCCTTCCGACCCTTCTTCTTTTCCCGGTGATCGTCTGGCTGTACCACCGCCTGGCGAGAAAGGAGGAGAAGCGGATGCTGGAGAGGTTCGGGGAGGAGTATGAGGCCTACATGCGGCGGACGCCGATGTTCTTTCCCAGGCCCGGGAGCTGGGGGAAGGCGCTGGCCGGAGGTGCCTAGGCAGCATGCCTCCGAGGACCCGCAGTCATATGCATTCGAAAGGATGACAGCATGGCCAGAGATCCCGTATGCGGCATGGAGGTGAATGAGAGACAAGCCCGGCACAGCACGCAACATGAGGGGGAGACCTACTTCTTCTGCTCCGAGAGCTGCAAGAGCAGGTTTGAGAGCGATCCGGGAGCATTTGTGGACGCCAGGACCCAGCCTTTATGGGAGAGCCGCAAGATCGCCGTTGTGGGGACGGGCCAGGTCGGGGCGACCTTTGCCTTCGCCCTCATGACGAGCGGTGTCGCCTCGAACATCGTCCTCATCGACAGGACCCGCGAACGGGCCGAGGGACATGTGATGGATCTCAATCACGGGTTGTCCTTTGTGCAGCCGGTCAACATCCGGGCGGGAGGCTATGAGGAATGCAGGGGGGCGGACATTGTGGTCGTGACCGCCGGCGCCGCACAGAAGCCCGGGGAGACGCGGCTGGATCTCGTGAGGAAGAACACGGCCATTTTCAAGGACATCATCCCCAGGATCGCGGAGCAGGAGCCGGGCATCATCCTCGTCGTGGCGAATCCCGTGGACATCCTCACCTATGTGGCCTTGAAGGTGTCGGGATACCCCATGAACCGGGTGATCGGGTCGGGGACATCCCTCGACACAGCGCGTTTCTCCTATCTGCTGAGCCGTCACTGTACGGTCGATCCCAGAAACGTGCATGCCTACATCCTCGGGGAGCACGGGGACAGCGAGGTGGCGGTGTGGAGCCAGGTCGACATCGCGGGCGTGCCGCTTTCGGACTACTGCCCCCTGTGCGGGCGAGACTGTTCGCCAGAGCAAAAGGAGGGGATTTTCGAGCAGGTCAAGGGCGCGGCCTATGAGATCATCCACAGGAAGGGCTACACCAACTTTGCGGTCGCCCTCGCCCTGGTGAGGATCGTGAGCGGCATCCTCCGCAACGAGCACAGCGTCCTGACCGTCTCCAGCCTCGTCGACGGGTACTACGGCATACGGGACGTCTGCTTGAGCATTCCCGTCGTCCTGAGCCTGAACGGCATCTCGAGACAGATCCCCATCAAGCTGAATGACAGTGAGGTGAGTAGTCTCCAAGGATCCGCCGAGTCGCTGAAAAGCGTTCTCGGTGAAATCGATCTTGGATAAGGGGAGCCCGATCACGGGTATCCCCATCGGTCCCGGAACCGACGTGGCTGTGCAAACCGCGGACATCATCCTGGTTCAGAGCAACCCCATGGACGCCGTGGCGATCCTTGACCTGTCCCGGGCCACCTTCCGCAAGATGGTGCAGAACCTGGTGTGGGCCACGGGCTACAACGCCTTCGCCGTTCCCTTGGCCGCCGGCGTCCTTTACGGGTACGGCATTCTGCTGTCACCGGCCATGGGCGCCGTTTTGATGTCGCTCAGCACGGTGATCGTGGCCGTCAACGCCCGATTTCTGAGGGTCGAGAAGTAGGGATTTCCGGCTCGAGGCGATGACCATGGAACCGACGGACAACCATAACAGGGGTTTCAAGCTGATCGTGCTTTCCGTCCTCGTCGGCGGGATCCTGCTGCTCCACTACCTCACCCTCCACGAGAGGGCGCTCCACCACGCGGTGTACCGGATGCTGTTCTACCTGCCGCTCGTCCTGGGGAGCTTCTGGTTCGGACTGAGGGGGGCCGCGGGGGTTTCCGCATCGGTCGCCCTCTTCTACCTCCCCTTCGTCTACCGGCAATGGCAGGGGATCGACCGCGACCTCAGCATCCTGCTGGAGGGCGGGCTCTACGTGTTCATCGCCCTGGTGCTGGGGTACCTGTCGGAGAGGCAGCGAAGGGAGCACACCGCGAGAGTCGAAGCGGAGCGGCTCGCGGGGATCGGGAGGGCCGTGGCCGAGATCGCCCACGACATGAAAAGCCCCTTG
>Ga0207797_1003585_pt1 | contig 10212 bp, 4 predicted proteins | sample PRCRCaboRojoPR_6_FD_187275 | JGI IMG/M metagenome (GOLD analysis project Ga0207797, IMG submission 187275) | Marine sediment microbial community from Cabo Rojo, Puerto Rico - PR CR 10% Liquid 1 (SPAdes) | ecosystem: Environmental > Aquatic > Marine > Coastal > Sediment | place: Cabo Rojo, Puerto... | reverse complement strand
GCGATCGGTCGTTTGCGGATACACGACACGAGGGACCGAATCGGCCGTGTCGATAACACCCAGGAAATGGCGGTCCTTATCGTGCAGCGATACGGCCAACATGTCGCCGTCCGGTGAAAACGAACCGTGAAACACGCTTTGCTTTTCGGTAAGCTGCCGTTCGGTCTTGTCGAACTCGGGCAGGAGCCGGAAACCCTTGTCCTCACCGGGAAGCGTGTCGATAAAAAGGTCGCGAGCCGTGCCCCCGCCCTTGTCGGGGGGAACCCTGGATTTGGGCGATTTCATGCTCGTGAAGGCGATCAGTCCGGAGCTGTCGTGAATATCGTAGTATTCCTTGACCACCGGAGTCTCGAGCTTGATCTTCTCCTCTTCCTTTACGGTGTCCGAAAGCGCGTATGAATGCAGGGAGCGATACCGCCAGGAGTAGTCGTGGTCGCCGTTGGAGGTGAAGTAGATCTTCTTCTCGGCCGGGCCGAACCGCGGCCAGTAGTTGTCGAAGCCTTTCTCGTTGATCTTCTTCCCGTAGACCTGGGTACCCAGATCCTGCACCTGTTTCGTGTAATGCGTCTTCAGCGACCGCTTCCATTCATCGTACAGCTCGCGTGCCGATATGCCCAGCGTGGACTTGATGCTCTGGTCGAAATTCAGCCGCAGGGGGCGGGCGGTTTCCCGGGTGATCGCTACCACCTTCTCGTAGCCGTATTCCCGGGCAATGTAGCTGATCAGGGAGAACCCCTGGTTGTAGACTTTCTCATACTCATCCCCCCGTCCGGTCAGGGCACACATGTGGTCGTAGGAGAGCATCCGGTCGGAGAGGACCATGGTACGAAGGATCATGTCGCGATGGCTGTCCCATCGGTCGGCCCCCCTGCGGGAACTCTCAAACTGGGCGATTCCCTCATAGAACCAGAACGGAAGAATCTCCGAGGGAAGCAGGTGGAACGCTTCGGTGCGGAACCCCTCGTTGGGATGCGTGAACGACCCGAGCTGCACGCCCGGTATCCAGGGAGGAAACTTGAATCCCGTCGATATGGAGAGGATGTGCGCATATTCATGCGTGACAACATCGCGCAGCCAGTCGTGGGTGCCGCGCAGATTGAAATCCATGTCGTTGGCCGACACCAGGATCGTATTGGCCAGCGGCTGCGCCCACCCGTCGCCGATTTCGTTGTCGATGACAAAGACGTCGGTCTTTCGCGGAAGGACCAGGTTGTAGGTGTCGCGATACACGTCGTAGAGTTCTTCCAGTATTTGAGCGGTCTCTTTCGCGACCCGCTCAAGACCTCCTTGGTAGTGGACCCGAAAATGCGCAGATTCCACGGTATAGAACGAAGAGGACGACGGATTAAGCTCCACGGCGACGGCTGAGGAGATAATCATCGCAACAAACACCACATACGCGGCGAAAACGACGTGAAGAGTCTTTTTCGGTAATGTCTGCCTTGGAATAATCATTACGAAGACTTCGTTTGAGAGAACACCGTTATTTGCTCATGGTCGTTATTTGACCACCGCCATCTTCCAGTATCGGGAATGTACCTCCCCCTTGATCTTCGCCTCCATCCGGCATCGGTACACCCCCGTGCCGAACTTTTTCAGCGAGATCGGTTCGGGGAGTTCGTTGGCGCCTCTCCACTGTGTTGCGTACGCTCCCGAGGGCGCTTTCCAGGAGTAGACATGGTTGCCGGTGTAGCTGAAGATATCCAGGCGTACGTTGCGCGCCGGACCTCCGAATTCGAACCTGAACTGCACCGACGAGGCGCCGTTGGTGGGGTTGGGATAGCTGAAAAATCGAAGCGGGGTTTCATCGGAAACCCGCCGGGCCGGGTCGGGACCGAGGTACGAGAAGCTTCTCCCGCCGTCATAACCCGCCTGGGGCCAGAAAAGCGAATCCACGTCCACCGCATTCTCGATCTTCCACCGGTACACCCACCCGTTGAGCGATATCGCAAACAGCTCCGCCGTCCCGTCCCCGTCCATATCCCCCACCAGCGGGGAGGTCGCCGGCTCACCCCCGTACGTAAGCGGCCAGAACGACTGCCGCTCAGGGCCGGTACCGCGCAGCTTGTCGACAAAGACCGGACGTTTTGCCGATGAGGACAGGGCGTCGACATAGCCGCCGGGCAGTACATAGTCCGGAACCAGGGAATCGCCGAAGACCAGCAGCGTATCGATAAGTGAGGATTTGAGCCCACCGATACTGTCGGGCACGCCTTCGCCCCGGGTGAAATAAACCTTGGTATTCTCCTTGTTGGTGCTGTCGATAGGGAAGAACGAAAACGTCTCACGTTCCCCTGTCGGTGCCGAGAAAAGCACGAGAGGCTCGCCCCGGCGGTCCGAGACCACGGCCGGCGAGGTCCTCACGCTGCCCCGGTAGTACCAGAACCGGTTGTCCAGATACGCCGGCCACCCCTTCAGCAGAACGCCCTTGTAGTTCAAGGCGAATATGCCGTTGGCGCCCCCCAGCACGATGTCCAGCACTCCGTCGCCGTCGATATCACCCAGCGATCCGGCCGCGGTGTTGACCGGCAGACTGCGTCGCTTCTCGGTGGGATTCTCCTGGTAGTTGTAGATGCTTGCCCAGTCGATCGGGGTGTCCTTCCAGCCTTGTGCCGGCAGTAGCTCTTCGGTCAGACACCACGCCCCCTGGCGGCTGTCGATGACGATTACCTCAATTTTGCCGTCACCCTCAAGATCGCCGGTAAGAAGCGAATAGGGGGGTATGCCTTTTTTTACCTTGTGTTCCCGACTCGGCGCTCCGGATGCCGGTCGGCAAATCGAGACCGTGCCGTTGCGCTGCACAGCAGCGACCGTACCGCCGGAGCCGAACCCAGCCAGCGCGGAGATTGCCGAGGAAGAGCCGGTGCGCACGGTGTGAGATATCGAATCGTCACGGGTTCGGGAAAAAAGCACCGAGCCGTCGACCGTGCCGATCGCCCACCACGACCCGCTTCGACAGACATACGTGCTCGGCCGTGCACCGAGTGAGATCTCTCGAACGGAAAGCGACGAATCGACCCCGTCGATGCTGTCGACTACCACCACCTTGCGTCCCGCTGCAGGCACGTACAGGCGGTTGTCGATTGAGCTGGGCATAGCAGCTATTGCCCCCGAGGTTCCGAGATCGTAGAAGCGGAGCGGTACCCGTGGTATCGGGATCTCGGTGCGAGCCGAGTCCAGTGCGTGGGGGTCGACCAGGAGAACGGAATCCGATTCGGTCCCGAATCCCGGCCCCGGCTCTTTCGCCGAGGGCCAGACAAAGAGTTTTCCGTCACGCGAGAGCACGACCAGCTCACGGCCTTCATTGCCCGGGAAAAGGTCGCACAGCAGCGGTTCGAAGGCGCTGTCGGCCGGCATGCGTTTCGGCCACCCTTCCACGTACCCCGGCCTCAGCCAGGATGCGGCGGAGTCTACGGGAGCCTTTGGCGTATTCCAGCGCAGCGACACTTCGAAGACCGAGTCGACGTAATTGACGACCGAGTAATCGCGGATCGCCGACTCTTCGGTGCGCCCGTTCTTTCCGCTTCCCGGCGTCACTTTCACGTGCAGGTACGTCCTCCCCCCGTCGTTGGTGGAGGTCGAAGGACGGGTGAAGGGACCGATCGCGTCGATGGAGACGGCTTTCTTATTGTCCTCCACACGCTTGTGCGGAAAGACGTCTTCCGCCCCGCCGTAGTCAAACGCCGCCTGGTAGAATACGTCGACGAACTGGATCCCCAGGTCGGTGATCCCGTCGGCCTCCACCAGCCGCACGCCGCGGTAGGTCGAGTCGGCATTGATCATGTTGTACTCGATCTTCTCGCGTATCACGTTTTCGTCGATATGCCAGATAAGCACGCCCGACGCCGGCAGAGAGACATCGTAGTTCGAAACCCGGGTAATGGTGTTGGAGCGCCGGCCCGAGGAGGAGTCAACCGCTTCATCAAGCTCCAGCCCCACAATGTACACCTCATCCTCGTCGGTGGTATCGTACTCGAAGACGGCCGGAGAGCCGTGGAGATTGCGCTGGCGATTTTCGATCAGGTAATATTCGTGATCGTTGAGCGGGACCAGCAGCATGGTGGTGTCTCCGCCGGCCGGGTCCCCCTCGCTTACCGCGGTGATCCGATACGTGCCGTTGACTCCCGGGGTGGCTACGACCGGCTCGTCCCAGCCCATGATCATGCGAACCCAGGCCGAGGGCCAGGGAGGGATGAACCCGTCACCGGCCGAGTAGCCGGCGAAATCCATGATACAGAAGGAGCCGACACCGGGGATACCGGCCGACGTGTTGAACAAGTCGGGAATCCCGAGGGCACGGGCTATCTGGTTGACCAGGATTCCGTGAATTCCCCAGTTGAGGTTGTCCTGGTTTGAGGTCTCCGACACCATCATAACCTCATCCACCAGCATCGCGCCCCCGGCTCCCTGCACGGCTACCCCGACGGTATCCAGGTCGATCGTGTCACGGTAGTACTCGAAGAAATCCGGTGAGATGAAGGCGTCGATCATGTCCGAGGGAGTATCCTGCCCCAGGAACCCGTCCCTGCCCCCGTCGGTGAGATACGACGCGCCTGCATGAACGATCAGGAACACCACAGTCCGGCCGTCAAGGGTATCACGCACGATTCCCGTGGCCGAGTCGCGGACAAGGTGCGTGAAGGGAGACTCATCGGGATCGCTGTCGGCCGCCGCGATCGCGTCCCGCACAAACCGCATCAATCCCGCGCTCTTGCGGTAGTAGTAATCGTCCCACGACTCCTTGCTTCGCTTCCCGCCGGGCGAGTAGTCGCTCATCGGTTCAGGCACCTCGAAGGCTGCGCTGCGACCGGCGGGGTGAATCTCGAACTCTACTGAAAGAAGCCCCCGTGAGACAGTGCGGTAGTAGTCTTGGGCGAAGAGGAGCTGGTCGGCAAAATACGAGGAGTCATGCGGCAGGGCGTCGTACCGGTATATGGTGTCCGTCTCGTAGCCCTTGCGTTCGTCCTTGTCGACAAAATCGCCGAACAGGCCCGTACCGGTGGTCGCATCGGACGTGTCCCGCTCTCCTTCGTTGAACTCTACCCGGAGCGCCATAACCTTGATCGTGTCGGGCTCGGTGCGGCGGGTGCGACGAAGCCCGCGGCGGAGGGGGGACAGGGGAACCAGCCCTTTGCGCGACAGGCCTCCCGGCGCCGACAGGCGGGCGCCGGAACCCGCGACGATCGCATGGAGGAAAATCAAAAGTAGAACAACACTACGGGAAAGTCGTCGCGTTTTCATGGTAGTACCGAACCCCTCCCTCAATTCGGGCTATGAAAGAATGTCGTTACCCGCCCCGTGCGGCCAACCGATCTTTTCACCAATTCCGCGTCGGGACTCTCAAAATCGCGGCAACGACGGAAAATGGCGCCGTCCCGCAGCACGATGCGTGGGTGGGTCGGCAGGGCTCCGGCAGTGCATGCCGCCTCTCGTAACCTTTCGTTTGCCCGTGTATGCTCCGTGTATCCCGGAGTCCTTGCGGCCTCTGGCAGCCCGGGCTAGAACTGGAATACCAGCGAGAAGCGGGGCTGTCCATGTCGCACGCCGTGACTCCCCATCCGGTGGGAGTCGTTTTCATCTTTGATAAAGGTCCTCAGCACCTGCTTCATGAACCCTTCCGGGGAATGGATGTACGAGAAGTCGATGTCCATGTTGCCGTATTTAAGGCCCATCCCGAGCGTGAGTTCATATCGCTCGCCCAGATAGTCGAAGAGAAAACCCATTCTGGCCGCAAGGAAATTAACATACCAGTACTCCAGCCCGGTATGGATGTTGACTTCGGAAAGTTCCGACGTCCACCGGCTATCGGTAAGATCGGTAGCGATTGCCTTCCAGAACGGATCCGGAGCCCGGTCGAGATAATTTTTCGCGATCTCCCGCTTCAGGTCCATGAGAATATTCATGTCGTGGAGCGGCGTTTCCAGCGCGCGGTACAACAGGCCCAGGATGATTGTAAACGGGATAGGGTCGGCCTGGTCCCTGTCGATATAGAAGATCGGCGGGCCCATATTCTGAAGGTGTACGCCGAGGTCCAGGCCGTCGGTGAGGAGATTTCTCTTGAGCATGGCCGCGTCGATTGCAAATGTCCTCCCCACACCTTCGTCGCCGGGGCCGATACCCGGTGCCAGAGCACTGTGCACGTATTTCACGTTGAGCCCCAGCGAGAAGTCTTCCTTGACCTCCAGACCGTAGCAGAGCCCGAACACGCCCTCCCACGACCGAAACCTGGCGATTTCGACCCCTTCCTCGTCGGTAAGTGTGTTTTCGCCGAAATTGATGAAATTGAGTGTCAGGCCGAATGTCCCCCAATCCTTGGTAGGATAGACGAATCCGCTGTACATGTGCCACAAGTCCCGCAGTTTCAAGGCAGGCAGCAGCATTTCCCAGAACAGAGACAACTGCATCTCGGCAAAATCGTATTGCGTGACCGCCTTGTCGGTGGCAAGCCAGACATCCTCGCCGTGCACCGTGATCCCGTAGACGTGGTCTCCTTCGAGAGCATTCTTCGAATGATAGGCCTTCCATTCCGGCGCCATCCGCACGCTTTTTCCTTCGGCGTCGATTTTCGTTGCACCTTCGGTGTACGTGATGGCTCCCCGGTTGGTGCCGATCCAGACTTCTCCCGGTTCGTACTCGGCAATCGTATATACACGGCTGTCGGGGAATTTGTACCGTTTCCAGGCGGCCGTCGTGTAGATCGTGACGCCGTTGTCGCCCCCGATCCACAACTGCGCATCACTGTCGTACATCAGTGCGGTCACCTTGCGAGACAGTAGGCCGTCGGCGGTATCGTAGTGCGTCCACGTATCGCCCGCCTTCAGCCACAGCCCCTCGTGCGTTCCCACGTAGAGGGATTCCGACGCCGCAAAGGCCAGCGCTTCAACCGTCGTATTCTCGATCTCGATTCCCTCCAGATCGTCGCTTTCCCACAGGCCTTCGGCATACACCGCTATTCCAAGATCGGTTCCCACGGCGATTTCCCCGTAAGGTCCCACGGCCAGCGAGACGACCACGTCCGAAGGAAGTCCGTCCCGTACCGTATACCGCGACCACGAGCTTCCGTCGTACCGATACAGCCCATCGTTCGTGCCGATCCAGACATTCTCCGAAGGATCCATTACCAGCGCGGTCACACTGTCGTCGACGGCGATGGAGAAGGGGATTTTGATCTCGACCAGGTCTTCCAGTCGGACATCTTCACTCTCAAGGATTTCCGAGGCCCGCGAGGCAAATTCCCCGGCGCGACTTGAATCAATAACGTTTGCCGTTTCTTCCCGGATTCCGGAACTGTCCCGGTACAGGCTCGTCAAATCGAGAATTGAAGAGGCGACATCGCCGGCAACACCGGTATCGGCCGAGTCGGCAAGGAAACCTCGAGCAAGGACACTGAGAGCCCGATAGTGCTGCATTTCCAAGTCGTTGTATTCCCTCACTACCTGAGCGGCTTCGTGCAGCACCTGCTCATCGTCGCTCTCCAGATATTTTCTCACGACGGTGAGGAGGTGCTCTTCCTGCTGCGGCAGATAGATTTCGTGCTCCTCCCAGGCCTTGCCGTTATACCGAAGCACGCCGTCGGCAGTGCCTGCCCAGATTTGCTCCTGGAGGCTGAATTCCGTTCTCTTGTAAGACGCCACGGCGTAGAAGGGCGTACCGCGCTTCTTCAGATGCGGAATCCATGAGTTTGCCAGGGGCGCCTGGCCGAGCCCCGCGGGATTGAAAAACGTCGCGTTCGCATCGTCCGCCAGCGCCGTAAACGCCTCTCCCAGTCCGGTTGCCCGGGCGCCGGGAGGGAACACGAGGGTGATAACGGCAGCCTGAAATGCGGCATACGAGCCACCCGCAAGAACCAGTACGAGAATCGCTCCGACAATGCACTGCGACCAACGAAAGGTGTAGGAAGGACCGGACGTGTGTTTTCGAGTCATACGCTCTTAATGATGTTCATCCAATCGGGCAGGGACGGAAGCCTGTCGTGCTCGAACAAGGACCTCATGCCGATTACCGTCGTTTCACGGAGATTTTCGTCGCCGCGATACTGCTTCAACTCGCATCGACAGCCCGGATGAAAGGGTGGAATGATGTTAGGATACTGGAAGATCTGTTCTCGCGTCACGAATTGTCCCTTCGAAATCGACGGGGCGCACACCGGGTCATCGCCGGCGTAGGAATAGTAGTAGAATTCCGCCCCTTCCTGGTCTCCCCGTTCAATCTCGGCAATGCTGGCCTCTATCTTCTCTTCCCATTCTCGCAGAAGACGCTGTTTGTCGGCCGCACTGAGTTTTCTTCCTTCTATGTCTTCGTTTTGCGCGTTCAAATATTTGCGCAGGGCCTCCGTGGAGGGTTTGTGGTCGGCGATGTTCTCCCGCGGGCTTTTCCTTACGATAGAATATATACCGCTCTTGTGAATTGTCGGCGCATGGAGTTCGCTGCCCGGCTTGTCCTTGTCGACACCCACCCGAATCGCCACCAGAAGCAGGATCAGGAACAGAATGAGTCCGATCAGAGGTACGAGAGCAATCATGTCGCCGTCCCGATGCACATGGTAGCGCCGCCCGTGGTATGCTCCGGGCTCGAGAACCGAATGTCCAACACCGTGGTCTCGTCGCCGGAGACCGGCCTCATTGTTGTTGTTCGGAACACTCTTTCCCCTCACCGCCACGAGAGCCGCAAAAGGTAAAACTACATATTGGCGGCAACGGCCTTCCCGAAGCCCGAGCAGGAGAGCGTTTCCGCGTCCTCCATGAGCCGTGCGAAATCATACGTCACACGCCGCTGCTCGATCGTACGGGCGATACCGGCCGCCACCAGGTCGGCCGCCTCGTCCCACTGCAGGTGCCGGAGCATCAGCTCCCCCGAGAGTATCAGCGACGTCGGGTTTACCTTATCCAATCCGGCATATTTGGGCGCCGTACCGTGCGTTGCCTCAAACAGCGCATGCCCGGTGACATAGTTGATATTGGCTCCCGGTGCGATTCCGATACCGCCAACCTGTGCCGCCAGAGCGTCGGAGATGTAGTCGCCGTTGAGATTCATGGTCGCAATCACGTCGAATTCGTTGCCCCGGGTCAGGACCTGCTGGAGGAATATGTCGGCGATCGCATCCTTGACAAGTATTGTACCATTCGGGACGGTGCCTTTGCATTCCTCCCACGAGACCGTCGTGTCCGCAAACTCCTCCCGCGCTACTTCGTAACCCCAGGCACGGAATGCACCTTCGGTGAATTTCTGGATGTTGCCCTTGTGCACCAGCGTGACACTCCGGCGGCCGTGGTCTACGGCGTACTGGAGGGCGGCGCGCACGAGCCGCTTGGAGCCGGTTTCGGATATCGGCTTAATTCCGATCCCCGAGTCTTCACGGATATCCCACCCCAGCTCCTTCTTGAAAAACGCCATCATCTTGCGCGCTTCTTCGCTCCCTGCTCTGACCTCCTTGCCCGCATACACATCCTCGGTATTCTCCCTGAAGATCACCATGTCGATATGGTGCGGATTTTTTACCGGCGACGGCACGCCTTCGAAATACTTGACCGGCCGCAGGCAGACGTAAAGCTCCAGCATCTGACGCAGTGCAACGTTGAGGGACCGAATACCGCCTCCCACGGGCGTGGTGAGCGGACCCTTGATTCCGATCAAGTACTCCCTGAAGGCCTGTACCGTTTCGGCGGGAAGCCATTCTCCCGTTTTCTCATACGCCTTGCCGCCGGCAAGGACTTCTTTCCAGGAAATTGCTTTCTGCCCCTTGTAGGCCTTTTCGACCGCACTGTCGAGCACGTGACGGGTGGCGCGCCAGATATCCGGTCCGGTCCCGTCACCCTCGACAAAGGGCACGATCGGGCACGGCGGTACGTGCAGACCCTCTTTTCGCATCTCAATCTTCTCAGGATTCATTTGGTAACTCCCCTGTGGATAATGCCGCGGAGATCGCTATTCCCGGGCGAATAAACGTGAGAAAATACGAAAGGCGACACCGAACTACAACCGCGACTCCCCTCGAACGCTCTCGCGAACCTCATCGCCGTGGCGCCGGGACGTCCGCGGGAGGGAAGCCGCGGCCTATTGACAAGAAAAGCCCAGTCAATTATCTTTACGTTGCTTTCACGAGCGGGAATAACTCAATGGTAGAGTGCAACCTTCCCAAGGTTGAGGTTGGGGGTTCGAATCCCCTTTCCCGCTCCAATCGTTCCTGCAGGAAATACCCCCGAGATTTGTTCC
>Ga0207797_1003584_pt1 | contig 10213 bp, 10 predicted proteins | sample PRCRCaboRojoPR_6_FD_187275 | JGI IMG/M metagenome (GOLD analysis project Ga0207797, IMG submission 187275) | Marine sediment microbial community from Cabo Rojo, Puerto Rico - PR CR 10% Liquid 1 (SPAdes) | ecosystem: Environmental > Aquatic > Marine > Coastal > Sediment | place: Cabo Rojo, Puerto... | reverse complement strand
CGGGCCATCGACCGGCAGGTGCTCGACGGGAGCGAGCCGTTCTACGAGGGCGACGGCGAGTTCCGCGTCGAACTCCCCGAGAACCCCCGCGAGCGGGTCGGTGACCTCCCGGTCGACGAGGCGACGTTCGATACGGTTCTCGAGGAGTTCAGAGAGCGGATCGAACGCGAACTGGGCCGCGTCTTCGGGTTCGAGGACGGGGAGTAGCTCCGGGTCTCCCGGGGCGATCCCCGATCCCGGCGACTCCCGCGTTAGCGGCTCGGGACAAGCCACGCCGCGAGCGCGATACAGCCGGCGCCGAGGAGGCCGACGGCCCCGACCGCGTGGAAGGCGGGGGCGTAGCTCCCCGCGGCCTCGGACCAGAAGCCGGCGAGCGGGGGAGCGGCGAGTCCGGCGACGCCGAACGCGAGCGAGGACGCCCCGAACATCGTGTTCAGCCCCTCGTTGCCGAACAGATCCGCCAGCATCGAGGAGAGGAGGCTGCCGGTGCCGCCGTAGCCGACGGCGAAGGCGACGACGCCCCCGAGGAAGGCGGTCGCGGTCGGCGCCAGCGGGAGCGCGAGGAGTGCCAGCCCCACGAGGGCCCCGCTGACGACGAACGTGGCGACGCGTCCGACCCGGTCCGAGAGCGCCCCGATCCCCACCCGCGCGAGGACGATGGTGACCCCGAGGACGGTGATGGCGAACACGCCGGTCGACCGGCCGAAACCGGCGTCGCTCGCGTAGAGGACGACGTGGCTCAACAGCACGTAGATGGGCGCGTAGATACACGTCCAGCCGAGGAAGACCAGCAGGAACGGGCCCGAGGAGATCGTCTCGCGGGTCTCGGCCGGGAGTTCGGGCGAGGGATCCGCGACCCCGTCGGCGCCGGTATCGGTGCCTCCGGCACCGCCGTCCTCGAACTCCACGGCCGGGTCGGCCCCGACGTCGGCGTGGCGGTCGGCGAACAGCAGGACGACCAGGAGCGCCAGGAAGCCGGCGATCCCGGCGACGGCGAGCAGCGCCGCACGCCAGCCCACCGAGCCGATGAGCGAGTCGGCGGCGCCCGGGAGCGTGACGAGGCCGACGCCGGTGCCCGCCGCGGCGATACCCGAGGCCGTCCCGCGGCGCCGCTCGAACCACTGCGGGAGGGTCGCGTAGCCGACGACGTAGAGCCCGCCCATCCCGAACCCCGCGAGGACGCCGAAGGCGGCGAGGAGTTCGAGGTACGACCGGGCGAACGCCGCCCACCCCAGCCCCGCGGCGAGCAGGGTACCGGAGACGGCGGCGACCCGCCGGCCGCCGTAGCGGTCGACCGCCCGGCCGGCGACCAGGCCGCTCGTGAATAGCAGGGCGGTCTGGAGCCCGAAGACGAACCCCAGCGGGCCGCGGCCGACGCCGAACTCCCGGATGAACGCGTCGAAGAAGACGCCGAACGTGTAGCTCGTCCCGAAGGCCGCCATCGCCGCGAGCAAGCAGGCCCCGACGACGGCCCAGCCGTAGTAGACCCGCCCGGCGAGTCGGCGACGGAGGTCGAGGACCATGTGGGTGCTAGGCGATTCGCGCCCGGTCCTGAAGCTTGCGCTTCCGTCACCGCCGCGGCCCGAAGACCGGAGTGCCGCTCTCCTCGCGCCCGTTCGGCGCAGGGGATCACGGTCGCGAGCCCGAACCGGAGTCCGGTCGGCCGAGCGTGCCGACCGGACTGCCGGGTCCGTCGACGCCGACGGGTCTCACCGTGTCGAACGGGGATCCACGTCCCCGAGGAGCACCGACCCGACGCCCGCGACGGCGCCGACGACGCCGACCGCGCCGAGCGTCAGGCGGACGGCCCCCGCGAGGCCCACCTCCGGGGTGAGCCACGCGACGAGGACCCCCATGACCACCGGTGCGACGGTGATGGTGACCCGGCCGACCGACTCGGAGAGGCTCACCAGCCCGCCCCTGAGCGCCCCGGGCGCGATGCCGGTCACGATGCTCCGGTAGAGGCTCCCGAGCGTCCCGAAGCCGACGCCGAGCAGCACGACGCCGACCCCACTGACGGCGAGCGAAGGGGCGGCGGCGACCACCCCGAGCCCGACCCCGAGGGCGAGGAACATCCCGACCATGGGCGGCCGTCGGCTCCCGAACCGCGCCGTGATCCGCCCGGCCTGGCTCGCGGCAATCGCGTAGGAGGCGCTCCCCAGGGTGACGAGCAGCCCCGCCTCCGCCGGCGTCCCGCCCAGCACACGAACGACGACTATCGAGTTGTAGGTGATGAACCCGAAGTAACAGAACCCGGGGATCCCGCGGCCGGCGAGCACCGCGAGGACGGGCCGCCGGCCCGCGAGCCGGAGGAGGGCCGTCGTCGAACTGTCGGGGGCAGTTTCGTCGCTCTCGCCAGGAGGCTCCGCCCGTCCCCCGTCGCTCCTCGCGCCGCGTGGCTCTTCGAGGTAGACGAGCACGACGACCGCGATCGGGACCGCGATGGCGTACAGGAGCAGCGGATACTGCCAGGCGACGACGACCAGCACGCCCGCGATGGCCGGGAAGACGGCCTGGGTCAGCCCCGAGGTCGACAGGCGGATCCCCTGTGCGGTCGCCTCGACGGCACCCGTGTAGAGGTCGCCGACGCTGGTGATGATGACCGGGACGATGGCGGCTCCGCCGACCCCCTGGAGGACCCGGAGCGCGAGGACGACCCGGAAGTCGGTCGTGAGCGCCAGCGCGACCCCCGCGCACCCGAACAGGAGCAGGCCGGCGGAGAGCAGCGGCTTGCGGCCGTACCGGTCGGCCAGCACGCCGACGACGGGGATGACGAGGATACCGGGCGCGGTGTAGGCGGAGACCATCAGGCCGATCTCCGCCTCGGAGACGCCGTACACGCCCGTCAGCGTGTCGAGCAGCGGGGAGACGAGCGCCGGCCCGAGCGGCGCGGTCAGGTTCGCGAGCAGCAGGACCTGGAACGCGCGGTCCCCGACCGCCCCGGCGTCCTTCCCGAGTAGCGTCTCGAATCCGGGCACGTCGGGGCCGTTCGGCACCGGGGATTAATACCCATCTGAAATCCTCCCGCACGCCCGGACGCCGCCGCTCTCCCCTCGGGCTTCGTTCTCCTGGCACTCGTCGTCGGGTCCGGGCGCTACCGGACCAGGCGGGCGTCCGCGGGATCGAAGGCGAGCAGGACGGTCCCGCCGGAGGGTTCGCGCGCGTCGCTCCGCACGAGCAGTTCGTGGCCCCGCCACGTGCAGTGGAGCCGGTAGGCCTCGCCGAGGAACTCGACGCTCTCGACGGTCGCCTCCAGCGTCGTCGTCCGGTCGTCCGCCCCCGTTTCACCCTCGCGAACGACCTCGATGACCTCCGGGCGGACCGAGAGCGTCACGGACTCGCCGACTGCGACCGACTCCGTCCCGGGGGGCAGACGGACCTCTACGCCGTCGATGGTCGTCCGCGGCGGGTCGAGCACCGTGACCTCGCCGTCGAGGAGGTTGTTGTCGCCGACGAACTCCGCGACGAACCGCGAGGCCGGCTCCCGATAGACTGCCTCGGGAGAGCCGACCTGTTCGATCCGGCCGGCGTTCATCACGGCGACGCGGTCGCTGACCGCGAGCGCCTCGGCCTGGTCGTGGGTGACGTACACCGTCGTGATGCCGAGTTCGCGCTGGATCCCCCGCACCGTGACCCGCAGGCGCTCGCGGAGCCGTGCGTCGAGCGCCGAGAGCGGCTCGTCGAGCAGGAGCACGTCGGGTCCGGGTGCGAGCGCGCGGGCGAGCGAGACCCGCTGCTGCTGACCGCCCGACAGCTCGGTGGGGTCGCGGTCGCCCATCCCCGCCATGTCCACGAGGTCGAGCAGTTCGTCCACCCGGTCACGACGGGAAGCGCCGCCGGGCGGGTCGCGGAACCGCAGGCCGTAGCCGACGTTCTCGCGGACGGTCATGTGCGGGAACAGCGCGTAGCTCTGGAAGACGATGCCCGTATTGCGGTCCTCGGGTGGCGTGCCCGTGACGTCCCGGCCGCCGATGCGAACGGTACCGGAGTCGGGCGGCTCGAAGCCCGCGATCGCCCGGAGCGTGGTGGTCTTCCCGCAGCCCGAGGGGCCGACGAGCGTGAAGAACTCGCCCTCTCGGATCGACAGCGAGACGTCGTCGAGGGCGGTCACGTCGTCGAACGCGACCGAGACGGCGTCGAGTTCCACGCCGTCGCCGTCGTTCGAGATCGAGGGGTCGCGTCCGTCCCCGCCCCCGGTTCCCCGTTCGGTCATGGCTCCCACCGTCCCCCGACGCGGTCGATGACGACGAAGCTCGCCGCGGTCACCGCGAGCAACACGGTGCCCATCGCCGTCGCGGGGCCGAGGTTGGGTCCGAGCGAGCGGTTGCCGATGTAGCGTTCGAGCGCGACCGGCATCGTGTAGCTGTCGACGCCCTCCGCCAGCAGTACGGTGGAGTCGAACTCGCCGACGCTGATGGCGAACGCGAACGCGGCTCCCGCGACGAGCGCCGCGGCGACCAGCGGGAGTTCCACGTCGAGCAGCGCCCGGAGCCGCGTCGCGCCGAGCGAGCGGGCCGCGTCGGAGAGCCGAGGATCGAGCCCGCCCAGCGCGGGCGTGACGTTCCGGGTGACGAACGGGTAGGCTGCGACGGCGTGCGCGAGGACGATCGCGACGGGTCCGGTCGCGGTGAGGCGGTGTCCGAACAGCGTCGTGCCGAAGACGAGCGTCTGGAGCAGGCCGAGGCCGACGACGACGCCGCTGACCGCGAGCGGCGCCGTCAGCAGTGCCTCGGCGACCCGGCTCCCCCGACCGCCCCGCGTGGCCACCACCGAGACAACAACCCCGAGAGGGAGCGCGAGGAGGAGCGTCCCTGCACCGAACAGGAGGGAGTTGAGGATGGCCGGGAGCGGCCGGGTCGTCCCCGCCGTCTCCGCGACCTGCTGGTCGACGAGGAACCGGTAGTACTCGAGCGTGAGCGATCCGTCGGGCCCGGTGACGCTCGCGAGCACCATGCTCGCCATCGGGCCGACGAAGACGACGAGCGCGAGCAGACCGTAGGCGAGCAGGCCGAGCCGCGCGGGGTCGCGGACCGTCCGGAGGCCGTCGAGGAGCGGCCGCCGGGGGACGGGAGCGCCGCCGCTCCCCGCTCGCACCTGTCGAGCCTCGTAGCGGAGGTAGAGATAGGTGAGCGAGAGCGTGACGACCGTCTCGAGGGTCGCGAGCGTCGCAGCCTCGGCGAGTTCGAGGTTCTGGACGCGCGCGAACAGCCACACCTCTACGGTCGCCAGACGCAGCCCCCCGAGCGCGAGGACGATGGGGAACGACATGAACGTGAAGACGAAGGTGAGGAGCGCGGCGGTCAGTAGCGACGGCAGGAGTTGCGGGAGGACGACGTCGCGGAACGCCCGGAACGGGGTGGCGCCCATCGCCCGCGCCGATTCGACCCGGCGGGCGTCGACGGTCTCCCATGCCGCCGTCACCAGCCGGGTCACGAGCGGCGCGTTGTAGAACGCGTGGGCGACGACGATGACCTCGAGCGTGAACAGCAGATCGAGTCGACCGAGCCCGAGCGTCACGAGCGCGGTGTTCAAGGGGCCGTTCCGCCCGAACATCGCGAGGAAGCCGACCGCGACCATGATCGAGGGAAGGACGAACGGGAGGATAGTGAGCGAACGGAGCGTCCGGCGGCCGCGGAACTCGAACCGCGAGAGGAGGTACGCACCCGGCGATCCCAGCAGGACGCTCGCGACCGTCGAGAGGGCCGCCTGGTAGGCGGTGAACCCGAACAGCCCGAACGTCACCGGCGGAAGGCCGGCGCGGAGCCAGGTGACGAAACCGCCGGGGACCGACCCCGGTTCGGCGAACAGCGAACTCGCCGCGCCGGTGTAGAACGGGTCCGAGAGCACCGAAAGCAGCGGTCCTGCCGTCAGGCGCCCCGCGCGGACCACCGACTCGACGAGGACGCTCCCGACGGGGTAGTAGAAGACGACCGCGAGGACGGCGAGCGTCAGGGCGAGCCCCGCCGGGAGAGCGAGTCGCTCGGCGGCGCGGACGACTACCCCGAGACGATCTGTCTGGCCCACTGGTCGACCCACGTACCGACGTTGCCTGCGAGGTCGTCGTAGGTAAAGGTGACCGGTTCGGGGGGTTCGTAGGCGTATTTGGAAAACTCCTCGCCGGGGTCGACCCCCTCGACGGCGGGGAACTGGACGTTCCGCACCGCGATCTCGGCCTGTGCTTCGGGGGTGAGGACGAACTCCATGAACCGCCGGGCGAGGTCGGTTCGATCGGAATCCGCGAACGCCGCCATCGCCTCGGGGTTCGCGTACCCCTGGTCGTTCAGGAAGCCCACCTGGTGGCGAGACATGTCGACGCCCTCTCCGTGGTAGTAGACCTGGTCGGTCGAGTAGGAGACGACCATCGGCGCCTCCCCGTTCAGGTAGGCGTTGTACGCGGGCTCCCAGTCCGAGAGGACGCGCACGCCGTTGTCGGCGAGCGCGGACCAGTAGTCGAGGTAACCGTCCTCGCCCTTCGCGATGATCGTCCACAGCAGGAACGCGAGCCCCGGGTCGGACTGCTGGGCGTTCTGCGTGATGAGGTCGCCCTCGTAGCGAGGCTCGAGCAGCGCGTCGAACGTCCCCGGGTTCTCGACCTCGTTCTCGTCGTATACGAGGCTGATGTAGCCGGTGTCGTACGGGATCGCCCGGCCGTCGGGGTCGATCCTGAGCCCCTCCTTCACCGTATCGGCCCCCTCGACGCTGTCGCGGACGGTCGCGAACAGCGGCTCGTCGAGGCGCTCGTCGACCCGGACGAGTTCGCCCGTGTTCAGCCCGACGTAGAGGTCGGCCTCGATGGGCGCGCTCTGCCGTTTCCGCTGGATGAACTGGTTGACGCCGTTCTCCGGCGTGGAGAACTCCACCGTCACCTCCGGGTACCGCTCCTCGAAGGCGGACTTGAGCCAGTTGCCCGCCGTGCCCTCGCCGGTGAACGAGGAGTAGGTCGCCACGTTCAGGGTCCCGCTCGGCGCACTGGTCGTCGGGCGGCCCGTCGGCGTGGCGGTCCGTCCGCCCTCGTCGGGCGTCGCCGACCGGGTCGCGGTCGGCGTCCCGCCGCCCGTCTCGTCGGTACCCGTCCCGGTACAGCCGGCGAGCAGGGTCAGTCCGCCGACGCCCGCGCCGGCCCGCTTCAGGAACTCCCGTCTCTCCATCACCCGGTAATCACACCGAGTGGTAGTTAAACCCCGTGGAACGTCCCGGCGCCGCATCGGTCGGAGATGCCGGGTCCCGTGACGCCGACACCGACGGAGGTGGATCGTCGCGGCCGGGAACGACCCGTTCGCGGACCGGACCGGACCGTTCGCGGAACGCGTGTGTGCCCGGACTGGCCCGTGCGAGTTCGGCACCGAGAGGGGTGACACCGGGACGTCGGGTGAGACTCTTATGCCGGGCGCGCGACCGGGCGGCATGGACACCGGATCGGACCACGTGACCGTCGTCCGCGAGGGAGCTGACGGAACGGACGGGGCGAGCGAGACGGACCGCGCGACGGTGACGCTCGACCGCCCGGGAAAGCTCAACGCGCTGACCGGCGAGATGTTCGTGGCGCTCGGACGGGCGTTCGAGTCGTTCGCCGAGGACCCGCCGAGCGTCGTCACGGTTCGGGGCGCGAGCGGGAACCTCTCGGCGGGCGTGGACATGTCGGGCGTGCCGGGGTGGGCCGAGGAGCGCCCACTCGCAGTCCGGGACCAACTGGAGTCGGTCCACGACGCGGTGCGGGCCGTCGAGGACCTCGACGCGCCCGTCGTCGCGGCCTGCGAGGGCCACGTCCTCGGGGGCGGACTCGAACTCGCGCTCGCGTGTGACCTCCGTGTGGCCGCGGGCGACGCGACGTTCGGCCTCCCCGAGTCGAGGATGGGCCTGGCGATGGACGTCGGCGGGGCACAGAAGCTCCCGGGGATGGTCGGCGAGGGGCTGACGAAGTACCTCGTGATGACGGGCGAACCGATCGGCGCCGAGCGGGCGTTCCGCTCGGGGCTCGTCGAGGTGCTCGCCGACGAGGGCGAGTTCGAGTCCGAACTCGCGTCGCTCGAGGCGTCGCTCGCGGAGAAGCCGACGTACGTCCACGGCCTCGCGAAGCGGCAGATACACGGGGTCCGCCCGGACGTGGAGACGGGGATGTCACTCGCTATCCACCACGCCATCGCCGCCTACCACGAGCCGGAGACGATGGACCGGGTCACCGAGTTCCTCGACGGGTCGGAGTAGCGGCTCCGACGACTCGGAGAGCGGGAACGAGAGCGAAGCTGCCCCGGCAGGCGTGTGTGGGGGCCGCCCCGACCGACGCGAGCGGGAAGCCGCTACTCCGGGCGGTGGACCTCGACGGCGAGCTGCTCGGTCGCGCCGACCGCCTCCGGCCGGCGCCCCTCGAGGACGTACTCGTACACCTCCTGGAGCTGTTCGGCCACCTCCTCTCCGTCCCCGGCGACGGGAGCGTCGGGTTCTGCCCGTCCGTCGAACGACGTGCTCGCTGCCATGGAGGCTCGTCGGACTGTCGAGACACCAGCCTAGCGACGCGCTCAGATGCTGAGTCGCGGGTGCAGGACGACAGTTCCGTCCCCGGTCGGATCAGACGAATCGCCGGACGGAACCCGGACGGAACCCGGACGGAACCGGCGGGAGGACCGGGAGGAGGCCGTGTCACTCGACCCGCTCGACCTCGAACCGGATCGCGCCGGCGTCCTCGTCGACCAGCGCCAGCACTCGCTCGCGGGCCTCCGCCCGGCCGGTCGCCATGACGACCGTGCCGTCGACGGCCTCGTCGCCGGTCACCCGGTAGGCGTCGAGGTCGCCCTCGAACTCGGTCGCGTACGTGCGGAGCGTCGCCCGCACGCGCCGTTCGAGGCCCCCGAGGTCGCACTCGCCGGCCTCGAAGGCCGCGAGCGCCTCCTCGACGTTCCGTATCGCTGAGATGCGGTCCATTCACCCGTCACCTCCGGCCGGTCGACCGGCCCCCGGACGCCGGACTGGGTCTGCCATCGGCCGAGAGGGGACGGCGACGAGGGAAAAACCCCGTCGTGACTCGCACGGCGAGGGCGGTGGGGCCGGCGGGACGGTTCCGCACGCCTCTCCCGTCGACAGCGACGACAGGCCTATTGCGTCGCTTCGACATCGGTCGACGATGGCGGTTACCGCCGACCGGGAGTACGACCTCGGTCCGTGGGTGGTCGTCGGGGTCGGTTCGGTCCTGCTCGCCGGGTTCCTCCTCAACTTCTGGAACGAACTCGGGCACGTCGAGGCCGCGATCGGCAGCCCGGTCGACAGCCGGACGTTCCCCGTCCTGTCGGTGACGTTCGGGGCCACCCTCTCGCTCGCGCTGACGTACGAGGGGTTCCGCCTCCGGTCCGCCGGGTTCGCTCCGGTCGAGACTCGCCGGGTCGCCGGGCTGACCCTCGTCGGTGCGGCGTTCACCGCGTCGACCTCGGCGCTGTCGGTCCTGCTCCGTCTCGCGGAGGGTCACGTGGTCGAGGAGCCGGCGCTCGGCCTGCTCGTGAGCGCGACCGTCGGTGGGCTCGCCGGCGTCGTCGTCGGTCGGTACGCCACCCGGGCGGCACACGAGGCACGGGCGGCCCGCCGCGCCCGGGATGCCTTCGAGTTCATCAACGGGATGCTCAGACACGAACTGCTCAACGGCGTCAACGTCATCCGGGCCTACGCGGATGAGGCCCCCCGGTGACGGTCGCGCTGGAGGCCGACGGACGGACCGCCACGGTGCGGGTCGGCGACGACGGTCCCGGCATCCCCGACGACCGGAAGGAGACCGTGTTCGAGCCACGAACCGGGACCGACCACGGCTTCGGCCTCTACCTCGTCCGGACGCTCGTCGTCTCCTACGGCGGGGAGATACGGGTCGAGGACAACGAGCCGCGGGGGAGCGTGTTCCTCGTCGAACTCCCCGCGATCCCGGTCCCGTAGCGCCGGCCGGCCACTCGGCGCCGGGCGCCGGGCACGGAACCGACCGCCCGACCCCGCTCGTCCGCCGCAGCCGGACGCGATCCGCCTACCCCCCTACACCACGCGCAGGTGGTCGGTCTGGGGCTCGTAGATGTCCCCCTTGTTCTTGAGCTTCTGTATCTCGTGTTCGACCTTCGAGCGGTCGATGCCCGCTTGTTCGGCCCGGTCGACCACCTCCTCGAACGGCGCGCCCTTCTCGTACTCGTCCTGGAGTTCCCTGATGATGCCCTTGACGTTCTTGATGCGGTCGCGCTGGGACTTC
>Ga0207797_1003583_pt1 | contig 10213 bp, 6 predicted proteins | sample PRCRCaboRojoPR_6_FD_187275 | JGI IMG/M metagenome (GOLD analysis project Ga0207797, IMG submission 187275) | Marine sediment microbial community from Cabo Rojo, Puerto Rico - PR CR 10% Liquid 1 (SPAdes) | ecosystem: Environmental > Aquatic > Marine > Coastal > Sediment | place: Cabo Rojo, Puerto... | reverse complement strand
GCCGCGATCAGGAGATCCAGCAGATCGTCCTCACGCACCATCACGAGGACCACGCCGGCGGCAGCGCAGCACTGCGGGAGGTCTGCGGCGTTCAGATCTCAGCCCCTCCCGGGGCCCTGTCGGTGTTGAGATCGCCTCGCCGCCTGGCGCTCTACCGCCAGGTTGTCTGGGGACAGCCGGGTCCCACGGAAGCCGCGCCGCTCGGAGCCAGGGTGAGCACGCGCCGGCATCGATTGGACGTTATCCCCACGCCCGGTCACTGTGCGGACCACGTGTGCTTTTTCGAACCAAAGGAACGCTGGCTCTTCAGCGGCGATCTCTTCATCCACGAGAGGGCACGCTACTTGAACGCCGAGGAGGACGTCTACGGCATCCTAGACTCGCTGCGGCGTGTGCTGGCTCTGAAGCCGAGCCTCCTGTTCTGCGGGCACGCCGGGATGGTTACGGGTGCTTGCGGCGCGATCGAGCGGAAGATTCGATACTGGGAGGAGCTCGGAGAACAAGTGGAGGCGCTTCGGGAGAGCGGCCTCTCGGCGGAGGGGATACGGGACAGGCTCCTGGGGCGGGAGGGCGCGGCGGCGCGGTTGAGCGGGGGCGGGTTCTCCAAGAGGAACTTGGTCGACGCTTTTCTGGAGGGGCAGAGGTAGGGGAGGCGCACCGCTGAAGTCCGCGCCTCCGCCACCGCTCTAGTACGTAATGACCTTGAGGCGGTCTGACCAAGGCTGACTGGTCAGACCGTCTATGGTGTAGCGCCCCTCGCCCCACAGGGTGGCCCGACCACTGCCGACGGCGTAGAGGTCCACGTCCGCGCCGGCTAGGATGACGAAGACCGCCCGCCCCTCGATGACGGCTGCGCCGCGGAAACCGATGTACTCGGTCCAGCCACTCGGGAACTCCTTCTTCTGGCCGTATCCTTTGATCCGGATCGTCTCCTCGCCCCTGACCCACAGGATGCCGTTGCCGCGCAGCCGGATCATGCCCTCCGTGGAGAGCAGCGAGGCCGTCGCCACGGGCCTTGAGGCGCTTCACGCGGTCGTCGGATTCGGCGCTGGCCACCGACGCCACCGCGAGGCCGGCCAGGATGACCAGGGTCAGGACGATGAATAACTTCTTGTAGCACAACATGGTGCTCGCCTCCTTTCTGTCTTGTTCAACGGGATTTCGCGTGTAGGTCACGTCGGTTCCGGAACTTCAGTGTGAGCCCATTGTGGAGTATGGATGTGAAGGGCGTGTTGTGGGGACGTAAGAGGGAGGTAAGGGGAGCGCGCGCGGAGGTCAGGGGGCTGGGGCATTCGGGACCGCCGGATATGGCTATCCGGCTAGAACCCAATGAGAGAGGTGACCCGGCTAGAACGTATCGGGGGAGGTGGCCGGTGACCGCGCTTGGCCGTGGGAAGAGACGTGATTGGCGATCCGTCTAAATCGTGAGGAGGGACGGCTGGCGAGCCAGCTGGCGTTGGGAGAGGAGAGCGGGGATGGTGCGCTTCTTGCTCGCCGGTGAGCCGCGGATCGCGAGTTCGCGTAGCGGATGTTGGTGGTCTTGGAGGCGGCGAGACTTGGGTTGGGGCGGGTACGGTGCTCAGGGCCCCCGGGGTATTCAGGACCGCCGGATATGGCTATCCGGCTAGAACCCGATAAGAGAGTGGACCGGCCTCAAACCCAATAAGAGACGTGACCGGCGACCGGGCTAGAACGAAATAGAAGGTGTGGCCGGTGACCCGGCAAGAACGTGGGAAGAGGCGACGCCTTCGACCGAGATGGTGCCTTCATGGGCCTCCAGGATCTCCTGGCGGAGTGCTAGCCCCGGCCGAGGACCGCCGCCGGCAGCCCGCGCTCTCCCCGAACGTTATAAGCGCTCGCAGATCCCGAGAGTCTCCTCAGGCGGCATGCCCTTCCCCGCACCCGTGATCATCACGCTGACTTTGTCGCTTTCGACGACGCGCGGCACCACCGTGACTCACCAGCAGGTGTGTTAGTCAAAGCGGTGTCGAGGAGGTTGTCGACGATCCGCCGCAGGGCGTTGGGATGCACCTCGTCATCCATCAACGGGATCGCTCTCCGGACATCAGGTGCGCTTCTTAGATTCGAGGGAAGCACCAGGCAGCCAGGAGACGAGAGGGAGGCCCACCAGGGCCATCACCGCGCTGAAGGCGAACGCCCAGCCCAGGCTGAACGCGTCGCCGAGCACCCCAATGACCAGGATGACGCCTGAGCGGAGGAGGAAGCTGAGCGCCATGTAGAGACCGTTGGCCAGTGCGCGATTCCCTGGAAGGGACTCCTGCACCAAGGCCATGATGACCGGTCCGACCGAGAGGCCACTGAGGCCGAGGAGCAGGAGCAACGGGATACGCATCCACCCTTCCAGGATAAGGAACGCGCCCATTAGCAGGGGGGTAGCGATGAACGAGACGAAGAGGACGGTGCGCCGCCCCACACGATCACTGGCCGAGCCGCCCAGAAGGGCCCCGCCGACCCCGGCCGCCTCCAGCAGCGAGAGCGAGGCGCCGGCAACCACCAGCCCAGATCCTTCTTCGCTGAGAAACGTAGGCAGGTACGTGGTCAGCGCCGACACCATGAACGAACGGACGACGATGATCCCGGTAAGCGGAAGAAGAAGCGGCCCCAGGCTGCTGAGCGCTTGCCGCCAAGGGAGAGGCTCCACCCCAGCAACGGGACGTCCAACCACGCCGCGCAGAAGGGCGAACAGCACGATTGAGGTCAGCAGCCCAGCGACCATCACCCACGGCGTGGACTGGACAGTCAGAAGCTGAACGGCCCCCACGATGACGATTGGCCCGAGCGTACGGCCGAGCTCGCCGCCCACCATCCAGAAGCCCATCCCCCGCCCCAGGCGCGATCCAGAGAGCCGACCAGCCATAACTGGACCCACCGAATGGATCGACGCGGAACTGAGACCCGCCAGTAGGAGGAACAGGGCCAAGGCCCCGTAGCCGGGGGCGACGGGAAGCACGCTCATCATCGCAGCGGACACAGCCGGTGCGAGGATGACGAGATAGCGCAGGCTCACCCGATCGGCCAGGTGCCCGATGAAGGGCTGGAGAAGGGACGGGGCCTGCAAGAAGACCGTCAGCAGCCCGGCCTCGGTATTGGAGAGCGCGAGGGTGCTGATGAAGATGGGCAGGAGCGAGGGCAAGAACGCGGTATACGTATCGTGCACCCCGTGGGCAGCGCTGATGGTGATCACACGACCGGTGTGGAAGTCGTCCGGCATCGTGGTTGCATTGTTCGAGGGCTGGTCGTATGTATGGGCACGAGTCAACGTGAGCCTCCGTGGAGGTATATGGTGGCGAAAGAGCCGTTCTTCGTCGATGGACTCAGGCCGTGCGGGCGCGAGTTCGGGAATAGCGATACAAGAGGGGCGCGAGCATACTCAAGAGGACGCAATGGTCCAGATTGCAGTCCGATGCTTCCGGACCTCGTGGTGATCGGGAAACCCCCGGGCTGGGGAACCCGGCGCATCACCGGCGATATGCACGGCAGCGGTCGGGCCAGCGGGCACCCCTCTGCCACCAAGGCAATCAGCCGCCTCTCCGGCGTACCGCCGGTCGAGAGGGTGGCCGCGGCTAGGCTGATTCATCGATCTAGCCGGTGCAGCAGACTGACCGAGAGCTGCGGAGCGATGCGACCTCTTGACCCCGCCCCTATGACTGCACCTTGGTCCACGCGCCGCGCTGGGGACATCCCATCTGGCTCGGCGAGGGTATGATGCCTAGGAACAGCCTCAGGGCGGCGCCCAAACGCGCACTCGCGCCTGGCAACGAACGAGGATAGCCGGCCGAACCCGATCATCAAAGCCGCGCGAAGAGATCCGTCTCGTGTTCCTCGGGCCAGCCAACAGTCGAGTGTGCGAGGACATAGTGCTCACGATAGAACCCGGGGTCGGCCAGGACTTCCTCACGCGCGTCCGACCAGCGGTTCTCCCGACCCACCTGAGTGGCATGACACTGGATGCCGCGCAGCTTCTGATCTACGTAGTCTCGAACGTCTATGGTGGCCGTGATCTCCTCTCGCGGCCACCCGACGAAGGGGAAGGGAACGCCGTCCATCATCATGGCCGTTTGCTCACCCCGGTCTCTCCGATTCTCGATGACTTCCTCAGGCATCACCCGGTAGTAGCATTTGCTGACCTGATGGGGCTCGCAGGATCGGTCGACGTGGTGAGGGAAACAGTCCGAGTCGGCCGCCATCTTGATGGCGATCGTGGTCCAGCGATGGACGGCGATGTGATCGTAGTGACCGTAGATTCCCTCGGGACCGAAAGTGACAATCACTTGAGGCTTGATCTCGCGTATGACACGGACCACCTTCCCGACCGCCTGGCCCTGATGGATGAGGGGGAGGAGCCCGTCGGCGTAGTTGAGGAAGCGCGGAGCGTGGATACCGTAGATGTCGCACGCGCAACGGAGCTCCTGCTCGCGCACGAAGGGAAGGTCGGCGCAGGTTGCCAGCTCGGGCTCGGCGATCTCGCCGGCCTCCCCGCGGGTGGCAGTGACCAGGTAGACATCACAACCCTCGGCCGCATACTTGGTGAGGGTCCCTCCGGTGCCAAAGGCCTCGTCGTCGGGGTGAGCGAAGACCGCCATCAGGGTTCGGTTGGACAAGGTCATCCTCCCTTCTTGATCCTCCAATTGGCGGCTATGATAGCACAGGGGTAGGAGGTGGTCAAAGAAGCCCCGAGGTGGCGGCGACCATCAAGGGTCCACCAGACACAGGAGAGTCAAGGAGCGGCCAACCTTCGAGGGTTACGACTCGGCCAGGGCTCCCCGCGGAGCTGCGCGCTGACACGCACCTCGGCCGTCCGCCGGGGAGCGGCATAGGCGTACCATCGGACCGCCAAGCGGGACGGAGACCCCCCATGCAAAAAAGCCCCAGGGAGACGGGCTCCCTGGAGCTTCCTCTAGCTTCGAGCCGGCTCTACGACAGCGCTCCGACCGGTTCTCTCTCTCGACCGTTGCTGCCGACGGAAATGGTCTCGATCTCCAACTCCCTCTCAAAGGCAAGCCGAAGCACTTCGTCCACGTGATCGACCAGCTCGAACTTGAGCTCGTTTCGGATCTCCTCCGGCACATCGTCGAGGTCAACCTCGTTCGCCTTGGGAAGGATGACGGTCTTCAAGCCCTGACGGTGGGCCGCCAGCACCTTCTGCTTGACACCGCCGATGGGCAGCACACGTCCCTGCAGCGTCACCTCGCCGGTCATACCCACATCCTCGCGGACCCGGCGTCCGGTCAGGACAGAGACCAGCGCGGTGACAAGGGTCACACCCGCCGACGGCCCGTCCTTGGGAATCGCCCCGGCAGGCACGTGGAGGTGAACTGTCTTGTCCTCCAGCGCATCCGCATCGAGTCCGAGACGATCAAGCTCGCCCTGGACGAAGCTGAGGGCGATGCGCGCCGACTCCTTCATCACGTCGCCCAACTGCCCAGTAAGCAGGAGCTTGTCCTTGCCCTCCATCGAGCGGGCCTCGACAAACAGCACCTTGCCGCCCGTGGGCGTCCAAGCCAAACCGGTAGCCACGCCAGGGAGCTCGGTCCGCAGCTCCGCCTCGTCGCGGTAGCGCGGCTTACCTAGGAAGTCCCGGACCTGCTCCTCATCGAGCACGGCGACGTCCTCTTCCCCGTTGCCGGGTCCCTTGGCGACGCGCATCGCCACCTTGCGCAGGGCTCGGCCGATCTCGCGCTCGAGGTTGCGGACGCCCGCCTCCCGCGTATAGTCGCGGATGATCGCCCGCAGGCCATCCTCTTCGAACGCCACCTCGTCCTGCTCCAGCCCGTTGACTTTGGTCTGGCGCGGAACAAGATAGCCCTCGGCGATCTGGACCTTGTCGTACTCCGTGTAACCGTCGATCTCGATGACCTCCATCCGGTCCTGCAGCGCCGGAGGGATAGTGCTCAACGTGTTCGCCGTCGTGATGAAGAAGACATCGCTGAGATCGAAATCGAGATCCAGATAATGGTCCCGGAAGGCGTGGTTCTGCTGCGGGTCGAGAACCTCCAGGAGAGCACTTGCCGGATCACCCCGCCAACTTGAGCTCACCTTGTCGACCTCGTCCAGCATGAAGACCGGGTTCCGAGTCCCGACGCGCTTCAGGGCCTGGATGATCCGTCCGGGCATCGCGCCGATGTACGTCCGGCGGTGTCCGCGAATCTCGGCCTCATCGCGCAGGCCACCGAGGCTCATTCGCGTGAACTCTCGTCCCAAGGCGCGCGCAATGGAGCGGCCCAGGCTGGTCTTGCCAACCCCAGGCGGGCCGACGAAGCAGAGGATCGTCGAGGCGTATTCCTCCGGCCTCTCGACGTCGCGCTCCCGGTGGAGCTTCCTCACCGCGAGGAACTCCAGGATGCGCTCCTTGACTTTCTCGAGACCATAGTGATCCTCAGCCAGGACGTCCTCAGCGTGGCTCAGATCGAGGTTGTCCTCAGAGAGCTCCTGCCAGGGCAGTTCCAACAGCCAGTCGAGATAGGTCTTGATGACTCCTACTTCGGCGGACTGGGGATGGAGCTGCGCCAGGCGGTCGAGCTCCCGCTCGGCCTCCTTCTGCGCCTCCTCGGGGAGGTCAGCCTCCTCGAGCTTCTGACGATAGACGTCGGCCTCAGAGCCGTCCTCGCCCTCGCCGAGCTCTTTCTGGATCGCCTTCATCTGCTGACGGAGGAAGTACTCACGCTGAGTCTTCTCCATCTCAGTCTGGGCCTCCTCGCGGATCTCCTCGCTGACCTCAAGGACCTCCAGCTCGCGCTGCATAATGCGCAGCAAGGACCGCATCTGGGCGGTCAGGTTCTGGCCGGAGAGGACCTCCTGAGCCTGATGGACGTCCAACTGGATGTTGGATGCCAAGGCGTAGAGAAGGACGTCCGGCTCCGCCACCTGGTCGAGCATCTCAATCGCCTCTTCAGGCACCTGCGGGAAATAGGAGACCATCTGCCGCGCCATACTCAGCAGCTCGCGCCGCAGCGCTTCGATCTCGGTCTCGTTCCGCAGTTGCTCGCCAATGGGCTCCACGTGCGCCTGTAGATATGGCTCTTCGGTCGTCCATTCATCGATACGCACCCGGAGCAAGCCCCTGATGATAATCTGATACTCGGCCGTCTCGTCGTCCTTAAGCTTGACAACCCGCTCGACGCGCGCCAAGGTCCCGATCTGATAGACGCCATCGGGCCCGGGCTCATCCACCGACGGATCGGTCATCGCCGTGAGCACGAGCAGGCGTTCGCCCTCGAGTACGTCTTCCAATAATTGAACAGAACGCGGAATGCCAATCGCCAGCGGCAGCACCGTATGAGGGAAAGCCACCACGTTGCGCAGAGGCAACACCGGCAATTCGTGCGGCAGGTCGCCGCTCAGCATTCGCTTGTCTTCCTTCTCTTCGATCAGCGATTCCAACATATAGACACCTCAAGTTTGAGACAGGTACGTCTCAGTTTCGCATGACGCTCCATGCGTACGCGTCCTGGATTATGCCCGGTCCGTATAGGAAAGGTATTGGCGTGGGATTAGAGCTGTATTAGAGCCCGCAGCGGGACCGACGGCAACAGAGAGGCGAGGAATGCCGGTGTCTCCCGTCGTTCTTGTCCGGGCATAGATCCCGGCCCATCGAACTTTGAGGGGTTGAGAACGTCAGGGCGGGCGGGCCGCAGTCTGTCCAGCTGCCCGGCAACGGGTTGCCGGGCAGCTGTCTTCAGTCTCCTAGCGTTACGCGCCTGCGGTGCCCCGATGAGGCTCGACCAGCCGACGGAGCCGGTCGATATAGGCTTTGGAGCGGGACTGTTTGAGCCAGTCCCGGACATGTTTGTATCCGTAGAGCCGGAGCATCGGCACGGCCAGGATGTCCTGCAGGCGTGCCCACGATTCGTGGGAGAGTGTCTCACGGAGCATACCCAGCAGATCGGGCCAGCGGTCCGGCAGGAAGGAGAGGGCCGCGACCCGTGGCAACTGGAGGCGCAGTCCCCGCTCGCGCCAAAGAAGGCTGACAAGGAAGGGGAGGTTGCGCGTCACGTTGGAGAGGAAGAGGCCCAACACGTGCCCGACGGAGTAGAAGCGGGCCATGGCTCGGCACGTGCCCATCTGGAGCTCGTAGGCACTCATCAGCTTCGGCTCGACGACACAGTGATGCCCGTCGTACATACTCAGGTCATCGGTCAGGAGACGGTCCTCCTCCTTCATGCGCTCGTAGAAGGGCGTGCCAGGACAGGGCGTCAGCATGAGGAACTGTACTGTGTCGATTTCGTTCTCCAGGGCGAAATCCACGGTTTCGTCGAAGATGGTCTTGTCGTCGGTGTCCGCACCCAGGACAAACATCCCGTGCACGTGGATCCCATGCTGATGGAAGGCATCCATGCTCTCCCGAACGTCACGGACATTCTGTCGTTTGTTGTAGGCGTCCAGCGTCGCTTGACTGACGGACTCGAAGCCGCAATAGACCATGTTGCAGCCGGAGTCCCGCATGAGTGTCAGCAGCTCGTGGTCCAGCTCCCGAGTACGCTTGTCCTTGAAGACTGCTTCAGCCCGCATCTGCGCGGACCAGGCCGGGGTCAGGCCGCGCTCGATCATGCCCCGCATAAGAGCCTTTGTGCGCCGTTTGTCCACGACGAAGTTGTCGTCGTAGAAGAAGACAGCACCGCGCCCCCGGTAGGTCTCCAGCTCATCAAGCACGTTCTCGATGGAGCGGGATCTCACCCGGCGGCCGAACATATGAATCACGGAACAGAAGTCGCAGGCGAAGGGGCAGCCCCACTGCGTCATGATGGGAATGTTGGTCATGCGCTCGTGACCTACAATCAGGTCAAGAGCCGGCGCGGGCATGTCTGCGAAGGCGTCAGGCGGACAGGGTGGACGATCCGGGTTGTGGACGTGCTGACCTCGCCCGTCGTGATAGGAAAGACCCGCAATGCCGCCCACGTCTCCGCCGGCCTCGAGGACCTCGACCAGCTCTAACGTCGTGTCCTGCCCCTCGCGCCGCACCACGTAATCGCAGTGCTCCAGCCCCTCGTCGGGCAGGAAGGTCACGTGCGGACCCCCGACGACTGTGCGCAGCCCCAGGTTGTTTGCGCGGGCCGCCATCCGGTAGGCGACAGGCGTGGTGGCCGTGGTGGTAGAGAATCCAACCAGATCTGCCTGGGCGATATCGTCCCAGTCCACGGGCGCCAAGGTCTCGACATAGATACGCACGTCGTGCCCGTGGTCAGCTAATACGCGGCCAATGAGTGGGAGGCCGAGACGGGGCAGCAGCGCTCGGTCGAAAACGTTCAATCCGGGAGCCTTAGGCTCAATCAGTCGAATCTTCACAACGTCCTCCTTTCGATCTCTGCGGTCCGAAGAGGGCGCTCGATTCCAAGAATCGGCGCTCTGTTGGAGGGCGAACTCCCCGGGTTTGGAACCACGTCCGGCTTGAAAGGGGTTCCAGGTCGGTTGAGGAGTTCTCTCCGAGGTGGGGCCTGGCGGATGGGCGCTGACAGCTTATAACACCGTCCAGCCAGGTGAGCGAGCGACTAAGATCCGACCTCCTGTAGCGGAGATCGCGGGGACGCTGGGCCGGCGGTGCGTAGGCTCGAAGCCTCCACGACCGCGGCCAGGTCAGTCCCGCAGGATCTTAGACGTTCCCCAGCCTATGAGATCAAACAGGATCGAGCTCGAAAGGGGAGGTGGCGCGAGGTGAGTTGACTCGACGTCCTAGCACGGACGAAGGGCGGGCGCCTCTTCGACGAGGAGGTGGAGCCTGTGTAGGTGTTGGCGTCGCTTTTCGACAACCACCGCAAGAGGAATCCGATGCACATCTCAAGCACCGCCTCGACAGCCCTGTCCTCTTGCGACACTCTCCTCTTCGACGATTGGTCGGAGCACATTCGGCTCAGCAACCGAGGGAGGGAGAGATCAAGATGAGGGGCGGCACGCCGCAGGGCGCGCAGCCGCTGCTGCCCATCGAGGATCAGCGCTCGGGCCATCTCCTCCGACTGAACGGCTCCACCACCGAGGAGTTGCGAGAAGCCGACGACCATCTGCAGCAGGACAATGGGCTGCACCTGGGACAGCTTGCCCAGGGGAACCCTCTCTCCCAACGTCCGGAGAACGTCCGCTTTGCTGTTCAACGAGGCCATAGTGGAGCCATTATAGGAGGAGGTGACGGGAAGTCAAGCCCCAATCGATATCGGGGTGTGCTGACGAGTTGTCATAGGTCCACGCGCGTCAGGTGCGATGC
>Ga0207797_1003582_pt1 | contig 10213 bp, 13 predicted proteins | sample PRCRCaboRojoPR_6_FD_187275 | JGI IMG/M metagenome (GOLD analysis project Ga0207797, IMG submission 187275) | Marine sediment microbial community from Cabo Rojo, Puerto Rico - PR CR 10% Liquid 1 (SPAdes) | ecosystem: Environmental > Aquatic > Marine > Coastal > Sediment | place: Cabo Rojo, Puerto... | reverse complement strand
TGGCGGGTGGGCTCCGAACCCGTCCTGGAGATCGGCATGCGAGACGGACCCCAGGAAGAGACGTTCCAGACGAGCCAACGAGTTTCCTTTTCTTCCGGCCCCTGGGCTTCGTCCTCCATGCCCCTCTTCTCCCAGTTGGAGGTAGCTCCGGACGGCACGATCTGGCTCCGGGCATATCAGCCCTTCCGGAGGGAGGAGGTCACCGACTGGTACGTGATGGGTTCCGAGGGACGATTCCTGGGGAGAGGGCACATCCCCTCCGGCTTCACGGTTCACGAGCTCGGCACCGAAGATGTCCCTGGAGTCTGGACTGACGAGTACGATGTTCAGTATGTGTGGCGGTACACCATTCTACGCTGAGGCTCGGACAGGCGCAGCGGTCTCCTGCTCCGGGACGTACCGGTGCACCCGTAAAGGTTCCTTTCACGGTAAGACAGGCTCGGCCGCGGCACGCTTTCCGGCCCGGTGGCGCCTTTACTGAAAGGCTGTGTCCCAGTGATTCGACAAAAGAACCGGATGGCCCGGTCTCGGACCGTCATCTTCCTGCTCCTCCTCGTCCTCCCGGGCTGCTCAAAGGAGGAAGAGGCTGCAGCGGAGTTGGCCGACCTTCAGGCCGCCTACCAAGAAGCGGCTATGTCCGAATCCGAGAAGCGAGCCGCCTTCGCGCCCGGTTACCAGACCCTGGTGGAAGAGTACTGGGGCACCGCAGCCGCGTTCGATGCAGCGCTCTGGCTCATGAGGAAGGCCGCCCGGGAGGCTCCTCGGTCACAGCGGCCCCAGGTCATGGCAGAGTTCACCGACTCCATTCTGGGGAGGTACGCCGGGTCTCCGAGTCTCGGAAAGCTCGGAGAGCATGCATCTCTCTTCACGGAGGAGCAGCGGATCCGGTATTTCGGGGAGTTGCGAAACAGCTCCCCTCACCCCTCCGTGCGGGCCGCGTCCATCTTCTACCCGGCCCAGCTCAGGATACGACGCCTGCGACCAAAGCGGATTCTCCCGGGAGCACCGAGCCACCGCGGAACGGGGGAGGACGGGGAGCCGGTGGAATTGAAGGCTGCCAAGGCCGACCTGCGCATGGTCATGGAGGCGTACGGAGACCTTCCCTGCGGCAACTCCACCTACGGGGTGATGGCCGACGCGCTCCTGAACCCCCACACGGCGGAGGCGCTGGCCGTTGGACAACCCGCGCCCGAGATCATCGGGAGAAACGTGGACGGCGAGGAGATCCGCCTGAGCGACTTCGAGGGACGGGTGACAGTGATCAATTTCTGGGGCGATTGGTGAGGCCCCTGCCGGGTCATGTACCCCGACGAGCGGTCGCTCGTGAGCCGATTGAAGGATGAGCCCTTCGCCCTGGTGGGCATCAACAGTGATCCGGCAGAAAGGTATCGCGCCACCGTGGAGAGGGAGGGTATCACCTGGCCGTCCTTCTGGGACGGCGGGAACCCCCAGGGTCCCATCGCTACCAAGTGGGGCATCCGGGCGTGGCCCACCATTTTCGTCCTGGACCACGACGGGACCATTCGGGCCAGGAACGTCCGGGGAGAGAGGTTGGAGGAGGTGGTGGACAGCCTGTTAGGAGAGATGGAGGGAAGGACGAAAGGGGATCCTCGACACCAGGAGGGCTACGATCACGGCTCGAATGAGACGCTCTCTGGTCCGCCGCTCCCTCCTCCAGACATACTGGTCGTCTTCGTCCCTCTCCCGGGTTCGGGGCCTCCGGCCCCGATCCACGATCCCGAGATGAACCTGCCGTTGTTTCCGGCGACACGGGCCGGGCGGTGGTGAGGAGTGGCCTGGAGGGGTGGTAGGTGGTTCGAGTCAGGATGAGTTGACCATGCACAGACGATCGACGCTGGAGATCGGTCTCGGCGGGCTGTTCGGGGCCTTGTTGGGTGGGATCATCACGGTCTCCCTCCTGTTCACGGGCATCGGGCACTGGCTGGTCTGGCTACCGATTCCCGCCGGGGCTCTGGCCGGGATCTGGAAAGGGGACCGGGGCCTTCGGGGACTGATCAGGATGCTGAAGCTCACTCCCTGATCGGAATGGACACGACGAGGCCCGGGCGAAGGGTCTCGAATCGATGATGCCCGACCCAAGAGCGCGGCTTCCCGGGACCCTGCCGCCACGGTTTCGGGTCCGGCTGCGTCCATGGAGGTGAGGGGACGACCCACCGCAACCTGGAGCAGAATGATGCGGACACTCAGACCGTTCTCGTTGCTGACGATGCTCAGCCTCGTTTCCCTGTTGGTCGTCGCGTGCGGAGAGCCCGACGGGGCCGAGAGTACCCCGGGAGACGCTCAGAGCACCGCCGTCACGAGCCCCGCCCCCGGCGATGACGCGGAAATCCTTCTTCCGGACGACTCGACTCTCGCCGGTGTGGCCATCGTCGTCCGGAACGCGGACGGCTCCGCCGCCCCGGCGCTCTTCCGCGGGCCGGCGAAGCTGGCGGAGGTTCAAAGCGGCGGCGACTGGGAATTCCACGAGGATTCGCTGCCCAGCCGTGTCAGGCTCCTCGGTGCCGGCGAGGAATTGCGCCGATCTGGTGGGGGCCAACCATGAGACGAATATCGGGATGACGGATCATGGGAGACTGGTATTCCGGAAGGTCATTCTCCTCAGTCCATGAGAGAAGGCTCTCTCCGAGGCCCTTCATCACCTGGCTGGTCCTCGCCGCTTTGGCTGCGGCACCACATCTCGGTTTCGCGCACACCTCCGTCCGTGACAGCGCCGGAATTCGGATCGTGTCTAACGAACCGGGACTCTCGCCCCCGGTCCAGGTGTGGCACCTGGGCGCCGAGCCCGAGCTGACCATCGGTGCCTTCGACGGACCGGAGGAGTACGTCTTTCCGAATATCACCGGGGGGACCATCCTGGCGGACGGCACAATCGTGCTCGCCATTTCCGCGCGGGGTCGAACCATCGGGATGGGCTCTTTCGATCGCCATGGAGAGCACATGGTGTCGGTCTCCCGGAAGGGTCAGGGGCCGGGCGAGCTCAAGACCCTTTACGATCTCTTCTGGCTCCAGGGTGATTCGGTGATGGGAATTGGTGTCGACCTCCGGTTCTCCATCTTCGACCGGAGAGGGGAGTTCGTCCGCACCGGTCGTTTCGGTGCTCCGTTTCCTGTGGTGATCGGGCCCATGGAAAACCAGGTGTTCGGGGCCAGAAAAGCCGTCTGGGTTCCGCCGGAAGAAGTGCTTCAGACCGGGGTCCATGCGCCGGAAACAGCGTTTCTGACTACTGGCATGGAAGGGGACGCGGTGGATACCCTGACCGTGCTTCCGGCCCGGCGAGCGCTTCATGAAAGCATCGAAGGGAGGTCTGGGCGAGGAGTCCAGGTCCACCCCCTCCCCTTCTCTCCCGATTGTGGGGACGGGAAGGAGACTAAACGGGCTTGCCCCTGAAGTATCCGAACACAGGGGTGTCTGAGTGTCAGGCGAGGGGATCTCTAGCTGTCTCCCCGATCTTCAAGCAGCCACTGGGAAGCCGATATCCACTCAATTCGCCCCGGCAGTGATCTCGAGGGGGGGGTGGGATCGAGGGTGATTAGGAGGGGCCTCGCATTCTTGTATTCCTGAGCAGCGATTTCGATTGAGCGGACCTCGCGCTCCCATGTCGAATCGGCTGCCGCCTCGAGAGAGACTTGGATTAGCAGCGGATCTGCCACTGGGTGCTCCGCAAAGAAGTCCACCTCGAACCCCGCCCCAACTCGCACCCATCCCATCTCGTAGCCACGTCGCTCAAGTTCGAGCAGTATCGTAGTTTCAAGGCCTCTGCCACGGTTTTCGCGACTTCCCCGCTCGTAGACTGGAATGATGCCGGGATCGATGGGGTATGCCTTCCGTGGATTCCGTAGACGTTGGCGTTCGGACGCCGAATGCATTCCGATCAGGCGTACCAGGAATGCGTCCTGCAGGTAACTGAGTAGGTCATACAGGGTATCTTCCCCGACGGCGACATGCTGGGATTTGAGGTCACGATAGAACTTTGAGACGCTGAACGGGCTGGCTGGGTTCGCAAGCAGATGCCGCTGGAGCCGCCGTAGCGCCTCGATATTTGTGACGCCATGCCGCTCGATTACGTCGCGGAGCACCATCAAGTCGACATACCCCCTTATCAGGGGTATGCGATCACGAGGTTCGATCCCTTGGGCTTCCGGAAACCCTCCCGTCTCCAGGTACTCCAACAGGGCCTGGTCAATCGATGCGCGCTCGTTGGCCCCCAATCGCTCCCACTCATCGGTTGGCTCCTGCCCGATGTGGCGAAGAGTTTCCCGAAATGAGAAAGGGTGTACGAGGACCTCCATTGACCTGCCACGCATGGACGTGTGTACCTCACTGCTGAGCAGATCGGCGGAAGAGCCAGATATGAACACCCGTGTGTCTGGGGAATCAAGGAGACGGCGAACAGCCGTTTCCCAACCCTCGACGACTTGTACTTCGTCGAGGTACACGGTCCGCCCCCCCCGCTCCCGCACCGCCGGTACCACTCGGCGGTGCTCTTCGACCAGCCACCCCAGATCCTCGGCCGTCATGTCGACCAGCCGCTCATCTTCAAGCGAGACCAAGAGATGGGTTCCCGAGACATCGCCGGCTCTGACAGCATCGGCGATCTGGCGATACATGAAGGATGTCTTCCCGCCACGCCGGACACCGATCACGGCGAATGCCTTGTTGGGGACAGCCGGTATGCGAATATCGCGTTCAGTCAACTCTCGCAACGGTTCGGAGAGCGATTCCGAGAGTTTAAGGCGCAGGAGTCCGTTTGATATTACCCTTGGCATAAGGGCAAACTGCTAGCGTTTCGCCCTTTTGTCAAGGGCAAAAACATGATGTTTTCCCAGTCTTCAGGGGGTGAATGGGAACAGTGTTCGGAGGCTTTCCTGTCCAGGGAACTATCGACGAGTTGCACACGCCGCCGAGGCGGACGTAGCAACGGTGCGATTTGAGGTCACCTCGGGAGTGTAACGCTGAAAATGGGCATTTCCCTCCCTCGGATCTCGGGACGTTCCCCGACGCCCCTTTGGGTTGCCCCACCGCTCCATGCTCAGGCGCTGGAAGGCCAGGACCTGGGCACGAAGGACAGCCGCCTTCGACTGCTTCACGGAACCGACGGCCGGGCGAGAACGTCTCGCCCGCAGATTCCGCGACGCATTGACGTCGGCGTGCAAGGTTCGGCCGCACCAGCCGCACGTGAAGCGTTCGCCGGCGCGGTTCTTCCTGTCCACATAGTCGCACGCAGAGCACGTCTGCGAGCTGTACGCCGGGTTCACGTACTCGATCTCGATCCCGTACTGCTCACGAAGGTCGGTCAGCTTGTCTTCGATGATGCGGCGCCCGGCGTTCGTTACCAGCCGGTTCATGCGCCGCGAAAGGGTCGGATTCCTGAAGTAGAGCTTCTCGACCATGATCCGCCCGGGTCGCTGAACTTCGGCGAGCCGGTTCAGGACCCGATTGATCTCCGTGCGCAGGAAGCCTCGCATCTGCCGCACGTAGCGGTCCTACCCTGACTCTCCTCAGTGACAAGAGTTTCAAGCGCAAACAGAGCTGCAGCGGTCTGTCGCGCCTCACGCGCGCCCGGCGCATCACTGCGGAGGGCGGCCCGAAACAACCCGAGTCGGTGGAGATCTACCCTTCGAGGGTGAGGACGCTGGAGCCAACCGAACTCTACCGCGAAACGCTCGACGAGGAACGCCCAAGCCTCGTCGATGGAGCGGTGGCGGACCTCGGGAGGAGGCATCGCCAGCTCGAAAGCGTGGTGGCCGAGATAGCCTTCATGTGCGACAACGATCGGAATCAATTCTGCGTCGAGAGTCTCCCAACGTTGGGCGGCGACGTCAATCGAACCGCAGCCGTCGCCGACGGGCCGATACTGGGCGGGTGGGCCGTTGATCGGGACTACGACGGTAACCTCTACGTTGATCGTTACGCATCCGTAACGTGCTACCACATCGAAGGGGAGCAGGTCGCGCTGTCGCTGCAACTCTGCTCGGAAGCGGTCACCCAGCGACTCGCGTGATGACACGGTCGTGGGCGCAATAACCGCGCTTCCTCGCAGCTCGTGAGCAAGACGCTCCACTTCGTCAGAAATGGCGTGCGTCAACTCCCTCTCTTGAATCTGACCGGGCAACCACCATTGCGCCCCCAGAGGCCTGGCCGGCTGAGACGACGCAACGGTCAGTACGAACCAAGCCAGGCCCGCTTCGACGGCGGCACTGGACCTAACAGGCGAAAACCAGCGCCTATTCGACGATCTGGAACGCAACGACCCGTTGGACTCCCAGCTCATCGGTCGTAACACCGATCACAACCCCCTCGTTGAAGCTCAGGACTCGTACGCCTGGCGGCAGTTCAAGCCATTGCGGTTCGGACCTGCCACCCGGTCGCCAACGCGCCCAGCGGACCGCCTCGTCGCCGAAGTCACCGCCCGCGCTACCCTCCTGAAGCCAGAGGTTACCATCACTGTCGCCGAGAACCCTCCTCCACGAGGGGAGCGAGGGGGGCGGGACGAGCGAACGAACTTCACTGGACGGGTCGATACCCGCCCTCCCCAACCACCACGCAACGGCCCGCGCGCTGTCGGGTCGTGCGACCTGAGGGGACTCGATCCGCTCCTCTGACACTACATATGGCCCTGACGAACCGAGGCGGACCAGAGAAGCCGTCGATGTCCATCCATCGACAATGGCGAAGGTAGAGTCGTTATGTGGCCACATTCCTCCCGAGGGTCCAAGGGCCCCGGTGAAGCTCATGAACTCGCCCGTGTCGCGTCCACCTGTGAGGACGACCCTAGCACGAAACGCCAACGCGTCGAAGCTGGCGAGGGTGTCGGCCACCGAGTTCCTGTTCCAAGCGATCACGTAGTGCTTCCCAACCTCGTTGTCCATCGAGGTCAGGCCGATGCGCCATTCATCACCGAACCGCCATTGATTGTCCATCCTCATCAGAAATCCGCGCATTCCGCCTGGCCATCTCTCCGTTCGCCGGTGCGATCCGGCTGAGTCCAGTACCACCGTTCGCTTCTGAATGATGTCGGAGATCCACACTTCATTCCCCACTACAACTGCCGAGGACGGACGGGCGAACTCTGCCGGACCCATACCACTCCGCCCAACGTCGAATCGGTATGCCCCGGTCGCGGTGTCAAATACTCTGACGGTGGGCGCTAGGATATCGACTACATAGGTGGCGCCGTTCAGGGTGGTGGCCCCCGAGACGCGCGCCCAGATCGTCTCCGGAGGACCGTCGAGTTCCCCGACTCGCCAGATCTCGACGGCACTCAGTTGGGCGGCCAAAGGTATGGGCCAGGATATGATCATCAACACGCACAGGGCGCAGACTGCGCTCACCAGCGCCGTTCGACCGGAAGAGGAGAGGGAGGTCCTCATTGGTTCTTCTCGGCTACTTCAGAACGATCAGACTTGGTCTTGACTCGACCGTATCCGATGATTGCACAACGATCCCGTGACAGTTCCGGAAGTTCGAAATGCCGAGAATCTCGAAAACGCCAGAGGCCGGAGTCTTCAGTGTCCCCAAGATCGTCATGTCGATATCGGCGGGCAGGTCACTGTACTCGAACGACGGTCCACTGCACTGGCCGCCCGTTAGCTGACAGAACCCCTCTACCTCTTCACAATCTTCGAAGGCGAAGGACGAGGCGCCGTCGAAACACTGCTGCTCCTCTTCGCCAACGTTGTGACAATGCTCCGGCGAGACGCACTGAGCAGATGCACTGCTTGGTGCGGTTGCGAGCATCGCGATTGCTACGCCGAAGGCGACGAATACTGCACTGAGTGATGTCTTCATTCTTGCTCTCCTGTAGTGAGGTATCCCGCTGTGGCTCGTCCGAATGCACGGACTAGGCATCAGCGACCCATCTCCATCGATACAACAGCACCTCCCCCCCATCCTCGGTCATGCGATACGCGAACAGCTCTTTGGTCTTCGGCCGCGAATCAAAGAAGCCCATCGAAGCCTCAAATTGGGTCACCCTTTCCACCTCCCCCCCCTCCAGTCCTACGACAACGAGCGTCCGGAGCGTCGATCTGGCGTCGGCGATGGTCACGAGTCCGCGGCCGCAATCGAGAGGAGTCGTACCAACGACGTACGGTGCTGCTGAGTCGGGTAGCCTCGGGAACTTCTTAGCAGCCGCCAACGGCTGAAGCTCAGCCTGATCGGACGCCAGATTCAGGCGGCGCAGTGGGAAGGGAAATGCCGTGCCAACCAGGAGCGCGCCGTTGGAATGGGGCAGAACCCTCCAGTTCCCCTCAAGACCTTGCTTGATCGGATGGATGTCTATCCGCGACCCCTCATCCGCAATCGTCGCGGCATGAACTCCGGCGATCCCTGCCTGACCAGACACGATCCAAAGTCGTCCCGTTTCCGGATCCGCTGCGATGGAACGAACCGGAACCAGATCGTCCGGCAGCACATGGGTCAGGGCGAAAGCTGTCGAGAGACGAACGAGAGAGTTGTCGGAGTACGCCACAGCCGCAGTGCCATGACTGGCTACGCCTCGAAACACCAAGTCGGCTACACTCGGTGGCAGGTACCCTTCCCCATGAAGTGCCAAGCTCCCCCCACCCTCCAATACCAGCACCGCCTCCGGACCGAAGGCGGCAGCACCCGCTGGAGCGGTCCGATTGCCGATCGGAATTACGCGCCCAAGTTCGAGTTCAAGGCGCTGACTCTCGCCACACCGAATCCCCGTCGGCTGTTCAGAGACCTGGACTTCGCTCGGCGAGCAACCCAAGGCGGCCACGACGACGCCAAGCCGAATGACTGCGAGTACGTTTCGCTTTCTCTGCGGGCGATGAGGCACACGCGGAGGCCTGCGACCGATGCGCTGCGCGGCGCGACTGCAGATCCTCGGCGAACGGCAACCTCGAAAGGTCCCCACCCCCCCCTTGCGAGCCGGGGAACGGGAGTCCGCCAACGCGTCAGCCACCACCGCCCTATCGACCCTCAACGCCATTCTCCAACGCCAGGTGTCCGTAGGTCCCCCGCCGGGCGCTCCGATGATGCCGGTCCGCCAGAACCGCGCTGAAGTCGGAGTGGTCGAGGCCGTCGTAGATCTCCCTGGCCTGCGACAGGAACTCCTCGGCCGTCGTCACCGACGCGGCGCGGCGGTCGCAGTCCCTCAGCTTTGGCGCAGCAAGACGGGTCTCGCGGGCGGCACCGACGAAATGCAGGATCCTGACGTAATCGGACAGGAGGTCTCGCGTCTCATCGAGATACGCATCGGGCCTCGCGGCGAGTTCGACGAAGGTCGGTAGCCTCAGCATGGGTTCTCCGGGTCTCGATCAGGGCCCTGGGAATCGGGCTGCTTCACTCTCATAGACCCGCGAGGCGGCTCACCCCCCCGTCCTAAATTGAGGACACCACTCCGCAGCACCCTCCGCCCCGACCTTCAACCAGCGCCTGAGGTGCTCCCTGGCTCGGGCCACCTGCTTCTCGACTGCGCCTCGGCTGATCTGCAGCCTGCGTGCGATCTCGCCCTGCGACAGACCCTCGACGAGCATGAGCCTCATGATGAGGCCACACCGCTCCGGAAGCCGGGCGAGGTGGGCGCGAAGGAGCGCACCCTGCTCCAGGATCATGGTCCGCTGGAGGGGGTCGGATGCGTTCGAGCGCAGTGCGTTCCCGGCGTCGGTCAGGGGTACGCTCCGACGGCGGAAGGCGTCGGCCCGCAAGGCTTCCCGGTGCACGGCGCTTCGGAGGTAGGCCCGGGGCGCCTCGATGCTCTGCCATTTGCCGGCGATCAGGAGCTTGAGCAGGACGGTCTGGACGACATCGTCCACGAGGTCCGAGTCGCCCAGCACCCTCCGCGCAGCCGCGAGCAGGTCGGGCCTCCAGCGATCGGCGAACTCGTTGAACGAGTTCGGAGGGTGGGGATGTGTCGGCATGGGACGTCGGAAGAGGGGACCCCGGCAGACTTAACCAGCGCAGCCTAGCGCGCGCATGGTGGCCGCATTTCCAGCATATACTGCGGTCTCCCGCACGGTCAAGCACGGAGTGGCGTGCAGCGGCACGTAGCGATGCAGGTGCTTGCGCGAAACGTAGTGGAAGACCCCGACGATCCCGCGCTTCAACATGGCGTTGAAGCTCTCGGCGGTGTTGACGTGGACGCGGAGGTCACCGTCGGTGCGAGCGAACTCGTCGTCGGAGTGCCGGACCCGGTGGTGGCCCGCGTACTCCCGGCCGACGCCGG
>Ga0207797_1003581_pt1 | contig 10215 bp, 9 predicted proteins | sample PRCRCaboRojoPR_6_FD_187275 | JGI IMG/M metagenome (GOLD analysis project Ga0207797, IMG submission 187275) | Marine sediment microbial community from Cabo Rojo, Puerto Rico - PR CR 10% Liquid 1 (SPAdes) | ecosystem: Environmental > Aquatic > Marine > Coastal > Sediment | place: Cabo Rojo, Puerto... | reverse complement strand
GTGTTTCGGTCATCCTCCTGGCTCGTGCGGGCACAGGGAATCGGCCTCTGGCTGCTCCACAGCGTTCTCCTCGCTTGCGCGCTCGTGGCCGTTGCCGTCCCGGCGTGGCGGCAACCGACCCTGCTCGCCCTCGTCGCCACGATGGGTGCGAACGTCGTCCTCGCCCTGCCGGCTGCCAAGCACTATGGCCAGCGCGGCCTCCTCCGCTCGGTCGTGCCCACGGTCTTGATGCTAGTGCTCGCCCTTCCCGTCGCGGGCCTGTGGGCCGTCACCCTTCCCTCCTCTTCCCAGGATCCGGAGCCAAAATCATCGTAACCGTCCCCCTGCCGCCAACCAACCCACCAACTCACTAACTCTACCAACTCACCAAACAACCTACGCTTCTCCCCGCAACCCCACCGTCACAAAAATGCGCCTCCTCGTCCCCTACCTCGCCACCCACGGCACCCGCCCGTTCCAGGGGTTCTTCCCGGACCTACTCTGGCGGGTCGACGCGACGGCCAAGACCACGTACCTCACGTTCGACGACGGGCCGACGGAGGAGCTGACGGACGACCTGCTCGACCTACTCGCCCAGCACGACGCCCAGGCCACGCACTTCTTGATTGGGGCCCACGCCGAGGCGTACCCCGACCGCACCCGGGCGCTCGTCACAGCCGGGCATCACGTGGGCAACCACACCTATACGCACGTCGATCCCTGGACCGTCTCGGCGGAGCGATTGCAGAAGGAGGTGACGCGCACGACTCGATGCCTGGAAGACCTGACTCAGACCCGACTTCGCGCGCTGCGCCCCCCCTATGGCCATCCCACCAGCGGCCTGCGGGCCTGGTGTGCCGAGCACAACCAGCGGATGGTAATGTGGGACGTGATGCCGGGTGACTACCTGAAGACCGCGACGGCGGCCCGAGTGGCCCGGTTCGTCATCCGGCACGTGCGGCCCGGCTCCATCATCGTCCTGCACGACAACCCCGTCTGCGAGGACGTAACGCTCCCAGCGCTGGCGACGATCCTGGAGACGCTGACGGCGGAGGGGTGGGCGTTCGATGCGCTGTGAATCGCACCCCACGAAACGGATTGCTGCTACTCTAATTCCTCCCGGAAGTCCAACTGATCCCGAAGCTCCACGAGAAACGATCGGAGCGTCTTCAGGTCGTCTTCAATATCCTCTTGCACCTCTGCCCTCCGCTCGTCCCGCTGGATGGCCTGCCGCGCCCCCTCAATCGTGTACTTCTCGTCTTTCAGGAGGTGACGGATGCGCTCGACCGTCTCAATGTCCTCTGATGTGTAGACCCGCCGCCCCGCCCGATTCTTCCGGGGATTCAGAACGCCAAACTCCTCCTCCCAGTAGCGCAGGACGTGGGGCTCCTGTCCGACCTTGTCGCTGACCTCCCCGATGGAATAGTAGAGCTTCTCGATTTCGTCTTCAGGCATGGGGTCAAGCGCTCCGTGGAAAAGGATGTGCAACAGTGCTGTGTCCCCCGTACGGCCCACGGCCGAGCCCGTTCAATCATCCAGCGCACCTGCCAGGAACCTCCCCCATTCTCCCTTTCCCCCACCCTCCCACGCCCCCGCTCCCCCACGCACAGATCACGCCCCCACGAGCTCAAAGGTGGAGCCAACGGACGGGTCCTTCTCCACCTCGATGCGCACCGGGAAGGCCCGCTTGAGACGTTCGAGGTGGGTAATGACGAGAATCTTGGCGAAGTCCTCGCGGATGGCCTGGATGGCCTCGACGAGTCGCTCGATCCCTGCCTCGTCCTGCGTGCCGAAGCCCTCGTCGATCACGAGCGTACGAACCCGCACGCCGCTCCGCTCGGCCAGGAGCTGCGCGAGGGCCACACGGAGGGCAAAGTTGACGCGGAAGCTCTCGCCGCCCGAGTACGTCTCGTAGGGCCGCGGCACGCCGTGCTCGTCGGTGATAATGATTTCGAGCGTTTCCTTCGTCCCGCCCCGCTTCTTTTCCTTCAGGGTATCCAGCCGCACGTGCATCCGCCCGTCCGTGAGGCGGTCCAAGATGCGGTTGGCGCGCTCCTCGATGTCCGGCAGCGTCTCTTCGATGATGAGGGAGGGGATGCCGTGCTTGCCGAAGGCGGTGCGGAGATGCTTGTATCGCTGCCGCTCCGCCGCGGCCTCCTCGCGCTCCTCCTTCGCAGCCTGTAGGGCGTCCCGGTCGGCGTCGGCCTGCTCCAGTTTGGCTTCCAGATTGCCGAGGCGCTGCTGGAGCTCATTTAGGGTCGCTTCTTCCTCCCGCACCCGCTCGGACAAGGCCTCCTGCTCCTCGATGACCTCGGCCTTGCCGTCGAGCGCCGATTCGAGATCGGAGAGCGTCCCTTCGAGGTCGGCCTTCTCGGTCTGCGCCTCATCGAGCCGATCCTCGACGCGAGCCCGCTGCTCCTGCCAGCCGTCGCGATTCTGTTTTGCATTCTTGAGGGCGTTGTGGCGGTCGGGCGCCTCGCTCAGCTCTTGAATCCGCTCCCGCACTTCCGTAAGACGGTCGGAGTCGAACTCGATGTCTTTAAGTTGGTCGCGGAGCTCTTCGATGTCTTCATGGAGATCTTCCGCCACGGTCTCCTCGTCGAGCGCCGTGCGGAGCTCCTCAATCGTCTCCTCATGCTCCTCAATCTTGCGGGTCAGCTCCTCGCGTCGAGCCGCCGCCTCTTCAATCTCGGCCAGCCGATCCCGATACCGATCTAGCTGGGCCGCCCAGTTCTGGAGCGTCTCAATGGACTCGGGGTCGACCCGGAGGGCGGCGAGGCGCTGCTGGCACGCCTGCCACTCACGGCGCGCGTCCTCGGCGAAGGCGCCTTCCTCCAACTGGTGCTTGAGCTCGTCGACGGTTTCCTGTTTGGAGGCGACGGACTCAGCAGTTTCCTCCAGGGAGCGATACTGCTCCTTAGCCGTCGCGAGGGCCTCGTCGACACCGTCGAGCGCCTCGCGTTCTTCGCGCAGCTCGCGATACGTCGTCCGCAGCTCCGCCCGCTCGGACTTCTGTTCGGCCAACCGATCCTGCCCCTCGTCGATGGCCGAGTCGAGATCCTCGATGTCCGACCGGAGCGTAGAGACCACCTCCCGACGATGGTCGTCCGTCAGTTCGGTCCCGCAGGTCGGGCACACGTCGCCATCGGTTTCCTGGAAGCGGCGGAGCTCCTCCGCCTCCCGCTCCCGCTCGTCCCGCCACGCCTCCAACTGCCCCGCCCGCTCCTGTACAGCTTCCGACAGCGTGTTGCCCTGCCGCTCAATCTCCTTCATCCGCGCCGTGAGGGCCTCCCGGCGCATTTTCTTTTCCTGTAGGGCCTCAATCCGCTCCTCCAGGGCCTCCTTCTGTTTGAGCGTCTCCCGCTCCTTTTCAATCTGCGTTTGAAGCGTCTCGATTTCTCCCTGGAGCTGCTGGCGCGCTCCGACGATGGTTTCTCGGGCCTCAGCCTTTCGTTCATCCAGCCGGTCACGGCGCTTCTGAATGCGCTTTTGCTCCCCAAGCCGCTGCCGCGCCGCCTGCACGGTGCGAATCTGGGCTTCGACATCCGCCCGCTGTTCCAGGGTGTTCTTGCACTCCTCCAGGGACTCCTCGAACCCTTCTCGCTCAACCGTCAGCCGATCGATGCGCCGTTCCACGTCGGTGCGCTTCTCCTTCAGGGTCGATTGCTTCTGGTCGAGTTTCTGCTCCAGGGTCCGGTGGTGGTCGCGTTTCTCCTCCAGGGCCTCTCGTTTCTCCACGAGATCCTTGTACTCCTCGTAGGCGGTCTCCACCGCCTCCTGCTCCGCCAGCAGCTCTTCGGCCTCGGCGATCCGCTCGCTCAGCGACTCCACCTGCGCCGTGTGCTCCTCGATGCGGGCGTCAAGGGACGAAATCGACTCCCGGACCGACTCGGCCTCTCGTGCCTTCGCCTCCAGATTTGCGCGCTCCTGCGTCAGCTCTTTCTCTTTCGCCCGAAGGTCCGACAAAGTCTCCTGCTGCGCCTCAATCTTCTCTTCTACGGAATCGCGCTCCCGCTCCCAATCCGGCACGTCGTCGAGCGCCTCTTCCAGCCGCTCCACCTCCGCCTCGGCTCGCTGCTGACGCTCCTTCGCGGCCCGCCAGTGGTCCCGCGCCTTGTCTTCGAGGGCCTCGTACCGGCTAAGGTTGAGGATGCGCGTCAGGATTTCCTTGCGCTGGCTCGGGCTCTTCTGGGTAAACTCGTCCGAGCGCCCCTGGAGCAGGAAGGCGGAGTTGATGAACGTGTCGTAGTCCAGTCCCAGCGTGTCTTCGATGCGGGCCTGCGTCTCACGCTGGGTGGAGCCGGTGAGGGGTCGGTAGCCATCGCCCTCGGCGTCCTGGAGCTGAAACTCGAGGTCGGAGGAGGTGGTCTTGCCTGTCTCCGAGCGGGAGAAGGAGCGCACGACCCGGTAGCGCGTGCCCTCCAGGTCGAAGGTGAACGACACCTGCATGTGCCGGGTGCCGATCCGAATGAGTTCCTCGTCCGGCTTCCGGCGGCCGCTCGACTTGCGTCCCTCGCCCCAGACAGCCCACGTCATGGCGTCGAGCAGGGCCGACTTGCCCTCCCCGTTGCCCCCGGACAGACAGGCCACGTCGAAGTGATCGAATTCAAGAGGTGGGGCCTCCGTGCCGTAGCTCAGAAAGTTCTTTAGCTCCAGACGGACGGGGATCATGCGCGGAAAGATACTGCGGGGGCGAGACGCGGGAAGCGGTGCGAGACGGCACCGATACGCCAATTCCCAACGCCACCGTGCTGTTTCCGTTGACGTCCCGCCCTACCGAAATTCCACGGGGGTCACGATGACAGTAGTGCCCACCACGTCCGTGAGGTCGCGTTCGTCGAGACGGGTGTTGAGGTGTTCCTCCGCGGCGTCCGCAAGGCGGGCCCGCTCCGGCATCCCCACGGCGTCGTCCACAGCAGCCAGGATCGACTGGTCGCCCTCTACGCTAAGTCGCGCATCGATCCGTTCGCGGGGCGCCCCCGGCACACGTTCCTCCGCGAGGCCGAGGTCGACGGTCAGCGAACAGTCGGAGATGCTGGCCTCCTCAAGGATGTCTCGGGTGGTGTCCTCAATGGCGTGCTGGAGATCGCCGGCAAGCTCCGGACGGAGCCGTCCATTCTCCTGCACGAGCCCGCGAATCGTGTCAAGGTCCACGTCCCCGACGATATGCAGATCGATCGAGATGTCGCTTCCGAGTACGGCCATTGGAATCGGAGAATCGTGTCAATGCCGGGCGTCAGAGAGTCCAACCAGACACATGTACAAGGCAAATGGCTTCACGTGTTCTTCGGATTCAAAGGAGTTCTGCCGCGGACGTTTCCGGCATCAGAAACTCGGGGGTCGTGTGGCGGCGGAGCCCGAATCTGCGGACGAGTCCGGCAGCGACTCGACGTTGGATCGGACGCGTCGGCCCAGTTGGTCCGCGGCCTTCTTGGCGGCGGGGAGCCACTCTTCGGTCGCCTCGATGGTTCGTGGAAGAAGCTGGGCTACCGGCTCGTAGAAGGTTGAACTCGTTCTCGTTTGCTGACCGGGCATTTCCATGCCTCCCAGCACGAGAAACAGGAGACTGAGGAGAAGCGCCGCTTTCAGTCCACCCACGGCACCGCCGGCTGCCCGGTTGACAAACGAAAGGGAGAGGGACTTGAACACTTGTTCTATGAGCCGCGATACGGCCAAAAACAGGAGATACACGCCCAGAAACAGCACCGTGAATCCCGCGAGGGGCGCGAGCGACGGGGCGAGGCCGATGCTCTCGACGATCATCGTGCCCACCGACCCCATAAATTCCACGGAGAACAGCAGCGCGGCGACGAGTCCAATGAGACTCCCAATCTGACGGACGGCCCCCACCGTGTATCCACGGATCAGCCCCCCGAGGAGCACGATGAGAATAAACCAGTCGAGCGCGATGAGCATGGTACCGTCAAGCAACTCGAAGGCAGCCGATTCCAGGAATGAAGAAACAATGCACGTATGTGTAACGACGTGCGGCACCGTGGTTCACCAACGATGATCTCCCCCCTCACCCTCGGGACGCAGAACGCTGAAGAGGAGAGTTGCAGTCCCGGTGCGGGTCGCGAATCAGTTCGAGAGCGCCTCCTCCACCACCTCCCGCACGCGGTTCCCGTCCGCCCGTCCGCGCAACTCATCCATGGCGCGGCCCATGACCGCCCCCATGTCGGCCATCGACTCGGCCCCGACCTCCTCGACGATGGCCTCCACCCGCTCGGCCAACTCCTCGTCGCTCAGCCGATCCGGCAGATACTCTTCCAGCACCTCGAGCTCCTCCTGTTCCCGCTGGACGAGGTCATCGCGTCCGGCCTCTTTGTACTGCTCGATCGAGTCCCGTCGCTGCTTTACCTGCTTCTGGACGACGGCGAGCTCTTCTTGCTCGTTGAGCGTAGTCTCGGTGCCACCCTCCCGCTGTTCGATTTCTTTGTTGGCGAGGGCGGCCCGGAGGGAGCGAAGCGTGCGTCGGCGCACGTCGTCCTGGGCCTTCATGGCGTCCGTGAGGTCTGTCTTCACGCGGTCGAGGATGGAGTTGGACATGGGATTCGGAGTGGGCTGTCTGGAATGGAATTGGATCAGTTGTCGTAGCCGTCCCGTCGGCACGGCTGAATCAAACATCGTCCGCAAAGATCGATCACGGACCTCCCACCTCAGCGTTGGACCCGTGTGTGTCGACCCAATCGCGGGCCCGGCGCCGGACCGACTCGGCGTCGGTGGCCTGAAGGCACTCGCGGGCGAATGTTTTGGTGTCCTCGTAGGCAACCGCCCGCACGATCCGCCGCACAGTGGGGAGATACTGGGGGGAGACGCTCAGGGTGTCGACCCCGAGCCCGAGGAGAACCGGCACGGCCTCCCTGTCGCTGGCTACCTCCCCACAGATTTCCACCGGGCAGTTCGTCATCCGCCCCGCCTCCACCACGCGCAGAATGAGGCCGAGGACGGCCGGGTGGAGGGCATCGTGCCGGGCCGCCACCCGGTCGTTCCCCCGATCCACCGCCAGCGTGTACTGCGTGAGGTCGTTCGTGCCGATCGAGAAGAAGTCCACGTGCTCGGCAAAGGCGTGCGCCTGAAGCGCGGCGGCCGGGACTTCAACCACAATGCCGAGGGGCAGATCCGGATCGTGTGCGGCATCCGCCGCCGAGAGACGCTCGGCCTCTTCCCCGAGGATGGATCGCACACGCCGTACTTCCGACAGATCCGTGACCATCGGCAGCAACACCCGCAGCGACCCGTGTCGATTGGCCCGGAGAAGGGCCCGCAGCTGAGGTCGTAGCAGTTCATCGGGCCGATCGAGGAGCATCCGGATGCCGCGCCACCCCAGGTACGGATTGTCCTCGCGGGCGCCGGCATGCATGCGTGGAAGGCGCTCGTCCCCACCCAGGTCCAGGAGCCGGACCGAGGCGCCCGCGTCGTCCGTGGTTTCGGCAACCTGGCGATACACCTCTACCTGCCGGTCCTCCGCGAGGGTCTCCCCCTCGGCCAGAAAAAAGAGCTCCGTTCGAAGGAGGCCGATGCCTTCGGCCCCGTACGGCTCCAGGAGGTCGAGCTCGGTTTCGAAGCCGATGTTGGCTCGAAGGGTAATGGTGCGGCCGTCGGTCGTAACGGCGGGCGAACCGGCGAGGTCGGTCCCGTCCGTGGGATGTGCCTCGTGTTCGGCCTGCCGCTCCCGGTATCGCTCCAGGGTCGAGGCGTCGGGGTGTAGGACGAGCCGGCCTTCATCCCCGTCCACAACGACGAGATTGCCCGAGAACGTTGCGTCCGGAGCCTCATCGACCCCCACGAGGAGGGGCACGTTGAGAGCTTTGGCGACAACAGCTACGTGCGAGGTTGCCCCCCCTCCGGCGGTCACACAGCCCAGCAGATTGTGGCGACGGAAGCGCAGAAGGTCGGTTGCGGTCAGGTCCTCCGTCACCAGGACCGAATGCGTCTCCATGTTCGTTGCGACCTTGCCCCGCCGCAGTGCCCGCAAGAGGCGCTTCTCCAGGTCGACCAGATCATCGGTCCGATCAGACAAATATTCGTCGTCGCTGGCCGCCAGCCGCTCCTGATGGCTTGTCAGTATGGCCTTCACCGCCGCCTCCGCCGATTCGTGGCGCTCCCGAATGCGCTCCCGAATCTCTCGGAGAACCTCCTCGTCGCGCAGCATCAGGGCTTGGGCCTCGATGATGGCGTCCGTGTCGGCCTCTAGGGCGTCGGGGGCCAGGGCCCGCACCGTCTCCAACTCCTGCTCGGCCCGCTGAACCGCGTGGGCGAGAAGCTCGACCTCCGCCTCCACGGCGTCTGGCTCGATGGACGACTGGCCCACCTCGGGCACCGAAGCGTCGTACCGGTACGCCGTCCCGATCGCGATGCCCGGCGCCGCGGCCTGTCCCTCAATCACCCGCTCCTCTGCGGATGACCCTGCCCTGTCGGACCCGGTAGTTGGAGAAGAATTCTCCATGGAAGCGTGTGACTGCCTGTGAGTGGGGCACCGACCTCCAATTGCGGCGGCCTGGATTACGGGGCGAAGCGTGAATCATGAGGCATGAGAAATGGCACGATCACGAGTCACGTCACGCCTCACTTCCCATCTCCTCCCCGAACCCGTCCTCGAAGAGCTCCGTCAGCGCCTCCGCCGCCTCCTCCTCGTCGTCGCCGTCCACCACGAGCGTAAGGGTGGCCCCCTGCTCGGCGGCGAGGGTCATGACCCCAATCACGCTCTTGCCGTTAATCTCGTAGTTGTCCCGCCGCAGGAACACCTCCGCGTCGAACTGAGACGCCGTTTTCACGATCTTCGACGCCGGACGAGTGTGCAGCCCGGCGCGGTTGCGGATGATGACTTCGCGCTCGATCATACGGGTCCGAAGACCGAGTGAGGGAGCGTTGTGTAGCCGAATTCCACGAAAATGTTCGTGCCTTGACCATCAGAGCCCGCTTGTGAATCAGTAGTCCCGGGCTTCCAGGCGGTCGAGGAGCCAGTGGAGCGTCTCGGTCGCCGCCGTGTCGGGGAGGCGTGCGAGCTGGTCGTGGGCCTGCTCGGTGTAGGACGCGACAGCGTCGCGCGCCTCGTCGAAGATGCCGAGGGTGGCCATCCGGTCGCGGGCCTCCGGCACGTCGTCGCGGGGCAGTCCCCCATCGGTCACCAGGCGGGCAAACCAGTCGTAGTCCGCCCCCTCGGCCCGTTCGAGCGCCCGGAGCGTCAGGAACGTCTTTTTGCCCTGCACGAGGTCGCCCCCCATGCCCCGCCCCCAGGCATCGTCGTCCGCGGTCAAGTCTAGCAGATCGTCTTGAATCTGGAAGGCTCGGCCCACGAGCTGCCCGGCGTCGCGTAGGTGCTCCCGCTCCTCCATGGAGGCCCCGCCGATGATCCCCCCGAGCTCGAACGCAGCGGAGAGGAGCGCGCCGGTTTTTCGGTCGATCATGTCCAGGTACGCCTCCACAGAGACCGCCTCCTCGTCTTCGAAGGAAGCATCCAGGGCCTGTCCCGAACACAGCTGTTCGACCATCGGGTGGTAGACGGCGTAGAGATCCTCCACGTCGGTCCCCTCCACCTGCCCGAGGAGGTCGTAGGAGAGCCCCATCATGAGATCCCCCACCAGCACTGCCGTGCCGGGGTTCCACTTGACGTGCACCGTGGGATGGCCGCGGCGCTCCTCGTCCTCGTCCATCAGGTCGTCGTGGACCAGGGTGAAGTTGTGAAAGACCTCCACGGCCAGCGCCGCGGGGAGGGCCCGCTCTGCACTCGTCCCGTGCGATTCGGCCACCAGCAGGAGCAGGACGGGCCGTATCCGCTTCCCCTCCGTCCGCAGGACGTGCTCCACGGCGTCATAGAGGGCCGCAGGCGTGCGCCCTTCGACCAGCGTGGGGAGGGCCTCGTCGATGCGGGTGCGCAGGGCCGCCACGTGCTCGCTCGGGGCTACCTCTTGCGCAGACAGATTTACGGGACGTTGGGGCGAGGGAGTCATCGGACGGTCAGGGTCAGCGGGGACGCTCGAACACACTCCAAGAGCGACTACGCAGGACGCTCGCGCCTGTCGAGCACCTGCCCGACGCGCTCAAACACCTCTTCGATGTCACCCACGCCGTCGACCGGGACGAGGAGATCTCGTTTGTCGTAGTACGCCGCCAGCGGTTCGGTCTCCTCGCGGTACACGTCTAAGCGGTTCCGAATCGTTTCCGGCTCGTCGTCGGAGCGCTGCACGATGAGGTCGGAATCCACATCGTCGGGCGGGGGATCGTGGTCGAGAT
>Ga0207797_1003580_pt1 | contig 10216 bp, 8 predicted proteins | sample PRCRCaboRojoPR_6_FD_187275 | JGI IMG/M metagenome (GOLD analysis project Ga0207797, IMG submission 187275) | Marine sediment microbial community from Cabo Rojo, Puerto Rico - PR CR 10% Liquid 1 (SPAdes) | ecosystem: Environmental > Aquatic > Marine > Coastal > Sediment | place: Cabo Rojo, Puerto... | reverse complement strand
CCCGCCGATGTCAAGCCATTTGTGCGTAAATTAACGGATAAGTTTGGTGTCTTTGAACAAGAGCAGGAATCTGACTAAACGGCATATTATGACAACGGATAAGATGATCACTTTAGCGGTTCACAATTATTCAAGGGCACAGGTGTTGAAAAGCCGGCTGAATGCAGAAGGAATAGAGTGTTTTCTCAAGAATGTCAACCTTGTGCATTCTGCCGTTCCGGGCGGTGTTAAGATCAGGGTGCATGAGGATGACATGGAAAGAGCCCTGCGGATTGTCGAGAAGGTCAATGAGGAGTACCGGCGGGAAGATCTCCGGCAGCAGGAAGAGACCAAAAAGGTTCAGCGTATCCTGGTTCCCGTCGACTTTTCCATGTATTCGAAAAATGCCTGCCGTTACGCCATTGGTCTGGCTGAGAAGTTGAGCGCAGAGATCAAACTCTTGCATGTGTATTACAATCCCATTGTCAACTCCATGCCCATGACCGATACCTATTATTATCAGGTCAACCTTGACGAGATCATCCGGGATATTGAGCTGCGGGCCAAAGAACGCATGGAACAATTCTATCAGGATGTCAAGGAGCAGATCGACCGGCAGAACATCAAGAATGTCGGGCTCGATTATGCTTTAATCCGGGGCATAACCTATGAGGAGATACTGCTTCAAAGCGAGGAATACAATCCCGATGTCATTATCGTTGGAACCCGGGGTAAGGGAGAAAAGCCGGGCGATTTGATCGGCGGGGTTACCCGTAAGATCATTGAGAATGCCAGTGTGCCTGTGCTGGCGATTCCTGAAGGATCCGAATATAAGGGCATCAGCAACATCAACATCATGTATGTCACTGAATTTGATGATTCGGATTACAAAGCCATCCGCAAGCTGATGAATCTGGTCAGTCCCTTCAGCGTCAGGTTATATTGCGTCCACATCAGCACCCCAGAGTCCAACAAATGGGATCAGGTCAAGATGGACACCCTCAAGCAGCATATACAGGAGGAGTACAGCCATCAAATGTTTGAATGCGATCTGATTGAGGAAGAGGATAAGCTCAAGGGCATCCAGGATTTTATTCAGAGCAGGAGCATCGATATTCTCTCCCTGGTGACCCATAAACAGAATTTGCTGGCCCGTATTTTTAACCCGGGCATAGAGCGAAAGCTTCTGTTTCACAGCAATGTACCTGTCCTGGTGTTTCACACGGCGCAGTAGACAGGAACTTTGGACTAACGCTCTGCATAATGCACGAGGAGACCGGCCAGCTCGAGGTCCTTTTGGGTGGTGATCTTGATATTCTCTACATTTCCCTCTACCACATGGATGGGCGCTCCCATGCGCTCTACCAGAGAAGCATCGTCTGTAAAGTCCGTACCGGTCCCCTGCTGATAGGCTTTCAGCAGGATGGTGCTTTGAAATACCTGGGGGGTTTGAACCAGTTTGTAACGGGCTCTTGGAACGGATTTGCTCGTGCCGTTTTCAATATAACGGATCGATTCGGGTATGTCGATGACCGGGATGGCATTGCCGTCTTGCTCTGCTTTTTCAAAGGCCCTGCTGATGGTTTCATGACTGACCAGGGGCCGCACGCCATCATGAACGGCCACCAGCGTGGGTGTTTTGATCTTTTCCAGCCCGTTTTTAACCGAATGGAACCGCGTTGCTCCGCCTTTTACCACCTGATGAGGAAGGGCAAAGGGCTCGTCGCGACAGAGCTTTTCCCAGGTGGGCATTTCCTTTTCGGGCAATACCACTATCAGATCTGTCGATGCATCCAGGTCGTGAAAGATACGCAGGGTTCTCATCAATATGATCTCATGGCCAATCCGCAGAAATTGCTTGGGCACAGTCGAACTCATCCTCCTGCCAAGGCCACCTGCCACTATGATCGCTGTCTTCTTCATGGTTGATTATTCAATGGTATATAGAAACCGTCTTATGCTTTTTTTGGGTGTTTTTTCAAATTCCGTGGGATAGAGTTTTATCTTGCTCACCTGCTTGAAACGGGGTAAAGAACCGTTAAGCTCTGCCTTGTTTTGATTCATGATCTCTTCAAGCTGGCTTTCCGTGTTCACCCCTTCCTGGTCGGCCAGCTCATAGTCGGGATATACCAGCGCCATGAGCCTGTTTTCTTTTTCCAACACCAGGGACTCCTGGACGTAAGGCATGTTGTTGAGCCTGGACTCGATCTCTTCCGGGTAGATGTTTTCGCCGGAAGGACCTATGATGACACTTTTGCTTCTGCCTTTGATGAAGATGAAATTGTCGGGGTCGGTCACCCCCAGGTCGCCCGTATGGAGCCAGCCTTCTTCATCGATGGATTGCCGGGTGTCTTCTTCGTTCTTGTAATACCCGTACATCAGGTTTTCTCCCCTTACCAGGATCTCCCCTACCTGTTTGTAGGGATCCTCTGAGTCGATCTTCAACTCAAGGGTGTCCACAAGCTTGCCTGAGGAACCGAACTTGGTCTTATCCCAGTTGGCATAACTGATCAGGGGCCCGCACTCGGTCATTCCATAGCCTACCGAATAGGGGAAGTTGATCCTCTTCAGGAACTTCTCCACATCATGGTTCAGAGGAGCACCCCCGATAACCACCTCGTGGAAATTGCCCCCGAAAGCCTCCACCAGTTTGCGGTAAATTTTTTTGTAGATGGCTTTGTTCAAAAAAGGAACGTTCATCAGCATCTTCATGGATGTTTTTTCCAGGGTAGGCAGGATCTGCTTTTTGTATATCTTTTCAAGGATCAGCGGCACTGCAATGATCAGGGTTGGTTTGATCTCCTTGAAGGCCGTGGTGATGATCTTGGGCGAGGGCGTGCGTGTGAGAAAATGAATGTGACAGCCTATGGCAAAAGGCCATAAAAACTGAAATGCACAACCATAGGTATGGGCCAGGGGTAAGAAGGAAACCATATTGTCTCCGGGCTTTAGAGGCATGTTCTCATTGGCGAAACGAATGTTGGCAGCCAGGCTGTTGAGCGGCAACATGACCCCTTTGGAAAAGCCTGTGGTGCCGCTGGTATAGTTTAATACACCCACTTCTTTGTTGGAGATCTTTGCCACGGTGAAGTCCTTTTGCTCCAGGCCCTCAGGGCCATACTTCTGCTCGTAGAGGTCGTTGAGGTGCTCGTATATCTTCTGAACATGCTCCCGGTTACTCTCTATCAGGATGCTGTAGTTCTTAAGCGAAACAATGGCCCTGAGATCGGGCATATGCGATTCATCCAGGTTCTCCCATATGGCCTCATCCACGAAAAGGACTACCGAATCGGAATGGTTGATGATGTGATGCATGTCATCGGGATGGAAATCGGGTAAGATAGGCACCACCACAGCGCCATAAGTCACAATGGCCAGATAGCTCATGGCCCAGTTGGCCGAGTTTTTGCCCAGAAGGGCCACCTTATCCCCCTTCTTTACTTCACATTGCTCAAACATGATGTGGATCCGGGCAATCTTACGGCCAACATCCTTGTAGTAATAAGTACTTCCCTGATAATCGCTCAGAGCAGGCAGATCCCAGTTCTTCTTGATACTGTCTTCCAGATACTGTATGAAATTTTCCTTGAGCATCGGTTGCTGTTTTTTGAGGCATTAAATATAAAGGTTTTACCTATGCAAGATGTTTGATGGACAGGCGATCAATTCAAATATTTGCCACTAAATCGCCAAATTCCACCCCAAAAATCCCTTTAAGTTGATTTTAGGGTTCACAGGGATGGGTTTTTGGTGGCGGGAAAGATAATACCTATGACCTTGTCAACCATCTTGTTGCACTGTTTTGTATTTTACCAAAATAAAAACTTATTGCGACCCGCGCAATATGTGATAGTTGTTTAATTTTCAACAAATTATATTGAGCCCGTGTATTGGATTCATTTACAGGATTAAACAACAACACCCCTACAATATACAAATAAATTTTCAGATTTGTTTTTTGAGACGGAGCCAATAACCGGGTGAGGTGATGAGGGGGCGCCAACCGGTACCGGCGCTGTCAGGTTATCGGGCATTGGGTGGTGTATTGAGACAAGGGGGAGGCAAAAAAAGGATCCGGATTAAAGTCCGGATCCCGTCGGAAGACTTATGGAGGTTGTTAAGAATCTGTTTGAACGCTAGAAGAACAGCCAACCCGATTCTTCCAGCTTGAAAGAAGTTTTACCGATCTCATAACCGTCAGTAAAAACATAGACTTCATATTCGCCGGGTTTGAGCTCTCCCATGCTGTCGAAATAGATGCACATATCCTGCGCCTTACCTGTATAATCAAAGGGGCGTTTGGCGGAATACACCAGTTTCTTGCCCTTGTATTCGAAAAGATTGTCTTCCGAATTGGTCAGGATAAAATCATCCGGAGGTGATGCTATGCGGATATAAGCTTCTCTTTCTCCTGGTTTGGCCACTACATTTTCCTCAATGGTGAAGCAGACCTTGATCTTGTTGATTTTGTTGACCTTGTGTTTTTCTTTGCCGCGTTCATTGATGGGGATGGCGGAAATGTTTTCAGCCCGCAGTATTTTGGCCTTGTTTACCGTTTCGGACAGGCTGTCTTTTTCCAGTTCCAGTTCCTGTTTGCTTTCTCTTACCTCACGGATCTGTTGTTTTACCCTTTTGTTCTCCGCTGTTAGCTGCTTGTTGGCTCTGTTGAGGGAATCGATCTGCCTGACGTAGCTTTTGGCTATGCTTCTGAGGGTTTTCACCTCCTCTTTCAATTCTTTGATGCGGGTATAATTGGTGGCTTTAACCTGTCTGATCTCGGAAAGCAGATCATCGATCCGTTCTTTTTCCTGGTCGAGTTGTTCCCTTAAGGTATCGCTGTCGGTCTTCAGCGAGTCGTAACTTACCTTAATGTTTTTCAGCTCTGACTGCAGGGAGTCTTTTTCAGCGGATAATTCGGTGGTAATTTCCTGGGTGGTTTGTTTCTGATCGATATAAAGCCAGCTCATAAAACCCAGCAAGAGCACCAGCAGGCCTATCACCACAATGATGCCTGCAGGCAATCTTTTTTTGCGTTTGGGGGTTTGATCCCCGGCCTGGTTATTATTTTCAGCCATGTTTCAGAATTTTATATGTAGCCGCAAATATAGATTTAAATTATGATTCACAAAACTAATCCGGACAAATTATTAACGCAGTCCGGGCGGGGGTATTGCAGGCAGACCGGTATAATATCCCCATCGGTCTGTCGACCGGCACCCCGTTCTTCTAGCCGGCCGGTTTTGTGCGGTAAACCCTGTAAAGCAGTATGATGCCCAGGATGATGAATGGCAGGCTCAGCCACTGGCCCATATTCAAGAACATCGACTGCTCGAAGGAGACTTGTACTTCTTTGATAAACTCGATCAAAAAACGGGCGGCAAACACCAGCAGCGTAAAAAGTCCAAAAAGCAGGCCCGGTTTGAATTTGCCTTTGGTGTTGAAGTAAATCCGGTAGAGGATAAAGAATATGACCAGATATGCCAAGGCTTCATATATCTGGGTGGGGTGTTTGGGGACGATTTCATTTTTTCTTTCAAAGACAAAACCCCACGGCAGGCTGGTTTCAATGCCGTAGATCTCCGAGTTCATCAGGTTGCCCATGCGAATGAAGAATCCTGCCAGGGCCACGGCGATGGATATACGGTCAAGGATCCACATATACGGTTTTTTCTCTTTTCTCACGAAGAGGTAAAGGGCGACGAGGATGCCGATTGCCGCCCCGTGGCTGGCCAGTCCTCCCTGCCAGATGAAGAGTATCTCCTGGGGATGGCTCAGGTAGTACCCGGGCTGGTAGAAGAACACATGCCCCAGCCGGGCACCGATGATGGTACCCAGTACCATGTAGAGGGTCAGCCGGTCAAGCACCTCTATGGAGATGCCTTCGGTTTTGAAGATTTTCTTGAACAGGAGATAGCCCAGGACAAAGGCTGCTGCAAAGAATACACCGTAGTAACGGATGCTCAATTCACCAATGACGGGCACATTGTCAAGGCTGATCAATTCGGGATCAACATCCCAGATAATGGCTAATGGCAGCATAATTTCAGGTTTTGTCAAGCAAAGGTAGGAAAAATAATTGGATCTTTTTAAGTTTGTAATCAGCATGGTTCACAAATCAGCGGACTCCATTTGTTCACCTACCTGTGAAAGCCCTGCTTAATACCGGGATGCCGGAGACAAGCAGGACCGTTCAGGCCTGTGGCGGAGGGGTGGATACAGGCTATGCCGGCACGCAGGAAAGATCTGCTAAAATCAACATCACACATGATCAAGACAGAAAGAGCGTATCATATCATTCCCTCAGCCTTCTTATTGACGCTGATCATAATGCTTTTTGGCCGTTGTGCCAAGGAGGTGGCAACGCTTCAGGGAGGATACAAAGACACCATTCCCCCGAAAGTTGTAGAAAGCGATCCCCCCAATTATACGGTGCATTTTGACGCCCGGGAGATCGAGATAGAATTCAACGAGTTCATACAACTGAACCAGGTGCAGCAGCAGTTTCTCAGCTCTCCGCCTTTTAAGGAGATGCCCGAGATCAAGATGAAGGGCAAGGGCATCGAGATTGCCTTGAAAGACACGCTGAGGGACTCTACCACCTATTCCCTGAATTTTGGCAATGCCATCGCCGACTATACAGAGGGCAATCCCATCCGCAATTTTAAGTATGTCTTCTCCACCGGTGATGCCCTCGATTCCATGGAGGTGAAAGGCAGGGTCTATGATGCCTTCAACCGGCAACCCAGGGAGAACGTGCTGGTCATGCTCTATGATGAGCGAAAGGACTCGGTGCCTTACAAAGAGCTGCCCGATTATGTATCCCGTACCGATGAGAAAGGTTTTTACCGCATCACCCATGTCAGAAACGACACCTTTAAGCTTTTTGCCCTGGATGACCACAACAGCAATTATCTCTACGACAGTCCCGCAGAGGATATAGCCTTTGTTGACTCAGCCGTGATCTTTGAGCGGGGGCGTATTGAGGAGCATGATACCGTTTATGCAAAGGATACCGTTGCCGGTGCTGTCACCCCGGATACTTCGGTTGTTGATACGGTGATTCACAGGGTTTACCGGGGGTATCCACCGGAAAGCTTTGACCTTTCCTTGTTTAACGAGGATAAGGAGGAGCAATACCTGAAAACCTTTCAGAGAACAGATCCCATGCGGGTTGATTTTGTCTTCAATGCACCGGTGAAGGATAGCTTGCGCGTGGCCTTGCCGGACACCCTCCCCCCTGCCGATTGGTATCTGAAGGAGGTTTCCGAGCGCCGCGATACCATCACGTACTGGTTGAGGGATTCCTCCCTGTATCACCGCTCTTACCTAACCTTTGAGCTGGGATACCAGGCGAAGGATTCCCTGAACAACCTGGTTTGGACCACCGATACTGTGGAAATAGGTTACACTTTTGAGGAGGGGGAAAGGGAAAGCGTGGATACCCTCCTGCTGAACACCAATGTGGAAAAGCCTTTCGATTTGAACCGGAATATCCGGCTTTCCCATCCCTATCCGGTAAAAGCCGTTGATACCGGCAGGATCGTACTGCAACAGACCGAGAGGGATTCGGTTATTCAAAAAGTGGATTTTCAGTTGCACATGCTGCCTGAAAGCAACAATGCCATGATCCTCGATGCAGATCTGCAGCCGGAGGCTTCCTACAAGTTGAAAGTGTTGCCCCAGGCGGTCAGAAGCATATATGGGGTTTACCATGATACCCTTATGCTGTCGTTCAATACCCGGGCCGAGGATTATTACGGGTCGCTTAAGGTAGAGCTCACCGGGATGGATTCGGACTTTATCCTCCAGTTGCTTCAGGGATCGGGTGAAGAGGAGACGGTGATCCGCGAGAAATATCCTGCCGATCTGCAAAAAGGGGTGGTCCATTACAGGTACCTGGATCCGGGTGAATATTTTCTGAAGATCATATACGACAAAAACGGCAATAAAGAGTGGGATACAGGAAATTACCCGGAGCATCGTCAACCCGAAAAGGTGGGCTACAACCCCGAAAAACTCGATATTCGTTCAAACTGGGAGTATGAGGTAGAATGGGATGTCAAAAATATTAACCCCCAAAAAGAAAGGAGTCAGTGATGTCAGTACTTATGGAATTTTCAATGTTCCCCACCGACAAAGGTGAAAGTGTCAGCGGGGAGGTAAGCAGGGTGATCGACATGATCCGGGAAAGCGGTTTTCCTTACAAATTGACGGCAATGGGTACCATCATCGAGACGGAAAAGATGGAAGATGCCCTTGCCATTGTTCAGAAGGCTTACGATATTCTCTCTGGGGATGCGGGGCGGATCTATTCCTCGCTCAAGTTCGATGCCCGAAGTGGTAAGACGGGCCGGTTAAGCAAGAAGATTGCCTCCATCGAGGGGAAAATCGGTGAAGTGGAGAAGTGAGGCCGGGATGTTTCCTTTCCTGATGGTGGGTTGGTGCCCGAAACGGTCAAAAGAAAAAAGCGCAGCTTGTGCAAGCTGCGCTTTTCTTAAATGGGTTTTACAGCAGGGTTATGCCACTTTGAGTCGGTGCATATTGACTTTACCAAGCTTATCCTTGGCGTATTTGAGGGTGATCTCCACCTCTTCATCGTCGCGTGAGGGCATGTCATACATCACATCGGTCATGATGGCTTCACATATGGAGCGCAGTCCCCTGGCCCCCAGCTTGAATTCCACTGCCTTGTCCACGATATAGTCGAGTACTTCATCCTGGAACGTCAGCTTTTTGCCATCCAGTTCGAAGAGCTTTTTGTATTGCTTGATGATGGAATTCTTGGGCTCGGTCAGGATCTGTCTCAGGGCGTACCTGTCGAGGGGGTTCAGGTAGGTTAATACCGGCAGACGGCCGACAATTTCAGGGATCAGCCCGTATGATTTAAGATCCTGTGGAGCGATATACTGCAGCAGGTTGTCGCGGTCTATTTGGTCTTTCTTTTTACTGGCTGAGTAGCCTACTACCTGGGTGTTGAGCCGCTGACCAATTTTCTTCTCGATGCCGTCGAAAGCTCCACCACAGATGAACAGGATATTGTTGGTATTCACCTGTATCATTTTCTGGTCGGGATGTTTCCTTCCTCCCTGCGGGGGTACGTTGATGGCTGAACCTTCGAGCAGTTTCAGCAGTCCCTGCTGCACGCCTTCGCCCGACACATCCCTTGTGATAGAGGGATTGTCGCTTTTGCGGGCTATCTTGTCGATTTCATCGATGAAGACAATGCCCCTTTCGGCTGCTTCCACGTTATAGTCGGCCACCTGCAGCAGCCTGGAAAGGATGCTTTCAATGTCTTCCCCCACATAGCCTGCCTCGGTCAATACGGTGGCATCTACGATGGTAAAAGGTACCTGCAGCATCTTGGCGATGGTTCTGGCCAGCAGGGTCTTGCCGGTGCCGGTTTCTCCGACCAGGATGATGTTGGATTTGTCAATCTCTATATCATCCCTGGCATGGCTCCCGTAATGCATCAGCCTTTTATAATGGTTGTATACTGCAACAGAGAGGTATTTCTTTGCCTGTTCCTGGCCAATTACGTATTGATCCAGAAAATCCTTTATCTCGACCGGTTTTAACAGTTGAACCTCATTGATGTCGAAGTCGCTCTTCTTTTTTACCTCTTCCTGCACGATGCTATAGGCCTGCTCGATGCACCGGTCACAGATATGTCCCGAAATACCGGCGATCAAAAGGTTGGTATCCTTCTTCTCTCTTCCGCAAAATGAACATTTTTCCATAGTACAAACTCCTTATTGAGGCTATATCAGCCTAACAAATTTAACCAAAACTTTTTGTTTGGGAAAATGAAACCTGCACATTTTCCATCCAGCTCTTCACTTGCCGGGATGGTTAAAAGGCAGGCCGCGTTCTTTTATTCCTGGCTTCCTTCTTCGCTCTTGCGTTCGAGCACTTCATCGACCATGCCGTATTTTTTGGCCTCTTCTGCCGTCATCCAGTAATCGCGGTCGGAGTCTTTCTCGATCTTCTTGTAGGTGTTGCCCGTATGTTGGGCCAGGAGGTTGTACAGCTCCTTCCTGAGCTTGAGGATCTCTCTTGCCGTGATCTCTATGTCGGCGGCAGCTCCTTCGGCTCCGCCCATGGGTTGATGGATCATGATCCTGGAATGGGGAAGGGCCGAGCGTTTTCCTGTTTTTCCTGCAGCAAGGATGACCGCTCCCATGGAAGCAGACATGCCTGTACATATGGTGGCCACATCCGGTGTGATATATTGCATGGT
>Ga0207797_1003579_pt1 | contig 10218 bp, 11 predicted proteins | sample PRCRCaboRojoPR_6_FD_187275 | JGI IMG/M metagenome (GOLD analysis project Ga0207797, IMG submission 187275) | Marine sediment microbial community from Cabo Rojo, Puerto Rico - PR CR 10% Liquid 1 (SPAdes) | ecosystem: Environmental > Aquatic > Marine > Coastal > Sediment | place: Cabo Rojo, Puerto... | reverse complement strand
GAGCGGATAGACGTGATCCCCTGGACCCTGGACAAGACAGTCCTGGCCACCCACGCCCTGCTTCCGGCCACGGTGATGCACGTGGAGATAGAGCGCTACATCGACCCGGAGACCGGCGAGGAGAAGGAGCACATGATAGCCGTGGTCCCCGACGACGAGCTGTCCCTGGCCATAGGCAAGCACGGGCACAACGTCCGCCTTGCCGGCAGGCTGGTGGGTTACCGCATAGACGCCATGACCCAGAGCGAGTGGACCGAGCGCCGCCGCTGGGAGGAGGCCGGCCAGGTCGACCTCTCCGAGATCGAGTGCGTGAGCGACGCCGTGCGGGAGCGGCTGAGGCTTGCGGGTTTCGATACCGCCAACAGGGTCGTGGAGGCCGACATAGACGAGCTCTCCGACGTAAAGGGCATAGGTCCGGTTACCCTCAAGAAGCTGCTGGCGGAGGCGGAGGAGAAGGTGGCCCGCCGCGAGGAGACGGTGAGCATGGAGATGGAGAGGGAGCGGCTGGAGAAGGAGCTTGAAGAGGCGCAGGAGGACGAGGAGTCCGAGGGCGCCGATGACGAATAGATCATGTGAGGAACGATCACGGAAGTAGGTGGTAAGCTTGGCTAAGTCAGGTTCTTCGAAGAAGAAGAGGGTATACGAGCTGGCCCGGGAGCTCAACCTCTCCAGCGAGGCTCTGCTGAAGGTTCTGAAGGAGCTGGACATAACCGTAAAGAGCCATATGAGCACTCTGTCCGAGGAGGAGTGCGAGAAGGTGCGCAAGCGCTACGAGCGCGAGAAGCAGAAGGCGCGCAGCCGGGGCGCCCGCAGCAAGAAGAGGCGCAAGCGCCGCAAGAAGAAGGTACCCACGAAGGCCGAGGCCGAGAAGGCGGTCAAGGACACCCTGGCCAAGATGGACGCCAAGCAGTCGCGGAGGAAGAAGAAGAAGCGCCGCAGGTACAAGGAGGAGAAGCAGGAGCGACACGAGAAGAAGCAGGAGCCGGACGAGGAGGACTCCACCATCCGCATCACGGAGTTCACCAGCCCCTCCGAGCTCTCCGACCAGATCGGCGTCTCTCTGAACAAGGTCATCGCCAAATGCCTGGAGCTGGGGGTTATGGCCACCGCCAACCAGCGCTTGGACATGGATACGCTCACCCTCCTGGCCGCGGAGTTCGGCTACGAGGTGGAGAAGGTCAGCGAGTACGGGGCCGAGAGGCTGGAGGAGAAGCGGCAGGAGAAGAGCGAGAACGAGGTCCCAAGGGCTCCCGTTGTGACCATCATGGGCCACGTGGACCATGGAAAGACAGCTCTCCTGGACCACATCCGCTCCACCAACGTGGTGGCCAGCGAGTCCGGCGGGATCACCCAGCACGTGGGAGCTTCAGTGGCCCGTCTCGACGACATGGACGAGAGCACCGTGACCTTCATCGATACCCCCGGGCACGAGGCGTTCACCGCCATGCGCACCAGGGGAGCCCAGGTAACCGACATCGTGGTGCTGGTGGTGGCCGCCGACAGCCGCGTGATGCCCCAGACCGAGGAGGCCATCGATCACGCCCGGGCTGCCGATGTTCCCATCGTGCTGGCCATCAGCAAGATGGACCTCTCCACCGCGAACCCCGACTTCATCAAGCAGGACCTGGCAAACCGCAACATCCTGGTGGAGGAGTACGGCGGCGAGGTGCTCTGCTCGGAAGTGTCAGCCATGACGGGGGAGGGCGTGGACGACCTGCTGGAGAAGATCGTCCTGCAGGCGGAGATGCTGGAGCTCACCGCCTACCCGGAGCGGCCGGCCCGGGGGACGGTTTTGGAAGGCAAGGTTGACCCCAGGAGGGGCAGCGTTGTGAACCTCCTGGTGCAGGACGGCACTCTTCACGAGGGCGACTACTTCGTGGCCGGCCAGTACCGGGGCAGGGTCCGGGCCATCTACGACGAGCAGGACAACCAGCTGGAGGAGGTTGGCCCCAGCATGCCGGCCCAGATACTGGGCTCCTCGGGTGTGCCCGAGGCCGGGGACTCCTTCACCACAGTGGACAGCGAGCAGGAGGCCAAGGAGGTCAGCCGCCGCCGGCAGATGGTGGAGCGGGAGCGGGAGCTGCAGTCCCGTCAGCACATGACCCTGGAGGACTTCTGGAAGGCCACCGAGGAGGGCGAGGGAGTGCTTCGCCTCATCGTGAAGGCCGACGTGCAGGGAACGGCCGAGGCCATAGTGGACACCCTGACCAGGATGGGGACCGACGAGGTCTCCGTGGACATAATCCGCAGCGGAGCCGGGGGCATAACCGAGGGGGACGTGATGCTGGCGGCCGCCTCCGATGCCGTGATACTGGGCTTCCGGGTGAGGCCCGACGGCCGCGCCCGGGAGAAGGCCTCCTCCATGGGAGTGGAGATCAACACCTTCAACGTGATCTACGACGTGGAGGACACCGTTCACAAGGCCCTCTCCGGTCTCCTGGCGCCCGAGGAGAAGGAGGAGTTCCTGGGCTCTGCGGAGGTGCGGCAGATCTTCAAGGTTCCCAAGGTGGGCAACATCGCCGGAAGCTACGTGGTGGGCGGAGTCATCAAGCGCAACGCCAAGGCCCGGCTGGTGCGCAACGGCGTGGAGGTCTGGAACGGCAACATCTCCTCGCTGAAGCGCTTCCAGGAGGACCGCCGCGAGGTGGCCGCCGGCTACGAGTGCGGCATCGGCCTGGAGGGCTACAACGACCTCAAGGTGGGCGACATCATAGAGTGCTACACCGTGGTCAAGGTGGCCCGGGAGCTCTAGGCCGGCATGGACAGAAGAAGAGCGGCCCGGCTCAGCGGGCAGATAAAGCGTGAGATCGCCTCGATACTGGTCCGGGAGATAAAGGACCCCCGGCTGGGATTCGTCTCGGTGGTCAGGGTTAGCCTCTCCCAGGACGGGGCGCATGCCCGGGTCTACTACTCCACCATGGGCACCGATGAGGAGCGGGAGGAGAGCTGTGCCGCCATGGAGTCCGCCAGACCCTACATCAGGCGCCTTCTGGCGGACAGGATACGCATGAGGAGCGTACCGGAGCTCCATCTTATCCACGACCACTCCATCGAGGAGGGTGAGCGGGTCCTGCGGATCATACGCTCCCTGGAGGACGACTGACTTGAGCGGCGGACCCGCAGTCGAGGGCGCGGTATACCTGCTGGACAAGCCCCGGGGGCTCACCTCCCGAAAGGCCGCCGCAGAGGTGGCCGGGGCCTGGGACTTCGACAAGTTCGGGCACGGGGGGACGCTGGACCCCGACGCCACCGGGGTACTGCTGGTGCTTCTGGGAAGGGCCACCAGGCTCTCCCGCTTCCTCACCGGCCACGGGAAGCGCTACCTGTTCGATGTCGTCCTGGGGAGCGCCACCGACACCGACGACGCCACAGGAACGGTGATCCGGGAGTCCCAGCCGGACCAGGTGCCGCCGGACGGGGAGAGGCTGGATGAGATCCTGGCCTCCTTCACCGGCGAGTTCCAGCAGAGGCCCCCCAGCTTCTCCGCGGTAAAGGTGGACGGAAAGAGGGCCTTCAGGGCCGCCCGGAATGGTGAGGCCATGGAGCTTCCGGCCAAGCCGGTGCGGGCCCGCGACTGGACGGTGAGGAGCCTGGACAGCGACAGGTTGGTGCTGGAGGTGACCGTCTCCTCGGGGACATACGTCCGCTCGCTGGCGCGGGATATCGGAGAGGCCCTGGGCTCGGCCGCGCACGCCGACCACATCAGGAGGCTGAGCGTGGGCGAGTTCCGGGTGGAGGAGTGCTCGTCCGAGCCCCGCAACCCGGAGTCGCTCCTGACCATGGCCCAGGCCATGAGGGGGTTTCCGTCGGTGCGGCTCGAAGGCCGGAGCCTGGTGAGCATCCGCCACGGCATGACGGTCCCGGCCAGGGTCTCCGGAACCGCCGCGGTGCTGGGTCCGGAAGACGCCCTGATGGCAGTGGGAGAGGCCGACGGTACGGCGGTCCGCCCCATATGCGTGCTGAGGCCGCTGTAGGTATGCACCGTACAGTCGCCCTGGGCAGCTTCGACGGCCTCCACCTGGGGCACCGGGAGGTTGTTCGAAGGGCGGTGGAGGAGGGTCCGGCAGCCGTGGTCTGCTTCGAGCCTGTTCCCAGGCAGTACTTCCGGACGCATCCCCACCCCATGAGGCTCACCACCTCCATGGAGAGGCTGGTCCTGCTGCGGGAGATGGGGGCGGAGATGCTGGTGCGGCCCTTCGACCGGGATACCGCCTCCATGGAGCCGGGGGAGTTCCTGGACCGGGTAGCCGGGGGATGCGCCCGGGTGGTGGCCGGCTACGATTTCCACTTCGGCCGCGGAAGGTCGGGGGGACCGGACCTCCTGCGGGAGTGGTGTCGCCAACGGGGCGTGGAAGCTGTTATAGTTGGGGCTGTTCGAAAAGACGGCTCACCGGTGAAGAGCCGGGTGATAAGGCGGATGCTCCGCCAGGGCGACACCGTTGCCGCCTCCGGCCTGCTGGGCCGCGACTACGGCGTTCGGGGACCGGTGGCGCGGGGAAAGGGCCAAGGCAGGAAGCTGGGGTTCCGGACGCTGAACGTGAGGACCCCGGAGCCGAAGCTGCTGCCCGCCGAGGGCAGCTACGCGGCAAGGGTTCGGACGGACGAAGGCACATGGGACGGAGCCGCCTTCGTACCAAGGGGTTCGAGGAGCCTGCTCGAGGTACACATTCCGGGATTCGACGGTGTTCCCTACGGCACCGTCGTCGAGGTGCGGATGGGCCGGTTTCTGGCCCCGCCCCGGGAAGGCCTTGATGCGGACGAGCTGAGTAGCAAGATAGCCACAGAGGTGAAGAAAGCGATGGAGGTCTGCAGGAGATGGCGATAACGCCTCAGAGAAAGGCCGAGCTGGTGGAGCAGTTCGGCGGTGACGCCCGGGACACGGGCAGGACTGAGGTCCAGATAGCGATACTCACCGACAGGATCGGAGAGCTCACGGACCACAGCAGGCGGCACCCCGGAGACCATGACAGCCGACGGGGCCTGCTGCAGCTGGTGGGCAAGAGGAGAAAGCTGCTGGACTACCTCAAGAACAAGGACATAGAGAGGTATCGGGACGTAATAGAGAAGCTCGGACTGAGACGATAGCAGAGATGGGAAGCGGTTTTCGGCAGAGGGCCGGGAGCTTGGCACCCTGTCCGGGGCACACGGCCCCGGGCAACACAAACGAAGAAACGGCAGGATAGAAGAGAATGGCAATGAAACTGGAAAAGACAATTGCAGGGCGCAAGCTGACGATAGAGACCGGACGGATGGCCAAGCAGGCCCACGGAGCGGTCTTCGTTCAGTACGGCGAGTCGGCCGTGCTGGTGGCGGCCACGTCGGAGATGGAGCCGAAGGACCTTCCGTTCTTCCCTCTGACCATAGAGTACCGCGAGAGAACCTACGCCGCCGGCAAGATCCCCGGGGGGTTCTTCAAGAGAGAGGGCAGGCCCAGCGACAAGGAGGTCCTCACAGCGAGGATGATAGACCGGCCGCTGCGCCCCCTCTTCCCGAAGGGCTACATGAACGAGACCCAGGTCTACTGCCTGGCGCTGAGCTCCGACGGCGAGAACGACCCGGCCCTGCTGGGTATGATCGGCGCCTCGGCCTCGCTGATGGTCTCCGACATCCCCTGGGACGGACCCGTATCCCCCATGAAGGTGGGCCGGGTGGAAGGGGAGCTGGTGCTCAACCCCACCACCACCCAGATGGAGGAGAGCGACCTGGACCTGGTGGTCTCGGTCAGGGGCGGCGACGTGGTCATGATGGAGGGCAACGCCCGGGAGCTTCCCGAAGATGTTGTCCTGGATGCCATCGAGATGGCCGTGGAAGAGGCCGCGAAGATCAACGATATGCAGGAGGAGATGGCCAGGGCGGAGGCCCCCCAGAAGAGGGACTTCCAGGTCCACGAGGTCCGCGAGGGCCTTCAGGAGGCCGTCACGCCGATCGTGGAGCAGGAGCTGGAGAAGGTCTACGGCCGGCCGGAGAAGCAGTGCATGGCCGAAGCTCTCAAGAGGGCGAAGGAGCGGATCGACGGGGAGCTGGCCGAGCGCTTCGGCGCCGCCGATGACGAGAAGCTCTGGAAGAAGGATGTCTCCATATGCGTAACCGAGGCGGAGAAGGGCTACGTCCGGCGCAGGCTCCTGCAGGACAGGGCCCGCTACGACGGCCGGACCCCCGATCAGGTCCGCCAGATCACCTGCGAGGTGGGCGTTCTTCCCAGAACCCACGGGTCGGCGATGTTCACCCGCGGCGAGACGCAGGCCCTGGTGGCCGCTACCCTGGGCGGCGCCCGTGACGAGCAGAGGGTGGACGCTCTGCTGGGAGAGTACCAGAAGAGCTTCATGCTCCACTACAACTTCCCGCCCTTCAGCGTGGGCGAGTGCCGCCCCATCCGCGGCCCCGGCCGCCGGGAGAAGGGCCATGGCCACCTGGCCGAGACCGCCCTTCAGCCGGTGATGCCCGAGGACTTCAACTACACCGTCCGGGTGGTCTCCGACATACTGGAGTCCAACGGGTCCTCATCGCAGGCAACCGTCTGCGGCGGATCGCTGTGTCTGATGGACGCCGGAATACCCATAGCCAGGCACGTGGCCGGAATCGCGCTGGGCCTGGTGACCGACGGCGACAGCTACATAGTCCTCTCCGACATCGCCGGAGCGGAGGACCATCTGGGCGACATGGACCTGAAGATCGCCGGGTCCGACCGCGGCATAACGGCCATTCAGATGGATCTCAAGGTGGAGGGCATCTCCAGGCAGATCCTGAGGGAGGCCTTCGAGCAGTCCCGCCGCAACCGGATGGAGATACTCAAGTGCATGACGGCCGCCATAGCGGCCCCGCGGGAGAGCCTGAGTCCGCATGCCCCGCGGATAACCACCGTGCAGGTGGACAAGGACAAGATCGGCAAGATCATCGGCCCCGGCGGCAAGAACATACGTCGCATAACCGACGAGAGCGGGGCGGAGGTCAACATAGATGACGACGGCGTGGTGACGGTGCTCTCCAACGACGCTGCGGCGGCGGAGAAGGCCGTGGAGATGATCGAGGCCTGCGCCGGGAAGGTTAAGCTGGGCAAGGTCTACCACGGCAAGGTGGTCAGCGTTATGAACTACGGCGCCTTCGTGGAGCTGGTGCCCGGCACCGACGGGCTGGTTCACGTCAGCGAGCTGAAGAAGGAGCGGGTCAGGCACCCCTCCGACGTGGTCAGCATAGGCGACAAGGTATGGGTCAAGGTCAAGAAGGTGCGGGACGACGGCAAGATAGACCTGACCATGAAGGACGTGAAGGACGAGGAGAAGACCGACTAGGGCATGAGGAACACGCCCCCTTGCAGCATACGGGTGGAGGTCCTTCCCCACGGGAAGGGCCTCGACCTGCCGGCCTACGCCACCGACGGCGCAAGCGGCGCCGACCTCCGGGCGGCGGTGGAGGCCCCGGTCTCTATACCGCCGGGGGAGAGGCGGACGGTGCCCACCGGCATAAGGGTCGCCGTGCCCCCGGGGTACGAGTGGCAGATAAGGCCCCGCAGCGGCCTGGCGGCCCGTAAGGGCGTGACGGTGCTGAACGCTCCGGGCACGGTGGATGCCGACTACAGGGGCGAGGTGAAGGTCATACTGGTGAACCTCGGCGATGCCACCGTGGAGATCGTGAGGGGGGAACGAATCGCCCAGGCGGTGCTGGCCAGGGTCGAGAGGGCGGTCATGCGGTGCACCGAGAGCCTGCCGGAGTCCGGCCGCGGAAGCGGGGGTTTCGGACATACGGGGCGACATTGAGGGCGGCGGTTCCGGCGGCAGCCCTGCTGCTGGCCCTGGGCTGCGCCTACAGTGTGCGCGGAAACCTCCCCGCCCACATACAGTCGGTGCGGGTGGAGCGCTTCCGGAGCATGGCCACCGAGTACGGCCTCGACCAGGAGCTCACCGCCACCGTTACCGAAAGGCTGGTGGAGGACGGAAGGCTGTCGGTGGTCACCTCCTCCCCCGACGCCAGTCTCAGCGGAACGGTCACCAGCTTCGACAGGTCGGCCTACTCCTACACCTCATCGGAGACCGTGGAGGAGTACCGGTTGCTTATATCCATCTCCGCAGAGCTGGTTGACCTCACCACCGAGGAGAAGATGCTGGACGAGCAGATACGGGAGTGGATAACATACTCCCCCGAAGAGGAGAGCTTCGCAGACGCAAAGGCCCGTCTGCTGGACATCGCCGCCGACGAGGTGGTAAGGGCGGCGCTGTCGGGCTGGTAGCCCAACGGCGGGCCGTTACCGCTGTCGCGGTACAATACCGGAAGGATGCAGATGAGGAGAGTCGGAGCCATAAGCTTTGGATGCCTCTTCACCGGTGCGCTGGTGCTTCTGGTTCTCGTCATGGGATGGAAGCTCCTGGACTTCCTTGTCCTCAGACCCGCCTCCGTGAAGGGCGAGATCAACGACATCTACGACGAGGTGAGGCTGATCGACAATCCGGCCACCCGCTGGCAGAACTTCAAGCAGGGGTGGAGGGTTATGGCCAGGGAGACCGACAACGAGATCATCCGCGCCAACCCCCACAACATCCACGTGACATCCAACCAGGACAGCATCTACTTCGACTACTCGGACTCCCTGTGCTTTCCCATGCTGGGCTCCTGGAACAGGGAGTTCGTTGTCAAGCGGCTCTTCGGCAGGCAGTGACCCGGCGGAAAAGAGGCTGGCTTGAGCATCGTTGAGCACTGGCGGGACCGCCATCCACGACACGGCGGGGGCGGGCGCCTGCTGCTCTACATCCTGCTGCTGATAGCCGTAATCCTGGTGATAACCAGGGGCGAGTCCGCCATAGAGAGCTTCGCCCGGATCTTCATGGGTTCGGGAGAGGAGCAGGCCACGGAGGAGGCAGGCCCCTGAGCTCCGTCATCGAGGTTTTCGACGGCCATGTGGACACGCTGCTCCGCCTTCGGGACCCGAACGGCTTCCGTACCGGGGCAGAGACCCATGTGGACGGTCCCCGATGCAGGGAAGCCGGCGTGCGCAACCTGGTGGTCGCCGTCTGCGCAGAGGGGGAGAGGGACTGGAGGCCGGCCCTGGATCGGGGAATGGAGAACTGGCGGGCCCTCAGGGACATGGAGGCCCCCCGTCTCCATCTGATGCTGGAGGGGGCGGAGCCGCTGGTCCGGCTGGACGACCCCGAGCCGATACTGGCGGACCTGGAGATGGTGACGCTGACCTGGAACCCGGCAAACAGTCTGGCCGGAGGAGTGCGGTCGGACTCCGGCCTGACCGCGAAGGGCAGGAGCTGGGTGAGACGGCTGGAGTCGCTGGGGGTGCTGCTGGACGTTTCCCATCTCTGCGCCAGGTCCCGGCGGGACCTGCTGTCTCTGGTCGAAGGCCCCGTGGTGGCCTCGCACAGCAACGCCGCCGGGCTGTGCGACCATCCCCGGAACCTCCCGGACGCCGACATCCGGGAGCTGGCCGGGCGCGGAGGACTGGTGGGAATCACCTTCGTACCCGCGTTCCTGGGTGAGGACGCCGGCATGGATGCCGTAATGGACCATCTGTCCTACGTGGCCGACCTTGTGGGCACCGAAGCGGTTGCCTTCGGCAGCGATTTCGACGGCATAGGCCGCCTTCCCCGGGGCATGGAGGGCTGCCAGTCCTGGGCCCGGGTGCTGGAGGCCATGGCCAGAAGAGGTTTCGCAGACGATGAGATCCGGGCGGTGGCCGCGGAAAACTGGCGGCGCCTGCTGGGATCGGATGACAGGGAAGGGGGCGGCAGCCCATGAGGCTTGCTCTTGCACTGGGGGCGGCTGTGATGGCCGCCGCCTGCGCGCAGACACCGTTCGAGTTCGACGTTGTCAGACAGCTCATAGAGGGAGAGCCCCACATAAGCGTCCTTCGCATAGAGATCCTGCCGGACACCCCGGTGGAGGGGGAGACCACCCTCAGCCTGTCGGCGCGGGCCGGTCTCTACATCCGCAGCCGGGACAACCGCATCTACCCCGACTCCCAGACCGCCAGGGACGTGGTCTTCTCCGGAGCGCTGCGCTACCAGGCCGCCGCTCCGAGGGACAGGCTGGCGCGCATACTGGAGGTGGTGTCCTCCAACCTCCGACGTTATCCCGGAATAGGCGCCGACCACCTGGAGCTGGACTTCGTCTCCGGGGACGACATGAGCTGGCTCAACCTCCGCCTTCCCATGGAGCTGGTCAACTCCTACGTCGACAACGGAACCAGCGAGCTGGAGCTATGGAAGCAGGCGGAGATAT
>Ga0207797_1003578_pt1 | contig 10219 bp, 8 predicted proteins | sample PRCRCaboRojoPR_6_FD_187275 | JGI IMG/M metagenome (GOLD analysis project Ga0207797, IMG submission 187275) | Marine sediment microbial community from Cabo Rojo, Puerto Rico - PR CR 10% Liquid 1 (SPAdes) | ecosystem: Environmental > Aquatic > Marine > Coastal > Sediment | place: Cabo Rojo, Puerto... | reverse complement strand
ACCGGCCGGTTCGTCGAGGCGGTCGTCGAGCCGGCCGACGATCGCTACGAGGAGGCGCGGGCGTTCGTCGAGCGGAGCCAGGAGACCCCGCGCCACCACGACGTGCTCCCGACGAGCGCAGCCCGCGAACTCCGCGAGCTCCGCCGGCTGGTCGGCCTCGGGCTGACCGGACGGTTCCGACCACACCTCGACGAGAGGTACGGCGTGCAGGTGGAGACGGTCGAGCGACAACTGGAGACGGTTCGGGAGCGCGCCGAGACCGTCCGCGAGGCCCTCACCGAAGCGGACTCCCTCGCCGAAGTCCGCGAGGCGGTCGGCTGGTCCGGGCGGGCGCTCGCCGAGCGTATCGGCGAGACGGCGAGCGCCGTCCACTACGCCGAGAGCGGCGGTTACGACGCCGACACGCGCTCGCGCCTGACGCGGCGCGCGCGCGAGGCGGTCCGGGAGGCGCTCGCAGCCGCCGAACGGCGCGCTGACGCCCTGGAGGAGCGGACCGACCTCCGCTACTACCGCGTCACGGACGTCGAGCGGGTGCCCAACGAGGGCGAGCACGCGACCGACTGGGTGTACGACGTCACCGTCGAGCCGACGAACACGTTCGTGAGCAAGGGGGTGGCGCTGCACAACTCCATCTCCATCTCCAAGGCCGGCATCAACGCCACCCTGAAGTCCCGGTGTGCGCTGTTGGGCGCGGCCAACCCGAAGTACGGCCGGTTCGACGAGTACGAGGCGATCGCCGAGCAGATCGACCTGGAGCCGGCGCTGATCTCGCGGTTCGACCTGATATTCACGGTCACGGACAAGCCCGACCCCGAGCGTGACCGCGAGCTGGCGAGTCACATCCTCAACACCAACTACGCGGGGGAGCTGAACACCCACCGCACGGAGAACGCCCGCTCGGACTACACCCAGGAGGAGGTCGACAGCGTCACGGAGGACGTGGAGCCGGACATCGAGCGGGAGATCCTCCGGAAGTACGTCGCCTACGCCAAGCGGACCTGCTTCCCGGTGATGACCGACGAGGCCCGGGAGGCCATCGAGGAGTTCTACGTCGACCTCCGGGCGGAGGGGAGCGGCGAGGACTCCCCGGTGCCGGTGACCGCCCGGAAGCTGGAGGGGCTGGTGCGGCTGGCGGAGGCGTCGGCCCGCGTCCGTCTCTCGGACCGCGTCGAGCGCGAGGACGCCGAGCGGGTGATCGACGTGGTGCGCTCCTCGCTGGAGGACATCGGGATGGACCCCGAGACCGGGGAGTTCGACGTGGACATGATCGAGACGGGCACCTCCAAGACCCAGCGCGACCGCATCAAGAACATCAAGGGGATCATCACAGAGATCGAGCAGGAGTACGACGCCGGCGCGCCGGTCGAGGAGGTGCTCGACCGCGCGGAGGCGGCGGGTATCGAGCGCTCGAAGGCCGAACACGAGATCGAGAAGCTCCGCAGCCAGGGGGAGGTGTACGAGCCCCAGACCGACCACCTCAGGTCGGTGTGAGCGGGGCGGCGACGGTCGCCCCCGGGCGTCGCCGCGGGAGGATATATGCCGGTCGGGCCTCACCGGTGGGTATGACACGCGTCGAGGAACTGGACACGGAGGCCGGCTGGCGGGCGGCCTACCCGGTGATGCAGGAGCTACGACCCCAGGAGGAGGCGACGTTCCTGGGGCGGATGGAGCGGATGTACGACGAGGGGTACCGGCTGTTCGGGCTGTACGACGACGGCGACCTGGTGAGCCTCGCCGGCGTCCGGGAGCTGATGACGCTGTACCACGGCAACCACGTCTGGGTGTACGACCTCGTGACGACCGAGCCCCGGCGCTCGGAGGGGTTCGGCGCGGAGCTGCTGGCGTGGGTGGCCGACTGGGCACGCGAGCGGGGCGCGAACGTGCTGGAGCTGGCCTCCGGGCTGTGGCGCGAGGACGCCCACGCGTTCTACGAGCGCGAGGGGATGAAGAAGTTCTGCTACACGTTCACCCTGGAGCTGTAGCGGGCCACATTTACGGCCCCCCGGGGAGGTAGCCGGGGCATGAGCGACGACGGGGCGACGCGACTCACGGCGGACCAGGTGCGCGACCTCGCGAGGGTGGTCGGGATGACGGGCGACGCCGACCGGCTGGCCGGCGCCGTCAACGACGAACTCGCCGGCTACGACGCGCTGGCGGGGATCGCCCCCCGCGGGATGGACGACCCCGTCACCGGCGTCACCATCGACCCCGGGCCGGACGCTGACCCGCTAAACGCCTTCCTCGCGACCTTCGACCCGCCGGAGGCGGGCTCGGGACCGCTTGAGAACATCTCTGTGGCGGTCAAGGACAACACCGCCGTCGCGGGCGTGCCGATGACCTGCGGCTCGCGGGTGTTCGAGTCGGCGGTCCCCGGCCGCCACGCGACTGTCGTCCGGCGGCTGGTGGACGCGGGCACCGCGCTGGTCGGGAAGACGAACATGGACGAACTCGCCTACGGGCCGACGGGCGAGACCAGCGCGTTCGGGCCGGTCGCCAACCCCGGCGACCGCGAGCACGTCGCCGGCGGCTCCTCGGCCGGCAGCGCGGCGGCGGTGGCGGCCGGCGACGTCGATGCCGCACTGGGCACCGACACCGGCGGCTCGGTGCGCATCCCGGCGTCGTTCTGTGGCGTCGTCGGCGTCAAACCTTCCTGGGGTGCGGTCCCCCGGACCGGGGTAGTGGAGCTTGCCTACACGCTCGACCACGTCGGCCCGCTCGCGCGGGACGTCGAGACGGCCGCACGGGTGCTCGACGCGGTGAGCGGCCCGGACGACGGCGACCCCTCGTCGGCACACGCTCGCCGGCTGTCCGGCACCGCGGCCGAGGCCGTCGCGGAGCCGCCGGACCCCGGTGAGCTGTCGCTGGGGCTGCCGGAGGAGCTGTTCGCCGACCACGTCTCGGCGGCCGTCGAGCGCCGGACCCGGGCGGTCGCCGCCGCCCTGGAGGACGCCGGCGCGACGGTCGAGCCGGTCGCCCTGCCGACGGTGACCACCGCCGTCCACGTCTGGAACGCCGTCACGAACGCGGAGTTCGCCGACACCCTCGCGCGGGAGATGGTGCCGGTCCGCCGGCGGGCGGGGCTGGACCCGACCTGGCAGGACGCCGCCGGCGCCGCCCTGCGGGCCCGGGCCGGCGAGTTCGGGTCGGTGGTTCGCCGGAAGGCGCTGGTCGGCGCAGCGCTGCTGGAGCACCGTCCGCGGGAGTACGTCCGGGCGCGTGGGCTGTGCGACCGGCTGTACGGGGAGTTCGCGGCCGCCCTGGAGGGCCACGACGCCCTCTTGGCGCCGACGATGCCCGTCACCGCCCCCCGGCTCGGCGCGTGGGGGAGCGAGGCGTACTCCGGCGCCGACAGCGTTCCGCTGGCGTACAACACACGGCCCGCCGACCTCGCGGGCGTGCCGGCGGTGTCGGTGCCCGGCGGCGAGGCCGGGGGGCTGCCGGTTGGCGTACAGGTCGTCGGCGACCGGTACGAGGACCACGCCCTGCTGGGCGTCGCCCGGGCGGTCGAGGTGCTGGTCGGCTGAGCCGCTGCAAGCTTTATTGCCAACCGGTGGCACGCAACAGTGTGGCAGAGGACAGTCGGACCCGACCGGACTCCGCGCTGGAGCGGCTGTTCTACAGTGCCGACAGGGTGCGGCTCGTCAACTGGCGGGAGTTCTCCGGCGCCCAGCCGACGGTGGCGCTCGTGGGCGTCATCACGCTGCTGTCGTTCGTGACCGGGCTGTCGAACCTCTCGCGGGGGGCCGCACTGGCGCTGGACGGCCCGCTGGCGGGGCTGCCGATGGCGCGGGCGTACGCCCAGTTCGGCGGCGTCGTGTTCGCGTTCCTGCTGGGGGTGGTGGCCGCCGGGCTCCAGCGGCGCAAGCGGGTCGCCTGGTACGGCGCCGCCCTGCTGCTCCCGCTGCTGGCGGTGCTGCCGCTGATCACCCTCGGGACGACCGACGTGCCGCTGCTGGTGGCGATACTGCTGGCCACGCCGCTGCTGGTGCGCAACCGGGGCCGGTTCGACCAGTCGGTCGACCTCTCGCGCACCCAGATCGCCTCGCTGTCGGCGGTCGTCGGCGTCGTCACCTACGGCACCGTCGGCTCCTACGGGCTCCGCGGGGCGTTCACCGGTATCGACACCTGGAGCGACGCCGTCTACTACGTCGTCGTCACCATCGGCACCGTCGGCTACGGCGACGTCACCCCCACGACGCCGGAGGCGAAGTGGTTCTCGCTGTCGATCATCGTGCTCGGGACGGGGGCGTTCACCGCCGCCGTCGGGGCGCTGGTGGTGCCGGCGATCGAGTCACGGATGGCTGCCGCGTTCGGGAACATGACCGCATCGGAACTCACACTGCTCGAGGACCACGTGCTGGTCCTGGGCCACGGCGACATCACGGAGGCACTGCTTGAGGAACTCGACGGGGAGAGCGAGGTGGTGGTCGTCACCCCGAACCAGGAGGTGGCCTCGGAGCTGAACGGCGAGGGCGTGAACGTCCTCACCGCCGACCCCACCGACGAGGACACCCTGCTGGACGCCCGCATCGACGCCGCAAGCGGCGTCGTCGTCGCCACCCGCGACGACGCCAACGACGTGCTGGCGGTGCTGGCCGCCCGGGAGGCCAACCCGGACGTGCGCATCACCGCGGCCGCCAACAACCCGAAACACGCCGACAAGCTCGAGCGGGTCGGCGCCGACGAGGTGATCAGCCCGATGGCCATCGGCGGCCGGCTGCTCGGGCGCTCGGTGCTGGAGGGCACCTCCGCGGAGGCGATTCTCGGCGACGAGGACCCGTCGTGATGGCGCACAGCCCTTATGCCGGTTGACACCAACGGGCACACATGAGCGTCGGAGGCGCCAGCGCCGTCGAGCGGGCCCTCCAGCAGGCGCTGGTGCCGGTGTGTGCGCTCTCCGGGGCGGTCGTCGCGGCCGGCTTCTTCTTCCCGGAGCTGGTCGGCGCCGTCATCTCCGGGCGGTGGTGGCTGGCGATGGCGCTGCTGTTTTTCGGCTCCGGGCTGGGCTACCTGGCGGTCCTCCCCGGCGAGGGAGAGGAGGAGACGGAGCGCAGCGCCGGCTACCTGCTCCGTATCCGTCACTTCGGCGTGCTCGGCACCGTCCGGCAGTTCCTCGCCCGCCAGGACCCGCTGACGTTCGGGCTGCCCGTGGCGGCGTTCGCGGCGTTCTTTGCGCTGCACCTGCTCGCCCCGGCGGGGACGGCCGCGGCCGTCGACACCGTCCGGGGGCTGTTGCTCGGGGACGCCGCCCCCCTGTTCCTCGGCGCGGTGTTCATCGCGGTGGCGTACTGCCTGTTCCTGCTGGTCGGGCCGTGGGGCGAGATACGCCTCGGCGGGCCGGACGCGGAGCCGGCGTACACCTACCCCACGTACTTCGCGCTGGTGTTCACCGCCGGTATCGCCGCCGGCATCGTGTTCTGGGGCCCCGCCGAGGCGCTGTTCCACTACGGGAGCCCGCCGCCGTACTTTGGAGGGCCGGCCGAGTCCTCCGGCGCCGTCCTCGCGGGACTCACCTACGCGCTGTTCCACTGGGGGGTCTCCGCCTGGAGCGCCTACACCGTCATCGGGGTCCCCATCGCCTACTTCGTCTACCAGCGCGACGCGCCCCTGCGGGTGTCGACCCTGCTGGCGCCGTTCCTCGGTGTCGACGGGCTGGACTCCGCGTGGGGACGGCTCGTCGACACGCTGGCGGTCGTGGCGACGATCGGCGGCATCGCCGCGTCGGTGGCGCTGGTCAGCGAGCAGTTCCTCGCCGGCATCGGCTTCCAGTGGGGGGTGTCGGCGGGCGCGCTCGGCCCGCTGCTGTTCGTCGGCGGCCTGACGCTGGTGTACGTGCTCTCCGCGACCACCGGCGTCCACCGCGGTATCCGGCGCATCGCCGGGCTGAACGTCCTGCTGTTCGGGCTGTTCGGCCTGCTGTTGCTCGCGGTCGGCCCCCGCGGGTTCGTTCTGGAACAGGGGGTGGCCGCCACGGGGAGCTACCTCGCGAACTTCGTCGGGATGAGCCTGTACACCGGGAGCGGCTGGGTCGCCGACTGGACCGCCTGGAACTGGTCGTGGTGGTTCTCCTGGGCCCCCTTCGCGGGGCTGTTCCTCGCAGCACTGTCCCGGGGGCGGAGGATACGGACGGTGGTGTTCACCGGCGTCGTCGCCACCTCGCTGGCGACGATGGCGTGGTTCCTCGTCGTCGGCGGCACCACCCTCGGCCTCCAGACCAGCGGCGCCGCGGACGTGCTCGGGGTCGTCGCCGCCAGCGGCGGCTCGGAGGCCGTCGCCGGTTTCCCCGTGCTGGCGGCGCTCCCGCTCGGGGAACTGCTCCTCTTTCTGTTCCTGGCGCTGATCGTCGTGTTCATCACCTCCTCAGCAGACACCTCCACGCTGGCGGTGGCGGTGCTGGCCTCCCGGCGTGGGCTGGCGCCCACCTCCGGGAGCATCGCCTTCTGGGGGGTGTTCCAGGGCGCGGTCGCCCTCGGGGTGGTCGTGCTCGGGGGCCGGGAGACGCTACGCGCGGTGGCGGTGCTCACCGGCGGCCCCTTCGCGGTGGTGTCGCTGGTCGCGCTGGCGGGGCTCACCCTCACGTTCCGGCGCCACGAGGGGGGCCACGCCTCCCTGTTCGAGAAGGCCCGCGAACGGCTCCCGGCCGTCCAGACCCACCACGACCTGGACCCGCCGGGCGAGGACTGATAAAGGGTGCCCGCTCCGGCCCCGTGGTTATTTGAAGCCTAACGTCGAACCCCGCCCGGGTAGTGACCATGTACGACACCATCCTGGTTCCGACCGACGGGAGTGACGAGGCGCTTATGGGGGCCGAGCACGCGATCAATCTCGCGGCGTCGAGCGGGGGGACGATCCACGCGCTGTACGTCATCGACCTGCCGAACGCGCCCCGGACGCCACACATCATGGACAACGAGGAGGAGGTCCGCGAGGAGTACGAGAGCTTCGGGCGGGAGGTGACCGACGAGGTTTGCGCGATGGCCGCCGACGCGGGCGTGGACTGCGAGGCCGTCCTCAGGCGGGGGTCGGTCCACGAGCGGGTCGTCGACTACGCCGACGAGGAGGGGATGGACGCCATCGTCGTTGGGACGGGCTACCGGGGGAAACTGGGGTCGCTCATCGGCAGCACCGCCGAGCGAATCGTCCGCACCGCGACGGTGCCCGTGGTGACCGTCCGACAGACCCAGGACGACCACCCTTAGAGCCGCGACTCCCGGAAGTAGATCATGATGCTGGCGCCCAGGAAGCTCATCCCGGCGAGCATGAACTGGCCCTGGGTCATCAGTGTCACCGCCAGCAGCAGCAACACGACGGCCACCACCGCCAGCACGAGCGGTATCAGCTCCATTCCCTGTCGGCCGAGGGCGGGGAGCGGCTTATAGCTCCCGGGCTCAGAAGTGCTCGAACTCCCAGTGGTAGCGACACCGGTTGCAGGTGGCCCACTCGGGCACGTCGAACTGCTCGGGGTGGCGCCGGCCGTGGACCATCTCGTCGCCACACACCGGGCAGGTGAAGTGTGACAGCTCCAGGGTGGGGAACTCCTCGACCCCGTACTCCGCGTAGCAGTCCGGGCAGTCCAGGGTGCCGTCCGGGCGGTGCTGGTAGATGTGGCCGCCACACTCCCCGCACTCGACGGTCGCCGGCGGGCGGTGGGCCCAGCCAATGTCACCGTCGATGGTGGTGGTCTGGGCCTCCGGGATAGACAGGGTCATGTCCACGTCCGTGTCGGTCATCAGCGGCTTGACGAAGAGGTAGCCGGCACGCCGGAGCTTCCCGGCGACCGTCGAGGCGGTGTCGGCGAGCCGCTGGAGCCGCTGGGACACGTCTCACTTTCGGGACGGAGCCGACATAAGTGACTCGGGGCTATCCCCCCGGCGCACCACCGCGCCCCGACAGTTTTTCCCGACCACCGGTCCACCGGCGCGTATGTTGCTGGGGGTGTCGGCGGGCACGGTCGCACAGCTGGACCCGGGTACACTGGTCGACGCCCCGCCGCCGCTGCGGGCGGGCGCGGGCTTCCTGCTGGTTCTCGCCGCGGGGGCGGTGTTGCTGTACCGGTACGAGGCGTTCGTCGACCGCGCGACCGACGCCTGCCTGGAGAAGCCCCTCCAGGCGGTCGTGTACGGGGTGATGGCCCACGGCGGTGTCGTGTTCGTCGGGGGGTACCTCCTCAGCCAGATCGGTCGGCTGGGAGCCGCCGGCGCGCTCGTCGCGCAGGCGGCGTTCCTGGTGGTCGCGCTCGGCTGGCTGGCGCTCGGAGGGCTGGGGTTCACCGTCGTCGGCAGCAGCATCACCGACGCCGCCGGGAGCCGCCAGCCCTGGACCGGGCTGGTCATCGGCGCCGGCTTCGCCGCGGTCGCGGCGGTCGTGGAGCCGGTCGTGGCCGGCGTGGCGCTGTGGGTTGTCGTCGCCAGCGTCGGCGTCGGCGGGGCCACCCGCCGGTGGTTCCACAGCGACGCCACCAGCCGGCGGACGTAGCGCCGCCGCTGGCGGGTCGAGAGCGGAAGAGAGGGAGACGAGTCAGCCGCGGGCGGCGCCTGTCAGTCGCCGCTCGGGCTGGAGCTGGAGTCGCCCTCGGAGACGTCGGTCACCACGTCCTGACCGGTGGTGCCGATGTCCACCTCCCCTTCCTCGCGCATCCGCTCGATGCGCTCGGCGAACTCCTCGGACTCCAGTATCTCGTACTCGCGGTCGAGCCCGAGATACACCGTGTAGCACATCAGCATGAGGATCGCCGCGAACGGGAGCCCCGTGGTGATGGCCGCGGTCTGGAGCGCGCCGAGGCCGCCACCCCACAGCAGGATGGCCGCGACCGCGCCCTCGGTGATCGCCCAGAAGATGCGCTGGGTCCTGGGCACGTCGTGCTTGCCGCCGGAGGTCAGGTGGTCGATGACCAGCGACCCCGAGTCAGACGACGTGACGAAGAACGTGATCACCAGCAGCGTCGCCAGCGACGCCGAGATGGCGCCCAGCGGGTACTGCTCGAGCATCACGAACATCCCCAGCGTCTCGAAGGCGGCGTACCCCAGCTCGCCGTAGGCGCCGACGACCGCGCCGGTGCCCTCGCTCGTGACGGAGCCGGCCAGGGCGCTGCCGCCGAAGGTGGCCAGCCAGATCGTCGAGAACAGCGACGGGAGGAACAGCACCCCCAGCACGAACTCGCGGACGGTGCGGCCCTTCGAGATGCGCGCGATGAACATCCCGACGAACGGCGACCACGCGATCCACCATCCCCAGTAGAAGATGGTCCACGCGGTGACCGTGCCGCCGCCGGCGCCCATCGCGCCGCGGTAGAACCCCAGCGAGAGGATGTTACCGAAGTACGCGCCGAGCCCCTCGACCCACGAGCCGAGCACGAACACCGTCGGCCCGACGATCAGCAGGAACCCCAGCAGCGCGAGCATCAGGTAGAGGTTGAGCGTGCTGAGCCGCTTGACACCGCCGTCGAGGCCGGCCGCGACCGACAGCGTCGCGATGGCGGTGATCCCCGCGATCAGGGCGATCTGCGGACCCGTGCCGACCGGGAAGCTCCCCAGCACCCCGAGGATGTCCACGGAGACGTACTGGAGGCCGCTGTTGACCTGCGCGACGCCCAGCCCCAGCGAGGTCGCCAGGCCGAACAGCGTCGCGAACACCGTCACTAGGTCGATCAGGTGGCCCGGCCAGCCGTAGATGCGGTCGCCCAGCAGCGGCCAGAAGATCGACCGGAACGTCAGCGGCAGACCGCGGTTAAACGAGAAGAACGCCAGACCGAGCCCGACCAGCCCGTAGACGGCCCACGGGTGGAAGCCCCAGTGGAAGAACGTCTGGGCCATCGCGGCCGACGCCGCAGCGCCGGTGCCGGCCTCGGCGCCCCAGAATCCGGGGACGCTGTTGAAGTAGAACACCGGCTCCAGCACGCTGAAGAACATGAGGCCGATCCCCATGCCGGCGCTGAACAGCATCGCCATCCAGGAGAAGTCGCTGAACTCCTTCTCGGCCTCCACCCCGCCGATGCGGATGTTGCCGTACTTGCCCAGCGCGAAGTACAGCAACACGACGATGAACACGTTCACCGCCAGCAGGTAGAACCAGCCGAAGTTGTTGCCGATGAAGTTGAAAATCACCGTGTAGGCGTCGTTGGCGGTCTGGTACACCAGTACGCCGCCGTCGGTCTGGCCCAGCACCTCCCAGCCGTTCTCCTGGGCTGTCTCCTGCCCGACGACCATCGTCCAGCCGATGG
>Ga0207797_1003577_pt1 | contig 10220 bp, 11 predicted proteins | sample PRCRCaboRojoPR_6_FD_187275 | JGI IMG/M metagenome (GOLD analysis project Ga0207797, IMG submission 187275) | Marine sediment microbial community from Cabo Rojo, Puerto Rico - PR CR 10% Liquid 1 (SPAdes) | ecosystem: Environmental > Aquatic > Marine > Coastal > Sediment | place: Cabo Rojo, Puerto... | reverse complement strand
GGTCGCGACCGTCCAGATCATGATCAACTCCGGGCGGGCCGGCGAACTGGACAGCATGCTGGTGGTGCTGTCGGACCTGACCGCGAACGTCGCCGGCGCGGTCTACCCCTTCTTCGCGTCGCTTGTCGGCGCGTTCGGGGCGTTCATCGCCGGCTCGAACACCGTCAGCGACATCCTGTTCGGCACGTTCCAGTTCAACGCCGCCCAGAACCTCGACGTCCCGACCCAGGTCGTCGTCGGCGCGCAGGCGGTCGGCGGCGCCATCGGCAACCTGGTCGCCATCCACAACGTCGTCGCCGCGCTGGCGGTCGTGGGGCTGGTCGGCGAGGAGGGCCGGGTGATCCGCCTGGAGCTGATTCCGCTGGCCTACTACGCGGCCGCGACGGGGCTGTTGACCCTTGTCTTTGCCTACCTCGTCGCCCCGGGAGCGTTCTGAAACGGCGGGCTATGGCTCCGTCGCGGAGAACCGCTCCCTGACGGTCTCGGCGACGCCGGTCAGGTGGACCTGTCCGAACACCGCGACGAGGAGCGCGCCGAGGGAGTTGAACATCAGGTCACGGACGGTGTCGTCGAGCCCGTGCTGGGCCAGCGGCATCGTCAGCCCGGTGACGTCGGCGGCGACGTCCAGCCCGAACTCGAACAGCTCCCAGATGACGCCGAACGCCAGGACGACCACGAAGATGTACACGAACAGGAACTGCCGGGGGATGTGGATCCCCTCGCTGTGGAGGTCGACCGCCCGGGCAGCGGTGTAGCCGACGGCCGCGACCAGCGACGCCGACATCGCGTGGGTGAGGCTGTCCCACCAGTCGAGCAGCCCGTACAGCCCGGCCGAGCCGAGCGTGTGGAGGAACACGGCCGTGGTGATCCAGAGCCCGAGCCAGGGGTCAAGCGGGAGGTCGTAGCGCCGCTCCAGGACGGCCGGCAGCAGCGTGATCACGAGGGCGATGCTGCCGTTGGAGATGGCCTTGGGCTGGCCCGCCAGGAGCCCGTAGCCGACCAGCCCGACGAGCACGAGCTGCATCCCGCGGGCGAGTCGCCGCTGGGTCCGCATCGATGGACGGGGGAGCAGCGTCACCGTCCCAGCACCCCCCGGAGGGCGCGCCAGAGGAGCCGGTCGCGCCGTCTGAAGTAGCTGTCGAACAACACCCCGGCGGCGAGCCCAGCGAGGGTGACGTACAGCCACTCCCGCATGAGCGTCTCGTTGTCGACGAGAAACGTCGTCCCCAGGAACCGGTCGGCGTTCCACCGGAACACGGTCCAGGCGGCGACCGCCGCCATGGTCGCCAGCACGACGATGGTGACGGCGAACCAGTGGGTGACCTGCAGGGAGGTGAACATGTGGAGCTCGACGACGACGAGCAGCGCCAGCCCGGCCAGCGCCAGGTACGTGGCGAACGTCCCGACGGTCCCGCCGACGAGCCCGCGGACGAGCACCGGCAACAGCGCGACGACGAGCAGTTCCCAGGGGAGCATCACCTGCCACTCCCGGTAGGCCGCGGGCGGCAGGAGGACGACGGCGCCCGCGACCCCGGCGAACAGTATCCAGCCGTAGTCGGCGTCGAGAGCGCTCTCGAGGAACACCGTCCCGAGCACGGCGACCAGCGGCCACGCCAGCAGGGCGTTCGTCCGACCGTCCCGGAACAGCCGTTCGAGGGCGTCCTCCAGCGTGAGTGGCCCGGCCTCGTCGTCGCGGCTACCCCCGTCGCTCATGGCCCGGCTGTAGCGCCGACCGCCGTATAAAACCGCCGTCGGGGGACCCCGCTACCGGCCGGCGCTCCGGAACGGGCGTGTGGCGTGTCGCCGCCTGTCCCCACGCCGAGGGGCGGGGAGCGGGTCAGTACCGGTCGACGATGGCGAGGTCGGCGTCGACCTCCTCGTCGACGCGCTCGAACGTCGGCGGGGAGAGAAAGCGGGAGGCGGTGCTGCGGTCCTGGCTGGCGCCGATCACGACGAGGTCGTACTCCTGGCTGTGGCGCTCCAGGAGCTCCGCGACGCTGGAGCGCGAGACGCGCGTCTCGACGGTGCCCTGGACCGTCCCGACGAGGTCCGCGAGCACGTCCTCGGCCTGGCGGCGCTCCCGCTCGGTGTCGACACAGGTCCCGACGCTCACCTCGCCCGTCTCGCCGGCCAGCCGGGTGGCGAAGTCGATCATGTTGTGCGCCACGCCGCTGGCCCCGCGGACGAGAACGAGCACCCGTCGCCAGCGGCTCCGCCCGTTCCGCGAGCGGTGGACGAGAACGTCGACGTCACCCCCGAACAGGTCGCGGGCGAACTGGTCGACACCGCCGTCGTCGGCCTCGGTCGGCGTCGCCACGAGGTCGCAGTTCGCCTGCCGGGCGGTCCGGAGCACCGTCCGCTCCGGGGAGCCGCCGGCCGTCGCGACGACCACCTGACACGGGACGCCGACCTGCGTCTCGATGTCGGCGGCTCGCTGCTCGAGGGTGGCGACCGACTCGCTGACCGCCCCGGTCGCGTCCATCCCCTCGAGCCCGTCGAGAGCCGCCTCGACGGGCTCGTCCGGGCTGGGGCCGGTCCCGACCAGCTCCGCACTGCCGTGCTCCCGGATGAGCGACCGCTCGGCGCGGGCCGTCCGCTCGTCGTCGACGACGTCCAGCAGGACGACCTTCCCGGCGCGGTGTGCGGCCGCGAGCCGGGCGGCGAGCATCGCGGTCGCGCCCGCGTTCGACCCCCGCATCGGCACGAGCACGTGGTCGTCGCCGCTGGTGGTCTCGTAGAGGTAGTGGGCGCGCTGGTCGTAGACGTAGCGACGCCAGCCCGCGAACGCGACCGCGACGATGCCGCTGCCGACGGCGGTGCTGAGGACGAACAGCTCCGGGGTGTCCACCCGTGCCTGGACGAACAGCGTCACGAGCGCCATCGCGAACGCCGATGGCTCCTCGAGGCTGAGCAGCCACGTCGTGACGCCGGTCAGGAACACCGTCAGCGCCGCGGCGACGGCGTTCACCTGCCCCGGCGGCGCCGTGTACAGGAACCGGGTCACCAGCTCAACGGCGACCCAGCCACAGGCCGCGCCCGCGACGAGACCACCCACGAAGCGCAGTGGCGAGGCGTACCGCCCCTCCGGGTCGGCGAACAGCGTGTACGCCCCCGACGCGAGCGGCGGGTACACCAGAAACGACAGCGCACCGACGGCGTTCGACAGCGCCGTCACGAGCGCTATCAGCACCGGCACGACCACCAGTATCGAGAGATGCACCAGGGTGTTCGTCCGTTCGAGCCACCGCCGGAGCGCCCGGGGGCTCGGCGGTTCCATCCCACGGATCCGACGCAGAACCGACAACAGGCGCCACCGCATCACCAGTCACGTCCGGCGGGGACGAGCAAAAGTCTGTCCGGAGCGGCCCGCCCGCCGGACACCGCGGGGGTGAGCGCGAGCGCCGGGGGACGGTCTCAGTCGTCCTGTGTGGGCGAGGCCTCCGCGGGCTCCTCCTCGCGGTCGGCCGTCGATATCGGGTCGGTCTGGTCCTCGGAGAACCCCGCGGACTCCTCGATGCGCCGGCGGGCCTGGGGGTCGAACTCCGCCTCGATCCCCTGGAACCGGTCGACGAAGGAGAGCTCGTGGTGGCTCTCGGTCTCGTGGCCGACGTAGCGGTCCTCCAGCTCCCACTGGGCCTCGGCGCCGTTCTCGGCGGCGGCCGCCAGGTCCTCGTAGACGGCGTGGGCGCCGGAGTGGAGCGCGTACAGCGTGATGAACACGTAGCTGTACCCCAGCTCGCCGAGCTCCTCGAAGGTGAGCGGGTCCTCCTCGGCGCTCCACTCGAACGAGGAGGAGTAGTTGAACGCCAGATCGAGCTCGGGGTGGGTCTCGTGGATCGTCTCGGCGTACTCGACGGCGTCCTCCCGGGAGGGGTCGGGCATCTCCGGCCACACCAGGTCGACCCCGGCGTCGGCGTAGATGCGCCCCCGCTCGAGGTGTTCCTCCCAGTCGCCGTTCGCGGAGCCGTAGGCGTCGGTGCGGGCGATGATTACCGTGTCCTCTGACTGGCGGGCGTCGACGGCCGCCTCGAAGCGCGACCGGGCGGTCTCGCGGTCGACGATCTGCTTGCCCGCGATGTGACCACAGCGCTTGGGCACGGTCTGGTCCTCGATGTGGACGGCGGCGACGCCGGCCTTCTCGTACTCCCGGACGGCCCGCCGGACGTTGTGGATTCCGCCGTAGCCGGTGTCACAGTCCGCGATCACCGGCAGCGTCGTCGCCTCGGCGATGCGCTTTGCGTTCTCGACCATCTCGGTCATCGTCACCATCTCCAGGTCCGGGAAGCCGAACTGGCCGAGCACGGTCGAGTAGCCGGACATGTAGACGGCGTCGTGGCCGGCCATCTCCGCCAGCCGGGCGTCCAGGGCGTGGTACAGCCCGGGGGCGAACACGTACGGCTCCCCCTCCAAGAGCTCGCGGAACTGCCTGCCGGCGGGGTTGTCGATGTCGCGCTCGACGACGTCGCTGTCGAGCTCCGAGGGGTGTGTCATTCGGCGTCCCTCATCAGCATCCGGTCGAGGGGGTCCGGGCGGTAGGGCTCGGTGTCGACGCGGCCGGGCCGGCCGAGGTCCGGCACCAGTGGGGCGTCGGTCTCGTCGTCGGGTGTCGGGATGCGGCGCCGGCGACGGTCGTCGACAGGGCGCTGGGCGGTTCGGCGGCGGGTCGTGTCGGTCTGGTTCTGGCTCATGTGGGTGTCGGCTAAACGCGTGTCGGTCGTTGCACGGTGCGGCTGTCGGCGGGGACGTCTCGTACGCTCATGGTCGCCTCGTTCTGTGGCTCCAGGGCTCGGGAGATAAAGTTAACGAAAGATAATGATAATATTGTATTATGGCATACTAGTCCCCGCCGCTCGCCACCCCGTGGCGACGGCCCGGGGGGTGCTCCGGCCCGCCGGGCGTCGTATAAACGGTACGCCTTTCACGCCTGGACCGCACCCCTAGGCGACATGGCCACCAGCGCGGAGCCGATCCACGTCCTCTGCGTGGACGACGACCCCGACACCACCGACCTCGTCGAGAGCCACCTCGGGCGCCACGACGGCCTGGCCGTCTCGACGGTCGACGGGGTCGAACAGGCGCTGGCGGTGCTCGCCGACCACGGTCGGGCGGTCGACTGCGTGGTCAGCGACTACGACGTGCCCGGCGGCGACGGGATCGACCTGCTCCGGGCGGTCCGTGAGCGGTACGGCGACCTCCCCTTCGTCCTGTTCACCGGGACGGGGAGCGAGGCCGTCGCCGCCGACGCCGTCCAGGCGGGCGCGGACAGCTACGTCCTGAAGGGTGGCCCGGACACGTACGACCTGCTGGCCGAGCAGATCCGCCAGCAGGTCACCCAGCACCGCGCCGAGCAGGCCACCGAGCGCTACGAGACGATCGTCGAGGCGCTCGGAGACGCCGTCTACGTCACCGACGAGCGGGGCCACTTCGTCTACGTGAACGACGCGTTCGCCGAGCTCACCGGCCACGACAGGGAGGCGCTGCTCGGCGAGCACCCCTCGCTGGTCAAGTCCGCCGACTCCCTCCGGGCCGTCGAGGCGGAGCTCGGGCGGATTCTCGGCGGGGACGGCCCCAACTCCGCCACCGCCGAGATCGAGATCGAGACCCGCGACGGGGCGACCGTCCCCTGCGAGGACCACGTCGGGGTACTCCCGAGCGGGACCGGCGACTACCGCGGCTCGGTCGGCACGCTGCGTGACATGTCCGAGCGGGACCGCCGCGAGCGGCGGCTCCGGCGCGAGCGCAACCGGGCGAGGGTGCTGTTCGAGGAGTCCCCGACGCCGATCGCGCGGTTCCACTTCGAGGACGGCGAGCCGATCGTGGAGGCGGTCAACCCCGCCTTCGAGGCGACGTTCGGCTACGGGGAGCCCGAGGTCGTCGGCGAGTCCCTGGACGCGTTCATCGTGCCGCCGGAGTACCGGTCGGAGGCCGCCGACGTCAACCGCCGTGTCGAACGGGGCGAGAGCGTCACCGTCGAGATGCAGCGACGGACCGACGGCGGCGCACGGCAGTTCCTGTTGCACGCGGCCGCCGTCGAGACCGACCGCGGGCGGGAGGGGTACGCGACGTACGTCGACATCACGGAACAGCAGCGCCGCGAGCAGGAGCTGGCCGACCGGGTGCGCGAGCTCGAGGGGTTCAGCGACGTGATGGCCCACGACCTCCGCAACCAGCTGAACATTGCGCTCGGGCAGCTAGAGCTCGCCCGCGACGACGGCGACGACGAACACCTCGTGGCGGCCCAGCGGGCGCTGGCCCGGACGGACGAGCTGATCGGCGACCTCTCGGAGGTGATGCGGTCGGGGTCGATCGTCGACGAGACGACCGACGTCGACCTGGCCGCGGTCGCCACGACGGTGTGGGAGACGATCGGCGCCGACGGCGACCGGCTCCACGTCGACGACGCCGGGACGGTCCGGGCGGACCGGCAGGCGGTGAAGCGGCTGCTGGAGAACCTCTTCCGGAACAGCCGCCAGCACGGCGGCGACGACGTCACGGTCCGGGTCGGGACGCTCCCGGACGGGTTCTACGTCGCCGACGACGGCCCCGGTGTCCCCCCTGCGGACCGCTCGGAGGTGTTCGTCCCCGGCTACTCGACGGCCGAGGACGGCACCGGGTTCGGGCTGGTGAGCGTGCGCCAGATCGCCGCGGGCCACGGCTGGGACGTGGAGCTGGCCGACAGCGAGGCCGGCGGGCTCCGGGTGGCGTTCACGGACGTCGAGACGTCCTGACGGCCGGCAGGTTCATCCCCGCCGGTCGCCGAGAGACGTGTCAGCCTGCCATGAGACACACCCGCCGGGAGCTGCTCGCCGCGACCGCGGGGGGCGCCGTTCTCGGCGCCGCGAGCGGCTGTCAGGGCGCGTTCGCCCGCTCGGAGCCGGCGGTGCTCACGTACAAGGGGATCGACATCCGCTGGAGCGTCGACCGGACGGAGAGGTACGTCGCGGCGCTGTGCTGGCTGTGGTCGGACGGCCGGAGCCGCGTCGTCGGGTGGGAGCCGGCGGAGAATCCGGAGATCGTCCGGTCGCCGGCGGCCGTGAGCGTCACCGGGGAGACGCCCCGGCGGCTCCGGGAGCGCTTCGAGGCGGTCACCTACGTGCTGGGGTTCTCCGGGGCCGAGGCGACGGAGCTGTCCCCGCTCGAGAGCACGTTCGGCCAGGTCGTGGTGTCCCGCGAGCGGTTCAACCGGGTCGGCTTCACCGACCGCGCCCGGGTCGCACGCACCGACAGGGGGGTGCGGGTCCGCGGCGTCGACCCCGGGGGGAACGGCGACCTCGCGGGTTGGGACGTCGATATCGGGAGCAAGGACCTCCGCGAGCAGTTCCCCGACAGCGGGGTTCCACCGCCGGGCTGACGGCCACCGCCGGCTACCCGTCGCCGGCGGGTCGCGCCCGCTCCGTCCCGGGGACGTGCCACAGCAGGTCGAAGGCGTCGCCGTGGGCGTACGCGGTGGTGTAGGCCCGTGGCTGCCCGGGCTCGAAGGTGGCACCCACCGAGAGGTGGTCCCGCGGCGTCGCCAGCCACTCCCGGAGCCGAGGGTCCTCGCGCCCGGCTCGCAGGTCGACGACGACCGGACCGTCGGTGGCCGCCGCGACCGCCGCCTCGGTGGTCCCCGCGAGCGGCCCCTCGACGGTGAACCCCCGGAGCGTGTAGCCGTCCCCGTCCCCCTCGGGCCCCATCGCCTGGAACCCCAGCCGCTCGGCCGAGAACCCCACCGCCAGGTAGCCGTCGCCGTAGCGGGCTGCCAGGTCCGCACCCATCGACGGCGCCGCGGCGTCGGCGGTGCGCGAGCGCTGGGCGACGCGGTTGAGGTGGGCGTCGTGACCCCACACCGCGACCGGGCCGTCCGTCCGGTCGGCGACCCAGCCGGCGTTCTCCGCCATCGCGCGGTCCCGGACCCGGAGCACCCGCTCGGTGTGCTCCGGCCGCGGGTCGGCGGCGCTCGCCCGGGCCTCGACGGCCCGCCGGTGGGCGGCGGCCTGCTCGAGCACCCGGAGGTCACGTCGGGCGCGCTCGAGGCGGTCGGCGCCGGCCTGCTCGGTGTAGGCCGCCTCGCGGGCCGCGATGCGCTCCCGGAGGGCCCTCGCCAGGCGGTCGACGGCCGCCGCTCGCTCCCGGCGGCGGTCGTCCTGGTGGGGCGGGACGCCTTCGTCGTCGGCGAGCGCGAGGTCCCCGGCGACCGCGTCGAGAGCGTCCGGATCGACGGCCTCGAGGAACGACCGCAGCGACGCCACCGCCCCGGCCGTGTACTGGGCGTCGAGGCCGTAGAACCGTACCTGGTCGGCCGGCGGCCGGCCGGCGTTGTACGAGCGGAGCCACTCCAGCAGCTCCAGCACCGCCTCGACCGTCCAGATCCAGAAGTACACCCCCTCGAGGGCCGCGACCGGGTCGCCGTCACCGCCCCGAACGTAGGCGTCGATTGCCCGGGCCTCCGGGAGGTTCGCCTCGAACGCCACCGCCCCGAGGTCGTGCTCCCGGACCAGGTGGCGTATCAGCCGGTGTTTCGCCCGGAAGAACTCCCGGCTGCCGTGGCTGGCCTCGCCGAGACCGACGACCGCCGCGTTCCCGAGCCGGTCGTCGAGGGCGGCCAGGTCGTCGGGCGGGGCCCCGGGGTCGGTGGGGGCCGCTGTGGCGTGGGCGGCCAGCCCCTCGAGGACGGGCTCCGGTAGGTCCGTGGCCGCCGGCTGCCGTCCGGTGTCGTCGTCGGTCACGCCGGCGGGGTGTCCGCCACCGTCGAGAGGTCGATCGTCTCGCGGTCGCTGGCCCGGACGGTCCGGCCGAGCCGCCCCTCCTGGGAGGCCTGGACGGCGAACGCACAGTGGAGCTGGTCGGGGAGCGAGTGGAGGTGTGCGCGCCCCTCGACGAGAATCGTCCCGGCGGTGTCCACGGCGGGCGCCTCGACGGTGAGCGTGCGGTCATCACGGCCGTAGCGGGTCTCGATCCGGAACGACTGGAGGGGTGTGACGTACGCCTCGAACCCGCCGTCGTACCCCGGCGGCGGGCCGAGCCGGAAGCGAAACCAGTCGGCCTCGTAGTTCTCGTAGGGCTCGCCGGAGGCGATACCGCCGACCGTGGAGTTGAGATCGAACCGCAGCAGGTGGCCGTACTTGGCGGTCCCGGTGGCCGTCTCGAGCCCGATCGAGCCGTAGCCGATACCGTTGGCGTCCCACTCCCCCTCGGCGTCGCCGGAATCAGCCGAGGGGACCTCAGCGGGGTACACCCAGACGAGCTCCCCGTCGGTGGTGACCGTTCGCGCGTCCAGTTCGTCCGGTCCGCCCGCGAGCCCGCTACAGCCCGCAAGCGGGGCGGCGACGGCGGCGGTCGCGGTCGCCAGGAACCGTCTCCGGGAGGGCGTCGCGGGCGGATGCCCGTCGACGGTCATGTCGGGACGTGGTGATGTCCACACTCATAAGCATTGGTCGGTGTCGCAGGCGCTGAGACGGCCGGTCGACGGCCACACGCTACCGGCCCGCGGGGCTCGCCCGTCCACAGTCGCCGTCGCCGGAGCCGGCGAGCCACAGTGCGAGCGCGTACAGCCCACAGGAGAGCGCCAGCGGGACGAGCAGGTCGGCGACCGTCCGGAGCATCCCCTCGAAGTACAGCAGCCAGGGGCCGCCGAGCGCGGCGCCGTCGAGGCCGTCCTTCCGTGGGAGCTCCCACAGCCGGCGGTGACCGCCGACGGCCCGGCGCGGTTCGAACTCCGGTTCGAGGGCCGGGACGGTGTCGCGACGGTCACTGTCGACGACGGGCTCGCGGTGGTGGCGGCGACGGCGGAGGACTGGCCCAGGTAGGGCCGGCACGAAGGAGTTTTGCGGGCGAGAACCTGTACTCGGAACTACACCATGTCGTCCGGAGAGTGCAGCGAGTGTGGCACGGAGGTGACGAGGGCGGTCGCGAGGGAGCTCGCGGAGCCACAGAAGGAGGCGCTGAAGCGCGGCACCTACGTCTGTCCCGACTGCCGGGGCTGAGCCCCGAACAGCCGGTCCGCGCGGGTCAGGCCACCCGCACCGGCCGCACCGACAGCTCCCGGCAGACGTGGGTGACGTGGTCGCTGTCCTGGTCGCTCACGAGCACGCGCTCCTCGACGGTCCAGGGCCAGTCGGCCTCGACCAGCTCCTGGTGGGCGAGCAGGTCACCGACCGTTCCCACCGAGGCGGCGTCCGGCTCGACGGCGACGAGCACGGCCGTCTCCTCCTCGAACAGCCGCTTCTCCCGGAGGGTCC
>Ga0207797_1003576_pt1 | contig 10221 bp, 8 predicted proteins | sample PRCRCaboRojoPR_6_FD_187275 | JGI IMG/M metagenome (GOLD analysis project Ga0207797, IMG submission 187275) | Marine sediment microbial community from Cabo Rojo, Puerto Rico - PR CR 10% Liquid 1 (SPAdes) | ecosystem: Environmental > Aquatic > Marine > Coastal > Sediment | place: Cabo Rojo, Puerto... | reverse complement strand
GTTGGCCTTCGTCCCCCCGCTCTCCCGCACCACCTGGAAAGCCCTGATCTGCCGGATAAGCTCATCGGGGTTCCGTCCCACGGGGGGCGTCAGAACCTCCATCGCCTGGATCACACCGTCCGGATCGATAATAAACCGCCCGCGGATATCCACACCCGCAGCCTCATCATACACGCCGTACACCTGACCGATACGACCCCCAGCGTCAGACACCATAGGGAAGGTCACCCCGCCCTCCACCATCTTCGATAGCTCCGTCTCGTTCCAGATCTTGTGCGTGAAGCGGCTGTCCACGCTCACCGATAGTACCTCTGCACCGAGGTCTTGGAACTGACCATACCGGGCGGCAACTGCCGCCAACTCTGTCGGTCAGACGAAGGTGAAGTCCCCCGGGTAGAAGCAGAGGACCACCCACTGCCCCTGGTAGTCCGACAGTCTGATAGTCTTGAAGCCCTCGCCTCCCACGTACGCCGAGGCCTCGAAATCGGGGGCTGCTTTCCCAACGCGCGCTAACTCCATCCTGAGCTCACCTTTCCCATGTCGCTCACCCTCTTCCTCAGGCCCGGCATCGCCTCCGATCGGTCCTGCTGCCGGTGCTACGCACCCATCTACTTCGCCCATGGTCTCTCCCCAGCGCTTGCTCAGAGCAGCGACCGCAGATCGAACTCATCGCTCGTCAGGCGTTCAGCGTCCATTGATACGTCGGTCCTTTGCTCAATAAGCGGTCGCACCATCGCCGCCCTCTGAGGGTCGTTGAGTACGATCGCGCCAACGATGCGTCCCTCCTCCAACACGAACTTACGATACAGCCCACTCTCGGGGTCCGCGTGCCGCAGAATCTGATAGCCGTCCTCGTCCTCAGGATTGTACTCACCCAAACTCGTCACTCGGGCCCCGGCTACCTCCAACGTCGTGCTGGGCACGCTGCCCGCATAGGTCTCGGACCCAGGGTCCTTCATATTCGCAGCGGCAACCTCCGCCTGCTCCATAGCGGGGGGAATGATACCGTAGATCCGACCCCTAAACTCGGCCACGTCCCCGGCCGCAAAGACGTCCTGCGCACTCGTCTTCATCGACTCGTCGACAACTGCACCCCGGTTGACCTCCAGACCACCCTCCTGTGCCAGCTTCGCCCGGCAGCGGATGCCCGCAGAAAAGAGCACCAGTTGTGCCTCAACCACCTCTCCGTCCTTCGTCCGTACCCGCTCGGCCCGATCCTCACCCAGGATCGCCTCGACGATCGCACCCGTCGTGATCGCCAGGCCCTGGTCTTCGAGAAGGCCCCTTAGGACGTGAGCACCCTCCGCGTCGAGCTGCCGGGGGAGTAGATGGTCCGCTATCTCTATCACGTGAGCGGCTGGCCCCGCCTCACCGAGCGCTCTCGCCGTCTCCAAGCCCAGGAGTCCTCCGCCGATCACTACCGCCTGCGCTGCCCCCTCGGCATAGGACTTGATCCTTTTCGCATCGTCCAGGGTCCTCAACGTGAAGACGCCCGCCTTATCCCTTCCCTCGACGGGCGGGACGAACGGGCGCGCGCCAGTCGCCAGGAGCAGACGATCATAGTGGATCTCCGTCCCGTCCGCCAAAATCACGCGATGGGCCTCTACGTCGAGGCTCGTGACCTCGGTCTCCAATTCAAACGTGATACCCTGCTCTTCATACCAGGACAGAGGCTTGAAGTACAGCGCGTCCTGCTCCTTCGTCCCGGCGATATACCGCCACAGTAAGGGCCGCGGATAGTAGGGGTAGGACTCCCTGCTCAGCATCAGGATCTCCTGACCCTGAGATGCCCCGTCCGCAAGACTCCGCGCGGCGGTCACCCCGGCGACGCCTCCTCCGACGATGACGTACCTGGTCATTGGAGCTTCTCGAACATGTCGGTCCCGACACCGCAGTCCGGACAGACCCAGTCCTCAGGCAGATCTTCGAACGGGGTTCCCGGTTCGATCCCTTGGGTCGGATCGCCTTCGGCCGGATCGTAAACGTAGCCACAGACCAGACACTCCCACCGCTCCATCACAGCCTCCTTGTTCATCATCAATGCTAGCCTTAGGCGACCTCAGCACGCCGCGAGAGCGCACATCACGCCTAATCCATTGACCGCCGGACTTGGGTTAGCCGTTGCTCCGCCGCCTGTGCCTACCCAGGCTCCACCGCGTCCCTCGACGAGCGGGATACAACCGTATCAACTCAACGGTTCGCGCCTTCTCAAGCACCCACGTTTTCCGAGGCCATCCTGGAACCAGCCACAGTCTGGTTCTTTGACGAGCACTCGGGGCAGTAGCCCAGATAGATCACCCGTCGGTCGACCACCTCAAAATCGTGATCCTCACCCAGAGAACCCTTAAGCCCGTTCCGACGCGGTACGTCCTCCACACGCCCACACCTGAGGCAGACCAGGTGATCGTGCTCCTCCGTCGCCACGTCGTAACGTCTCTGCTCCAGACCCAGACCCAGATCCAGTTCCTGAAGCACACCCAACGCGGCCAGCTCGTGAAGCGTGTTGTAGACGGTCGCCGGCGAGAGATCGGGCAGCTCACGTCTCGCCCTTCGAAGAACCTGATCCGCCGTCAAATGCGAACCGTTATCCATCAACACCTCGACGATCACACGCCTCTGCGGCGTGACCCGACGCCCTTCGGTCCTCAGCTTGGCACACACTCTATCGACTGAAGTCATAGATGAAGCCATAGAACGACCATTTCTAGGCGCAACCGATAGCCGGCTGCGCTCCGGCGCCTCGGAACAGAAACAGCGTAGGGCCGCAACGAAGGCGCTATTTATAATTCGTCTTAGATAAGAATTATTCTAACAGGCAATCTTTGGATTGTCAAGGCTCGATAGATGACTTGTCCAGCTTCGCGAGCGGTTTGCGAAGCCGCTTCGCGATCAGTTTGCCACGGGAGTTCCCGCGCGTCCCCGAAGCTATCTAGCACGCAGCATAGCACGTCCGCCTGGACTGTTAGGACGGGCCGCAAGCGAGGTCTGGTTCCCAGTATACCACACCTCGGCCACCGTTTACGCTGGGTCAGGTTGGAATACCGTTTGACTTACGTTGGCCGCCGATTGGGCAAGGTTCCCCCTAGCCTTCGTCACCCATCCCCTCGCCGGAGGAATGCCGAAAGACGAAGCCCCGCAGCAAGCTGCGGGGCTTCGTCAATTCGGCTTCTTACCACCGGTTACGTTAAGACCGGAATTCCTATTCCTCCGTCAGACGATCCATCACTCGATCTCGATCAACACCGCATCCTTCTCCACATCCTGGCCCGCGCTGACGTGCACCGCCTTGACCACACCCGCCCGATCGGTTCTCAGCTCATTCTCCATCTTCATCGCCTCGAGCACGCAGACCGGCTCGCCTTCCTCAACGTGCACGCCCTCTTCCACCAACACCCGCGTGATCTGACCCGGCATGATCGCTACCACAGCCCCGTCCCCGGCAGTGCGCCCCGGCGAGGTTGATCCCCGCGCCGCTCGTTCGGATCGCGGAGCCCCCATTCGTAGACCCGAGACCTGGAACGGGTACGACGCCTCACCCTCACGTACCGTGTCGTCCTCCAGCGCAACGTCGTAGGCAATGCCGTCGACCAGCACGCGCCCATCCTCGCGAGGTTCCACGACAAACGACCGGCCGTTCACGGTGATCGTCCAGCGCGCGCAGCCGTCACCCTCCGCTTCGACGGCGTAATCCACGCCGTCCAACGTGATCGTGAATTCTCCAGCACCCTTCCGGGAGTCCGTTGTCATGCACAACCTCCGTCTAGCCAATCCACTTCTACACGCCGCCCCGCCCCGGGATCAGCCCGTGCCACCGACCAGCCCCTGGCCGCCAGCCCGCCTTCCACGCAGAGGAGCCGCTCCTCTTTCCGTTGTACACCGGCACCGCATCGTGCTCGCCCCGCTCCTCCAACAGCAATCCCGCCACAGCGGCCGCCAAGGGGGCCTTGTCCGCCGCGCCCCCGGCCCGCCGCTCCAAGAAAGGCCCCGCCACCTGGGGGAAGAGGGCGTACGATATCACATCCTCCTCGCCGTACCACGCGTCCCCTAGAAGCTCAGCAACCGCTTGCTCGGCCTCCTCCATTCCGGGTGGGATAAGGTCCGCCGGACGGCAGTCTATGGGCTCCTCATCGCCGATGGCCATCGCCTTCACGTCAGGATCGATGGGGGCCGGCGGTCGTCCGTAGTATCCTCGAACGTACTGCCGAACCTCCTCGGGGATCACTTTGTACCGCTCCCCCAGCACCACGTTCAGTGTGGCCTGCGTCCCCACCAACTGGCTCGACGGCGTCACTAACGGCGGATAGCCCAGGTCCGCCCGCACCCGGGGCACCTCCTCCAGCACCGCCTCGTACCGCTCCTCCTCCCCCTGCTCCCGCAGCTGCGACACCAAGTTGGAGAGCATCCCGCCGGGAATCTGAAACTGGAGCACCCGCACGTCCACGCCCACGAGCCCGCTCTCGAAACTGGCGTACTTCTTTCGGATCTCCCCGAAATACGCCGCGATCTCCGCCAGGAGTGCCAGGTCGAGGCCCGTCTCTCTCTCATGGCCCTTGAGCATCGCCACCAGCGATTCCGTCGGGGGGTGCGACGTCGTCAGCGACAGCGCCGAGATGGCCGTGTCAACAATGTCCACCCCGGCCTCGACCGCCTTCAAGTGTGCCGACGACGCCATTCCGCTGGTCGAGTGGGAATGGAGGTGGATGGGGATCTCCAGCTCCCCCTTCAGCCGCTTGACCAGCTCGTAGGCCGCGTAGGGGCTGATCAGCCCGGCCATATCCTTGATGCAGATCGAGTCCGCCCCCATCTCCGCCAGGCGCCCCGCCACGTCGACGAAGTAGTCGATGTTGTACGGAGGGCCGATGGTGTAGCAGATGGAGGCCTGCGCGTGCGCGCCGACCCGATTCACCACCTCCATCGCCTTCCGCATGTTCCGCACGTCGTTCAGCGCGTCGAAGATGCGGAAGACGTCGATGCCGTTCTTGTGCGCGTGCACCACGAAGCGCTCCAGCACGTCGTCAGGGTAGTGATGATACCCGACCACGTTCTGACCGCGGAGAAGCATCATGAACGGCGTCTTGGGCATCCGCTCCTTCAGCCGCCGCACCCGCTCCCAGGGATTCTCGTCCAGGAAGCGCATCGCCGAGTCGAACGTGGCCCCGCCCCACATCTCCACCGCCCAGTAGCCCACCTCATCGATCCGCTCCGCGATGGGCAGCATGTCATCCGTCCTCATGCGCGTCGCCAGCAGCGACTGGTGCCCGTCCCGCAGCATCAGATCACAGATTCGCACCGCTTCCGCCATAAAGCCTCCTAGAGGGGGATATTCCCGTGCTTCTTGGGGGGATTCGCATCCCGCTTGTTCTCCAGCATCTTGAGTGCCTCAATGATCCGAGACCGCGTCTCCCGCGGCTCGATCACGTCGTCCACGTAGCCGCGGCCGGCCGCCACGTACGGCGTCGCGAACTGCTCGCGGTACGCCTTCACCAACCGTTCCCGCTCCGCCTCGGGATCCTCCGCCGCGGCGATCTCCTTCCGAAAGATGATGCTCACGGCGCCCTCCGGCCCCATCACCGCGATCTCCGATGTCGGCCAGGCGTAGGAGATGTCCCCCCGGATGTGCTTCGAGCTCATCACATCATAGGCGCCGCCGTACGCCTTCCGCGTGATGATCGTCACCTTCGGCACCGTCGCCTCGCAGAAGGCCCACAGGAGCTTTGCCCCGTTCAGGATGATCCCGTTGTGCTCCTGATCGACCCCGGGCAAGAACCCGGGCACGTCCACGAATGTCACCAGGGGAATGTTGAACGCGTCGCAAAAACGGACGAAGCGAGCGCCCTTCCGCGAGGCCTCGATGTCCAGCACGCCCGCCAGCACAGCCGGCTGGTTCGCCACCACGCCCACCGAGCGTCCTCCGAAACGCGCGAAGCCCACCACGATGTTCGCGCTCCAGTGCTCGTGCACCTCCAGGAAATGACCGCCGTCCACCACCTCGCGGATCACGTCCTTCACGTCGTAGGGCCTGTTCGGGCTCTCTGGGACCATCGTCTCCAGCGCCTCCACGGAGCGGTCCTCCGGATCCTCCGTCGGCCGGAAGGGCGGGTCCTCCATATTGTTCTGGGGGATGAAGCTCAGCAGCTCCCGGATCGTGTCCAGGCACTGCTCCTCGTCCTGTGCTGCGAAGTGAGCCACACCGCTCTTCGACGCATGGGCCATCGCGCCGCCCAGCTCCTCGAACGACACCTCCTCCCGGGTGACCTCCTTAATCACCTCCGGGCCGGTGATGAACATGTGGCTCGTCTCTTTCGTCATCAGGATGAAGTCCGTCATCGCCGGCGAATAGACCGCGCCGCCCGCGCACGGCCCCATGATCGCCGAGATCTGCGGCACCACCCCCGACGCCAGCACGTTCCGCAGGAAGATGTGCGCATACCCCGCCAGGGAGACCACGCCCTCCTGGATCCGCGCCCCGCCCGAGTCATTCAGCCCGATCACCGGCGCGCCGTTCTTCATCGCCAGGTCCATCACCTTGCACACCTTCTCCGCGTGCACCTCCGAGAGGCTCCCCCCGAAGACGGTGAAATCCTGCGAAAAGACGTACACCTGCCGCCCATCGATCGTGCCGAATCCTGTGACGACGCTGTCGCCCAGCGGCTTCCGCTCCTCCACGCCAAACCCGGTCGAGCGGTGAGTCGCGAAGGCATCCAGCTCCCGGAACGAGCCCTCATCCAACAGCGCCTCGACCCTCTCATGGGCCGTCATCTTCCCCTTCTCGTGCTGGCGCTCGACCCGCTCCTCCCCGCCTCCCAGGCGGGCCCGTTCCCGCAGCTCCCGCAGTTCCTGAATAGCGTCCTCTCGGTCCATGCCCTCTCCCTCGACAGCCATGATGTCAGCGAAAACAACAGCGACACGCCCCAGCGTGCCGCCGTAGTTTACGTGCATCGCCACAGATGCACAAGTGTCAGCCCCTACCCCCTGCGAGGTTTGGATCGTGTCTCCCTACGAGTCAGGTTCGCCTCTAGATGCCCTTCCCCCGCTCAGACCAGGAATGCGCCCTCGCAAGGTTGGTTGTCAAGGGAGAACACACGCAACCCTTCCACGCCCAGCTCGCCCTCACCCTCTCTGCGCGTCTCCGTGCCTTCTCCGCGCCCCTCTGGGTCTCTTCTCCTCTCTCTTGCTACGCGCCGCCCGCCTATTCCAATGCCGACCCTGTGGTACAATACCTTGGCAGGTCAGCGCCATGCGACCTGTGCGATTGAAGACGACCGTGACCGAAGAGCGCACGGTGACCGTCAAGGTTCCGGAAAACGCTGAAACCGGGCCCGTGGAGATGATCGTCGTATTTGCTCCGCCGGAGTCGAATGACGTTGGCGCCAGCACCCTCGGCGACCTCGGAGGGTCTGAGTTCTTCGGGATATGGCGTGACCGGGACGATGTAGCCGATAGTACCGCTTTCGCGCGTGCCCTTCGTGAGCAGACTTGGACCCGCTTTCAGGCATGATACTCCTTGATGCCGACGTGTTGATCGATTGCCTGCGGGGCTGGCGTCACCGGCGGCCTGACTTCGCAAAGGGTGGCAACGTGAGCCTCCCTGCGACACGGGCTTCTATGTCACCGGCGGTGAGACCCCAGATTCCCGGTCATAAACTGGACGTCAAGTGCTGAACCATTGCGTTTCCTTTACTCAATCGTTCTGCATGGCCAGTACCTTCGCCATCGTCGCCTCAAAGCACGCCCTGGTACCATCATCATCCAGTCCATTGACCATCAGCAGATGGAGGTGCTCCTCCCTGACCCCGAAGAGCCAGTACACGGCGTCTCCCTCCGAACCCTCAAACCCGACGGCCCTGCCCTCCATACCACCCCCTGCCGTGCCGTCGTAGAGTGTCTCGACCGAACCGCGCGTCTCGGAGGCCACTTGAGCGAGGAGACTCTGGTACCCGCTTGAGGCTTGACCCGGCGTCTCGAACGCATAGACGGCATTCAGCACGTATACCACGGCCGATGAGCCGTCTTGCCGCTCGGTGACCCGTGGCCCTTCCACCTGGAACGCCGCCACGGGATCCTCTTGTCGCGCGAGATTGCCGACCCAACCCTCACCCTCCGGCTCGTCTGGGAGCGGCAAGGCTGCCGGCTCCCAGTAGTCCACGCCAGAGTCCTCCGGCGCGGACCCGGGTAGTTCGTCTCGCCGGAGCAGCAAGTTCCTCAGATAGCCCGCCGGGTCCTCCGACTCACTGATGATCGTCACCCGCACGGCCGACACCACCTTCGGCGTCGCAGCCTCCGGTAGGGGAAAGCCGAAGACTATGATCGTCATCCCTCGCTCCAGATCCCGGAAGTCGGCCCGGGTCCCGTCTGAGCGGTGGACGCCCCGGCTGACCGATTCCCACGGCACGTGCCACCGCTCCCCGTCTTCATCCTCGAGCGTCACCACCTCCGCGCTGAGCGCGTTGTCCACGACGGTGCCGCTCACCACCATCAGATCACGCTCGATCTGTGCCCAGATGGTATCCATGTTGACGTCGTGATCGAGGATCCGCTCCTGCACCGAAGGGGGGAAGAGCGCTGCCACGTCCTCAGCGAAGAAGGAGCCGTCGTGCGGCATCTGAATTTTCACGACTGTTTCTCTGCCGGCCTCCCAGTTGAGCACGGCCGGGGCACTGACGGCGGTGCCGCCCGGCGACTGGCAGATGGCCCACACGTAGCTCTGCATGTCGCCCTCTCCTAGCACTTGCCAGCCGCACTCCCCGTCCGGATCGTCGACGAAGAGCCTTGCCAGCTCTCTCTCCACATGCCCATTGACGAACGCCTCATCCTCAGACACGATTCGCACCCGACTCAACACCGCGCTGGTCCACCCAGCCGCACCAGCAGGGCTGGTCACCCATGCCCGCCGACCGCTCTCCTCATCGTACAACCCGATCTCGATTCTGTAGAATCCGGATGGGAAGTCGGAGGGGAAGACGAAGATGTGCTCGGTCGAGACGGTGCACGCTGCTCCGTCGTCTTCCTCACCGCACGGCTGATCGGGCCAGTCGACGCCGGCGTCTGTCTGGAGAGCCAGCTCTCCCGTCTCCTCGCCGACCAGGTGGGCGAAGACACGCCAGTTGGCGCTGGGCGCGGAGATGACCTGCCAGCGCAAGAAGATGTGTGTCTCGAATGGCGTCTCCACCCGGGCGGGTGCGAAGGGATCCCCGGGGTCTTTCTCGCCCAGCGTCAACGCCGGACCCGGAGGCCCGGCTAGCGGATCGACGGTCCTCATCTCACTCCGTATCTCCCCGGCGAATACTAGAGGATCGGACTTGGCAAATGGCTCGCCGAACGCCGAAGAGTGGTGCAGGGGGTTGACCGGTTCACCATCATGTCGGAGCTCGAAGTGGAGATGAGGGCTGCTGCTGTTTCCGGTGGACCCAGCTCTACCCACCGGTTCCCCTCGATGCACAGCCTGTCCGATGTCCACCTCGATGGCTTCTAGCTGAGCATACGCTGAGGACCAACCGTTGCCGTGGTCGACCACGACGAGATTGCCATAGTCGCCGTGAGGCCCAGCGAATGTCACCTTTCCGTCGGCAATCGAGAAGACTGTCTCACCGTCTGCTGCTGCGATGTCGATGCCCGGGTGATCGGGGTTGCGCGGGTCGTGAAAGGCCCAACCAGAGATCTCGCGGCGGCTCGTCGGCCATTGGAACTGCCCCTCCGAAAGGATGTGCACCTCCTCACCTGCCAAGGGCCAAATGGCCAGGGTCTCACCCCAAACTGCCCGGACCGCGAGATTCTCCGCGTGGACGCCCCCCGGCACGGTGGCACCGATCCAGAAGTGGCAGGTCTCATCCCGATAATACCCGTCGGGCATGCAGGCAGTAGGCGGCATCTTGCCCTCGGGGAGGAAGAGCATCTCCCGCAGCGTTTGACCCTGGTGAACGACGGAGATCCGCGGGCCGTTGTCGGTGGTGGGGTAATGCTGCGCGTTCTTCACGGTCAACTCAACCCAGACGTAGTGCTGACCCTCTGGAGGGCACCGTTCCTCGCCCGAGGTAAGCGCCACACAACCTGTCAGCTCGTGACCTATGACGCCGAAGTCGACAGTCCCGAAGCGGGCGGTGCGGCCCGCAGGGAGCTCGGATCCGCCCCCTGGGAGCTGCGCGCCCGGAATGAGCTGCTGCAGGTCCGACGGCGCCAGAAGCTTCGCCCCAAAGAACAGGGCAATGAGGGCCACGACGGCAG
>Ga0207797_1003575_pt1 | contig 10222 bp, 8 predicted proteins | sample PRCRCaboRojoPR_6_FD_187275 | JGI IMG/M metagenome (GOLD analysis project Ga0207797, IMG submission 187275) | Marine sediment microbial community from Cabo Rojo, Puerto Rico - PR CR 10% Liquid 1 (SPAdes) | ecosystem: Environmental > Aquatic > Marine > Coastal > Sediment | place: Cabo Rojo, Puerto... | reverse complement strand
CGCGCTCCAGCAGGAACGGGTCGGGCGTGCACGTCGCGCCGTACGCGGCCGCGACTTCCTGCGTCTCGTCGAACAGGTAGGCGTCGTACCGGATGGTGCCGTCCGCGACGTACTCCTGCATCGTCTCGAAGGAGTCCTCGGGGTACTCCTCGGGGTCGTTCGAGTTGATCCCCACGACGGCGACGTCGTCGTACTCCTCGGCCAGCGCGTTCAGTTCGTCGAACTTCGCCTTCGCGTACGGGCAGTGATTGCAGGTGAACACGACCAGTACTGCCTCGTTGTCGGCGAAGTCCTCGAGCGCGTGCCGTTCGCCGTCTGTCCCTTCGAGTTCGAAAGCCGGTGCTTCGTCACCGCGTTCGAGTACTTCCACGGAGTCTGCTGCGACCATACCTGCCCCTTGTCCCTCGACGGCCTAAGCGATTCGGCCCACGGCAATACACTGACAGTGGGTCTTATTCTGTCCCGTAGCCTATCTTCAGCATGCCAACCGTCCAGACCAACGATATCGAGACGTACTACGAGCAGCGCGGGAGTGGGCCGCCAATCGTCTTCATCCACGGCGCGCTGGTCAACTCTGCGCTGTGGGAACCGCAGGTCGAGCAGTTGTGCGACGAGTACACGACGATCACGTACGACGTCCGCGGGCACGGGCACACCGGCGGTTCTGTGCGCGGGGTGTACTCCATCGAACTCTTCGCCGACGACCTCGCGGCACTGCTCTCCGCACTGGATATCGAGCGACCCGTCCTCTGTGGTCTCTCGATGGGCGGGTGCATCGCGCAGGTATACGCCAGCCGCCACCCGGAGCGTGTGGGTGGGCTAGTGCTCGCCGACACGTTCACCGCAGCGCGACTGCACTGGCGTGATCGCTTGCAGCGGCTTCAGATGAAGTCAACCCTTCTGCCGGCGCGCGTGTTCGGGTTCGAACGCGTGGAACGAGCCCTGGTCTGGCTAAGCGAGCGAATTTCCGAGGACTCAAGCGGGGAGTACGCGAACGTGCGGGAACTCCGAGCGAACAGTCCGACGATACCGACGCGTGAGTTCGGGAAAATTGTCCGGGCGCTGACTGCGTTCTCCCGCTCGACGGTCGACCTCGGAGCGATCACGGTGCCGACACTGGTTCTCTACGGTGAGGACGATGTCGGGTTTATCAAGCGACACTCGGAACAGCTGGCGTCTACGATCCCGAACGCGACCCTGCGCGAAATTCCGAACGCAGGTCATACCGCGAACACGGACGCACCGGCGGTGTTCACCGAGGCTGTCCGTGACTTGCTGGACGACGTCTACGCACCGCCACCGGATAGTGTCGAATCGCTCGGCCTGCACTCCTAACTCGCTCAGTCGTCGCCCGGGTGCGTACTCGCCACGACCCGGTCGCCGTCTACCCGGAGCACGACGGCAGTCAGCGCGAGCGAGAGCAACCCGAGGCCGGCCATCGCTGCGAACGACGCTGCCGTCCCCATCGTATCGGAGACGTAGCCGAGCACGGGCGGCGCGACGGCGGCACCGCCGGAGATGCCGATCGTCACGAGCCCGAAGTTCTTCCCGATGTTGTCCGACTGGGAGAACCGGTCGGCCAGCGTCGCCCGCGCGGGGCGGCTGTAATCGATCGTCGCCGCGAGAACGAGCGTGAGACCGACGACGGCCACGGAGGGGAGCATGCCCGAGGCCAGCGCCGCGGTCACCGCCACCAGCGCGACGTAGCCGGCGACGAGGACGGCACTCGGCGAGTACCGGTCGGTGAGCCACCCGCCGCCGAACATCAACACCGCGCCGGCGACGAACATCGCAGAGACGAGCAGGTTCCCGGTCGCTTCTTCGATACTGTAGACGCCGGTCAACAGCGGCAGCGTCTGCGTCTTGATCCCCCAGGCCGCCATCGACGTCACGAGCCACAGCACTGTCAGCAGCACGATCCCGGAATCAGAGAGCATCTCCCGGAGACTGGCCGTTGCCCGCTGCGGGAGCGCGCGGACGCGAGTGACCGACCACGACTCGTCGGCCCGCGTCGTGTCACTGGGCGCGGTGATCTCGTCGTCGACGAACCGGTACACGACGGCCACGCTGACGACAGCGTAGACAGCGCCAATGGCCGCGATCGTTCCGAGCGCGGCCCGCCAGTCGACGCCGAACGTCAGGAACGCAGCGACGATGGCCGGCGGTGCGGCGAAGCCGAGTGCGCCGGTGAACCCGTGGACGCTGAAGGCCCGACCGCGCGTGCCAGGAGCCGTCGCTGCCGACAGCAACGGGTAGTGAGCCGGGTGGTGGCCGGCGATGCCCACGCCGAGAATGACCTGTGCAACGAGCAAGGTCGCGTAGGTCTGTGCTGTCGCGGTGAGGGTCGCCCCGACGGCTCCGAAACCCAGCGAAATCGCGAGCATCGGCGTCCGTCCTTTCGTGTCTGAGAGGTGGCCGAAGGGGAGTTGCAGCGCCGTCACGACGAACCCGAGCAAGCCGATCGCCAGCCCGATGCGGGCGACGCCGACGTCGAGATCTGTCGCAAGCGCCGTCGTCACTGGCGGCAAGAGCATGTAGTACATGTGATTGACGACGTGGGAACCCCCCACGAGCCCGACGACCAGCGCCGCCTGCGAGTCACGAAACCCTGCCACAGTACCTGCACGAAGCCGATGCACGGACTAATGTGTCCCGAAAGTCGCACAGTCCGCCTACCTCCCCCCTCACTCGGCTTCGACCGTGAGCCGGTCGGCGATAGCCCTGTCGAACTGCCGAGCGGCGGTCAGCGCCTCGCTGTCCTCGTTGAGGACGAATGCGGCCTCGGTGTCTGCCTCGGGGTTGTCGACGCGTTCGAGCATGCCGACCGTGACGAGGTCTTCGAGGGTGTCCGCGAGATAGAGCGTTTTCAGCGGTACGTTCGCGGCGTCGGCGAGATCCGACCGGGTGTACTCGGTGTCCGGGTCGAGTCCAACGACGGTTGCAATGAGCGACGCGGCCTCGTCGCGCTGGGCGACCAGCGACCAGCCCGAATCGGGTATCTCCTGGGGCATACGACCCGTTCTTGGGCGTTATCGGTAAAAAAGCTGGCAGATCGTCGACCGCCGACCCGGTCAGGTCGTCGCCGTGGCCGGCCGAGGGTAGCAATCCTTATGTCGCTGCTACGGTGGGTTAGATGTATGAGCACCCGCGACGAGGTTCTGGAGCTTCTCCGTGAGAACGCCCGGTACACGGTCGAAGACATCGCGCGACAGGTCGGCACCGATGCCGAGACTGTCGAAGAGACCATTGCAGACCTCGAAGCAGACGGCGTCCTCCGGGGGTACCGCGCCGTCGTGGACTGGGATCAGGTCGACCGCGAGCGCGTTCGGGCGGCCGTGGAACTGAACGTCACGCTCGACCGCGAGACCAGCTACAACGACGTCGCCGAGCGCATCGCCAAGTTCCCGATGGTCGAGTCGCTCCATCTCGTCAGCGGCGACTACGACTTCATGATGGAAGTCGAGGGCGAGTCGATGAGCAAAGTCTCGCATTTCATCAGCGAGAAGGTCGCACCCGTCCCGGAGATAACGCAGACGGTGACCCACTACGTCATGGAGTCGTACAAGGAGAACGGCATCGAGTTCGGTGACGGCGACGACGACGACCGTCTCTCCGTCTCACCATGACGTTCGACATCGCCGACCGGGTCGAGCGCGTCCCACCGTCGGGTATCCGGCGGTTTTTCGAACTGGCCGAGGAGATGGACGACATCATCTCGCTCGGCGTCGGCGAGCCCGACTTCTCCGCGCCGTGGGCGGCCCGCGAGGCGGCTATTGCCTCGCTCGAACAGGGCAAGACCTCCTACACGGCAAACCGCGGCCGAAGCGACCTCCGGGAGGCGATCTCCGCCCACGTCGCCGACCGGTACGGCCTCGAGTACGAGGCCGACGACGAGATTCTCGTGACTGCGGGCGCCAGCGAGGGCATCGACCTCGCGTACCGCGCGCTCGTCGACCCGGGCGATACGGTCGCCGTCGTCCAGCCGTGTTACGTCTCCTACGTCCCGGGATCGATCTTTTCCGGCGGGAACGTCCTCGACGTGCCGACGAAGGCCGAAGACGAGTTCAAACTCACCTACGAGGCGCTGCAAGCGTCGGGTGCCGAGGACGCCGACGTGCTCGTCCTCTGCTATCCGAACAACCCGACCGGGGCGACGATGACCGGCGAGGAACTGAAGCCGGTCGCGGAGTTCGCGCGCGAGCACGACCTGGTGGTGTTCTCCGACGAGATCTACGCCGATCTCACGTACGAACACGAGCATACCTCCATCGCGACGTTGCCCGGCATGCGCGAGCGGACGGTCGTGTTCAACGGCTTCTCGAAGGCGTACGCGATGACCGGACTCCGTCTCGGGTACGCGATGGCGCCACCCGAGGCGACGACGGCCATGAACCGCATCCACCAGTACACGATGCTGTCCGCGCCGACGACCGCGCAGTACGCGGCCATCGAAGCACTTCGAACCTGTGACGACGAGGTGGCGTCGATGAAGGCCGAGTACAACCGTCGGCGAAACTTCGTCCTCTCGCGGTTCGAGGAGATGGGTGTGGACTGTTTCCCGGCCGCGGGTGCCTTCTACGCCTTCCCGGAATCTCCGTGGGACGACGCGGGCGAGTTCGCCGAGGCGCTGCTGCAGGAGGAAGGCGTCGCCGTCGTCCCGGGAACGGCATTCGGCACGGGCGGCGAGGGCCATCTCCGCGTCTCGTACGCGACCGGACTGGGCGACCTGAAAGAAGCGATGGCCCGCATCGAAAAGTTCATAAGCTGATAGGATATCCGTCCAGGAACGTGAGTAACCACTCCTTATCGCCGGATCGCCGCTCACAGTAGATTAATTGGGTATCTCACAGTTCGGACGGCGTAAAGTTTTTTCACGCTTAACGGTAGATGAAGTGTAATGGCAATCGATGACACAGGGGGCAGCGACGAGGGGACTGGCTCGGTCGACGTCGGGGGGGACGACCGGGTCGCTGTCGGTTCGTACTCCTGGAAGGACTTCCGTCGCGAGGAGCACGACGGGGGGCAGTTCGACCGCGGGACGTACCTGGGGTTCGACCCGCGCGACCTGCCGCGGAAACTCGAAGCCGGGGCAAGTACGGCAAAAACCGTCTCCGAACTCTTCGAGGACTACTGCGATCCGGAGACCACACCGACGACGAAAGACGAGTACACGTGGGAGCATTTCAAACGAGAGTATTACTACGAGGCAGACGGCTCGATTCCGCGCGATAGCGAGGGCAACAGGGAGCCGTTCGAACCCGAACAGTATCTCCGATTCGACCCGGGTGAGACCGAGGGCCGCTTGAGCCACGGGGAATCGCTCGCCGCCGACCTCAAGGGGTTGGTCGAGGAACGCACCGTCGACGTCTCCGAGGAACTGGACGAGGACGCCTTTTTCTCCGACCGACACGGAAACACGACGGTCGTCAACCGGTACGACCTGGAGAAGGCGGTGCCGCTGGAGAAGAAGAGTCACTTCGTCGAGGAGAACCGCTACTGGGTGAACAAGCCCTACGCCTGCGTCATCATCTTCCATTCGCGGAAGGAAAACGAGCGGAAGTACTACGTCATCGAGCCGTACATGAACGAAATCGAGTCGGAGCTGCGCGATTTCCTCTCGGGCAAACTCAAGACGGCGATCAAGTACTCCGAGGACGACGTCATCGTGCAGGGGAGCGAGGCCGACCGCGCCCAGGTGATCCAGCGCGAGGCCGAGCGACTACTGAAACGGTACGACCTCTACTCCGGTTCCGTTTCCGGCACCCAGAAAAACGGCAGCGAGGGGATGATGGGACAGTTGAAGGGCGTGCTCGGAATGGGCGGGGAGTCGGATGCCGGTGAGGTCGAACACACCGGGATCGAAGGCATCGCCGTCCGGCCGGAACCGGTGTTACTGGATGAAGACCCCGAGACGCTGTCGGAGTACCAGGTCGAGAAGATCCTCTACATTCTGAAACGCAACTTCATCGGCTACGCCAAGATCGACCCCGTGAAACACGACATCAACGTCGAGGACATCTCCTGTGACGGGTACAACTCACGGGTGTTCGTCTACCACACCGACTACGAACAGATCATCTCGAACGTCGAACACGGCGAGAAGACGCTCGACGACTTCGTGGTGAAACTCGCCCAGCGCTCGGGGAAGGGCATCTCGAAACGCCAGCCGCAGGTAGACGCGACGCTGCCGGACGGGTCACGCGCCCAGCTCACGCTCGGCCGGGAGGTGTCCGACCACGGGACGAACTACACCATCCGGCAGTTCAAGGACGTCCCGTTCACGCCGGTCGACCTCATCAACTGGAACACGTTCAATCTCGACGAGATGGCGTTTCTCTGGCTGTGCATCGAGAACCACAAGTCGCTGATATTCGCCGGCGGTACCGCCTCGGGGAAGACGACCAGCCTGAACGCCATCTCGCTGTTTATCCCCTCGAACGCGAAGATCGTCTCCATCGAGGACACGCGCGAGGTCGAACTGCCACAGCGCAACTGGGTCGCGAGCGTCACCCGACCGTCGTTCGGACAGGACGACACCGGTGACGTCGACGAGTTCGACCTGCTGGAGGCCGCACTCCGCCAGCGCCCGGACTACATCGTCATGGGTGAGATCCGTGGCGAGGAAGGGCGAACGCTGTTCCAGGTCATGTCGACCGGCCACACCACCTACACCACGTTCCACGCCGACTCCGTCGGCGAGGTCATCAAGCGGTTCACGACCGAACCGATCAACGTCTCGAAGACGCTGTTTACCGCACTCGATCTGGTGTCGATCCAGACGCAGACTCGCGTCGGCGGCAACAAGGTGCGCCGGAACAAGGTGCTGACCGAGATCAACGAGTACTCCCCGGAGAACGACGAGATCAACGTCCGCGACGTCTACGAGTGGCGGGCGGAGACGGACAACTACATCCAGATGGGGTCGTCCTCCACGCTGGAGGAGATCAAGTTCGACCGTGGCTGGACGCAGGAACGACTCGACGAGGAACTGTTCAAGCGCAAGGTCGTGCTGGCCTACCTCATCGAGGAAGGCCTGAACACGTACACAGAAGTCGCGGCGACGGTTCAAGCGTTCATCAACGACCCCGACACGATCCTGACGATCATCGCCAGCGACTCGCTGGCACGGTCGCTCGAAGACCTCAGGGAGATGGAGTCAGTGCAGATCGAAATCGACCCCGAGAAGGAAGAACTCGTTCCGCGGCCGGAGCCGCCGGCGGAACTGCTCGAAGAGACCGCCGAGATCCTCGAGAACGCCGGCCCGCTGCTCAAACAGTACCGCGAGATGGAGACGTCGGACATCGCGTCGGCGCTGTCCGGAATGCAGGAGGAACCGGATTCCGGCACGGACGAAGAAGCGATCGACTTCGGCCAGTTCGTGCCGAAGGCCGGGTCGGAGGACGACGAGGAATGAGCCTGGACACGAGAAACGACCAGGTCGGGGGTGGCGCGAGTTCGCCGCTCGGTGACGCCTTCTACCCGCTCTACCAGTGGCTCTACAGCGACGAGAGCAACTTCGTCAAAAGCGTCGAGAAGAAGCTCGCGCAGGCGCGGATGGCCGACAACGTCGAGCTGTTTCTCTCACGGGCGCTGGGCGTCGGTTTTATCGCCGGGCTCGCACTGTGGGCACTCGGCGTCTTTGCCGGCTATCTGGCTGTGCAGCTGTTCGGCGCCCCCTCGTTTCTCCCGTTCGAACTGCCGAACGTCCTCGTCGCGCTCAAGACGCCAGCGATCGTCATGTTCGCGGGGCTGGTCTTCGGCTCGATCGGCTTCGCGATCGGCTTCGGGTCGCTCGTCTCGATCCCCTACTTCCGGGCCAACGCGCGCAAACGGGAGATCAACACGCTCCTGTCGGACTCGATTTCGTTCATGTACGCGCTGTCGGTTGGCGGGATGAACCAACTGGAGATCCTGCAGGCGATGGCGAAAGCCGACGACACCTACGGCGAGGTGGCAAAGGAGTTCCAGTCCATCGTGCTGGAGACGGAGTACTTCGACACCGACTACCGGACGTCGATCCGCAACCAGGCGCTGGAAACCCCAAGCGACGAACTCTCGCAGTTCCTGACGGACATGCTCTCGATCATCAACTCCGGGGGCGACATGACGGACTTCCTGGAAGACCAGAAGGACAAGCACATGCGGACGGCCAAGCAGGAACAGGAGAAACTGCTGGACACGCTGGAACTGTTCGGCGAGATGTACATGACGCTGTCGCTGTTCCCGCTGTTGCTCATCATCATCCTGGTCATCATGAGCCTGATGGGGTCGGGGGATCAGAAGACGCTGCTCTATGGCACGGTGTACGGCCTGATCCCGCTGGTCGGCGTCGGCTTTCTCGTGCTCGTCTCGACAGTGACGCAGGACGAAATCGGCGACGGCTACCTCAGACCGAGCGGGGAGGACGCGAAGTTCACTGTCAACGAAGGGATCGGCGTGTTCAATCCGGGACTGGTCGAGAAGTACACTGGCGAACACGGCGTCTTCGACCGCATCAAGCGCCGCGAGGGAACGCACGAACTGATGGAGATACTGCGTGCCCCGCATCTGTTCTTCCGGGACCATCCGCGGATGGTGCTGGTGGTGACGTTTCCGCTGACGGTGCTCGTCTTGATCGGGGCCATCGTGACCGGGAACGCGCCGCTGTCGATAGACGAGATGAAGAGCAACGTCATCTACGGGACAGTCGTCTGGGTGTACGTCCCGGTGTACGTGAACCTCCTCCCGCTGGGTATCTTCTACGAGTGGAACGTCCGCTCGCGGCGGGGCGTCCTCGCGAACCTCTCGGAGAACCTCCGCAAACTCTCCAGTGCCAACGATACCGGGCTGACGCTCCTCGAATCCGTCAAAACCGTCTCTGATACGTCGTCGGGCAAACTCGCCGACGAGTTCGAGACGATGCACGCGAAGGTCAACTACGGCACGAACCTGAAGGGCGCGTTGCGGGAGTTCAACAACAAGTATCACATCCCGCGACTGGCCCGGACGGTCAAGCTCATCAGCGAGGCCCAGGAGACCTCGAGCCAGATCCAGGACGTGCTGTCGACGGCCGCGCAGGCCTCCGAGAACCAGGACGACATCGACCGCGAACGCAAGTCCCGAACGCGGATGCAGACGGTGATCATCATCATGACCTACCTGACGTTACTCGGCGTGATGGCGCTACTACGCGTGCAGTTTATCAGTGTCATCGGCGGGCTGGAACTGTCGGGCGGCAGCGGCGCGCCGACCGGCGGCGGTGGGCTGGGCGGTGGCGGTGGCGCTATCGACCCGGAGCTGATGTCGATGCTGTTCTTCCACGCGGTGACGCTCCAGGCGCTCATCTCCTCGTTTATCGCCGGCTACATCCGGAACGTCCAGCTCATCTCCGGCGTGAAGTACGCCGTCACCCTGGCGACGATCTCCCTGGTCGTCTGGGTCGCAGTCGAACAGGTCGCCAGCGGCGGCGGTGGGTCGTCGGAAGCACTGCTACTGCTGTTCGGCTCGGCTGGGACGTCCGTCTGGCACGAGGGACGTGCCAGGCTCCGGGGGCGTCACGGCGAAGGAACTGACGGGTCTTCCACGGCCGCAGACGAACGCCGGAGCGGCTGAACGGTACGACGAGCGCTCGTCCGAGATAGTACAGGGCGACTGCGCCGGAGGAACCGCTCACCTCGGCCAGTGACAGTTCGCGCACCGTGTTCCGTCGCTTCGTGCCACGTAATCTCTGATCTCTGCCCAGTTCCCAGCGACACGCTCCCCGTCCGGGTCGGCGCCACAGCCGCGGACGCCGAGCAAGTGCCACGTGGCGGTCGCCTCGTTCTGACTCGCCTCCATACGCCGTGGCTTCGCGATGCTGGCTGATAGATGCCTGGATTGGGCGCAGACCCGGCGGCATCAGGGACTCACCGGGATTCTCGTGAGCGGAGCAAAGGAGAAGTCGGCGAGGGAAGGAGTGGTCTTGCCGGGATTTGAACCAGATGAAGACACTCGTCTCGCTCTGCTCGACGCTGCGACTTCCAGGGCTCAAATCCCGTCTCAAACAAACAGATTTGAGCCGCTCGCGATGTTGCGAGCAACAGCAATATGGACTCGCCGGGATTCTCGTGAGCGGAGCGAACGAGAAGTCGGCGAGAGAATGACTGACGGAGCGAAGCGACGGAAGGAGTGGACTCGCCGGGATTTGAACCCGGGGCCTCTCCCATGCCAAGGGAGTGATCTACCACTGATCTACGAGCCCGCA
>Ga0207797_1003574_pt1 | contig 10222 bp, 8 predicted proteins | sample PRCRCaboRojoPR_6_FD_187275 | JGI IMG/M metagenome (GOLD analysis project Ga0207797, IMG submission 187275) | Marine sediment microbial community from Cabo Rojo, Puerto Rico - PR CR 10% Liquid 1 (SPAdes) | ecosystem: Environmental > Aquatic > Marine > Coastal > Sediment | place: Cabo Rojo, Puerto... | reverse complement strand
AAACCACCGATATCCCACCTGTCGCACATGGCGTAAAATGGCGTCAGGGAAATGACTGCGTGTTCGATCGCGTGCAGACTGCCCTCCCTGCCCATGCCTCGCCGACTCACTTCCGAGAGGATTTCCTCCGGAACGCGAAACCAGCTACACTCGGTCTCGAATTCCAGCGGTGGAAGATCCAGCTGGTGGACACCAAGGACACGATCGTACTTCTTTTCCTTGTAATGAGTGTAGACTTCCGTGACCGAGACTTCGCCGAAATACGTATTTACCGCGCCCGATCTTCCTTTCTCAATTGTCTTATTCACGTCGAGACTCGTCTCCGAGGCGGATTGAGTAAAGTAATCCACCTCATCCCACTCTACCTCGGCCACGTTTCGCTCCAGGTCGAGCTCTTTGACGATATACGTCTTGCCCTGATGGAGCAGTGTGGCGTTTTCGTGGGCTTCTCTGTAAGCCTGGGATAGATCCATCGTCTCCAGGAGATCACCGTTATGAGTGACTTTAATCGTGGTAGAATCTATGTTGTCCAGCTTGACGAGACCGCTGGCCCGAAAGTCTTTCGCAAAAATGGCACCACCAGGTGTCTCCTGCAGTATCCCCAGTTCCGTTAGCTTGTCGACTTCCTCCGCGTAATCACACCCGAGTTCCTCGTCGGAACGGACCGGTAGTTCGGTGGCGGCACAGGCAAGATGACCCATCGTTATCTTCGGGTTGTCCGGATCGACGACGGCGTGTTCGTGGTCCCTGTCGAAGAATTCTCTCGGATGTTTGAGAAAGAATTGGTCCAGCGGGTTTTCGAAACCGACCAGGATGACCAGCGAGTCCTCCTTCCCCCTTCCGGCCCTTCCGGCCTGCTGCCAGCTGGAAGTTATCGTGCCCGGGTAACCGGATATGACCACGGCGTCCAACCCTCCGATGTCGACGCCAAGCTCGAGGGCGTTCGTTGCGGCCACACCCCTAATTTCTTCGTTTCTCAGCCCCTTCTCGATCTCTCGCCTTTCTTCCGGCCTGTAGCCAGCCCGGTAAGCATGGATTGGATCGTCCGTGTAACCGGAGCTCCAGTCCGCGATAAGCTCGGAACCACGACGGGACAGCGTAAAACAGAGCGTCTGGAGTCCGCGATTGACGAGATAAGCTACCAGCTTGCTGGTCTGATTGTGGGGAGAGTTGTCCGGGTATTCCAGCGGGTTCCAGAAGAGGAAGTGTTTCCTTCCCTGAAAGGAAGTATCTTTTTTAACGAGGGAAAACTCCTCGCCGACGAGTTTCCTAGAGTGTTCGAGCGGATTTGCAATAGTTGCAGATGACAGGATAAATTGTGGGTTCGAATCGTAATGGTTGAATATCCGTTTCATTCTTCTGATGACCATTGCCACGTTTGACCCGAATACCCCGCGGTAGCTGTGGACTTCGTCCAGAACGACGTATTCCAGATTGCTGAAGAAATCACTCCACTTGTGATGCCATTCGAGATAATGGTGCAAGCCGTACGGGTTGCTAATTATTATCCGTGAATCCTTGCGGATACCCGGCCGGACCCCTCTCGGCGTATCGCCGTCGTAGACTCGCGGGTCCAGATCCAGTCCCAGCTCCTTTTCCAGCTTCTTTATCGTTTCCAGCTGGTCCTGGGAAAGGGCCTTTGTCGGATAGACGTAGAGAGCACGGCTCTCCCCGTTATGGAGCATCTCCTCGAATACCGGGATGTTAAAAGCCAGGGTCTTGCCCGAAGCCGTCGGGGTCGTAATGATCACGTTCTTCCCGCCGTGGACCAGGTTTATCGCTTCTGCCTGGTGGGCAAATAGGTCCATTCCCTCTCTTTCCAGGTAAGCTTCTATTCTTTCATCGATGTCCGGGTCGCCGTACTCCGCCCGGCGTTCCGGTAGCAGTTCAACGTGTTCGATCTGTCCTTCGTACCAGCTCTCTTCTTCGAGGCCGGCGATTACCTCACGAATTTCCACCTAAAACCTCCCGCTTTTCTCCTGCCCAACAAGTTCTAATTAAGTGTAATAATAACTTCATTAACCCCCGGACATGCCAGAACTTTAACGATTGGATATCGTTAAGCCAGATAATTTAAGGTCCTCAGCCGACGGTAAATCCAGCACCCAGTTTGATATCGATAGTCAAACTGGGAAGTACATCTTCAGGAAAATCTTTGTCCGTAAAGGGGTTAAGCTTTCGAAGTATATATTAAACTGGGTGCTGGACCAATTTACGGTTGCAAAATCAATCACTCGATTAAGCTGGTTTGAACTCAACGACATGGAGAACCGAGTAATTTATGATCCATTCAGGGCTTCCTCTGTAACAACTCTGTATAAATCCGCCAGGCTAAGCAGGTCCTGCCTGTTGTGGGCCAGAATCGGAATCAGCGGTCCAGGATTGCCACTTCGCCTGTAAGTGTTATAGAACTCCGGTACGAGGGCGCTGGGTATATCCACCTTCCTTTCTATTCCGAGCAGAGAACTCTCTATTGTCCCCAGCTGACAGTTTCTGGTGCGGTCGCTCAGAAATTTTCGTGTAAAGAGGTATAAATCCAGGTGGGGTTGAGAAAACTTTCGTCTCTGGCCGTAATAAGCAAGTCGCCGTTCGATATAAGGCAAATCGAAGTTCTTACCGTTATAGGTTAGTACTACGTCGAGCTCGTCCAGCTTCTTCGCGAACTGAATTAGAGTCGCAATTTCCTTACCCGGATTCTCCGCCAGAAACTGGTGAACCACTACACCGCGATCAACGGGCCTGGCCAGGCCGAGTAAAAAAATTGGCTGGTTGGACAGTCCCATGGTCTCTATGTCTACTATGGCGAACTGGTTTCGATCAAAAAGACCGGAAAGCCTGATAAATGAGGGGTGGGAAAGGTTTTTCCATCGGCTCAACAAATTGTAGCCCCGGACCGGACTGTCCCCGATAAAAGCTTGCTTGACCTCCTTTGCTTTTTCTCCCCACTTGCGGTGCTCTTCCAGGTCGAATATGGTCTCGTAACCGTCTTTTTTCAGTCTCTCTTCGCGCACTTCCCCTATCCCGTAGACCAGCTTCAGGTCGGTGAGTATATCCTTCACCGATGTCTCCGGTTTCGTAAAAGTCTGGCCCGTTAGCTCTTCCAGGTATAGCGTCTCGCCGTAGTCGTTGTTCACTTTCTCAAAATCTGTGGAGTTCACGAGGCTTTCCCCGCTGTATTCCTCCAGCAGACCCTTTTTCAGTTGATCCGCCATGACGTATTCGCTGTTGTAACCGGAGGAAGACCTCTGGCGGGAATATCTGCGTGCGGGGTTGAGGCCCCCTGCACCAGCTGCCCCTCTTAGTTTTTCAGCAATTCTATCTAGCTTTCCCATCCTCACCACCGGAGCTAAAAAGGTTAAATCACCCGGAGCGCGTCTATTTGACAGTTCAAATAATAAGCCAGTCCGGGCAAAGTGACAACGGACGCGAAAATTTTTCCCCTGCTATAAACGACTTGACTAGATGAAGGGACGAGACGGTCCGGAACCGGGTCCGGAGATCGAGCGGTCGCACCGGGAGAGCTCTTCCGGGTTAAGAACGGGGTTAAGGTTCTAGGCGGAACGGTCCTTATACCTGAGGTGGAGCTGGAAAACAAGGTAACCGACCAGGGCAACTGAAACCGTAGCTGCAGCGGTGTAAAACGTGTTGGCTATACCAACCAGGTCCTTGATCCATCCTCCCAGCAGCGGTCCAGCGAGCAGTCCCGGTCTCCAGGCGAGCATGCGAAAGGTAAATGAGGTGGCGGGACCGGTGTCTATTCCCTGGTCCGCGAAGATTCCCCAGCTGGCCGGAACCCTGATTGAATCGCCGAAACCGAAAAGTGCACTCACGAGGAGAAGCCCCCAGAAAGAAGCCTGGAGGGGAAGAATGAAGGCCGCGAGGGCGAAGATAATTCCGCCGCCGATCACGGGGAGCGTCCGGCCGACTCTGTCCGATAATTTACCCGCGGGAGCCTGACCCAGGGCAAACATGATGTACCTTGCGGCGACTACTGCTCCAAGCTGGACCTCTGTCAACCCGACTACGGCGTAAGCATATACTGGAATAAAGACGATAACGATTGACTTTGCGAAGGCAAAGCAGATTTCAAAACCTAACTGTAGCCTGAACTGGGATCCCGAGAACAATTCCGCCAGGTGCAGACCCTCTCCGGCCCTGTCCTCACGATTTTCGCTCGATTCAGGTGGAACGAACAGGTAAATAAAGAGGAAACTTACCCCGTAGAGAGAGGCGAGAAAAGTATACGGGACGCCAAAGCCGAATTTTCCCACCAGAAAACCGCCGGCCAGAGCTCCAATGGTCTGCCCGGTCGCTCGGAGGGAATTATACGTTCCGATGTTCCTCCCGCGGTTTCCCACTTTACTTCTAATACTTATGAAAGACAGGCCAATTGAGGTCGTAAGGGCAACGGTCAGTCCCTGCAAAAGGCGGGCACTGAATAAGCTTGAAAACCCCGAGATTCTCCAGAAAACCAGGTACGTGGGGATTCCGAGCAGTAGGCCGGCAAGCAAGAGGGTCTTTCTGTGACCAAGATCGGCGTAGCGCCCGATCGGGTAAAGCACGATCAACTGGGTAAGGGAGTAAGCCATGCCGACTAGCCCGACCTGAACGCCGCTCAGGCCGTATATATCAGAGTAGATCCCGATAAAAGTTGAAACCATGGCTACGCCCAGACCGCTGGAAAAACGGGCGGTCGAAAGCGAAATGAATTGCCTCTTTTCGATTGGAAATCACGCTCGGAGTTTGTAAATAATTACCGTACTATATTATCATCTTTTGAGTCAGGCTCAAGCCCCAATAATGGTTTGAGGCTGGATATTATATTAATTGATCCCAAGACTTAATTTTTATGGAGGTAACAATGATTAAAATCGGTGTCGTTCATCACTCGAAAACGGGGAATACTAAAAGGATGGCCGAAGAAGTGACTAAAGGAATTGAGGAAGCTGAGGGGGACTTTGAGATATCTCAACAGCCGGTCGATAAGACCGAAAAAGAAGATTTGCTTGACTGGGATGGAATAATCGTCGGTTCCCCGACCTATTACGGTCTGCCCGCCGGCCCAATTAAGACTCTTTTCGACAGGTCCGTAGATTTTCACGGTCAGCTGGAGGGAAAAGTGGGTGGAGCTTTCACCTCGGCTGCTAACAGGGGCGGAGGAAATGAAACCACGCTTATCGGAATAATAGAGATGATGCTTATTCACGGAATGATAGTTCAGGGGACTTCTGAAAAAGACCACTATGGCCCCGTAGCTCTGGGAAAACCGGATGACCGGGCTATAGAAGGTTCTAGAAGGCTCGGGAAAAGAGTTGCGCGTTTGTGTAAAAAATTAGAGAAGTAAATGGAAGCAATCAAGACAGCTTCGGTCAGTAAGAGTTATGGGCCAACAAGAGCCCTGTCTCGGGTAAGTATTACGGTCAAAACCGGCGATGTTTACGGTTTCCTCGGGCCCAACGGAGCCGGAAAGACTACGATGATAAGGGTAATACTTGGCCTGTTGAAAGCGGATGAGGGCAGGGTTGAGCTGCTCGGACACGATATCTCCGCTGGAACGAGTGCCGTCCTCTCCGAAGTCGGGACTGTTCTGGCTCCTCCTTCTTTTTATCCGCATTTATCTGGGGAGACGAACCTAAAACTTTTTTCCGGGCGAAGGGAAAACAGTCGGTCGATTGCAAACGTTCTGGAACAGGTAAACCTGTCGTCGGCCCGGAGCAGAAAATTTTCCCATTATTCTACCGGAATGAAACAGCGACTGGCAATCGCGGCAGCTCTGATAAAGGACCCGGAGCTATTCATTTTGGACGAGCCGACCAGCGGTCTCGATCCTCAGGGCCGGGTAGAGATTAGAGAAATACTCAAAAACATCGGGAAAGAAGGAAAGACCGTCTTTTTATCAACTCACCTCTTAAACGAAGTCCAGCAGATCTGCAACAGGGTAGGGGTGTTAAAGGAGGGTAAGTTGATAGCCGAAGACGAAGTGGTCCAGCTTCTCGGTGAACGGGGAGATACGCTTCTGGTGGTGGATAGCTCCCAGATCGATAGAGCTACCGAGGTTCTGGAGCAGGCGGAAATAGTCTCAAGGGTTAACCCGGGAGAAAATCAACTCAGAGTTTCCCTCGAGAAAGGGAAGAACTCGGATCTTATCGGAATCCTGACCGAGGCCGGGATAGAGATAGAAGAGGTAAGAAACAGCCGGAAGAACCTGGAGGAGGTATTTATGGAACTTACGGCGGGAAACGCATAAGATGAAGAACCTGATAAACCTCGATTTCACTGTAGTGAGAAAGCGGCTCGCAAGCTGGATAGTTCTCGCGATACTTATCCTGTTTCTGACCATTGGCTATGTAGCGACTTACTTTTCTATCGGCCAGTTTCCCTTTGGAATGATGATCCTCTTGCCCCGCCACGTATTTGAATACTCCCTCTATAATCTTAACTCAAACGGGATATTGACCGCCGTAATAATGGGTGGACTGTTCTTCGGATCACCGTTCTCCTGGGGGACTTACTCGACCAGGCTGACCCAGCGGGATAGCAGGGGAAGAATATTTAGCGGTAAACTCATTGTAGCCTTGATGGTTTTGCTGGCCTGGCTCGTTTTCGGACTGATCGTTGGGCATATTATTAGCTTCTTCCTTGGTTTCATCGAAGGGAGTATTGTTTACAGAACGCCCGGTTTCTGGCCGGTAATCCGAGGTTCTTTGCTGACGTTACTGATCTGGTCCACCTGGTTTATGCTCGGTGGAACACTGTCACTTTTGAGTCGGAGTACGGCAATGGGGGTTGGTGCCGGGCTTGCCTACTACTTTCTCGAAAGCGTTTTCGTCTTTGCAATACCGGGTTTTAGCAAACTGGTCGAAGGTTATCGATACCTGTTCATTGGCCAGTCTACGTCGGCTGTATCCGCAAATCTTTTCCGTTTCGAGTTTTTTCAGGGAAGAGGGCCTTCGGATTTCGGTCTGTTGACCGGCGCAATAGTTCTAATCTGTTACCTGGTAGCCTTAGTGCTGGTTAGCTGGTGGAGATTTAACTCGATGCAATTTCCGGAGTAGCCCGGGATTACCAACAATAGCTGAAACCCCCCCAGGGCACCCCCTGGGGGGGTTTCAGCTGGTTTTTGGTCCAGCAGTCAATCGAGGCTACTCCCCTTAATCACTGCTGTTTATTATTTGAGTGAATCTTTCTTATTCCGGGTATAGCTCAGTGCTGGACTCGATTGACTGCTGGGGCCAGTTTTGTGAAAGACCTAAGTTATGATTTTAAGTTGTTTTACATACCCCCGCCTGTGGCCGGGGTTCTTGACTGGCCGAATTGATTACTTCACAGCAAATATGGCTTTATCTCCGAATCCGGTACTCGTCGACAATTGACGCGACGGGCCGGCTGTAGCATAATTAAGGGGTGAAAAATGAAAAAGATTACCGTTAGCGGCGTGAGCAAATCATTCGGGCGGGAAAAAGTAATCAAAGAGGTCAGCCTGGAAGTCAACTCCGGTGAGTTTTTCGTAATTATTGGCCCTACGGGCTGTGGCAAAACTACTTTTTTAAAATTGGTTGCCGGCCTGCTTGATCCGGACGAAGGGGATATATTTTTTGACGACGAGAAAGTAAACGAGCTATCTCCACCGAAGAGACGGGTCAGGATGATCTTTGAGGACCATGCACTTTATCCCCACCTAAAAGTCCACTCCGAAAGCGGGTATTCCAACCTTAACTTTCCCCTGAAGATAAGGAATCTGGACCTGGATACTATCAGAAATCAGGTAATGAATATAGTTGAGCGAATTGGGATCGGGGAGAAATTATTCGACAGGAAACCTGGCGAACTATCGGAGGGCCAGAAACAGCAGGTAGCTCTGGGCAGGGCTCTTACGGTGCCGCCGGAAGTGATATTGTTTGACGAGCCCCTGAGAGACATGGATCCGCAGCGGAGAAAAGAAGCCAGAAAAGAAGTGCTCAACACGCATGAAGACTTTGAAGCTACTTCAATTTACGTAACTCACGACCTGGCGGAAGGTTTCTCTCTTGCGGAAAGGGTGGCCATCATGAAGAACGGCAGATTTATTCAGGTCGGTGCTCCGGACGAGATCCTCAACAATCCGGTAAACGAATTTGTCAGCTCATTTACCGGAAGCTATCAATCCACTTACAGGGAAGCTTTCGGAGAAGGCTAACAGGGAGACTCTTTTTAGTGACTTTCCGGGAAGCGCTGGGAGGTGCTTTTACAGAGGAATTCGGATAAAGCCGATTAACCCTTGAGGTCCTGACTTATTTTCTTCCTTTTTCCTTCAATCCTATCAACGACATCCGATATTATGCTGTCTATAGCGACCGAAAGGTCTGAGTTTTCAAGTATCCTGACGTTCTTTTTCTCGGCTACTTCCAGAATAAATTCATGGATGCGACAGATCCTGTCAAAGTGGCTCAGGTACCTTTCCGGATCCCTCAGACTGTCCTTCTCCCTGGAGTAAAAGTGTCTCCTGTGCGTATCCGAATCCGGCACGTCGATGATGTACTGGAAGAGGTACTTTGGAGTCTTGGCGAGGACCGAATTTAAATAACCGGGAACTATATGAACACCGTCGACTATCATGTCCAGTCCCTCGGCCATACCTCGCTTAATTACGGATCCAAGACCCTTGTTCACCAGCGAGACCTGCTGGCTAAAGGCGTAAATTAGTTCGTCCGTAATGTAGGGGGTTTTAAGGCTGTCCATCGCACTGTAGGTTGATTGATGCAGCGTTGGAACGAGGTCCGGAGAAAGTACGCCGCGCATTATTTCCCGTACCGTATCCGTGCCGACGATCCTTTCTATCCCCAGACGTCTGCCCACCTCGGTAGCCAGAGTGGTTTTACCTACGCCAGAACCGCCGCCGATAAGAATGAATACCGGAGTGCTAAGCTCTTTGAGTGCGTCCCTCAAACGATAGTAACGATCCTCTTCCTGCCAGCCCCGTTCTTGTAGTTTTTCCGAGACGATTTTCTTTAACCGGGTGGAACTTATTTTGCTTTCTTCCTCCGGGAATCTTCCGAGAATTTCTTTGACGATATTGTATGCTTCTTCGAGCGGCACGCCGGTTTGATATAGGGACTTAGCAAGTATTCCTTTTGAAAAAGGGTATTTTTTGCCGTCGTTGATAACGTACATAAATTGCCCCCAGAAATTTACAGCCTTTCCTTTTTTCTAAGCAAAAACCCCTGCTTTTCTCCCGCCCAACCAGGCTCAGATTAAGTTTATACTAACTTCATTAGCCCCTGTAAATGCCAGAACTTTAACAATTGGATATCGTTAAGCCAGATAATTTAAGGTCCTCAGCCGACGGTGAATCCAGCACCCCGTCTAATATATACTTTGAGGACCTGATAATTTTACGACTAAGACGTTTCTGGTAGATATCTTTCTTACGTTGACTATCACTATTAAGCTGGTGCTGGGCAAATCCCCGGTTGCAAAATCAATCGCTCGATTAAGCTGGTTTGAACTCAACGACGTGAGAATTTCGAGTAGCTAAAGTCAAAAAAAAATTCTCACTGGCACGTACCGGGTACCGGAATCTCGCCCCGCCAATCATAGCGTGATTCATTATATCATTGTATTTACATTTTTCAATTATTCAAGATATAATCTGGGCATAATTACTTACCTCTAAGTTGTGCGATTCTCTTTCTTGAGACCAACTTCTAAAAGGGTATACGAGATGAACAAACTACTGTCTGAGAAATTTAGTTTTCGTAGAAATCTCAGCGCAAATCTTCATGTCATTAAAATTATACGCCAGAATTTTCAAAAATATGAAACGTATATTACATAAAAACCTGGGATATGAACCAAGAAGAGAGAATTTAATCTATTAAACAAGAGGGGGAGAAAACATTGCTTCATATGAAAACCGAGACTTTTCTGATAATCGATCTGGGGGGCGATTCCGCGGCAAGTTTTATTGAAACGAATTTCTTTCTGGACAACCGGTTGTGATCAGTGTATAATATATTTGCTGAAGGGCGTGGTTCAAAGTTATCTTTGATAAAGTTCAGCAAGTCGGTTATACGATCTGTTGACCAGTTTCAAGGGTAGTTTGTTCTGCGCCCTTTACTATTTCGCTTTTTATCAAGAAATTTCTCCTTGAATTACGTTCGGCAAGTCAAGAACCCCGCTTCAAGGGACGGGGCTTGTAGAAAAAACATCTTTAACGGCGGACCTTGTTCTTTTACAAAAGAAG
>Ga0207797_1003573_pt1 | contig 10225 bp, 7 predicted proteins | sample PRCRCaboRojoPR_6_FD_187275 | JGI IMG/M metagenome (GOLD analysis project Ga0207797, IMG submission 187275) | Marine sediment microbial community from Cabo Rojo, Puerto Rico - PR CR 10% Liquid 1 (SPAdes) | ecosystem: Environmental > Aquatic > Marine > Coastal > Sediment | place: Cabo Rojo, Puerto... | reverse complement strand
TTTGTTCGTCTATTTGACAGCCCTTGCCTTGTAAATCCAGTTCATTGAGTTGCGTCATCAACCACATGCCTTCGTGTGCAAAAACTGTGGAAAGAAGAAAAAGTATTAGGATTATAGTTCGACTCATAAGTGCTACCTTGTTAAAACCTTTCCAATTGAGATAATTCGGAGAATCAATTCATGAATTCATTTCTATTCTTTTGAGGCTTCTTCAACGGCCTCTTGCTTTGGTGTTTCTTTAGTGTCGAATTTTGCCCTGCTCTTGCTCACCGATAAAAAGATGAGCACCAAACCAGAACCTATAAAGAGAATTGGAAAAATGAACGACAAATAATTAAATGTTAAGAATGCGATAACACTGATAGCCGTCAGAATGAGAGCTGGTATGAGGAGTCCCTTTTCCTTTGGGCCGGCAAAATACATCAGGAAAAAACCGATGGCAACTGACAGCGGGAAAATCGGCCATAGCGTAGACATTGCCGTCCAGTCACCAGTCCAGGCGCACTGGAAAAGCGGCAGGCTGGAAATAATCAAAACAGCGGCAGGCATCAAAAGTCCAACAGCCTTGTGACGCGAACCGGCATAACCTAACAAAAAGCCCAGGCCAATGAGCATGATAATCGCTGGCCAGGTTCTCTGCAGAGAAAACAGGTTAGCGCTTGGTCCCAGAAGCAATAAACCGACCAGCACTAAAATAATACCAATGATAAGAGACGAGCTATTTTTCATAATATGCTCCAAAATTTGTCTATCTATTTTTATAGCAATTTTAAATTACAAATTTCGGATTGAAAATCCTAATTGAATTGATAAAAGTGCTCCCCTTGCAAGTTTACTGTATCAAAGCAAAATATTTCCAGTTTGCGGCTTTTTTGTCAAATGTCCATATTATTTATTATGCAGAAATAATTATTAACGTGCCATCATATACTCGTGCATGGCCTGCGCCGCACGACGGCCGTCTCCCATGGCAAGAATGACCGTTGCGGCACCCTGGACAATATCGCCGCCGGCAAAAACACCGGGAATGGATGTTTCGCCGCTCTCTTGTTTTGTGATAATGCCACCCCATTTTTCCGTTTTTAAATCGGGTGTTTCTTTGGGCAACATCGGATTCGGACTGTTACCAATAGCTATGATGACTGCATCAACATCAATGTCGTGTTCCGAACCTTCGATAGGAACAGGACGCCGACGTCCGGATTCATCGGGTTCTCCCAACTCCATGTTGATAACCCGGATACTTTCGACCCACCCTTTTCCGTTATCATTTATTCGCACCGGATTCTGCAAGAGATTGAGTTCCACACCTTCTTCCTCAGCATGGTGAATTTCTTCATTCCGGGCCGGCATTTCTGCTCGTGATCGTCGGTAAATAATCATCGAACGTTTTGCACCTAACCTGAGTGCCGTTCGTGCAGAATCCATGGCAACGTTACCGCCGCCAATTACCGCAATATTGTCTGCCCGGAGGATGGGAGTATCCGCGCGCGGAAAATCGTAAGCCCGCATAAGGTTGGCACGCGTCAGATACTCATTTGCCGAGTACACACCAACAAGATTTTCTCCGGGAATGTTCATGAATTTCGGCAGTCCGGCACCGGTACCAATGAAAATAGTATCATATATTTCACGTAATTCGTCGAGTGTAAATGTTTTTCCAATAATCATGTCATATTTAAAGGTAACGCCCATTTTCTCGAGAGCATCAACTTCGTATTGAACGATGGATTTTGGCAGACGAAACTCGGGGATGCCGTAAGCCAGCACACCGCCCGGCTTGTGAAGCGCTTCATAGACAGAAACATCATGTCCTTTCAGAGCAAGATCCCCAGCTACAGTCAATCCGGCAGGTCCACTTCCCACAATAGCAGCTTTTCGCCCTGTGGGTTGAGGGCGGCTGGATGATTGCGTCTGACCATTGTTCCGCTCCCAATCGGCAGCAAAACGTTCCAGCTTGCCGATGGCCACCGATTTGTTCACGTCTTTATGATATTTTCCAACAGTGCAATAAAGCTGACATTGCTCTTCCTGTGGACACACGCGTCCGCAAACGGCAGGCAATACATTTTTTTCTTTAATTTTTTGAATGGCTTTGTCGAATTCACCGTGGGCAATGAAAGAAACGAATGCAGGAATATCAATATTCACCGGACAACCTTTGATGCAGGATCCGTTTTTACATTCCAGACACCGATTTGCCTCCTGGATGGCTTGTTCCGGTGTTAATCCGAGCGGTACTTCATCCTGATTGTGAATCCGATCCTTTGAAGATTGCTCCGCCATTTTGACCGGCTCTATTTGTAAACGTTCTTTTGGTTTCACTATAACCTCAAATTAATCATTTTCAGTACGTTCTATCTGTCGCAGCGCCTGACATTCGTGGTCGTGATAGGAGTGTAATCGATTCAGCATTTCATTCCAATCGACCTGATGGGCATCAAATTCCGGACCATCAACACAGACAAACTTTGTTTCGCCACCTACAGTGACACGGCATCCGCCGCACATTCCGGTTCCGTCCACCATAATGGTATTCAAACTGGCTACTGTTGAAATTTTATATGCCCGTGTTTTCTCAGCAACCATTTTCATCATAATTGTCGGACCTATGGCAATGACCAAATCAATATGCGTACCTTTTTCGATCAGTTCAGTCAGAGCATCGGTCACGAATCCTTTTTGACCGTCACTGCCGTCATCTGTCGTTAGAATGAGTTGATCACTCAACGCATCCATTTCTTCTTTGAGAATGAACATATTGCCTGACCGTGCACCCAAGATAGATACAATTTTATTTCCGGCATAATGCAATGCTTTGGTTATCGGATACAACGGAGCCGCCCCAATTCCGCCGCCGATGCACACAACTGTGCCAAATTGATCGATATGAGTTGGTGAACCGAGAGGACCGGCAACATCGAGAAGAATATCGCCGGGCTCGAATTCGGCAAGTGCTTTTGTGCTCTTGCCAACACTTTGCGAAATGATCGATATTGTTCCGGCAACGGGATCAGAATCAGCTATTGTTAACGGAATCCGTTCACCGTTTTCGGCGTGACGAATAATGACAAACTGTCCGGCTTTGTGTTTGTTCGCAATAGCAGGCGCATCCAATTCAAAACGGGTAACATTGGGTGCCAGGCTACTTTTTTTTACTATTCTGTTGTTCATGACTCCAACTAAAAATTTCTGTTAATGAGTTTTCATAAAAATAGGGAAAAATAATCAGATTTTCAATAAAAACTTGAACCGGTTCAAATATAATAGACCCAAAATAGGGTTGAACTCTCATCTGGTTTAAAAGATTGGTAAATTTCTACTATGCATTTAAGATATGTTGAAATATCGGATTTCATATAAATAGTGTTAATGAATCAAGTCTGGTTTTGTTCCTGTTTATCTGATAAGTAAAGATCTGCATAACACGGCTCATATTTTTATGCTTTTTTGTTGAAACTATCTTAAAAATCGTTTAATTTTAAAGAATGTTTTGAACATGAAATGAAGGTGCATCATGCCACATGACGAGAATCAAAGAATTGAAGAATTGCGCGGGCTTGTTAACCATCATGATTATCGGTATTATGTTCTGGATGATCCTGAAATCTCGGATGCAGAATATGACAAGCTTTTCCACGAGCTCGAAGAACTTGAGAACAAACATCCGGATCTCGTAACACCAGATTCTCCGACCCAGCGTGTCGGAGGCCGGCGGCTTGAAGCCTTTAATCCTGTCACCCATGCGGTGCCAATGCTCAGTTTGGACAATTCGTTAAAAAAAATCGACGTTATTGACTTTGATCAGCGGGTTAAACGAGGGTTGGATTTATCTTCTGAAATTGACTATGTCTGTGAACCGAAACTGGACGGCCTGGCTGTTGAACTCGTATACGAGAACGGCGTGCTGACGCAGGCATCTACCCGCGGTAACGGACAAGTTGGTGAGGATGTAACCCAAAACATCCGAACCATTAAAAGTGTTCCGTTGCGCTTAATAGTGGACGGTCATTCTGCTCCGGAAAGGTTGGAAGTGCGGGCTGAGGTCATTTTGAGTCTACAGGCTTTTAAAAAAGTCAACCAGGAGCGCGAGGAAAGAGGAGAAGCGATATTCGCAAACCCGCGAAATGCGGCCGCGGGATCACTCAGACAGCTCGATCCTAAAATAACAGCTTCACGACCGCTAGATATCTATTTTTACGGTAAGGGGGCGATCACCGGAGTGGCCGTTCGTACGCAAATGGATTTCCTGCAGTCTATCCGAAAAATGGGTTTAAAAATTAATCCATTTGTACAAACGTGCAGAGGCATTGATGCGGTGCGCCACTATCACGCTCAAATGCAAGAACGCAGGGACGAGCTTCCGTACGAGATAGATGGTATTGTTGTCAAAGTCAATCGATTTGACTGGCAGGATCAACTTGGCATGAAAACACGCAGTCCGCGATGGGCTATTGCGTACAAGTTTCCAGCTCGACAGGAAACGACGCAAATCAAGGACATTATTGTTCAGGTTGGCCGCACCGGCACCTTGACGCCGGTTGCTTTGATGGAACCGGTAAATATCGGCGGTGTGAAAGTGAGCCGGGCATCACTGCACAATCAGGATGAAGTGGACCGTAAGGACGTGCGCGTCAACGACTGGGTGGTGGTACAGCGTGCCGGTGATGTGATCCCGGAAATAGTCAAAGTCATGACATCCAGGCGAACGGGCAACGAAAGAACATTTAAACTGCCGGACACCTGTCCGGTTTGCGGTGACAGAGCGGTACGTATTGAAGGCGAAGCGGCAAAGCGGTGTATCAATTTAGCGTGTCCTGCTCAAGTCAAAGAACGTATTTTCTATTTTGCATCAAAGCCGGCTATGGATATCGATGGTTTAGGAGAAAAAATTGTCGATCAACTTGTTGAGAAAAAATACGTTAACAATGTAGCTGATCTTTATTATCTCACCAGAGATAAATTGCTTACTCTTGAGCGCATGGCTGAAAAATCAGCAGATAATTTGCTCGAATCGATCGAGGCCAGTAAAAACCGCTCTTTGGATCGGGTGCTTTATGCACTTGGTATTCGTTTTGTCGGGGAACACATGGCAAGGGTTCTCGTTCAAGCCTTTGGGTCTCTTGAGAATATAGCAGAAGCGGACATGTCAGACCTTCTGAATATTTATGAAGTTGGTCCGCAAGTGGCTGATAGTGTGGTAGATTTCTTTTTATCAAAACAAAATTTGCACATTATTGAGCAACTGCGTTCGGCCGGTGTAAAGTTAAAGCCAATTCAACAAGAAACTAAAGAAAAGTTGTTGGAAGGAAAAACATTCGTTTTTACAGGCGCACTCGAAACAATGACACGCAAAGACGCTCAACGCGCAACAGAAGAGCTCGGCGGGCGAGCCGCCAGCAGTGTGAGTAGTCATACAGATTATGTTGTTGTGGGAGAAAATCCGGGCTCCAAAGCTGATAAAGCTGAACAGCTTGGTGTTAAAATTATTTCTGAAAACGAATTTCGAAACATGGCAGGATTGAATTGAAAAACGAATCGAAAACAATGAAAAAATGTTTGTTAATTGCAATTTGTTCCATGTGTCTGATGAGTCATAACACATCGGCACAAAAGAATGTCGTGGATTTTGTCACGATTGAAGAAGAGATGCAGCTCGGAAAGTCGGTGCAGATTCATGCTCCGCTATACTTTTCACTTGTGCGCAATCGACGTGTGAATGCCTATTTTAATTTGATTGCCAAAAAGATCGGTCCGTATTCAGATTGGGATACGTTGGAGTACACCGTATATATTATTAATGAGCCGGGCGTGTATCATTTCTCACTACCTGGCGGCAATATATTTCTGAGCCGCGGACTCGTCGAGTTGACAGAGAATGACAATCAAGTCGCAGCTATCATCGCTCACGAAGCTGTTCATTGTTCTCAGCGCAATGCAGTGACAGAAATTGCGGACATCTACAGTTACGCTCTTGTGGGGCAACATATTATTGGTGAGAATCCTGAAATAATCAAAGATATTTTGGAAAACATTTTTACGGATAATAATAGTATTCTTGATTATGGCAAGAAAAAGGAATTTGAAGCAGATGAAAGAGCACTTTATTATCTGGATCTTTCGGATTATAATCCTTCAGGTTATCTCACACTTTTACAAAAGATTATCGATTTCGAGAGTAGAGATCCCTATATGGTTCGTCATCTGCTGCGCACGCATCCGGAAACGGAAAAACGATATGCACGTGTGGAAAGATGGCTAAACTCTATGAACACAAATACCAGCAAAAAAATGTCCGAGCAATTTGAAAAGATCATATCTATTCTGGATCAAATTCCACGGTAAAAAGCCCGACTTTTAAACAAGCCCAGACAGCAAAGTTAAAGCTGCTCCGGACTTTAATCAGTTGTCTCTTTTAAATTCTTTTTTGGGAAAAATAAATGATCGTAATAATCCGTATAGGGAAAAGATAAACAGTGGATAAGCAAAGTGCACAAAAGTAAATTCTTCCGGTAAACCCCGCTGTAAAAGCGTGTACCAAAATAACATTGTCAGAATAATCCATAAAGCGCGAATTGCTAATCGGAGTGCGCGTTCGGGTACGCCTCTTTTTTTTAAGAATTTTATATACCAGTTTCTGAAAATATCGATCCAAAAGAACATCAACAGTGTAATCAACGTAACTGAAAAGATATTTTCTCCCATTTACAAACCTCCATTCAGCAGAGCGTACTCAATTTTATTTATACCACTTTATTAATCCCAACTCAAATGGATTCGCTACCATGGTATGATACGGAATAATGCGAACAGTGTAACCCATACGACCTGTTTTATCAGCGGGAAAGGAAGAGTGATATTCACACGGGTTACCTTGCTTTGTGCATTTCATTGCCACAGTCTTGGCTTCACGTATCTTGCCTTTTTCATCTACCGGCCCGTAATAAACTTCTACTTTTACATCATCAGGTTTTAACGAGCCTAATTCAACTTGAGAATTTACGCTGATATCATCGCCAATTTTTAGATTGGTTGAATTATCAGATTTGACATTAATGACCCGGACGTTTTTCCATCGATCATCGATTTTTCGCCGCCATTCAGCAAGTTCTTTTGCACCGGCTTGTCCGTTTTCATTGGCCTTTCGAAATCGTTCGGCAGCTGGTTGGTAATAGGACTGAAAATAGGTACGAACCATTCGATTTGTATTGAAAAACGGACAAATAGTGCGCATGCTATCTTTCATCATGCCAATCCACTCTTTCGGTAATCCGCCACGGTTTCTCGAATAAAACAGTGGCACGACCTGTTTTTCAAGAATATCGTAAAGTTCCTCAGATTCAATTTGATTTTTTTCTTCCTCATCAGCATAATTTTCACCGCGACCGAGAGCCCAACCAATATTCATATTCATTTCATACGCTTCTTCCCACCATCCGTCTAAGGTGCTCAGATTGAGCGCGCCGTTTGCACCTGCTTTCATACCACTCGTACCGCTTGCTTCGCGATTACGGCGCGGCGTATTCAGCCACACATCTACGCCTTGAACCAGATAAGCTGCTATGTTCATATCATAATTTTCCAGAAAAACAATTCTGGATCGAAAATCCTCCTGTCGGATGATATTGATAATATCGCGAATAATCCCCTTGCCGATTTTATCATGGGGATGTGCTTTTCCGGAAATAATAATTTGAACCGGTTGCTCCTTGTTGTTCAGAATTTTTCGCAAACGGTCAAGGTCTCTGAACATTAAATATGCGCGTTTATATTCTGCAAATCGACGTCCAAATCCGATGGTGAGTGCTTCCGGATTGAGAACTTCGTTGGCCACCTCGACCTGGGCGATGGGCATTCCTGAGTTGGAGAGCTGTTGGTAAAGTCTCTGCCTGCTCAGTGCAACGAGACGTTCACGGCGCCTCTCATGTGTACGCCATAATTCCTCATTCGGGATGTGATTGATGCGCTCCCAGCGGCTTTCATCAACCGGATCTCGATACCAGTTTGGCCCGAGGTAGCGATTAAAAAGTTCGGCCATGTCTTCGGATATCCAGGTGCGAATATGAATTCCGTTGGTGACGTGAGAAATCGGTACTTCATCTTCAGGCACTTCTGGCCATTTGTAATTCCACAATCCTCGCGATACCCGGCCGTGTAATTGACTAACTCCGTTATAAGCACTGGCCATATTGATAGCAAAAATAGCCATGTTGAATTTCCCATTTGTCTGGGTATATTTTGCGCCGCCCAATTCGAGAAATTCCTGATCACTTAATCCGAGATCGCTATAAAACGGTTTTAAATATTTTTTTATCACTGCCGGATCGAATTCATCGATACCTGCCGGGACAGGAGTATGGGTGGTAAAGATATTGCCGCATCGAATGGCTTCGCATGCTTCGTAAAACGACAAGTGACCGTTGTATTTCATCAAACCGCGCAGCCGTTCGAGGGCGAGAAATGCAGAGTGGCCCTCGTTCATATGACATACTGTTGGATCAATTCCCAATTTCTTTAACAAGCGCATTCCGCCAATACCAAGCAATATTTCTTGTTTTACGCGCATTTCATTATCACCGCCGTAAAGTTGATCGGTAATATTACGATCCTCATCGTTATTTTGATCGAGGTTCGTGTCCAGAAAATAGATGGAAATGCGCCCTACCTGTGTTTTCCACGCGCGGGCGGTGAGCGGTCCGTTAGGATAATTTAGGGTAATTGTAACGTCTTCGCCCTTGTCGTTTTTTACCAGCGTGAGTGGCAAGTTATAAAAATCATTTACCGGGTAGGTTTCCTGTTGCCAGCCTTCACTTGAAAGGTACTGTTGAAAATAGCCGTTTTGATACAATAATCCTACACCCGTTAAACATAATCCAAGATCGCTTGCCGATTTCAAGTGATCGGCAGCCAACACACCTAGACCGCCGGAGTAGATTGGCAAGGCGTTGGCTAATCCATATTCCATGGAAAAATATGCAATAGAAAAAGGCTCCTTGGATGCATGTTGTTCGGAAAACCATGTTTTCCGATGCAGGTAGGATTCTACATTTATCCGCACACGCTCAAGTGACGAAATAAAACCTTCATTGTTGCCCATTTTTTCAAGCCGCTCCTGATCCACTGTACCAAGTAGAAGCACAGGATTGCGATTTGTTTTTTCCCATAATTCCGGTTCAAGTCGTCGAAAAAGTGAGCGGGATTGGTGGTCCCAGGACCAGTAAAGGTTGTGACTCAATTTTTTGAGATAGAATAAAGATTCAGGCAGCTTGGGCATGACCTGATATTTTTGGATTTTATACATTCCTTTCCTCACCATTAAAAAAGCTCAAATATTTAAACTTTAAAGTTAAAAAATATAACTATAGGATTCAATGTAAAGATTACGATTTTATAAAAGGTCTACTATGGATGAATATCCGATTGATTTTACGTTATCCCTTTTTGATAATTTACACTGCCTCTAAATAAATACATTTTTTACTGAATAATATGTAAAAGACAACTAATAGTTCACTGATAGGTACAAACAAAAAAAGCCGGAAAGTTTATTTCCGGCTTTATGAAAACGGATTGTGCTATTTACTGCGATCATCAAAATGTTGATATTCACTGAGAGCTTTCATGTAATTTGCGCGTTCAAAAGCAGCGGGCTCTTCCACTGTTTTCTGGCTTAAACTCCCTTTCAACACGGCCAGGGATTCGTATTCTTTTTCTTCCAGCCATTGTTCCATGCCTTTGAGCACTGTACTCAAATGATTTGTGCCGTTTTTCAGCAATGCCGAACACAAGTTCGCGACATCAGCTCCGGCGGCAATCATTTTAAGAGCGTCTTTTGACGTGTGCACACCAGTTGTACCTGCCATGCTGGCTGTGATGCGACCGTACAAAATGGCAATCCAGCGCAATGGCAAACGTAAATCATTTGATGAGCTGAGCACGACGCCGGGCTCCACTTTTAAATTTTCAAGGTCCAGGTCCGGCTGATAGAAACGATTGAACATAACCAAAGCATCAGCTCCGGCATTGACCAGGTCTGAGGCCATTCGTGCGGTTGCACTGAAAAATGGATTGATTTTTACAGCAACCGGAATGGTTATATTCTTTTTGACAGCTTTAACAATATTCAGATACTGAGTTTCAACATCTCTGCTGGCTTGATCCGGATCGGTTGAAAGAAAATAAATATTGAGCTCAATAGCATCAGCACCGGCTTGTTCCATTTTTT
>Ga0207797_1003572_pt1 | contig 10226 bp, 12 predicted proteins | sample PRCRCaboRojoPR_6_FD_187275 | JGI IMG/M metagenome (GOLD analysis project Ga0207797, IMG submission 187275) | Marine sediment microbial community from Cabo Rojo, Puerto Rico - PR CR 10% Liquid 1 (SPAdes) | ecosystem: Environmental > Aquatic > Marine > Coastal > Sediment | place: Cabo Rojo, Puerto... | reverse complement strand
AATGGCAACCGGTACGGTTGATTTCTTCAACGACACAGGCGGCTACGGTTTCATCGACACTGAGGACTCCGAGGACGACGTGTTCTTCCACATGGAGGACGTCGGCGGCGAGGATCTCACCGAGGGAACGGAGCTGGAGTTCGACATCGAACAGGCCCCCAAGGGCCCCCGCGCGACGAACGTCGTCCGCGTATAACCAGTAGAGCAGTCAGTTTCTTCCGGCGCCACGCCCCACAGCCGCGGCGTTCTTCAGGCACCGACCCCTGATGGGTCTGTGGATCTCGACCGCTTCGCCGACGCCCCCGACGACGACGCCCCGGCCGACGGCCGCGTCTGTGTCGTCGCGACCCAGCCGGACACGTTCCGGCGCTGCCGGGACGGGTTCTACCCGGCGCCCCGGTCGTACGACCGCACCCGCCAGCCGTTCGAGTACATGGCGTTCTACCGCACCGCCCCCGTGTCGGCGGTCACCCACTACGCGCGTGTGACCGACCGGGTCGAGCAGGCGCGCGGTGCCCCCGGGCCGATGGAGGAGGCCGACTGGGCGGCGACCATCGACCCGTTCACCGACGAGCGGGTGGTGGTCGTCTTCGAGCTCGGGGAGCTGGTGCCTCTCGACAGTCCGGTCGACAACGACCGCAACGGGGTCCGCGGGGCGTGGTACTGCACAGTCGCGGACCTGCGGGCGGCCGACCGGCTGTCGGAACTTGCCGAGCGCGCGACCGGGGTGTGAGACGACCCGACCCGTGGAGAACGGAACGAAACGAGACGAAACGGAGAGCCCGCGTCAGTCGATGTGGCCTTCCTGGCGGAGCTGGTCGGCGTCCTGGCCGCTGTAGCGCCACTCGATGTTGGCCTTCTCGTCCTGCCAGTCCCACGGCTCCACGAGCACGACGTCGCCCTCGTTGATCCAGGTGCGGTACTTCATCCGGCCGGGGATGCGGCCCATCCGGTTTTTCCCGTCCTCGCACTGCACGCGGACGTGGTTGCCGCCGTTGTGTTCTGTCACCACTGCGAACAGCTCGTCGTCGCTGGGCATCCGGAGGTTCCGTCGCCCTGACTCCTCGCTCATACCACCCGTACGTGCCCTGACCGTATAAGTCGTCTCAAAGCCGCGGTACCGCGGGTCACGGTTCACGGAGATGCAGAGGAGAGCCCCCGGCTTCAGCCGTGGGAGGCGTCCGACCCGAGCACCCCCCGGCAGCGCTCGCCGCGTCGCTCGACGTCGAACCCCAGCGACTCGTAGAACGGCGCCACCGCGGGCCGGAACTGTGCGACCAGCCGCTCGTGACGGTCGGCCGCCGCCCCCACCAGCGCCGTCCCGACCCCCTCGCCGCGGCGCGCCGGCCGGACGGCCACGCTGTCGATGCGTTCGCCCCCAAGCACGAGCGCGCCCGCGAGCGGTCGCCCGTCCGTCGTGGCGACCAGCACGTCCCCCCGCCCGGCGCGGTCGCGCACCGTCTCGGGGTCGACCTCCAGCAGCGCCCGCTCCAGCAGCCCCACCACGGCGACGGTCTCCTCGGGGGCTGCCGCGCGGACGGTCACGTCCGGGCTCACCCGCCGGTCACCAGGCGCAGCACCTGTACGCTGTCCGTCTCGACGGGGGCGTCCTCCGGGACGGGCCGGCCGTCGACGAGCGCGGTCGCCTCGTGCTCGCTGAGCCCGACCGCCGCCAGCAGGTCGCCGTACGTCGGCGAGGCCAGTGACAGCTCGTGGCGCTCCCCGCCGACCACCTCGACGGTCACCTCCATGGTCGTGCTACGGGCGGCGGGGCTTCAGTGGCCCGGTCAGGCCTGCTCGGAGGCGCGGTACCAGTCCACGCCGCCCAGCGCCAGCGCGCCGGCGCCCAGCGCCGTCACGACCAGCCACACCACCCCGCCGACGAACGGCAGCTCCACCAGGACCCCGATCAACACGAGCCCCACCGCCAGCGGGGCGTACCTGTTGTCGACGTCCGTGAACGTCAGCAGGTACGCGCCCACCGCGATGCGGGCGTAGACGGTGCCGACCCACAGCACCGCCAGCAACACGAGCAGCCCGACCAGCGCCAGCGGCAGGCCGACGACCGTGAGCACCAACAGCGCGGCCGCCAGCGGCACCGCCAGCCCGATGGCGACGCCGGCCGCCCCGCTGACGACGGGCGACTCCACCACGCGGTCGGCGATGCGGGTGGAGGCGTTCGGTAGCAGCGTCAGCAACAACAGCCCGAGCAGGGCGTTCGCCAGCAGGGCGTACACCGTGCCGACGATCGGCGGCAGCCCCAGCGACGGCAACAGCGACAGGTCGCTCACCCGCTGGACGTTGTCGTCGACCTGGCCGCCCTCGTCGACCAGTTCGGCGTCGTAGGTGAGGCTGCCGCGGATACGGGCGGTGTCGGCGAGCGTGAGCGTGTTCGCGCCGACGTTGGCGTCGTCGCCGACCTCGCCGGCGATCCGGACGTCCCCGCCGAAGGCGCCGAACACGCCCTCGACGGCGCCGGTCTCGGTCAGCTCCGTCGAGCCGGCGTTGCTGACGACGTTGCCGGTGACGGTGCCGGCGATGCGGACGCTGCCGGCGTAGGCCCGTAGCTCGCCGTCGACGGTGCCGCCCTCCTCGATGACGACGTTGCCGGCGTACGCTTCGAGGCTCCCCTCGACGGTCCCCTTGACGACGACGGTCCCGGCGAACGTCCGGAAGCCGTCGACGGTCGTCCCCGACTCGACGACGATGGTCCCGCCGACCTCCTGTTGCTGTGCCTGGGCGGCCGCGGTGCCGGCGAACAGGCTCGCGACGAGCAGGAGGGCCAGCAGGCCGGCGAGGGCTCTGCGCATACGCCGAGCGCCCGCGGCTGACACATATGCCTGGTGGTACGTCGGGGGTCAGCCCGCGGGCTCGACCTCCTCGACGACCGCCGGGCTGTCGTTGGCGGGGCTGTTCACCGCCGTCGACACCGGGTACGCCCGCAGCGCCTCCGCCGGCGTCGGCGTCACCTCCTCCACCGGCGCGCCCTCCAGCCACGCCCGCTCCTCCTCGGGGCCGAGGATGACGCTCATCCGGTGGTGGTACTCCGCCAGCAGGTCGTTGGGCTCGCGGGTGAGTATCGTGAACGTCGTCACCGGCTCCGCCGTCGAGGGGCCGCCGGAGGCGAACTCCCCGAGACCGGTCTGGGTGGTCTCGGGGGTGTACCGTTCCCACAGCCCCGCCATCGCGAACGGCTCCTCGTCGGCCATCGTGAACCGGTAGGGCTGTTTACCCCCCTCGCGCTCGGCCCACTCGTAGAAGCCGTCGGCCGGCACCAGACACCGCCGGGACTCGTAGGCGTCCCGGAAGGCGGGCTTCTCGGCGGCGGTCTCCGCGCGGGCGTTGATCAGCCCGTCACCCTCCTCACCCCACTCCGGGATCAACCCCCAGCGCGCGGTGTGGATCTCCCCGGGCGCCTCGTCGAGCACGACGGGCAGCTCCTGGCTCGGGGCGGCGTTGTAGCGTGGCTCGTACTCGCCGACGAACGTCGCCCCGAACCGCTGTTCGACGGTGTCCTGCGGGACGAACAGGCTGTAGCGGCCGCACATACGACGAGGTGGTGTCGGCCGGCGATAAAGCCGGCGCCCGCCGACCGCTTGGTGGCGTCCGCGCCTGCCGACCCCCTGATGGCGTCCGCGCTTGCCGACCGCTTGGTGGCGTCCGCGCCTGCCGACCCCTTGGTGGCGTCCGCGCTTGCCGACCCCCGCGGCGCTGGACACATACGGCCAGCGGGCCTGGGTCGGACATGGACGAGACCGCGGACGCCGAAGGGACCGAGCGGGTGCCGCTCGCGGAGTTCGACCGGGTCGTCGCGGCGCTGGAGCGGTTCGCCGGCGACGTCGCAGTCGAGGACGGCTGCGCCCGAGCGAGCATGGGGAGTGCGACCCTGGAACTGTGCCGGGACGGCCGCGTGGCCGGCGCGATGCCGCTGCACGAGTTCGAGGGCGGCGTCGAGACGGTGGTGTTCGACCACGACGCCGGGGAGCTACGCGTCGAGGGCGACGGGGTGGACTACACGTTCCGGCGGCCCTGAGCCGGTCGCCGGCCCGCTCGGAGGGCCGAGCGGCCGCGAACTTATGCGGGACCACGCCGTAGGCGCGGCCGTGACCGAGGAGCCGTCGTTCGACATCCCCGGGCGGCCCGAGCGCCGCTACACGCACACGACGGTGGAGTACGACGGCGAGGTGGTGTTCCGGCTGACGCCGCCGGACGGGTGTGACCCGGCGGCGGCCGTGGAGCGCGTTCTCGACGAGGGGCCCTACCGCGTCGGGGAGTTCCACGACCTGCCCATGCGGCTGGTGCTGGTGCGCGACGAGGCGCTCGCGGACACGTTCCGGCTGGTCGTCCGGGACGACCGCGTGGAGCTGCGGGTGCTGCCGGCCACCGAGGGGCAGGGGCTGCGGGCGATCTACGACCGGCTGGTCGCGGCGACCGGCGACGGGTGGTCGGTCGAGCGCCGCGTGAACCTGGAGTAGCGGTGACGCCACCGAGGGGTCGCCGGGCGGTGACCACGCCGAGGGGCCGCCGAACCCGGCCCAGCGAGCCCGAAACGGATTAACCCGGCCGGCCGCAGGACGGTGTATGACAGTCTCGCGCGTCGTGGAACTGGAGGGGCACATCATCGACTCCGGGATGATGCAGGCCTGTTTCGGCATCATCATGGACATGGGCGGCTCCTTCGACGTGGAGGAGTTCGACATCGGCCGCTCGAAGACCGAGACCACCTACGCCCGGCTGACGGTCCACGCCGACACGGAGGAGGACCTCCGGGCGATTGTCCACGAGCTCCACCAGAACGGCGCCAACCCCGCGGACCCCCGGGACGCGACCCTCGACCCCGCCCCCGAGGACAAGGTCGTCCCCCCGGGGTTCTACTCGACGACCAACCACCCCACCGAGATCCGCGTGGACGGTGAGTGGGTGACCGTCGAGAACATCGAGATGGACTGTGCGGTCGTCGTCGAGCGCGGCGAGGACACCCGGGCACGGACGAAGGTGCTCAACGCCATCGAGGCCGGCGACCTCGTGGTCACCGGGGAGGCGGGCATCCGGGTGCGCCCGCCCGAGCGGCCCCGCGAGGAGGGGGGCGCGTTCGGCTTCATGCAGGGGGGTGTCTCCTCCGAGCGGCCCTCGGAGTCGACCATCTCCCGGGTCGCCGAGGCGATGGCCGAGACCAAGGCCGAGGGCGGACAGATCCTCGCGGTCGCGGGGCCGGCGCTGATCCACAGCGGCGCCCGCGAGGCGTTCGCCCGGCTGGTCCGGGAGGGGTACATCGACATGCTGTCGGCGGGCAACGGCTTCGCCGTCCACGACATCGAGCGGGACCTGTACGGCACCTCGCTGGGGATGGACACGGAGAGCCTCGACCACCCCCGGAAGGGCCACAAACACCACATCTACGCCATCAGCGAGGTGATCCGCGCCGGCGGCATCGAGGCCGCCGTCGAGGACGGCCTCGTCGAGTCCGGCGTGATGTACGAGTGTGTCCGCAACGAGACCCCCTACGTCCTGGCAGGGTCGATACGCGACGACGGGCCGCTGCCGGACACCATCACCGACGCCGTCGAGGCCCAGGAGGCCATCCGCGAGCAGGCCCACCGGGCGGACATGGTGGTGATGCTGTCGACGCTGTTACACTCCGTGGCGGTGGGCAACTGCCTCCCCTCCAGCACCCGCGTCGTCTGTGTCGACATCGACCCCGCGACCGTGACACAGCTGCTGGACCGCGGCAGCGCCCAGGCCGTGGGGATGGTCACCGACATCGGCACGTTCGTCCCCATCCTCGCCGAGCAGCTGCTGGAGTAGGCGGCCGACGCGTTCGCCCGGAACCCCCGGACTTTAGCCGGTGGGACACCCAGTAGGAGTATGGCGATTACACGGGAGAGCGACCTGCCGGCCGCGGGGGCGGAGCCGCTGGCCGGCCGGTCGGTCGCGGTCGTTGGGGGTGGCTTCGGCGGCCTCTCGGCGGCCTGTTACCTCGCACAGGCCGGCGCCGACGTCGAGATCATCGAGAAGAACGACCAGCTCGGCGGCCGGGCCTCCCGACTCGAGCGGGACGGCTTCCGGTTCGACATGGGGCCGTCCTGGTACCTGATGCCGGACGTGTTCGAGCGGTTCTTCGGCCACTTCGACAGGGAGCCGTCGGACTACTACGGGCTGGAGCGGCTCGACCCCCACTACCGAATCTTCTGGAAGGACGGCGACCGCGCGGACGTGGCCGACGACCGCGCGGCGGTCCACGAGCTGTTCGAGTCCTACGAGGACGGCGCCGCCGCCAAGCTCGAGGAGTACCTCGACACCAGCGAGGAGCACTACGAGACGGCGATGGAGCACTTCGTCTACGAGGACCGCCCCCGGCTGCGGGACTGGGTCGACCCCGCGGTGATGCGGGCGGCCCCCATCGGGCTGACGCTGCTGCGCTCGATGCAGGAGTACGTCGAGGGGTACTTCGACCACCCGAAGCTCCAGCAGATCATGCAGTACACGCTGGTGTTCCTCGGCGGGGCGCCCCACAACACGCCGGCGATGTACAACATCATGGCCCACGTGGACTTCAACATGGGAGTGTTCTACCCCGAGAACGGGCTCGGCGGGGTCGTCGACGGCGTCGCCGAGCTGGCGGGCGAACTCGGCGTCGAGACGACCCTGGACACCGAGGTCGCGGAGATCACCCGCCGCCGCGAGGGGTTCCACGTCGAGAGCGCCGACGGCCGGGTGTTCCGGCCGGACCTGGTGGTGAGCGACGCCGACTACGCCCACACCGAGCGCGAACTGCTGCCGGCCCACGAGCGACAGTACGACGACGGCTACTGGTCGAAGAAGACGTACGCCCCCTCGGCGTACCTGCTGTACATGGGCGTCGAGGGCGACGTCGACCCGCTGGCCCACCACACGCTCGTCCTCCCCACGGAATGGGACCAGCACTTCGAGCAGATCTTCGACGACCCCGCCTGGCCGGACGACCCCGCGTACTACGTCTGTGTCCCCTCCCAGACCGACGACACGGTCGCCCCGGAGGGCCACTCGAACCTGTTCGTGCTGGTGCCGCTGGCGCCGGGACTGGACGACTCCGAGCAGCGCCGCCAGCAGTACCGCGAGTTCGTTCTGGACGATCTCGCGGAGAACACCGGCGTGGACCTGCGTGACCGCATCGTGCTGGAGGAGAGCTTCAGCGTCTCCGATTTCGCCGCCCGGTACAACGCCTACGACGGCACCGCGCTGGGGCTGGCACACACGCTCCGGCAGACCGCACTGCTGCGCCCGGGCCACCGCTCGTCGGCGGTCGACGGGCTGTACTACACCGGCGGGTTCACCACCCCCGGTATCGGCGTGCCGATGTGTCTGATCAGCGGCCAGCAGGCCGCCGAGGCGGTCATCGAGGACCGGGGGTAGGATGTCTGGGGGCGTCCTGGACCCGGACTTCGACCTGGACGCCTACCTCCCCCCCGAGGAGACCCGGCTCGGCTACCTGCTGCGGCTCTCCCGCCCGCGGTTCTGGCTGTACCTCGCCGGCCCGGTCGTCGTCGGCGTCGCCTACGCCGCCGACGGCCCGGCGGAGCTGTTCTCCCCGGTCGCGCTGCTGGCGTTCGCGTACTTCCTCGTCCCGGCGAACGTGTTCCTCTACGGCGTCAACGACGTGTACGACGCCGACATCGACGAGCTCAACCCCAAGAAGGAGGAGCGCGAGGTGCGCTACGAGGGCTCGCCCACCGTGCTGGCGGCGGTGATACTGTCGGGAGCGGCCGCGCTCGTGGTCACGCTGTTCCTCGACCCGCTGGATCTCACCCTGCCGGTCGTGGTGGCGTGGCTGCTGCTGTCCATCGAGTACAGCGCCCCGCCGCTGCGGTTCAAGACGACGCCGTTCCTGGACTCGGTGTCGAACGGGCTGTACGTGCTCCCGGGGGTGATAGCGTTCACCGCCATCGAGGGGGCGTACCCGCCGCTGGCGGCCGTTCTCGGCGGCTGGCTGTGGACGATGGGGATGCACACCTTCTCGGCCATCCCGGACATCGAACCGGACCGCGAGGCGGGCATCCGCACCACGGCGACCGTGCTCGGCCAGGGGTGGACGTACGTGTACTGCGGGCTCTGCTGGGCGGCCGCCGCCGTCGCCTTCCTCGCGGTCCACCCGTTCTTCACGGCGGTGCTGGTCGCGTACCCGGCCATCGTGTTCGCCATCGCCCGCTCGGGGGTGGACGTCGACGACGCCTACTGGTGGTACCCCGCGATCAACACCGTCGCCGGCATGGTAATAACGATGGGCGGCCTCTGGGTGATGCTGTACGGGGTCCCCTTCTGAGATGACCGACACTGCCACCCCTCCTCGGGCTCGCGCCGAGGCGCGCCTCGACGACCTCGTCCGGGAGAACCGCTTCACCATCGCGGTCGTGTTCCCCGTGATGGGCGCGGTGCTGCTGGTCGCCAGCGCCCGCGGCCTGCTGGCGTTCACCGTCGGCCCGCTCTCGGTGTCGCTGAACTTCGACCCGTATCTCGTGCTGACGGGCGTGCTGGTGATGCGGCTCCCGCTCATCGCCGGCGTGGTGCCGCTGCTCACCCGGAAGGCGGGCTACGCGCTGGCGGGGCTGACCGCGTACGCCTACGCCATCGAGTTCGCCGGCGTCACGACCGGGCTTCCCTACGGCGAGTTCCGCTATCTCGTCGACCTCGGGCCGATGATTGCCGGCGAGATCCCGGTCGCGCTGCCGGTGTTTTTCTTCCCGCTGGTACTGAACAGCTACCTGCTCTGCCTGCTGTTGCTGGGCGACCGCGCCGACAGCGCGGCCGTCCGCCTGCCGGTCACCGTCGCGAGCGTGGTCGCGATGGACCTCGTGCTCGACCCGGCTGCGGTGTCCTTGGGGTTCTGGGCGTACACCGGCGGCGGCCCCTACTACGGCGTGCCGCTGTCGAACTACGCCGGCTGGGTGATCAGCGCCGCCGTCGCCGTGGCGGCCTTCGACTGGGGGTTCCGCCGGACCGGCCTCCTCGAGCGGGTGCGCTCCTGTGAGTTCATGCTCGACGACCTGGTGAGCTTCGTCATCCTCTGGGGGGCGGTCAACGCCTACTTCGGCAACTGGGCGGCCGTCGCCGTCGCTGGCCTCTTCGGCGCGGGGCTGCTGGCGACCGACCGCTTCGACTTCGACGTGCGCGGCTCCGTACCGCTGGCCGGTCGGTTCTGAGAAGCGAGAACGCGGGAGTCGATCCCGGAACGCGGCTCGAGCTCTACTCCGCGGAGATGACGTCGTCGATGCGGACGATCATCGTCGCGGCCTCCGTCGCGGAGGCGACGGCCTCGCGCTTGACCTCGGCGGGGTCGACGACGCCGGCCTCGATGGGGTCGCCGACGCGGCCGGTCTGGCCCTCGGCGATGATGCCGACCGTCTCGCCGGCCTCGGCACGGGAGCGCAGGTCCACCAGCGCGTCGATGGGGTCCATCCCGGCGTTGGTCGCCAGCGTGCGCGGCAGCAGGTCGACCGCGTCGGCGAACGCCTCGACGGCGAGCTGCTTGCGCCCCTCGACGGCTGCTGCCGACGAGCGGATGTGGTCGGCGATGCGGATCTCGGTCGCGCCGGCGCCGGGGACGACACCGCCCTTGTCCAGGGCTGCCGTCACGACGTCCAGCGCGTCGTTGAGCGCGCGCTCCAGTTCGTCGACGACGTGCTCGGTGCCGCCGCGGGCGAACACGGTGATGGACTTGGCGGCCGCGCCGCCCTCGATGAACGCGAGCTCGTCCTCGCCGAACTTCTCGACGCGCACCAGCTCGGCGGTGCCGAAGTCCTCCGTGTCGATGTCCTTGGCGGTCCCGATGCGCTTGGCGCCGGTCGCCCGGGAGATCGAGGTGATCTCGTCGTCGCTCAGCCCCTCGAAGGCGAGCACGCCGCGGTTGGCCAGTTCGGACGCGACCCGGTCGTCTAGGTCGCCGCTGGTGAACAGCACGTCGATGCCGGCGTCGGTGATCGCCTCGGCGTAGCCCCGCAGCTCGCTCTCCTCGGCCTCGATGGCGGCGTTGAGCTGGTCGACGTTGGTGATGTCGTACTCGGCGTCGATCTCGCCCTCGCGCACCTCGAAGTCAACCGTGAACAGCCCGACAGTCGCGTCCTCGACGCTGCTGGGCATGTTCTCGTGGGCGGGCTCCTCCTCGGAGATGATCCCCTCGACCAGCTCCGTCGCGGAGGAGGAGGAGCCGACTTGCGTGCGGACGGTGATGTCGTCGCGCTCGACGCGGTCGG
>Ga0207797_1003571_pt1 | contig 10235 bp, 8 predicted proteins | sample PRCRCaboRojoPR_6_FD_187275 | JGI IMG/M metagenome (GOLD analysis project Ga0207797, IMG submission 187275) | Marine sediment microbial community from Cabo Rojo, Puerto Rico - PR CR 10% Liquid 1 (SPAdes) | ecosystem: Environmental > Aquatic > Marine > Coastal > Sediment | place: Cabo Rojo, Puerto... | reverse complement strand
CCCGCCACTCCCACGCTCCGGTCCCTCGCCTGCCATTGCGTGGCGATGTGGGCTCGATACTATAAATGATTGCCGTGGCTGGCAGGCCAAGACGGCGGCTGGCCGGCACAGCCGAGTCCTGGGGGGCCCGACCTACCGATTCAGGATGTGGATCGCGTGACCGAGGGCGTTCTCGGTGGCCTCCATCACGGATTCGGCGAGGGTGGGATGGGTGTGTATCGTCGTCGCGACGTCCTCGAGGGTCGCGCCCATCTCGATGGCGAGGGCGAGTTCGGCGATGAGCTCCGAGGCCTCCGGTCCGACGACCTGCGCGCCCAGGATGAATCCCGAGTCCTCGTCGGCGACCACGCGCACGAAGCCGTCACTGTGGCCGGTGGTGAGCGCTCGGCCGCTGGCGCGGAAGGGGAAGCGGCCCACGACCGGTTCGAAGCCTTCCTCTTCGGCGGCCGCTTCGGTCATGCCCACGGTCCCGATTTCGGGGTCGGTGAAGACCGCAGCCGGGATCGCCTGGTAGTCTAGGGCGGAGGCCTCGCCAGCGATGACCTCCGCAGCGACGGTCCCCTCCTTGCTGGCCTTGTGAGCCAGCATCGGTTCGCCGACCACGTCGCCGACGGCATAGATGTGCTCGAGCTCGGTCCTGGCGCGGTCGTCCGTCTCGATGAACCCGTCGTCGTCGGTCTCCAGCCCGATCGCCTCGAGGTTGACGGTGTCGGTGACCGGTGCCCGACCCACCGCGACGATGGTCTTCTCGGCCTCGAACTCCGAGACGTTGCCCTCCTCGTCTTCCGTGCGGACCAGGACGCCCTCCTCGGTTTCCTCCCAGGAATCGGCGGCCTGGCCGAAGGAAAAGTCGATGCCGAGCTCCTCGGCGCGTTTCTTGACCGGGCGGGCGAGGTCGTCCTCGTAGCCCGGCAGGACGTCCTCGAGCATCTCGACGACCGTCACGTCCACGTCGAGTTTCGCGAGCACCATCGAGAGTTCCATCCCGATGTAGCCCGCCCCGACGACCACCACGCTGTCCGGCTCCCCGGCGAAATCGAGGGCGTGCCGGGAGGAAAGGACGTGGTCGCCGTCGAACTCGAACCCGGGAATCTCTATCGGCCGCGAGCCGGTGGCGATGATGGCGTGCTCGAACTCGTAGGTTTCCGAGCCCTGGCCCTGGCCGCCGTGGGCGACACGGAGGGTGTGTTCGTCCTGGAACTCGGCTCGGCCCTCGACGACCTCGACGCCGTTGGCCTTGCAGAGCTTCTCGACGCCCCCGGTGAGCTGGGAGACCACGCCGTTTTTCCACTCGACCATCTCGTCGACGGCGACTTCGGGGTCGGCGTAGACGCCCATCTCCTCGGCGTTGCCCGCCTCGTGGGCGACGTCCGTCGCGGTGATGAGCGCCTTCGACGGGATACAGCCGTAGTTGAGACAGGTGCCGCCGACCGCGTCGTCCTCGAAGAGGGTGACGTCCATCCCGAGCTGGCCGGCCCGGATGGCGGCCACGTAGCCGCCCGTGCCTGCACCGATCACTGCGAGTTCCGTTCCTGTGGAGACGTCTCCGACGACCATTACTCGATGAGTAACAGGGCGGGGTTTTTGACGTATTCCATTACAGTATTGGTGAACTCGGCGGCTATCGCCCCGTCGACGACCCGGTGGTCGATGGAGAGCGAGAGCGGCAGCGTCGGGCGGGCGACCACCTCGCCGTCCACCGCGACCGGCCGTTCCTGAATGGCGCCGAGGCCCAATATTCCGACCTCGGGGTAGTTGATGATGGGCGTGGCGTATTCGCCCCCGATGGCGCCGAAGTTCGTGATCGAGAAGGTGCTGCCCTGGAGGTCTTCGAGCGCGATCGAGCGGTCACGGGCCTGGGCCGCGAGGTCGGTGACCTCCTGGGCCAGCTGGAGGATCCCCTTCTGGTCGACGTTCTCGACGACCGGGACCATCAGTCCCGCGTCGGTGGCCACCGCGATGCCAATATGATAATAGTGTTTCAGGACGATCTCGTCGGCCTCCTCGTCGAGGGTGCTGTTGAGGAAGGGGAACTCCTTGAGCGCGGCCACGACCGCCTTCATGACGAACGGCATGTAGGTGAGTTTTACCTCACGGGCCTCGGCTCGCTCTTTGAGCTCCGCCCGGACCTCGACCAGCCGGCTCGCGTCGACCGTGTCGTGGTGGGAGACGTGTGGGGCCGTGTACTTCGACTCCTCCATCCGGTCGCCGATCGTCCGGCGCACGCCGCGATATTCGACCCGCTCCTCGCGCTCGCCGGCTGTCCCGGCGACCGCGGCTGCGTCGGCGGTCTGGGCGGCCTGCTGTGCGTCCGCGAACTGGCGGATGGCTGCTTCGGTGACCAAGGCCTCCCCCTCGCGCTCCTCGACCGCGGGCACCTGATCGATGTCGACGCCGAGGTCCGCCGCGACACCCCTGGCCTTCGGCGTGGCGAGGGTGCGGTCCCGTCTCTCGACCTCGGGGGCGGGCGTGGCGTCTGCAGGTTCCGAATCCCGGGGCCGTGTCGCCGATTCCTCCTCGGCCGCTGTTCCAGCCGCCGCGGCCTCCGCGGCCGCGCGAACGTCCTGGGCGGTGATCCGGCCGCTGGGGCCAGTCCCCTCGACTGTCGCGAGCGAGACACCCAACTCCCTGGCCAGGCGCCGCACGCTGGGGGGCGCGAACTGGCGTCCCTCGTCGATCTCGAGTTCGGCGGGCGAGTCCGGCGCCCCGGTCTCGACAGCCCCGTCGCCTGGAGCCGGTTTCGCCGCGGCCTCGCCTCCGGCCTCGGGCTCGGCCGCGCCTGGTGCAGCCTCGCCGGTGGCTTCGGACTCGGCCGCGCCTGGTGCAGCCTCGCCGGTGGCTTCGGACTCGGCCGCCTCGACCTCCTCCCCCGCTGCCTCCTCGCCCTCCACGTCGAACGTCACGATCACGGAGCCGACTTCGACGACCGAACCGGGGTCGTAGTGGATCTCGCGGACGGTGCCGTTCACCGGCGAGGGGACCTCCACGACCGCCTTGTCGGTCTCGACTTCGGCGACGGGTTGGTCTTCGGTCACGGCGTCGCCCTCCTCGACCAGCCACTCCAGGATCTCACCCTCGGCGACGCCCTCGCCCACGTCCGGGAGTTTGAACTCGCGAGCCATCAGAACTCGAAGGCCTCCCTGATGCCGGCTTCGACCCTGGCGGCCTCGGGCAGGTAGTAGTCCTCGAGGGCGTAAAGCGGGTACTGGACGTCGAAGCCAGTGATGCGCTCGACGGGCGCTTCCTGGTAGAGCAACGCCTCCTCCTGGATGGTGGCGGCGATCTCGGCCCCGAGGCCGCCGGTCTTCGGCGCCTCGTGGACGACCGCGGCGCGGCCGGTCTTCTTGAACGACTCCACGATGGTGTCCCAGTCGATCGGGGAGAGGGTGCGCAGGTCGACTACCTCCAGGTCGATCTCGTCAGCGAGGGTCTCGGCAGCCGCCAAGGTCGGCCGGGTCATCGCGCCCCAGGTGAACACCGAGAGATCCGCGCCCTCGCGCCGGACCGCTGCCTCGCCCAGCGGGACCTCGTAGGTCCCGTCGGGGACGTCCTCACGGAAGGAGCGGTAGATCTTCTTCGGTTCCAGGAAGACGACCGGGTCCGGGTCGTCGATGGCGGCGATGAGCAGCCCCTTCGTGTCGTGTGGGGTGCTCGGGATCACGACCTTGAGCCCGGGTTCGTGGCTGTAGAAGGCCTCCTTGGACTCGGAGTGGAGTTCCGGGGCCCGGATTCCCCCGCCCATCGGTGCCCGGAGCACGAGCGGCGCACTGAAGCGGCCGCGACTCCGATTGCGCAGCCGTGCCGCGTGGGAGATCAGCTGGTCGAAGCCCGGGTACATGAACCCCGAGAACTGAATCTCCGGGACCGGTTTCAGTCCGTAGGCCGCCATTCCGATGGCGGTCCCCACGATACCGGATTCCGAGAGCGGCGTGTCGATGACCCGGTCCTCGCCGAACTCGTCATAGAGGCCCTCGGTGGCCCGGAAGACGCCGCCGTTCGCGCCGACGTCTTCCCCCATCACGATCACCGCGTCGTCCTCGGCCATCTTGTCGTGCAGGCCGTCACGGACCGCCTGGACCAGGGTGAGACTCTCCGCCATGTTAGTCCTCCAGGATGGCGTCGTCGCCGAAGCGCTCGCGGATCGCTTCGAGGTAGTCCTGTTGTTCGGCCTGGCGGGGCGTCTGCTCGGCGTAGGTGTACTCGAACATCTCGGGCGGTTCGGGCCGGGGCTCGGACTCGGCCTCGTCGATGGCGGTCGCGATCTGCTCCTCGATGTCGTCCTCGATGGCTTCGATTCGCTCCTCGTCCAGCCGGCCCGTCTCCAGGAGGAACGTCTCGAGTCGCGGGATGGGGTCTTTCTGCTTCCACCGCTCGACCTCGTCCTCGTCCCGATAGACGCTGGGATCGTCGGCCGTCGTGTGGGCCCCGAAGCGGTACTGGACCGCCTCGATCATGGTCGGGCGGGGCCCCTCGGCATCGGGGGATTTCGCCTGCTCAACTGCTGCCTCGGTCGCGGCGTACACGGCCAGGGGGTCCATCCCGTCGACTTGCACGCCGCGGAAGCCGTAGGCCTGGGCCTTCTGTGCGAGGGTCTCGGCCGCGGTCTGGCGTTCCCGGGGGACCGAGATCGCCCATTGATTATTGTTGCAGAAGAAGACGTTCGGCGTGTCGAAGACCCCGGCGAAGTTCATCCCCTCGTGGAAGTCGCCCTCTGAGGTGGCCCCGTCGCCGAAGTACACGAGAAACGCCGTCTCCGACTCGTCCTTGAGTTTCGAGGCCCAGGCGAGCCCGGTTGCGTGGGGGATCTGGGTCGCGATGGGGACAGAGACCGTAAAGAGGTTGCTCCCCTCCGGGACACGGTTGCCCTGCTCGTTGCCCATCCAGTAAAGCAGCGTCTGTTTGAGGCTGAGCCCCTTGACCAGCGCGGCACCGTGCTCGCGATAGCTCGGGACGAGCCAGTCCTCCTCGCCGAGGGCGAAAGCGCTGCCGATCTGGGCGGCTTCCTGGCCCGAGAGTGGCGGATACGTCCCCATCCGCCCCTGTCGCTGGAGGGACACGGCCCGCTGGTCGAAGCGACGGGCCAGCTTCATGTATCGGTACAGCTCGACGAGCCGGTCGTCGGCGAGGTCGGGCACCGTCGCGCCCTCTCGTACCGAGCCGTCGTCGTCGAGGACCTGGATCCGGTCGCCCGGATCGCGGTCGAGGAGTTCGGGAACAGGGACCCCTGCTGCCATACACGTTCGGAACGCGGGGCGACCTAAAGTGTTTTCTCAAGTCCTGGGAATTGGCGGAAGCCCTCGCCGCCTCTGGCCCACCCCCGTCCAGGTGTGTCCGCAGTAATCTGATAATCGTGTGGTAATCGGGGCGTTTTCTGGACGGTAAGACAAAAAATTGCGTTGATTTTCAGGCGTCGGATTCCGCTCGATGGGCGTCCCGGCGAGCTTCCGGGATGGATTTGCCCTCCCGCAGGAGTGCCTCGACGAACAACTCGCCGGCGCGATACGACGAGCGGACCATGGGGCCGCTGGCACAGTAGACGAAGTCGAACTCCTCCTCGGCCACTCGCCGCCAGGTCTCGAAGGTGTGTGGGTGGACGTAGTCGGCGACCGCCAGGTGCGAGCGGGACGGCTGGAGGTACTGGCCCAGGGTCACGATGTCGACGCCGACCTCCCGCAGGTCCGACAGCGTCTGGTAGACCTCGTGGTCGTACTCGCCGAGCCCGAGCATCATCGAGGTCTTCGCGTAGGCGTCGGCTTCCCGGGCGACCTGGTCGAGGACGGAGAGGGACTGTTCGTACCCCGCCCGTCGGTCCCGCACAGGGAACTGGAGGCGCTCGACCGTCTCGACGTTGTGCCCGATGACGTCGGGTCCGGCGTCGATGATCTGCCGCACGAGGTCGTGATCGCCCTGGAAGTCGGGGATGAGGACCTCGATCAGGACTTCGGGGTGGCGGCGCCTGACCGCCCGTACCGTCTCGGCGAAGTGACTCGCCCCCTGGTCGGGGAGGTCGTCGCGGTCGACCGAGGTCAGGACCACGTAATCCAGGTCGATCTCGGCCACCGCGGCCGCGACCCGCTCTGGTTCCGACTCGTCGAGTGGCTCCATCCCGCCGGTCTCGACGTCACAGAAGTTACAGCCCCGAGAACACCGATCGCCCATTAGCATGAATGTGGCCGTGCCCGGGCCGTCCTCGCCGGACCAGCACTCGCCCATGTTCGGACACGACGCCTCCTCGCAGACCGTGTGCAAGTCGCGGTCGCGCAGCGACTCTTTGATGTCGACGAACTGCTCGCCCGACCGGGGCCGCGAACGCAACCAGGTCGGCTTCCGGCGGCTCATACGCCCTCATACGTTCCTGACCGCATAAGACTGGGGTTCCCGACGCGGGGGCCCGCGACCCACTCGACCCCCGAGCTACCAGTTCGCCCATCTCGTCCCGAAATAGCCGGCGGTGACCGAGCCTACGAAGCCCAGGATGACGATCGAAGACCAGAGGACCACCTGCTCGTTCGTGGCCGGTTCCGGTGAGGTGATCACCACCGCCATGTGGACCACCGTGACGAAGAGGACCCCGAAATAGATCCGCACGATATTGTACAGAACCCGAATCCAATCCATCGGTAGAAGTTCGCGGACACGTGTAGGTAAATCTACCCCTCGGCCGACAGCAGGGCCGGGCGACCGGCCGATTCCGGGCTCGAAACAGTGGGACTCCCGCTCGTGGCGACTTGCGTGGGATTCCATCCAGGCACGGGAATGGCGGCGCGGCGCACAGGCCGGTGTGAACCTGGGCGTCGAGGCGACACCGAACCCGTCACCGGCCACGGCCCATTCACAAACGAGCTGACATGATTCGGCTCGGCGGTGGCGTGACGAAACGCCTTTGCGCGGACCGGTCGTGTGCCCATGCAGATGGACGTCGCCGAGGCCGTCCCCGACTATGCGACTGTCTTCCCCTTCGACCGGTTCAACGACATGCAGCGCGAGGCCGTCCCCGCCATCCTCGAGCTGTCCGAGAACGTCGTCGTCAGCGCCCCCACTGGCAGCGGGAAGACCGCGCTCGCCGAGCTGGCCATCATCGAGGCCATCGATGCCGGCGGAACCGCCCTCTTCATCGCGCCGCTCCGCGCGCTCACCAACGAGAAGGAATCCGAGTGGGAGCGCTTCGAGGACCTCGGATACAGCGTCTACGTCGTGACCGGCGAGCGGGACTTCAATCCGCGCCGGGCCGCCCGCGCGGACGTCCTGGTCATGACCCCGGAGAAGGCGGACTCGGCGACCCGCAAGCACGACTCGCCGCGGTACGCATTCGTCACCGCGGTCGACCTGGTGGTCATCGACGAGGTCCACCTCCTCGACTCCGAGTCCCGGGGGAGCGTCCTCGAGGTGCTCATCTCGCGACTCCGCCGGCTGGCCGACCCGCGATTCGTCGCGCTGTCGGCCACGATGAAGAACATCGACGAGGTGGCGGCCTGGCTCGAGGCGACTCGTGAGACCACCTTCGACTTCGGCGAGGAGTACCGGCCCGTTGACCTCCACGCCGACGTGCGGACCTACACCCACGGCGAGAACGCCTTCGCGGACAAGTACCGCCGGCTCTTCACCGCCATCGACCTCGCCGAACCGCACCTCCGGGAGGACGGCCAGGCCCTGGTCTTCGTCTCCTCGCGCCAGGACACGGTCAAGGCGGCGAAGAAGGCCCGCGACGAACTCGCGGAACGGGACATCCCGGTAGGGGCCCGGGGGGACTTCGACTTCCACACCGACACCCAGGTGCTGGACAACGACACGCTCCGGCAGTCGGTCCTCGACGGCGTCGCCTTCCATCACGCCGGCCTCTCGAAGAACGACAAGGACCACGTCGAGGCGTGGTTCCGGAGCGGGTCGATCGACCTGCTCTTCTCGACGTCGACGCTGGCCTGGGGCGTGAACCTCCCCGCCCGCTGCGTGGTGATCCGGGATACGAAGCTTCACGACCCCCTGGAGGGCGAGGTAGACATGAGCCCGCTCGACGTCCTCCAGATGCTGGGGCGGGCCGGTCGCCCGGGCTACGACGACGTGGGCTACGGCTGGATCGTCGCGGACAGCGCGGAGGCCGACAAGTACCGAGGACTCCTGCGGGACGGCAAGGAGATCGAGTCCCGGCTGGCCGATGACCTCGCCGAGCACCTCAACGCCGAGGTCGCGATGGGCACGATCCGGGGCATCTCCGACGTGATGGACTGGCTCGAGACGACCTTCTTCTACCAGCGAGCCCAGTACGCCAGGGGCGAGGCCGCGTACGACGACGTTCGCGAGCGCGTGCGCGACATAGTAACTGACCTCGTCGACCGGGGTTTCGTCGAAACCGACGCGGACCTCGGTCTGTCGCCGACGCCGTTGGGGACGCTGGCCTCGGCCTACTATCTCCGGCTCGACACCGCGGCCCGCTTCCGGGATCTGACGACGGCCGAGCCCACGGAGCGGGAAATCCTCCGTGCCCTGGCGCGGGCCGAAGAGTTCGACTCCGTGAGCGCACGGCAGGCCGAACGCGACGCGATACAGGGGGTGCTTGGCGGCGAGGCGGCAACCCTGGATCCCGGTGCGCGGAAGGTACTCGCCATCGCGCGGGCCAGTATGGCCGGGGCCGTCCCGCCGGAACTCCGCGCGGACGCATGGGTCATCCGACAGAACGTCCTGCGGCTGGCGGCCGCCCTCCAGGCCTTCTACGACCGCTTCGACCGTCCCGCGGGCGCCAACCGCTGCGAACGGATCGAGGCCCGCGTCGAAACGGGCATTCCCGAGGAGGCGGTCGGGCTCACCGCCCTCGACGGCGTCGGGGCTGGCCGTGGTCACCGGCTGGCCGACCAGGGGATCCTCGATCCCGGCGACGTGGTCGACGCGGGGGTTTCGGGGCTCGTGGACGCCGGGCTCGGGGAGGGCGTCGCCGAGAACGTCTTCGCCCAGGCCCGCGAGATGCCCCGGCTCGAGATCGACTGGGGGGACTTCCCCGACCGCATCGCCCCGGGCGAGAATCAGCTTTCCGAGGTCGCCATCCGGAACGTGGGCGGCCCCGGTCGCGTGGGGGTCCGCGTGACCGTGAACGGGGTGGAGATGACCCGCTCCGAGCAGTACCTCGAGGGCGAGACGACCGTCCCCGTGGGCGTCTTCGGCTCCGAGAACGACGAACTCGCCTACGCGGTCGAGGTCACCTTCCCCGCGTTGCCCCTCCGGCCCCGCTCCGAGCGGCGAACGGTACGGGTCAGGTGAACTCGAGGAGGTCCCCAGCACGTAGCTTTATCCCGGAAGGTCGGACCACTCGGTCCCATGCAGGACGCGATCCGCGCGTTCGCCGGCCGCAGTACCGTGACTCACGACGCCGAGGCGACCACCGAGCAGGAGGGCGAAGTGGTGGTCCTCGTGAAACCGGACAACACGGTCCTGGTTCACGACGCGTCGGGATACCGGCCCGCCGGGTGGCTGACCCGTGCGGACTCGGTCCGGCTCTCCCGCCAGGATGGTCACCTTCAACTCGAGGCGCGCAAGGACGACGAGCGTCTCTCGGTCACCGCCACCGACACCGACGCCGCTGTCTACCCGGTCGGTCCCGTCGGGCGACCCGTCGGGACCTGTGCCGCGTGTTCCGGGACCATGGTTCGGGCCGCCGGCGAGGTGTCCTGTCTCGATTGTGGGGACAGCTATCGCCTGCCCCGTGACGCGACGGTCACCGAGGAGGCCTGTCCCGAGTGTGGTCTGCCCACGATCTCGGTCACCCGCGGCGCCCGGTTCGAGGTGTGTCTCGACAGGGAGTGCGAATCGATCGACGAGGCCGTCATCGAGCGCTTCGACGAGACGTGGACCTGCCCGACTTGCGGCACCCCGCTCGGGGTTGACCGCGAGCGCACGCTCCTGGCCCGGTGTCCGACCTGCGAGGACCGCTATTCGATCCCGAACGGCGTGGTTGCGGGCAGCTGCGACTGCGGCCTGCCGCGCTTCGAGACCGAACGGGGCGAGCGGTGTCTCGATCCAGACTGCCGGGTCATGGAGGCGACGATGGACTAGGCCCTCGCCGGCGAGGCTCACACTCGCCGAAACCACCTCGAAGCCGGCAACCTGACCACCTCGACGCCGCTACCTCGGCACTTCGACGCTGGCAGCCTGACCATCTCGAGGCCGCTACCCGGGCCACCTCGAAGCCGGCAGCCGGACCACCTCGACGCCGGCAGCCGGACCACCTCGACGCCGGCAGCCGGACC
>Ga0207797_1003570_pt1 | contig 10236 bp, 10 predicted proteins | sample PRCRCaboRojoPR_6_FD_187275 | JGI IMG/M metagenome (GOLD analysis project Ga0207797, IMG submission 187275) | Marine sediment microbial community from Cabo Rojo, Puerto Rico - PR CR 10% Liquid 1 (SPAdes) | ecosystem: Environmental > Aquatic > Marine > Coastal > Sediment | place: Cabo Rojo, Puerto... | reverse complement strand
CGCCCGGAGGGTGCCCAGGATCTCGGCACTGGACCGGACCGGCTCCGCAGACGCCTCGGCCACCTTCACCGCGGCCGCCGGGTCCGCACCCGGCTCGGCCCCGGCCGTGCCCTCTCCGGAGTTGTCGCAGGCCCCGCCCAGGAGCAGGGCGGCCAGGAGCCAGAGCGGTCCGAACCGCCTTCGTTGGGTCATGGAGATGCCCTCCGGCACCCGTGTTGGAAAGCCGACCTTCAGCGGTAGCGCGGGCCGGGGACGGACATGCTTCGGGCCGCCCGCCGCGTCTCCTGCACAAAGTCTCGAACCTTGGCGAAGTCCTTCTTGAAGCGGATCGGCCGGCCCTGCTCGTCCACGGCGTTGGTCCGGGTGCAGCTGTCGGCGCCGGCCGCCCGCGTGTCCACGAGATGCTCGTAGACGTTCTCCGGGGAGAGCCCCCCGGCCAGGATGACCGGGATCCGGCTGTGCGTGACGAGGCCGCGGAGCAGGTTCCGGTCCCCGGTCCGCCCCGTGATCCCGATGTAGCCCTCCACCGGCTCGCGCCCCAGCCAGGTGTCCGTGAGAAAGAGGTCGGTCAGGGGCTCCAGCCGCTCGGCGATGGACAGGGTCGGAAAGCCCTCGAGGTTGTGCCCCTCGCAGGGAACGGGGATGGAGCGGATGATGCCCATCCCGGGGAAGCGCCCCTTCAGGCCGGCCTGGAGCTCGAGGAAGGGCTCCAGCTGGAGGGCCCGGCCCCGATCGTCCGTCAGGGTCTCGCAGAAGTGCACGAAATGCGGCCGGTAGTAGTCCAGGGCCCGGTAGAGCGTCTCCTGCGAGGCGAAGAGCGGGATCAGGCTGTTTCGGGCGCCGCTGCCCTCGGTGAGACGGACGACCTCCCGGATGCGGGGCTGCCGCCACCCCTCTTCCGACAGCAGCACGCTGCCGAGGTGGTCCACGCCCAGCTCGATGCAGCGCTCGGCTTCCTCGGGCCCCTGGATTTCGTAGATCTGAACGATCATGGGGTCGACTGTGAATCGTGATGGCGTCGCAAAAAGCCCGAAGCCGCGAGATCTGCCCACGGCGTTTCGACAGGCGATGGCGCTGCCAGCGGCGCGTGAGCGGGTCCTTGCGAATGCGTCAACCTGATGGCCCGTGGATCTCCCGCCGCAGGCCGATGGTTCCCTCTATACCAGGGCCGGAGAGGTTTGTCCAACCGCCGATTCATCCCCTCCCCCACCTGATTTGTTTTGCATTGCCCCGGGGGATATGGTAATTCATAACCCCGAGTTTCCCCGGAAAACCGGGCCCCCGGACCGGGCACAGGACAGAGCTTCATGGGAAAGGCCGACACCTGGAACGACCACTACGCGCGCCGGGCCAGGAGTGAGAAATGGCTGGCGAGGTCCGTCTACAAGCTCGAGGAGATCGATCGCAAGGTCCGGCTCATTCCACCGGGTGCACGCGTCCTCGACCTGGGCTGCACACCGGGCTCGTGGAGCCAGTATGCGCTCCAGAAGGCGGGGTCCCGGGGGCACGTGGTCGGGGTGGACCTCGCGGTACCTGAACGACTTTCCGCACCGAGCTTTCAATTCATCCGTGGCGACGTCCGGGAGATCGACCCGAAACGCCTTCTCGAGGAGATCGGTCCCCGGGATCTCGTGATCAGCGACCTGGCCCCGAAGACCACCGGCGTCAAGTCGGCCGATGCGAGCCGGTCCGCCGAGCTGGTGCGTTCGGCCCTGGAGATCGCCCGGGTTCTCCTGCGGCCCGGGGGACGGCTTCTCTGCAAGGTGTTCGAAGGGGAAGAGGTCCGGGATCTGAGGCGGGAGCTCTCGCAGGCCTTCGAGAAGGTCCGGTCCATCCGCCCGAAGGCCGTCCGAAAAGGCAGCCGGGAGGTCTATCTCCTGGCCGAGAACCGCAGGGGAAACGATTGACGCATTCGCAAAAACCCGCTCACGCGCCGCTGGGGACGATATAACCTGTTGAAATCTCAGGGGCGGATCTCGAGGATTCGGGCTTTTTGCGACTCCATCAACGATTCACGCCCCTGAGATCACACCACCAGGAGGAAACCGATGTCCGGTCATTCGAAATGGAGCACCATCAAGCACAAGAAAGGGGCCGCCGACGCCAAGCGGGGCAGGATCTTCACCCGGCTCATCAAGGAGATCACCGTGGCCGCCCGGATGGGGGGCGGGGACCCGGACGCGAACCCGCGCCTGAGGACGGCCATCGCCTCGGCCAAGGCGGAGAACATGCCCAAGGACAACATCGAGCGGGCCATCAAGAAGGGAACCGGCGAGCTCGAGGGCGTGAACTACGAAGAGGTCACCTACGAGGCTTACGGCCCCGGGGGCGTGGCCGTCCTGGTGGAGTGTCTCACCGACAACAAGAACCGGGCCGTGGCCGAGCTGAAGCACATCATGGACCGTCACGCCGGCAGCCTGGGGGAGCCCGGCTGCGTGGCCTGGATGTTCAAGAAGAAGGGCCTGATCGTCCTGGACCGCGAGGGCGTGGACGAGGAGCACCTCCTGGACCTGGCCCTGGAGGCCGGCGCCGAGGACGTGAAGGAGGAGGAGACCACCTTCGAGGTCCTCACCGAGCCTTCGGACTTCGAGCCCGTTCGGGCGGCCATCGAGGAGGCCGGGCTGGCGTACGGGATGGCCGAGGTCAGCATGATCCCCCAGAACACGGTCCAGCTGGAAGGCAAGCAGGCGCAGCAGATGCTCAACCTGATGGAGGCCCTCGAGGACGCCGAGGACGTGAACAGGGTGTACGCCAACTTCGACATCCCGGACGACGTCATGGAGGCCATGGGCTGATGCTCGTGCTGGGCGTGGACCCGGGCTCCGTGATCACCGGTTACGGCCTCGTGGAAAAATCGGAACGCCGTCTCCGCTGCGTGGACGCCGGCGTGATCCGGGCCTCCAGAAACGCTCCCTTCTGCGAAAGGCTTCACGGCGTCTTCCGGGGGCTGGTGGATCTGATGCACCGTCACGGGCCCGGCGAGATGGCCATCGAGAACGTCTTCTTCGCGAAGAACGCCAAGAGCGCCCTCAAGATGGGGCACGCCCGCGGCGCCGCCCTGGTGGCCGCGGTGGAGTGCGGGGTTCGAGTCCACGAGTACTCCCCGAACGAGATCAAGCAGTCCGTGGTGGGATACGGGCTCGCCCGGAAGGAGCAGGTCCGGTCCATGGTGAGCCGGATCCTGGGCCTCGACTTCGAGCCCGCGCTCGACACCTCGGACGCCCTGGCCGCCGCCATCTGCCACCTCCACACCCGGCGGTACGACGGCTCGCAGCCGACGGCGGCACCGGCAACCGACACCCGATAGTCCAGGACCGGCACCATGATCGCCCACCTCCGCGGCACCATCCTCGAAAAGACCCCGCGAAGCGTCGTGGTCGAGAACCACGGCGTGGGATACGAGGTCAGCGTGCCGCTCTCGACCTTCTACGCCCTCCCCGACGAGGGCGAGGTGTCGCTGCACGTTCACACGAACGTGCGGGAGGACGCGATCACCCTGTTCGGGTTTCACACCCGCGTGGAGAAGGCCGTCTTTCTGCTGCTGGTCTCGATCTCCGGCATCGGCCCCCGGCTCGCAGTCAGCGTCCTTTCCGGGATCGGCCCCTGGGAGCTCCTCGAGGCGATCGCCGGCGGCGACGCGGCGCGGCTCCGGGCGATCCCCGGCGTGGGCAAGAAGACGGCGGAGCGCATCGCGCTGGAGCTCAAGGACCGGGCCGAGACCCTGCTCTCCGAGCACGGAAGGGTGGATCGGCCGGAGGGCGTCGCCGGGACCGCGGGAGACCGGGGGACGGCCCGGGACGCCGTCTCCGCCCTCGTCAACCTGGGTTACCCCTCGCGTTCCGCGAAGCAGGCCGTGGAGAAGGCCGGGCGCGGGACCGAAGCCGCCGGCCTGGAGGAGCTGATCCGGGAGGCCCTGCGCCTCCTGTCCTAGCGTTCGGCCGGCGCGTCCCCCTGCAGACGGGACACGCGGTGGCAGCACCCTTTTCACCCGAGACGCGCAGAAGGTCCCATGGAAGAGCGCATCATCGATCCCGAACCCCGGCCCGACGAGATCCCGGCGGAGGTCAACCTGCGGCCCTCCAGCCTGGAGGAGTACGTGGGCCAGGAAGAGCTCAAGAAGAACCTCAACATCTTCATCGAGGCCGCCCGCGGGCGGGCGGAGGCCCTGGACCACGTCCTGTTTCACGGAAGCCCCGGCCTGGGGAAGACGACCCTGGCCCACATCATCGCGCGGGAGCTGGGGGTGAACATCAAGAGCACGTCCGGTCCCGTGATCGAGCGCCCGGGCGACCTGGCCGCCATCCTGACCAGCCTCGAGCCGCACGACGTCCTGTTCATCGACGAGATCCACCGGCTGAACCACGTGGTGGAGGAGATCCTCTACCCCGCCATGGAGGACTACCAGCTGGACATCATCATCGGCCAGGGGCCCTCGGCCCGGACCATGAAGATCTCCCTCCCGCCCTTCACCCTGGTGGGGGCGACCACCCGCGCCGGCCTGCTCACCCCGCCCCTCAGGGCCCGCTTCGGCGTGGTCCTCCGGGTGGATTTCTACCGGGCCGAGGAGCTCCGGGAGATCGCCGTCCGATCGGCCCGCCTGCTCGACATCCAGACCCGGGACGAGGGGGCGTTCGAGATCGCCCGGCGCTCCCGGGGAACGCCCCGCGTCTGCAACCGGCTCCTGAGGCGGGTGCGGGACTTCGCTCAGGTCCGGGCCGACGGCGTCATCACGCGGGAGGTGGCCGTGGAGGCCCTCGCCATGCTCGAGGTGGACGACCGGGGGCTGGACGGCATGGACCGCCACATCATGCTCACGATCATGGAGAAGTTCGAGGGGGGGCCCGTGGGCGTGGACACCCTGTCCGCCGCGGTCAGCGAGGAGAAGGACACCATCGAGGACGTCTACGAGCCCTTCCTCATCCAGGAGGGGTTCCTCAAGCGCACGCCCCGCGGCCGGGTGGCCACGAAGCGGGCCTATGACCACTTCGGCCTGAAACCGGCCTGCGGACCGGGCGACGCGGACCAGGAACGGCTGTTCTAGCCGTCTCGGGCCCGCGCTCCGCGGGCCGAGACGCATTGACAACGTTCACCAATTCCACTACCGTCGGGGAAGGTTGCTCGGCAGCCCGGATCCGCACGGAGGGGACGAGCCATCTCGAACTTCAGCCAGACCCACAGCCGGATCACGACGTTCCACATCCTCCGGAGACAGGACCGCAAGCACCTGAAAACCCGGCTTCGGCTCCACTCCAAGTGGCAGAAGACCGTCCTGATCATCCCGCTGCTCGCGAGCGAGTTCACGGAGCCCGCCAACCGCCCCGTGTTCGAGAACCTTCTCAAGCAGCTCGCCGGGACCTCGTACCTCTCCAGCATCATCTTCGGCCTGGACCGGGCCGGGGAAGAGGAGGCCCGCGAGCTCCACGGGCTCATTCGGGAGCACGGCATCCGGAACCACGTCCTCCAGTGGAACGACGGTCCCGGGTTCTCGGCCATCTACGACAAGCTGACCCAGGCGGGGTTCAACATCCAGGAACCGGGCAAGGGACGGAACATGTTCCTGAGCTTCGGGATCGCCCTGGCCCTGGGGGCCAAGTCCGTCGGTCTCATCGACGCGGACATCCGCACCTTCAAGGCGGTCCAGCTGGACCGCCTCTTCTACCCGGTGGTCACGCTCAACTACGACTTCTCCAAGGCCTACTACACGCGCATCCGCGAAGGTGCCCTGTACGGCCGCGTCAAGCGCCTCCTGCTCGATCCGCTGCTGCTGACCCTCAAGCGCAAGTTCACCGAGAGCAAGGACGAACGGATGCTCCGCCTGATCGACTTCCTCCTGGGGTTCAACTACCAGCTCTCGGGGGAGGTGGCCTTTCACTCGGACCTCCTGAAGAAGATGCGATTCGCCACGAACTGGGGGGTGGAGATCTTCACCCTGATCGAGGTGTACCGGAAGGCCTCCTCGGCGGCCCAGGTCATGTTCACGGACCGGCCCTTCGACCACAAGCACCAGGAGGTGTCGGAAGGGGACCACAGCAAGGGGCTCAACCGCATGGCCGTGGACATCGTGACCACCCTGATGAACGCCCTGGTGATCGAGGAGGGCCTCGAGATCTCGGACACCTTCATCCGCGACCTCTCCATCACCTACCAGGCCGTGGCCGAGGAGCTCATCAAGAAGTACTCCGACGACTCCGGGTTCAGCTTCCTGAACTACGACCGGGAGGGGGAGGAGAACCTCGTCAAACACGTGTTCCGGGACTCCATCCTGCACGCGGGCGAGCTGCTGACCTCGCCCATGAGGATGACCGAGCGGTTTCTGCGGCTGGTGAACACCCACCCGGAGTTCAAGCCCTTCCTGGAGCGGGGGCTGGCCGACACCATTCTCCGGGTGGAGGAGAAGACCCGGCGGGCCCTGTTCCAGACCCCCACCACGGTCTCCTGGGAGCGGGTCTCCAACAAGCTCCCCAACATCTTCTACGACCTGATCGAGGCGGTGGAGGGGGAGAAGCAGCGGTTTCGGTGAGGAAAACCCCATTGGGCGGGAAGCCGGGTGAGCGGTGGGACCGCTCCGGGGTGCAGCCGGAATCAAGCCCGGCCCTCCGCGGCCGATAAGAAGGGGTGGGAGCTGCGCGTTGACGGCGGCCGGGGCACATCCAGCGGGTCTCATCGTCTTCACGGACCTGGACGGCACCCTGCTGGACCACGACACCTACGGGTGGGAACCGGCCGCGGAGGCCCTGGAGCGCTGCCGGAGGCTGGGGGTCCCGGTGGTCATGGTCTCCAGCAAGACCCGCGCGGAGATGGAGCCCATCCGGGGCGGGCTCCGGCTCGACTGGCCGTTCGTTTCGGAGAACGGAGGGGGGATCGCCTTTCCGCCCGACTGCCCCCAGGCGCCTCCGGCCGAGACCCGTCCCGACGGCCGGGGCGGGCGGTTGCTGCACCTGGGGGTCCCCTACGACGTCGTGACCCGGGCCCTCCGCGAGATCCGGGAGGAGCTGGACCGCCCGGACCTCCGGGGCTTCTCGGACATGAGCGTGGAGGAGATCGCCCGGCTCACCGGGCTGCCCTTGGAGGACGCGGAGAGATCCGCGCGGCGGGAGTATGGCGAACCCTTCGTGATGAACCGCCCCGGACGGACGGAGCTCGGCCGCCTCGAACGGGCCGCGCGGAAGCGGGGCCTCCGGGTGACCGCCGGGGGGCGGTTCCTGCACCTCTTCGGGGGGTGCGACAAGGGCGAGGCCGTCTCCCTGCTCACGGGCTGGTTCCGCAGGGAGCGCCCGGGGGCTCGAACGGTCGGCCTGGGGGACAGCCCCAACGACCTGCCCATGCTCAGGCGGGTGGACGAGCCCGTGCTGGTTCGCTCGTCCCGTCCCCCGGAGGAGATGGCGGAAGCGGTCCCGGGCATCCGGATGACCGACAGGCCGGGACCCGACGGTTGGAACCGGGCGGTCCTGGACCTTCTGGCGACGAGCGTGAACGCATGAAACGGACCCGTACCGGAACGCGGTTTCCGGACGAAAACCGGCGATACGGAGGCTTGTGCTGAGATGTTCGAGAAAGAGGTCAACCCCGACGGAGTCGACAAGGCGGACCTGATCGTCTGCATTCCATCCTACAACGAGGCGGATTCCATCAGCTACCCGGTCCAGCAGGCGAGCGAGGGGCTGGCCAAGTTCTTCCCCGAGATGCGCTCGGTCATCATCAACACGGACAACAACTCGCCCGACGGGACCCGGGAAGCCTTCCTGAACACACCGACGGAGCGCTCCAAGATCTACCTGTCCACCGCGCCCGGGGTCAAGGGCAAGGGGAACAACTTCAGAAACCTGTTCGAGAAGGTCCTCGAGCTGGAGGCCAAGGCCGTGGTGGTGGTGGACGCGGACCTCAAGAGCATCACCCCCCAGTGGATTCGTCACCTCGGGGAGCCTCTGTTCAACGACTTCTCCTACGTGGCCCCCCTCTACGTCCGCCACAAGTACGACGGAACCATCACGAACGGCATCGCCTACCCCCTTTCGAGGGCCCTCTACGGACGCCGGGTGCGGCAGCCCATCGGCGGGGACTTCGGGTTCAGCGGGGACCTGGCCCGGGTCTACCTGGAGAACGAGGCGTGGGACGAGGCCACGGCCAACTTCGGCATCGACATCTGGATGACCACCATCGCCCTCAACCAGAACGTGCCCATCTGCCAGTCCTTCATGGGGCGGCCCAAGATCCACCGGCCCAAGGACCCGGCCGCCTCCCTCGGGCCCATGTTCCGCCAGGTCATCGGCACCATCTTCTCGCTCATGTCCCACTTCGACGACACCTGGATGCGGGTCAAGTACAGCAAGCCCACGGCCATCTACGGGTTCGGGCTCGGCGAGGTGGAGATGCCGCCCAAGGTGGACGTGGACGCCAAGAAGCTCTTCGAGAAGTTCCTCGCCGGGTTCGATCAGTACGAGGAGGTCTGGAAGGAGGCCCTCTACGAGGACGTCTACGGGAAGCTGATGGAGATCAAGGGGATGAAGGAGCGGGTCTTCGCTTTTCCCACCGACCTGTGGGCGCGGATTCTCTTCGACATGGGCGTGGCCTACCGCGACCGGGTGCGGGAGCCGGACGAGCTGATGGAGTCCCTGATCCCGCTCTACTACGGCCGGACCTTCTCCTTCGTCAAGAAGACCCGCAGGATGTCCACCCAGCAGGCCGAGGAGGCCATCGAGGAGGACTGCGTCACCTTCGAGATGACCAAGCCCTACCTGATCAAGCGGTGGAACGGGGAGCTGTGAACCCTATCTTACCAAAATCAGCCTGACGTCCATCACGTTCGTCCGGGTAGGTCCCGTCATCAGCAGGTCCCCCGTGGCGGAGAAGAACGTGTAGGCGTCGTTGTCGTCCAGATGGGCCTCCGCATCCAGGCCGGAGGCCCTCCCCCGCTCTACGGTCATGGGGTCCACCACCGCGCCGGCCGCGTCCGTCGGGCCGTCGTTCCCGTCCGTGCCCCCGCTCAGGACCGCGATCCGGGCGTCCAGCCCGGCCAGCTCCAGGGCGGCCGCGAGCCCGAACTCCTGGTTCCTTCCGCCCTTGCCCTTCCCCCGGATGGTCACGGTGGTCTCGCCGCCGGAGATCACACAGGCGGGCGGCGCCAGGGGGCGTCCGGTCTTGAGCATCTCCCGGCCGACGGCCGCGTGCACCTTGGCCACGTCCCGGGTCTCCCCCTCGATCATGGAGGAGAGGATCAGGGGGACGTAGCCCAGGGACTCGGCCTCCTGGGCGGCCCGCTCCAGGGCCTGGATGTTGCTCCCGATGACGAGATTCGTCACCCGCTCGAAAGCGGGATCACCCGCCTTGGGGGTGTCGGGCATCCGGCCGTCCCGGCCCTCCTCCAGGTGCTCCCGCACCGCGTCGGGCAGGTCCGGGGCCAGGCCGTAGCGTTCCAGGATGCGCCAGGCCTCCTGAAAGGTGCTCGCGTCCGGCACGAACGGGCCCGACGCGATCACGTCCATCCGGTCCCCCACCACGTCGGAGAGCATGAGGTTGACCGTGACGGCCGGAGCGGCGGCCCGGGCCATCTGGCCTCCCTTGGACCCGGAGATGTGCTTTCTCACGGCGTTGATCTCGTCGATGCTTGCACCGCACTCCAGGAGCCTCCGGGTGACGGCCTGCTTCTCCTCCAGGCGGATGCGCCCGGCGGGCTGTGGCAGCAGGGCCGATCCGCCGCCGGAGATCAGGGAGATCACCAGGTCGCCTTCGCCGGCCCGCGCCAGGAGCTCCATGATGGCCCGGGTCCCCTCCACGCCGCTCCGGTCCGGCACCGGGTGATCCGCCTCAACGATCCCGGTCCGCTCCAGCGTCTCGGCAAACCCGTACTTCACGTTGATCCGCCCCTCGGTGATGCGGTCCCCGGCCAGCTCCTCCAGGGCCCTCGCCATGGGGGCCGTGGCCTTGCCCCCGCCCACCACGAAGACGCGCTGGAAGCCGTCCAGGTCCAGCTCGCCGGCCGTTCCCGGCTCCTCCCCCAGGAGCAGCCGGTGCCCTTCTCTTCGAACGAACCGCTTCACGGCCTCGTACGGGTCCACGCGCCGGACGGCGGCCCGGAAAACGGCCTCTGCATCGCGTCTCAACCTCGCCAGTGCCTCTTTTCCTTCGGTCCCCCCCATCTCTTGCGCCTCCCTCTCCCCGGGGCGGTCGAGTCCGCCGGGAAATCCCAGAAAAACACTATATATGGTATTTTCACTTGACATCGCTATCTATAGGTTG
>Ga0207797_1003569_pt1 | contig 10240 bp, 7 predicted proteins | sample PRCRCaboRojoPR_6_FD_187275 | JGI IMG/M metagenome (GOLD analysis project Ga0207797, IMG submission 187275) | Marine sediment microbial community from Cabo Rojo, Puerto Rico - PR CR 10% Liquid 1 (SPAdes) | ecosystem: Environmental > Aquatic > Marine > Coastal > Sediment | place: Cabo Rojo, Puerto... | reverse complement strand
GTCGGTCTCGAAGAACCGCTCGATCCGTTCTCGGTCGATCGGTTCGTGCTTGCCGAACCAGTGACGGAGTTCGGGGTCGTTCCAGTGGCGCCGGACGAACTCCTCGTCCTCCGGTTCGACGGTCCGGAGGGTCAGTCGCTCGCCTCGCAGGTATGCAGGTCCGGGCATGCCACCGCGGACGTGCCTCCCCCATTTAGTGACCCCGGACGCGTTCCGACGGAAAACCGAACCGCTGACCGGTCCACGCAGCGAGACCTCCGCGGCGAGAGGCGCCCATCCGAAGCGTCGCGTCTCGTTCGCACTCGACGTTGCACCCGAACCGCTGGCCCGTGCGCTCGGGACCGAGTGCGGTAGACCTCCGACGAGGCCCGGCCGTGCCGAGTATGTGGGTCGGTGCCCCCCGGATTCGATATAGCCGAATACGGTTTATTATTTAAGTAAACCCGGACGGAGGCGTCCGAAAGTCCGTGGTAGTAACGGCCTCGGAGCGAAACGCATAGCCCCGTTCCGCTCCCCTCCCCACCATGTCCTGGTACGTGCTGTTCGTCGCGGGGTTATTCGAGGTGGCGTGGGCGATCGGGCTGGCGTACTCCGACGGGCTCTCGCGGCCGCTCCCGACCCTCGGGACGGCCGTCGCGGTGGTCATCAGCATGGTGCTCCTGGCGAAGGCCGTCCAGGACCTGCCGGTGGGGACGGCCTACGCCGTCTGGACCGGTATCGGCGCCGTCGGAACCGCGACCCTCGGGGTCGTCCTGTTCGACGAACCGGCGACGCTCGCCCGAGCGGGGTTCATCGGCCTTGTCGTCGTCGGGATCATCGGCCTCCACGCGACGACCGGTGGGGCCTGACCGGTCCTCCTGTCGCCCTCGACACTTATTCCTGCGTGCGGCCTCCCGGACGACATGGAGGACCTACTGGCGGGGAAGACGGCGGTCGTGACCGGCGGCGCGAGCGGCAACGGGCGGGCGATATCGCTCGCGTTCGCCGAGGAGAGCGCGGACGTCGTCGTCGCGGACCTCCGCGAGGAACCCCGCGAGGGCGGGAGGCCGACGCACGAGCTCGTCCGCGAGACGGGGTCGGAGGCGACGTTCGTCGAGTGTGACGTGACCGACCTCGCGACCCTCGAAGCGGCGGTCGACGCGGCGGAGGCGTTCGGCGGTGTCGACGTGATGGTGAACAACGCGGGGATCTTCCGCTCGGAGACGTTCCTGGATGTGACTCCCGAGGGGTACCAGCAGTTGATGGACGTGAACGTCAGGGGCGTCTTCTTCGGGACGCAGTACGCCGCCCGGCGGATGGTCGAGGACGGCCGCGAGGGATCGGTGATCAACCTCTCGAGCGTCGCCGGCCTGTACGGGTCGGGGGGGCACGTCACCTACTCCACGTCGAAGGGGGCGGTCCGGCTGTTGACGTACGCGACGGCGGCCGAACTCGGCCCGGAGGGGATCCGGGTGAACGCCATCCACCCGGGAGTCATCGAGACGGCGATGACGACCGAGGACGTTCCCATCGTCGGCTCGGAACGGGGCGAGGCGCTCAGAGGGCGGATCCCCTCGGGGCGGTTCGGGGGGCCGGAGGACGTCGCCGGCGCCGCGCTCTACCTCGCTAGCGACCTCGCGGGCTACGTCAACGGGGAGTCGCTCGTCGTCGACGGCGGGATGGTCAACACCGGATAGCCGCGCCGGGGAGCGGAACCCCGGAAGTTCAGGTGACGCCGCCCGATGGCGGGTCGTAGTCCTCGTGGGCTCCCGAATCGAGTATCTCCCGGAGTTTCCCGACGACGGTCCAGACCTCCTCGAACGTGCCGTAGTACGGCGAGGGACAGACGCGGACGACGTCCGGCGGCCGGAAGTCGACCACCGTCCCGCGGTCCCGGAGCGCCTCGCAGAGCCGGTAGGCGTCGGGGTGCTCGACCGCGACGTGCCCGCCCCGGCGTTCGGGATCGCGCGGCGTGCCCACGGAACACTCGGGGAGCCGCTCGTCGACGAGGCGGATCAGGAACTCGGTGAGCGCGACCGACCGCTCCCGAACCGCGTCGATCTCCACCTCCTCGAGGAGGTCGAGGGAGCCCTCGAGGGGAGCGGCGGCGAGGACGGGAACCGTCCCGACCTGCCACGCGCCGGCGGAGTCGGCGGGCGTGAACGTCGGGTTCATGTCGAACTGCGTCGCCTTCTCGTGGCCCCACCACCCCGCGAGCGCGGGCGTGATCCCGAAGTGCTCGCGGTTCACGTAGAGCCCCGCGATGGCCCCCGGCCCGGCGTTGAGGTGCTTGTAGTGACACCAGACGGCGAAGTCGACGCCGTGCGCAGCGAGTTCGTGGGGGACGACGCCGACGGAGTGCGCCAGGTCGAACCCCGCGAGCGCGCCGTGCTCGTGTGCGGCGCGTGTGAGCCGCTCGATATCGAACAGCTGTCCGGAGCGGTAGAGCACCCCCGGCATGAACAGGACCCCCACGTCGGGGTGCGCGGAGAGCGAAGCCTCGACGTCTTCCGGCTCGATGGTCCGGCCGTCACGCGACTCGACGACGACGAGGTGCTCGTCGGGGTCGAGACCTCGAACCCGGAGCTGTGCGCGGATGGCGTAGTGATCGGTCGGGAAGTCGAGTTCGTTCACGAGGACCTTCGTTGCCCCGGCTACCTCGGCATCCAGAAACGTCCCGATCAGCGTGTGGATATTGACGGTGGTGGAGTTGGCGACGACCACCTCGTCCTCGCGGGCGCCGACCACTGGGGCGAGGCGGTCACCGAGGTACTCCGCGTAGCCGAACCACGGCGGGTCGGCGTCGGTCCACCCCCGGATGCCGAGTTCGCGCCACTCCTCGACCACCCGTTCGAGGGCACGCTCGGCGTCGACGGAGAGCGGTCCCAGCGAGTTGCCGTCCATGTACTCCCCGTCGGGGACGGAGAACCGGTCGCGGAGGTCGAACCCCGCCCCGTCGCGCTCGCGGGCGTACTCCAGCGTGGGCTCGAACCCCGGGAGGGGATCGCTGTCCATGCGAAGTCGGGGGGCGGACCGGGGTTGTGTCTTGCGGCAGTTTCGGTCGTGGCGTGCCGGTCGCGGCGTGCCGGTCGTGAGCCCTCGATAGTTCGAGCGCGGACACGGGAAGTTTGAGGCACTCCCGGGTCGAGGGGTGGATATGACCGACACGGAGCCGCTCGATCCCGACCTCGCGGACGTGGTCGCCGAGTTCGAGGAGGGGGGCGTCCCGCCGTGGCACACGTTGAGCGTCGGGAGCGCCCGCCGGCTCGAGGACGAACTGTTCGCCGCCGGCGAGGGTCCGGGGATGGCGACGGTCCGGGACATCGCCGTCGACGGTCCCGGCGGTGACCTCCCGTTGCGCGTGTATCGCCCCGAAGTGGACGCCGAGGGTTCGCTGCCGGCCCTCGTCTTCTACCACGGCGGCGGGTGGACGCTGGGGACGCTCGACTCCGCGGACGACGTCTGTCGGGAGCTGGCCGCGCGCGTCGGCTGCGTGGTCGCGAGCGTGGACTACCGCCTCGCCCCGGAGCACCCGTTCCCGGCCGCGCTGGAGGACGCGAGCGTGGCCGCCGAGTGGGTCCGGGCACACGCACAGAGCCTCGGCGCCGACCCCACCCGGGTGGGTCTCGCGGGGACCTCCGCGGGCGGGAACCTCGCGGCCGCGGCGGCGCTGTACGCCGAGAGCGACGGCCGACCGCCCTACGCGTGTCAGGTCCTCCTGTATCCGATCACGGACCGCTCGTTCACCACGGACTCCTACCGGAAGAACGCCGACGGGCCGCTCCTCACTCGGCGCGACATGGAGTGGTTCTGGGAGCGGTACCTCCGCTCGCCGGTCGACGAGCACCACCCGTTCGCGTCGGTGCTACGGGCACCCGACTCGCTGTTCGGCGCCACGCCGGGAGTGGTGGCGACGGCCGGCCACGACCCGCTTCGGGACGAGGGACGAGCCTACGCCGACCGTCTCGAGGACCACGCCGAGGTCGACGCACACCACTTCCCGACGCTCTCGCACGGCTTCTGCTCGCTGACCGACGACGTGCCCGCCGCGGACGCGGCGTTCGACGGGATCGCGGCGAGCGTCCGGGACCTGTTGGGATAGTATCGTCCCGGCCGAGGACTCCACCGACGTGCGGTGTCGTCCGTGTACGTTTCACGGAGAGCCGAACGAGGGGTCGAAGACTGCGAGCGAGCGGGGGACTTGCGCAGGACCGATGTCGGATCGACGCCGTCCTGTCGTCAGACGGACGTCACGAGTGCTCGTGAGGACCGAAGGGCGCGGGGGAGTCGTCGTGGAGGGGGAGTCCCGTCCGAGACCGTTCGGGCGTCCCGTCGGCTCAGGGCCACAGCCCCCGGGCGTCGTGTGCCCGGGCGACCCGGGAGAGCGCCACGATGTAGGCGGCGTCCCGCCAGGGGACCTCTCTGGCCTCGAACTCGTCGCGGACGTCGGCCCACGCGGCCAGCATCTCGGCCTCGAGTTCCTCGTGGACCCGCTCCAGCGACCACGCCCGGCGGTTGATGTCCTGTAGCCACTCGAAGTAGCTCACCGTGACGCCGCCGGCGTTCGCGAGGATGTCGGGGACGACCGGGAGGCCCCGCTCTTCGAACACGGCGTCGGCGGCGCTGGTCGTCGGGCCGTTCGCGCCCTCGACGACGAGGTCCGCCGCGACCGCGTCGGCGTTCGCGGCCGTCAGGACGTTCCCCACGGCCGCCGGGATCAGCACGTCGACGTCGAGTTCGAGCAGCGCCTCGTTACTGACGGTCCCCGGGGCGTCGTGTCGCCGGACGCCCTCGGGCTCCTCGTCGTGCGAGGGGATCGAACGGGTGTCGAGCCCGTTCGGGTCGTAGATGCCGCCGTTGACGTCGCTGACGGCGACGACGTCGGCCCCCCAGTCGTCGAGGAGGCGGGCGGCGTTCGCGCCCACGCTACCGTACCCCTGGATCGCGACCGACGCCCCCTCGACGTCCGTTCCGTAGTATCCGAGGGCCTCGCGGGTGACGATGGCGACGCTCCGGCCGGGCGCCGCGTCCCGACCCTCGCTCCCGCCGATCACCGGCGGCTTCCCGGTCACGACCCCGGGGACGGTCTCGCCCTCCTGCATCGAGTAGGCGTCCATCAGCCACGCCATCGTCTGTGGGTCGGTCCCCATGTCGGGCGCGGGGATGTCCACGGTCGGGCCGATGACGTCCCGTATCTCCCCGGCGAACCGCCGCGTGAGCCGTTCGGTCTCGTCGTCGCTCAGCCCCTTCGGGTCGACCGCGACGCCGCCCTTCGCGCCGCCGAAGGGCAGGTCCATGACCGCGCACTTCCAGGTCATCCACATCGCGAGCCCGACACACTCGTCGCGGGTCACGTCGGGGTGATACCGGAGCCCGCCCTTGTACGGTCCGCGGACGCTGTCGTGCTGGGCGCGGTAGCCGGTGAACACCTCGACGGTTCCGTCGTCGCGTTCGACCGGGACCGTCACCTCGTGGACCCCCTTGGGGTGTCGGAGGCGTTCGACGATGTTCGGGTCGATGTCGAGGTGGGCGGCGGCGCGCCCGAGCTGCCGGCGGGCCGTCTCGAGCGCCGACTCCGCCCCGGTCGACGACCCCGCGTCGGCTGCCCCGTCGGGACCGGACCCTGTTTTCGATGCCATCGTCACTCGATGGGCATCCGCCGGTTTCGCATCGGCCCGCTGCAGTCGGGACACCGACCGGGGTCGGCGTCGGCGACCACGACGGCCCCACACTGGAAACACTCGTACGGGCGCTCCTCTCCGGGATCTGTGTATACGTCTCTCATTGTGTGTTCGGGCGAGCCGGGACCGGGTCCGGGGACGCCCCGGAGCCGAGTAATAATTGTATAAGGGAATATCCAGTGGCTAGTCAGAGAACGGCCGTTCCGGAGAGGGGTTCGTTATTCAACCCCATCGCTCGCGGAGGCGGCGAGGGGGCGGCTCCGCTCGTCGAACACCGCCGAGAACAGCTTGCGCTGGACGGTCCGGGCGTGCTGGTAGAACGCCGCGGGGGAGATGCCGAGCGTCGCCGCCACGTCCTCGCCGGTGCTCTCGCGTGGCGACTCGAAGAAGCCGCTGTAGTAGGCGGTCTGGAGCACCTCGAGCTGGCGGTCGGTCAGCCGGTCGAGGAACGCCGAGCGGACGTCCCGGTCCGACGCCCGGTCGAGCGTCCCCTTCGCCCGGAGTTCGACGTCGGCGAACGACTCCCGGACGAGCCGGGTGATGGGCCGGACGTCGATGCTCTCGGGGACGTCGATGACGAGCGTCGTCGACGCCGGGTCGGCGGACGCCCGCCGGAGCACGGCACCGTGGTCGGCCAGTTCCAGCGCGAGGAACGGCTGTGAGAGCCCGAGTCGGAGGACCCCGCCGGAGCCGTCGGTGCTGATACGCCGGACCTCCTCGACGGCGACGAGGTCGGCCGCCGCCCGCTCGACGCGCTCGACGCCGTCCTCGACGGTGACGAAGACGTAGCTCCCCTCGGCGGTCTGCTGGACCCCGCCCCGGTAGGACAGCGAACAGTCGGCCTCGCGGGCGAGCCGCGAGAGGACGAACGTCGGGTCGTCGACGGCGAACTCCACCCGGGTCACCGACGTGGTGAGCAGGGCGTTCTTGCGCTCGATGGCGCTGCTGGCGGCGGCGACGGTCTCGCCGAGTTCGGCCAGCACCGCCCGCGCGGTGCCCTCGAACGCGTCGCGGGACCCCGCGTAGACCGTGAGCACCCCGTGCGAGAGGTCGTTGTACACGAGGGGGATGCTCAGCACGGACAGGTAGTCCCGGGATAAAGCGTCCTTCCGCCAGGCCTCCTCCCGGAGGCGGGCGGCGACGTTGGCGACCCCCGTCACCTCCCCGGTCGCCGCGGCCCGGCCCGCCGGCTCCACCTCCGATGCCCGGACGGGAAACGACAGGCTGTCCAGGTAGCCCCGCTCGGCGCCGGCCCACGCCCGGGGTTCGACCGTCTCGGCCGTCGGGTCGACGGTCCCGATCCACGCGAAGTCGAACCGGTCGTCGGCGGTCAGCAGCTCGCAGACGGCGTGGTCGATCTCCCCTCGAGTCTCGGCCCGGACGAGCGCCTGATCGATCTCCCGGATGGTCTCGTTGATACGGTTCAGGGCCGTGAGCTGTTCGTTCCGGCGCTGGAGCGTCCGGTCCTGCTCGCGGAGCCGCGATTCGCGGGTGACGCGGTCGAACGCCGCCTCGGCCGTCGCCGCGAGCAGGTCGGCGAGCTCCCGGGTCACGTCGTCGAAGGCGCCGACCTCGGCGGAGCCGGCGACGAACACGCCGTGGTTCCCGAGCGGGATGTAGCAGGCGCTCCGGAGGTCGGTCGCCCGGTTCGCCAGCCGGTCGGCGTCGTGGACGTCGTCGAAGAACAGCGGCTCGCCCTCGACGAAGCTGTAGCTCGGGAGCGTCGCGCCGTCGGCGCCGACCGTCGGGAGCGGGCCGTTCAGCTCCGTCATCGCCGGCGAGTACGCGGCGGGCCGGAGGGCGTTGTCGTCGGCGTCGAAGCGGTAGACCGCGCTCGCGTCGAGGTCGAGTACACCCCGCGTGTCCTCGACGACGTGCTGGGCGATCTCCTGGTGAGTCTCCGCGTACAGGAACTCCCGGGCCGTCCCCTGGAGGGTCGCGAGCGCCTCCTCGCGCTGCTTGCGCTTCGTGATGTCCCGGCAGCTGTACAGGAGCGTTCCGCCCTGGATCGAGACCTCCCGGACGTTGACCAGCAGCGTGTGCTCGCGGCCGGCCCTGTCGGTCGCCGTACACTCGATGTTCTTCAGCACGCCCTCGGCCGCGAGGCGCTCGCGGTCGAAGAGGTCCTCGCCGAGGAGCTCCTCGATGGTCCCCATCTCGCGGATCTCCTCGTCCGTGTAGCCGAAGATGAAGTGGACGTTCGGGCAGACGTACGTGTACTCGCCGTCCTCGCCGGTGATGAGGACGGTGTCGGTCATGTTGTTGAGCGTCACCCGGTGGAGCTCCTCGGAGCGCCGGAGGTCCCGCTCTAAGTCCACGCGCTCTGTAACGTCCACCCCCTCGACGACGACGGAGGCCGGCTCGCCGCGCTCGTTCTCGACGAGTCGGACCGAGAGGTCGACGACGCGGGCGGACGCCTCGTCCGGCGGCCCCGTGACGACGGCGTTCCCGTACCCGTCCTCGAGCGCCGTCTCGACGATCCGCCGCACGTCGGAGCGCGTCCCGTCCTCCGGCGACCACCACGGGAGCGTCCAGTACGGCTCCCCGCGGACGGCCTCGATGCCCTCGTCGATCATCTCGAGGGCCGCCCGGTTCGCCCGGACGAGCGAGCCGTCGGGGTCGAGCACCCACGTGGCCGTCCGCGTGTCGTGGAACGTCGCGTCGAACTGCTCGGCCCGTTCGGCCCGGGTCGCGGCCCGCTCGGCCGACCGCACGGCGCCGGCGGTCCGGTCCAGCAGCGTCTCGACGCTCCGCTCGACCGGCGCCTCGATCCGCACGTAGTCGGTCGCGCCGGCGCGGACGGCCTCGCTCGCCACGGTCTCGCTCCCGGACCCGGTGGCCAGGACGAACGGGAGGACCGAGGAGACCTCCCGGACCCGCTCGAGGAGCGCGACCCCCGTCGACCCGTCGAGCGCGTACTCGCTGACGACGCAGTCAGTCGCACCGTCACGGACGGCGTCGAGCGCCGCTGCCGCGGTCCCGACCGTCCGGGCGGACGCGCCGGTGTGCGTCTCGAGCGCCGCCGCGAACGGCTCGACCCACCGGCTCGTCCCGACGAGCAGGACGCGGACCGACCGTAGCGCGTCGTCGGAAGAAGTCATCGTCCTCGCCCGGAGGGGAGACGTGGAGGGCGACCGGGACCGGTTCCGTCCCAGCTTGGGTTCCGCCGTCCCCGGGGCGCGAGGGAGTCGTGGCTCATGGATAGTTCACGATCCAATCCCCGGGAGCCAAAGACGTTTGTTATCTAGCCCGGCGAGCTCGTCCGGGGATCGACTCGACCTCGACGGCCACCTCGTTGCGCCGGAGGAACGGCAGCGTCCATGGCGCGTCGTAGCCCATGAAGAACGGGTCGCCAGTGGTCGGGACGTCGGCGCGTTCGAGCGTCTCCAGGAGCCGCCCGGTCTCGCGAGCGACGCGGTCGTCGGTCGGCCGCCAGGAGAACCGCCGGACTGCGAGCGTCCGCTCGGGAACTGCCACGAGGTCGACGGAGGGGTCGGTCGGCGTCGGCGCCGAGTCGAGGTCGTACGTCGGCGGGAGGTAGAACGCCATCCTGACGCCTTCGGGCCCGTCGGTCGTCTCGACGGGCGCGGTCATCGGGATCGACCCACTTCGGCCACCGGACTCGACCTCAACGGGCGCGGTCATCGGGATCGACTCGCCGCGGTCGTTCCCGGACTCGACGGGCGCGGTCGTCGGGACCTCGCCGCCGCCCTCGTTGGCGCCCGAGATGTACCGGAACAGCCGCCCGAACGCCTCGCGCTCGGAGTCGGCGACCGTCTCGACCAGGAGCGAAGGTGAATAACGCCGGAGTTCGGCGTCGCCGACCCTGGCCACGACGGTGTAGGGGACGGCCTCGGTCGTGTAGCGCTGATACAGGTTCCAGGCGCCGACGGCGGCGACGAGGCCGCCCACGGTGCCGAGGGCGATGGTGGACGTGCGGACCATGGGCCCCGTATGTCATCCGAGGGGATAACCACGCGTTCGCCGTCGGTGGGGCGTATTCGGTATCGCGCTATGTGGTTTATCGAGGAGTCGTCGGCGACACGCGCCGTTTTTACGTATCGGCGGGCTACGTGGGTCTGAATGGTCCGTAACGTCGCCAGCGAGATGGTCGAGCTCGAGCCGGAGGACTTCTACCTCCTCTCGGGGCTCGAACACGGGATGCGCTTCTCGCGGTGGGTCGCGGCGGAGAAACTGCCCGAGTTCTCCCGGCTGGACGGCGACGAGGTCGAATACCGGCTCGATCGGTGTGAGGACCGCGGGCTCGTCGAGCGCAAGACCATCCAGTACACGGGCTACCGGCTGACGTTCGAAGGCTACGACGCGCTGGCGCTGCGGACGTTCGCCGAGCGGGAGACCATCGACGGCGTCGGCGCACCCCTGGGGGTCGGCAAGGAGAGCGACGTCTACGAGGCCCGGTCGTACAAGCCGCTCGCGCTGAAGTTCCACCGCGAGGGGTACACGAACTTCCGCGAGGTGCAAAAGGAGCGTGACTACACGAGCGACAACCGACACGTCTCCTGGTTCTACACGGCCCGGAAAGCCGCCGAGCGCGAGTACGAGGTCCTCGAGACGCTCTA
>Ga0207797_1003568_pt1 | contig 10242 bp, 9 predicted proteins | sample PRCRCaboRojoPR_6_FD_187275 | JGI IMG/M metagenome (GOLD analysis project Ga0207797, IMG submission 187275) | Marine sediment microbial community from Cabo Rojo, Puerto Rico - PR CR 10% Liquid 1 (SPAdes) | ecosystem: Environmental > Aquatic > Marine > Coastal > Sediment | place: Cabo Rojo, Puerto... | reverse complement strand
GACGGGGTACACGCGCCCGAGCCTGGTCGTGGTGGTGGCGCTCGTCGGCGTCGGGGTGGTGGCGTTCGCCTTCGACCTCCTGGCGGGAATCGTCTCCGCGAAGGCCGGCGGCGCCTCGACGGGGACGGCACTGCTCGCGGGCGGGGTGGGTATCGTGCTCACGTTCGTCGCCGGGCCGCTGGGGCTGCTTGCCGGCATCGCCGCGACCGTGTTCCTCGTTGAGTTCCGCCGCAACCGCGACGCCGAGGCGAGCCTCCGGACCGCCGGCTACACGACGGTGGGCGTGCTCGCGTCTGCGGTCGTCCAGGTGCTGGTGACCGGCACGATGCTGGTGGCGATGCTGGCGGTCGTGTTCCTGTGACGTTCCCGCGACAGGAGGGGGGCGCTACGCGTAGTAGGCCATCATCACCTCGTCGACGTACGCCCCGTCGATGCGGTAGTGGTTCTCGCGGACCGCCTCCACCTCCCAGCCGCGGGCCCCCAGCCAGTCGATGGCGCTCTCATTGGTCGCGGGGACGCTGTTGTACACCTTCTCGTAGCCGTGCTCTTTGGCCCACCGCATCCCGCGATCGAGCAGCCGGCTGCCGACGCCGTGGCCGCGGTACTCCGGGACGACGCCGACGGTCATCTCGGCGGTGTGGTCCAGCTTCGCCACCTCCGGGGCGTCCAGGTGGACCCACCCCGCGACGTCGTCGGCGACGGTGGCGAGAAAGACCACCCGCGAGCGGACCTCGTTGTGCCGCAGCAGGACGTGCTCGCGGTCGATAACGTCCGCGAAGTTCTCCGCGACGATGTAGGTGCCGTCCGCCAGCGCCTCCCGGATGGCCGCCACCAGCGCCTCGAGGTCCTCCTCGCCGGCCTGGCGGATGTGGAAGGACAGCTCCTCGTCGAACCGCTCGGGCGCCTCGCTCTCGAAGGCGACCCGCAGTTCGTCGCCGTCCCGCTCGACGAAGCCACCCCGCTCCAGGCTGGCGACGTAGTGGCCGAACGGCGCCTCGTCCATCCCCAGGGCCTTGCGCCCCCGGTGGTAGTCCACCCGCCCGTGGCGCTCCACGTAGTCGTACACCTCCTTCCGTTCCCGGTCGCTGAACTCCAGGTCGTCCGAGAACTGCATGTGCAGTGGTACCGAGTATCCCTATTTAAAGTTTGTTACCTTTTGCGTCACTCCCGCCCGGGCACCCCCGTGAGCAGCTCCGCGACCGCCACGACGTCGTGGGTGTCCACCAGCAGCTGTGCGGCCGTCCGGAGGGTGAACGACGCCTCGATGCGGGTGCCGTGGCAGGCGGCGTACAGCACCAGCCAGTCGTTCATCGCCCGCTCCAGACGGCGGTAGGCGTCCGGCCCGAGGTGGACCGGCGCCTCCGGGCCGGCCCGGGCCTGGACGTACACGCCGACCGCCCGACCGGCCCCCTCGCGGAGGTACGCGAGCGCCCGCTCCCGGTCCGGGGGGTCCGCCGGCGGCTCGAACGCCGCCCGGTCGGCCCGGGCCCGCTCGGCGAGCGCGTCGACACGGGGCTCGTAGGCCACGCCGTCACCCCCGCTGGAACGCCACACCCTTGCCGCCGTCGGGGTGGTCCCACTCCGTGTCCGCGACGACGGCGCAGGTGCCACACTCGATGCAAGGCTGGGTGTCGAGGCTCACGACGCGCTCGGTCCGGCCGTCGCGCTCGACGTCCTCGGCGCGGTAGCAGCCGCCGCCGTAGTCGGCCGCGCTCACCGGGCACGCCGCGACGGCGGCGCCGCTGGCCGCCCAGGAGTCGTCGCGTAGCCGGATGTGTGGCTCGCCGACGTCGTAGGTGAGCGCGCCGATGCGGTCGCCCAGGTCCGGGGGGGTGACGCCGTTCTCCTCCCGGATCGGCTCGCCGAGCTCCTCGGCCAGCACCGCCGGCAGGGTGACGTACGGCGTCCGGATGTCCGGGAGCAGCCCCATCAGCCCGGGGGAGTTGTACAGCCGCTCGACGCCGCCGACCGCCGCCAGCGCCCGCAGCCCCAGCCGGCCGACCGCCGATTCCACCAGCCGGTCGGCCGCCCGGACGGCCGGCTCGCGCTCGGTGACCGCCCGGCTCAGCCGGTGGGCGCGCGGCCGGAGCTTCCCCATCGTCCCGGTGTTGTGGAGCTTCTCGGCGTAGCGCTCGCCGGCCGCCCCCGGGGAGAGCCGCCGGGTCTCGAGGTACGCCTCCGCCGCCAGCGCCCCCGCGGTGACGGCGTGGTTCATCCCCTTGATGATCGGCCCCTGGGCCTGCATCTGCCCGGCGGCGTCGCCGACCACCAGCAGCCGGCCCCGGTAGGGCTCGGTCAGGGCGGCCCGCCTGGAGTCGGGCACCAGCTTCGCCGAGTACTCGAGCTCCGTGTACCCCTCGTCCAGCCAGCGGCCCAGCAGGGGGTGGGTGAGCAGCGCGTCCACCAGTTCCGACACCTCGACTGCCTCCTCGACGACGCTGTCGAGGTGGAACACGTTGCCGATAGAGAGGGAGTCGCGGTTGGTGTAGAGGAACCCGCCGCCGCGGACGCCATCGTACAGGTCCCCGGAGAACAGGTGGGCCTCGCCCTCCTCCGGGCCGATGTCGAACCGCCGCTCGATGACGTCGGCGGGCATGTCGGCGACGACCTTCACGCCCTGGAACCACTCCTCGGGCTCCTCCCAGTCCATCAGGCCGGCGTCGCGTGCCAGCGCGGAGTTCACCCCGTCGGCCGCGACGACGAGGTCCGCGGTCACCGGCTCGATCTCCTCGAAGCTGACGCCGGCGACCCGGGCGCCCCGCTCGTCCCTCCCGTCGCCGGGCTCGATCAGCTCACCGTCGGCGTCGGCCCACAGCAGGCCGTCCGCGCGGACCCCCTCGAGCAGGCCGCCGCCGGCGTCGCTGGTCGCCTCGTGGACCCGCTCGGCCAGCCAGGCGTCCATCCGCCGGCGGAGCACGGCGTCGGCCCACTCGGTGTCGTGGTCGTGGAGCCGCGTCAGGTCGAACGTGCGCACCCGGTCGCCGGCGACGTTGTGGATGTAGTTGGCGGTGACGGGCCGCTCGGTCGCCTCCTCGCGGAACCCCTCGAACAGGTCGTCGACCGTGTACGGCGCCGACGTCTCCGCGTAGACGACGCCGCCGGAGACGTTCTTCGCGCCGGCCTCGACCCCTCGCTCGACGACCAGCGTCTCGACGCCGGCCTCCGCCAGCCGCGCGGCCGCGGCCGCCCCGCCCGGACCGGCGCCGACGACCACCGCCTCGTACTGCTCGTGCTCGTCGTCGGTCACCGCTGCTCACCCCCGTCGGCCGCGACGGCCTCGCCGAGCCGGAGTTCGCCGTGCTCCAGGGAGTCTACCAGCGCCGGCACCACCTCGAACAGGTCCCCCTCCACGAAGTAGTCCGAGAACTCCCGGACGTCCGCCTCCGGGTCGGTGTTGATTGCGACGATCGTCTCGGAATCGTCCATCCCGACCTTGTGCTGGACGGCGCCGGAGATGCCACAGGCGACGTACAGCTCGGGCTCGACCACCTGGCCGGACTCGCCGATCTGGCGCTCCTCGGCGACGTACCCCGCGACGTGGCCGTCGAACTCGTAGGCGGCGGTGATCACCCCCCGTGACAGCCCCAGGGCGGCGTCCTCGAAGGCGTCGACGAGTTCGAGGCCGAGCTCGATCCCGCCGGTGGGGTCCGAGCCGATCCCCCGGCCCATCGCGACGACGACGTCGTGGCCCGAGAGATCGACACCCCGGTCGAGCCGCTCGACGCCGGCCACCTCCATCGCCAGCCAGTCCGTCGCCAGCGGGGTGTCGTGCTCGACGATCAGCCCCTCGCGGGCCGGGTCGGGCGTCGGCGCCGCGAAGCTCCCGGGTATCACCGACGCCCCCTGAGGGTGGAACTCCCGGGACGGGGTGTCCAGACAGAGAATCGTCGAGTACTCGAACCCGGAGAAGTCCGGCCGCTTCATCTGTAACACCCGCTCGAAGCTGCGGGTGGTGCCCGGCTCGCCGGTCTTGGCGGGGTTGGAGACGTCCGCGTTCTCGATGTACAGATCCGAGCAGTCGCTCGCCAGCCCCGAGTCCAGCTCCGCCTGCACCAGAGCCGACAGGTCGCGGCCGTTGTTCGTCGCCGGGAACAGCGTGTACCGGGGCTCGTCGTAGTCGCGCCACGCCGCCTCGCCGTCCGCGCGGCCGTGGGGGTGGCCGGCGCCGCGGGCCATGTCACAGAACACCTCCGTGTAGGGGGTGTGGCGGAACCGCGCGAGACGCTCGTCCTCCTGGTAGACGACGACGTCCGCGCCCAGCGCGACACACTCCCCGGCGAGGTCGCCGACCCCGTCGCCGATCAGCACCGCCACCACCCGCTCGTCGGCGCCGTAGCGCTCGTTGTACCCGTCCATCAGCTCGCGGGCCTTCCCGAGCAGCTCCTCCGAGACGCCGAGCAGCCCCCCCTGCTGGGTCTCGCAGTACACCCACATGTCACGGTAGACCCCGCCCTCCAGCGCCCGGACGTGGCGCTTGTCGGCGGTCGGGTGGTCCAGCTCCGGGTGGCGCTGCTCCGGGCTCGCTACCTCGCTGTCCTCGCGGTCGCCGCCCCGGACCGTCTCGAGGCGGTTCTCGATGACGGTCTTGGCGCTGGAGCGGTTCTCCCCGGTCTCCTCGGCCACCAGCAGCGCCTCCAGGCGCTCGGGCTCCTCGGTGTCCCGCACCAGGTTGCCCAGCTCCGCCGGGGAGTGCTCCGCGGGGTCGATCTCCCCGGGGTCGCCGTCGTCGGTCCCGCTCACGGCGTCGATGCGGCTCTGGATCAGCGTCACCACGGGGTCGCGGTCCCGGCCGGTGCGCTCGGCGTCCAGTATCGCCCGCAGCTCGTCGGCGTCCTCGACGTCGTTCAACAGCGGGCCGAGCTCCGTGATGTCGTGGTCGGCGGGGTCGACGTCGGGCATCGTCAGTCACCCGCCTCCGCCGCGGTGGTGGCCCCGTGCGGTCGGAGCTCGTCGAACAGCGCCCCCATCGCCTCGGGGTCGCCGGGGTCGACGTCGGTCGCCTCCCGCTCGGCGGGCGCCCGCGGGATGGGGTCGACGGACTCGACGATCGTCGGCGAGCCGTCCAGGCCGACGTAGTCGGGGTCGAGGTTCAGCTGTTCGTGGTCCAGCACCGTCAGGTGGTCCTCGTAGCTCTCGGCGCGCTCGCGGGCGGCCGCCCGGTGGTCCTTGTGGCGCAGCCGCTCGCCGGCGGTCCGGTAGCGCGGCTCGAACTCCGGGTCGGTCACGAGAAACGCCGGGAGCTCACAGCCGACCGTCTCGGCCTCGGCGACGTCCCCCTCGACGAGCCGTTCGGCACGGAGCCGGCCGGTCTCGGCGTCGACCGCCAGCGAGCGGACGTGGGTCACCAGCGGCAGCCCCAGACACCAGCAGGTCTGGGGGCCGGTGTGGCCGGTCTCGCCGTCGGCGGTCTTGAACCCCGCGACCACCAGGTCCGGCCGGCCGAGATACTCGATGGCCGTCGCCAGCGTGATGGCGGTCGCCCAGGTGTCGGCGGCCGCGAACGCCCGGTCGGAGACGAGCGTCAGGTCGTCGGCGTAGACGGTCTCCATCGCCTCCCGGAGCACCGTCTTGTAGCCCGGCGGGCCCATACTGAGCACGCGCACGGAGCCGCCGTGGCGCACCACCGTCTGCAGCGCCGCCCGGAGGGCGTGCTCGTCGTCGGGGTTCATCACCGTCGGGGTGTTCCCCCGTTCCAGGTGGCCGTCCTCGTCGAACGAGACCTGCCCCTCGCGGAAGTCCGGGACGCCCTTCGTCAGCACGAACACCTCCATGTGAGTCACCAACTAGCCCCCGGCGGCGACCGTCCACTTATAGATTCGTGTCGTTACTCGAAGGACAGAATACGGGGGCCCCGTCCGGGGGGGCTCAGATGCGGCCCGCCCGCCCCGGGTCGACGTCGATGGCGTCGACCGGGCAGACGTCGACACACAGCATGCAGTCGATACACTGGGCCTCGTTCACCGGGTCGGCCTTGATCTCGCTCTCGGGGTGGTCCGGGCTGTCCACCCACTCGAACACGTCGACCGGGCAGTCCTCCAGGCAGGCCCCGTCGGCCAGACAGATGTCGAAATCCACCGCCACGTGGGTGCCGTGGATGCCCAGCTGCTCGGGCTCGTCGACGGGGCCCCAGACGTCGTGGCCCTCGTGCTCGCCGACGCGCTCGCGGTTCTGCTCGAAGTTCGGGTCGATGGGCATGGCCGCCCCTTACCCGTTGGGGGCTAAAGGTGTACCGCCAGGCCGGCGTCAGGGGTGGCTGTAGTACAGCACCGCGGGCGCCGCCTCCGTCGGGTCGGCCGGCATCGCGTCCACGCGGGCGAAGCCGACCCGCTCGAACTGCAGCAGGGCGTCCGGGGCGTACTCCGCCAGCCCCGGCTCGGCGACGCCGGTCACGTCGCCGTCCATCGTCCGGAGACGGACCGGGACACCCCCCTCGGCGGGCACCCAGTGGATCACGGGCACCCCCTCGTCGCGGACGATGTCGATACCCTCCCCGGTGAACGCGAGGGCGTCGCCCGCGTACCTGACGGGGCCGTACCCCTTCAGCCAGGCCCGCTCACCCTCCGTCGGGAGGTCGTCCGGCTCGACGAGCACCGCCTCGCCGACCGGTATCCGCCGGCGGCCCCGCTCCTCGTGGTCGGGGTGGACCGGCGGCTCCCCCGCGGCGGGGCCGCCCTCGACCGGCAGCTCGACCCCGTCCCGCACCAGGAACGCCCGGTCGGCCCCGTCGTCGACCAGGTCGCGGTTGGCGGCGTATATCGAGGACATCGACAGGTCGGCGTCGCTGGTGGAGGTGCCCAGCTCCACCAGCGCGTCGACGACGGCCTCGCCGCGGATACCGCGGCGCCGCAGGCTCGCCAGCGTCGGTGCCCGGGGGTCGTCCCACCCCTCGAGCTCGCCGTCCGCGACGAGCTCGTTGATCGTGGAGGTGCTCATCGGCACGTCGTAGGCGTCCAGCTGGATGCGCCCCCAGTGGGTGACGTGAGGGTACTCCCAGTCGAAGTAGTCGTACAGGAACGCCTGGCGCTTGGCGGAGTCCTGGAGGTCCTTCCCCCGGATGATGTGGGTGACGCCGGTGAGCCGGTCGTCGATGGCCGACTGGAAGTCCAGCATCGGCCAGCAGCGGTACTCCGCGGCCTCCGGCCGCGGGTGGGGGGTGTCGATCACCCGCAGCGCCACCCAGTCACGCAGCGCCGGGTTCGGGTGGTCGATCTCCGTGCGCACCCGCAGCACCATCTCGCCGGCGTCGTACTCCCCCGAGACCATCCGCTCGAACTCCTCGTGGGTGCGGTCGGCGGGCTTGTCCCGGTGGGGACACGGCTCGCCGGCGTTTTTCATCTCGCTGAACTCCCCCGCCGGACAGGAGCAGGTGTAGGCGCCGCCGGCGTCGATGAGGTTCCGGGCGTGCTCGTAGTACGTCTCCAGGCGGTCGGAGGCCCGGATCACCTCGTCGGGGTCGAACCCGAGGTAGTCGATGGCGTCGAGGATGGCGTCGTACGCCTCCAGATCCGGGCGCTTGGTCTCCGGATCCGTGTCGTCGAACCGGCAGAGCATCCAGCCGTCGTAGCGCTCTTTGTACGTCCCGATGACCGCGGGCATCCGGGCGTTGCCGACGTGCCAGGGGCCGTTGGGGTTGGGCGCCAGCCGCATCCGCACCTGGTCGACCTCCTCGGCGCCGGGCAGCTCCGGCAGGGGGTGGTCCTCGCCCTCGTCCTCGGCGTCGAGCTCGGCCAGCAGCTCCGGGTCGAGCTCCGCCAGCCGCTCGCGCTGGGCCTCGCGGCCCATCCCGTTGACCCGCTGGACCACCGGGGCGACCGCGCCGGCCACCGCGTCGCCGTGCTCGCGCAGCTCCGGGTTCTCACCCATCAGCGGACCCAGTATCGCCCCCACCTGTGCCTCCCCGTCGTGTTTCAGGGCGTTGTACAGCGCGTTGCGCTCGGCCGCGCGCTCGGCGCGCTCCCGGAGCTCGTCGTCCATACCCCCCGTTGCCAGCCGGGGGGCAAAACAGCCGTGGATTGCGCTCTCCCCGGGTGTCGCTCTCAGAACGTGGACAGCTCCCCGTCGATCACCCGTTGGGTGATGCCCGCGACGTCCGCGAGCTCCCGGTCGACGATGCGCTCGACCGCCGGCCGGACGTCCGCGACGGCCACCCCCTCGGCGGTCACGATCGAGGCGTCGGCGACGTGGGGGCGGTCGATAGGCTGGCCGATCTGGCTCAGCAGCCGCACCCGGATCTCCCGGATGCCGTCGACCTCATCGACGACCGCGCCCGCGATCTCCGTCGACAGCAGGTTGTAGATCTTCCCGACGTGGTTGACGGGGTTCTTCCCGGAGGTGGCCTCCATCGACATCGACCGGTTGGGGGTGATCAGCCCGTTGGCGCGGTTACCCCGCCCCACGGAGCCGTCGTCGCCCTGTTCGGCGCTGGTGCCGGTGGTCGTCAGGTAGATAGACCCCTCCTCGAGGTCGTCGGCCGTGTTCACGTGGACCGACACCGACCGGTCGGTGTGCTCGGCCGCCAGCCCCCGCACGAACTCCCGGACGGCCCCGACCGCCTGCCGGTACCCCTCCATCCCGTCGACGTAGCCGTCGACGACCGCCGCCGCGACGGTCACGTCGATGTGGTCGTTCTCGCGCTTGCCCATCACCTTCACGTCCGGGCCCAGCTCCGGGTGTTCCTCGGCGTACGGGCCGTTGAGCCGCCGCTCGGTCTCGAGGACGATCCGCTCGGTCTCGGTCAACGGGGCGTGGCCCACCCCGAAGGAGGTGTCGTTGGACATCGGCACGCGCCCCTCGTCGCCGAACACCTCCTTCAGGTCGCCGGAGCCCTCGCCGAGACGGGCCTCGACGGTGATCTCCGTCCCGAAGTCCAGATCCGGCAACAGGTCGCGCAGGTACTCCCGCGCGGCCCGGAGGGCGATTGTCTCCGCGGGGAACGTCTCGCCGCGGTACTCCTTTGTGGCGCGGCCGGTGATCAGCAGGTAGATCGGCTCCAGCACCTCCCCGCCCCCGAACGCCGGCGCGGCGTCGCCCGCGACCAGCTGTGTCTCGTCGGTGTTGTAGTGCAGCACCGTCCCGAACCGCTCGACGTACTCGCGGGCCAGCGCCCGCGACACCGCCTCGGCGACGCCGTCACAGATCGAGTCCGGGTGGCCCAACCCCTTTCGCTCGACGATCTCCACCGCCTGGTCCTCCACCGCCTGCCCGGCGACGGGCTCGACACGGATGTTCCGCTCGCTCATTGCCGGCACGACGGCCGAACGGCTCCTATAACTTGCGGAAACTTTCCCCGCGTCTCGGATTACCCCGACGCATCTGACCCCCCGCCCGTCCCGTCGGCCAGCACCATCCCGAGATACGACTCCCGGATGCCGTCCTCGGGGTCGAACCCCAGCTCCCGGGCCAGCGCGAACGCCCCCTCGCGGGCCGCCTCCAGGTCGTCGCTCTCGCGTTCGATCTCCACGAACTCGCCGACCCCGCTCACCTCGTCCAGCACGACCGTGTACCCCTCGACGGCGTAGCGCTCGCGGCGCTTCTCCACCGTGGCGGCGGGCTCGAACCCGAGCCGCTCCAGCGCGGTCGCCAGCGCCTCGGCGTCGCCGACGGCGGTCTCGGCCTCCTCGCGGCTCTTTGACACCTCGTCCACCAGCGGCCCCTTGTAGGTGAGCCGCGTCTCCGTGCCGTCCTCGTGGTCCTCCCGGCGCACCCTGAGGGCCTCGTCGGTGTCCGCGAACGACCGGTGGGGGGCGTCGTAGTAGGTGTCCCGCTGGACGACCGTGTCGACGTGGCGGCCCCGCTCGACCACCAGCGGCCGGACGGCGTCGTGGTCGGCCCGGAACTTCACCTCGACCTCGTACATACCTCACCGGGGCGCCCGCGGGGGTTAGTGGTTGTGCTCGCCGGCCGTTCCGACGCGCCTAAACCCGTCACCGACCTACCAGGAGCTAGATGGGGCCGCGCCTGCTGCACTACTCCGACCTCGAGGGGGTGTTCGACCACCCCGAGCGGGTCGCCCGCCTGTCGGGGCTGATCGCCGACCTCCGCGAGGCGGACACCCTCGTCGTCGGCACCGGCGACAACACCGCCCCCGGCGTGCTGTCGATGGTGACCGACGGCGGGGCGGCGCTCCCCTTCTTCGAGGCGGTCCGGCCGGACGCGGACACGTTCGGCAACCACGACTTCGACTACGGACCCGCCGAGCTACGCCGCACGGTCGAGCGCTCCCCCCAGCGGTGGCTGTCGGCG
>Ga0207797_1003567_pt1 | contig 10242 bp, 11 predicted proteins | sample PRCRCaboRojoPR_6_FD_187275 | JGI IMG/M metagenome (GOLD analysis project Ga0207797, IMG submission 187275) | Marine sediment microbial community from Cabo Rojo, Puerto Rico - PR CR 10% Liquid 1 (SPAdes) | ecosystem: Environmental > Aquatic > Marine > Coastal > Sediment | place: Cabo Rojo, Puerto... | reverse complement strand
ATTTGTTCCTAGTACAATTGAGCAGGGCGAATTGAGTGCTGGACGAATTGACTGCTGGGTGCTGGGTCAAGTTTTGTAAAAGACCTAAGTTATGATTTTAAGTTTTTTTACATGCCCCGGACTGTGGCCGGGGTTCTTGACTTTTCAAAAACCTTATATCTTATCGTGCGGCGAGTTATTTCCAGGTGTCTTCCGCTACCTGATTAAACCACGCAAAACTCAACATTGATCCGATCGCCGTTGACGCTTTAAGGTCCAAGGTTAATTGTTATTCAATTTATAGGGGGTAGTCCTATCGGTTTAGCAATCATTGAACCGGCACCCGATCGAGCGTAACATAGTTTTAAGAGTATTTAATTTAGCTTTGGTCGTAGAGAAACGGGGGCAAAACCGTAAAGCATGGCAAAAAATACCGAGTTACTTGCAAAGACGGGCGAAATTCTTGACCAATACGAGATATGTGACTCCTGTCTCGGCAGGTTGTTCGGGGAGTTGAGTCATGGACTCGCCAACGAAGACAGGGGTAAGTCCTTAAGAATTAGTTCCGCTATTGCCAGGGACGAACCTCCGATGGAGCCAGCGGCCTGTGAAATATGTCATGGCTTATGTTCCGAGCTCGACGGCTGGGCAGAAAGAGCAATCGAAGAGGTCCAGAGGGTCGAATTTGGAACGTTCCTCTTTGGCACCAGATTGACGGAGGAGATGCTGGATAACCAGGAAACAGTGGAAAAGGAATTCGGGCTTGATGCTTCGGAGGACTTCAGTCACGCCATAAATCGAAAGCTGGGGAAGAAATTTCGTGACGGGCTCTACGAAAAGAGCAGGAACGTCGAAGCGGATTTCGAGTCTCCTGACCTGACCGTTCTGGTAGATTTCCGGACCCGGGACGTAGATCTTGATATCAGGCCTACCTATTACTACGGAAGGTACAGGAAGCTTTCTCGCGGGGTGCCCCAGACAATATGGCACTGTCGGCACTGCCGGGGCTCCGGGTGCGAGGCATGTTCTTATACGGGCAGGAAATACGATGATTCAGTTGAAGAAAGGGTATCGGAACCGCTGCAGCAGGCCGCCCGGGGTGATTCCACTGTCTTCCATGGCGCGGGACGGGAAGACCTCGACGTGCTTACCGACGGGGAGGGCAGACCCTTCGTTGTCGAGGTCAAGGACCCAAAAATTAGAGATCTGGATTACGAGAAAATCACCGAAGATATCAATGCAGAGTCATCCGGCGTAGTCGAAATCACGAAACTGAAAAAGGTAAACAAAAGTGCCGTTCGGACCCTTAAACAGGCCGACCTCGATAAGATATACCGGGTAGAGATCGAGCTGGAAGAACCCGTAGCCGAAGAACTAATTTTCGAGACGCTCACAAATATAGAAGGGCGGATATACCAGCGAACCCCGGGTAGAGTATCTCACCGTCGGGCGAAGAAAGTCAGGGTCCGGGGGCTAAAATCGACTTCCACCTCGCGGCTGTCGGATAGAGTTTACCGGGTTGATCTGAGGACGGAAGGAGGACTTTATATAAAGGAACTCTTTACGGGCGAACGAACGGTACCTTCCCTTCCCGAACTTCTCGGTACCTCCATCAAGGTGAGACAGCTCGACGTCCTGGACATCCCGGGGAGACTGGAAGAAAAAGAGTCCGATGCTTCCGAAAACCTGGAGTACGAGTTCATTCAGACCGGAGAAGACTTTGAAACGAATTTTATTGAAAGCAATTAGATTCTATCAGAGGGCGATTTCGCCCAATTTTCCCAATACCTGCCGATTTTACCCTACCTGTTCCGAATACAGCAAACGGGCAATCGAGAAACACGGGGTGATAAAGGGAAGTTACCTGGGGATAAAAAGAATACTCCGGTGCCACCCGCTGAATCCCGGGGGTTTTGACCCCGTACCGGAGGGCGAAGACGACGCAGCGGAATAACCCGATGCCCCGCCTCTATTCTGTTACCACTTTTGAAAGATCTCCCAGCTTGAGAAACTCTTGCTTCAGATAAAGCAAGAAATCTATCCTGTTTTCCCTTAGCTTTTCCTCGTCGGCCATTACCATTACGTTGTCGAAGTAAGAGTCGATTGGGTCCTTTAATTGCAATAGTTCTTCGATCATCTTTTCGTACGACCCCTGATCAAGCAACTTTTCCAGCCTATCCTCTCTGGATGCAAGCTCGTCCCATAATACCTTTTCTTCCTCCAGCTGGAACAGCTCTGTAGAAAAGTCCCCGGCTTCTTCCCCCTCAGTGATATTGACCAGTCTCGTAAAGGAGTCGACGAGATCTTTCATTTCCGGCCTCTGCTTGAATCCGGCCAGAGCCGTCGCTCTCGTATAAGCGTCCAGTGGCTCCAGACCGTCTCTCGAATTTACTGCGTCGACGATGTCATAGGGTACCCCGTAGGTTCTTTCCAGAACCCGATCAATTCTTTCGGCGAAGTAACTTCGGAGCTTATCCCCGGTATCCGGCTGGCCTTCGAACCCGTAGATATCGTCGACAAAGCCGATCAGTTCGGCTAGATCCAGTGATATTTCGCGGTCAACCAGGGTCCTGATAATACCATCGGCTTTTCTGCGCAGCCCGTACGGGTCGCTTGTCCCGCTCGGCTCTTCTCCGATAAGGAAGGAACCAAACAGTGTATCTATTTTATCGGAAATGCTGGTCACTATACCGGTTTTGGAACGCGGTGGTTCGTCCGAAGACTTGCGCGGCAGGTAATGCTCCCTTATTCCCGCCACCACCTCTTCCGGCTCATCGTCCATATCGGCGTAATAAGCCCCTATAGTTCCTTCGAGAGAGGGAAACTCGTCCACTACTTCCGTAACCAGGTCGGCTTTGCTCAGCAGTACGGTTCTGTCAGCAATGTCCGGGTCGAGTCCCTCTACTTCTTCCGTAACCCTTTCCGCTATCTCTCTCATCCTCCGGACCTTATCCCAGATGGAGCCGAGCTTTTCCTGGAAAGTTACAGTCTCCAGTTCTTCGAGGTATTCCTCCAGCGGCTGTTCCCTGTCGTGCCTGTAGAAGAACATCGAATCCCTTAGTCTGGCGTATATAACTGACTCGTAGCCGCGCTGCACCTGAGCCGCGCTCTCCGGAGAACCGTCCCTGAAACCGACGAAAGATGAAACAGGCTTACCGGCAGAATCAACCAGAGGAATTAAGCGAGCTTCTCCGGTGAGCGTTTTGAATAACAACTCCGGCGGCAATTCAAGGTATTCCTCGGGAAAGCTGCCGCTGACTATACTGGGATATTCGAGGCTGTGAGCCAGGAGGTCGATAAAAGATTCGTCCGCCGCGTTCTCCACGTCCAGTTCTTCCAGCTTCTCCTCGAGCTCAGCCGACAGACGACGCTTGCGCTCTTCCGGGTCCGGAATAACGTAATTACTTTCCAGCAGCTCCTCGTAATCGGAAATCCTTTTGAGGTCAAACCTACCCCGTCCGTGGAACCGATGACCGCGTGTTTCTCGATCCGAACTCAGCCCGCCGATACTCAAATCAACCAGCTCGTCACCCAGAAGGCAAACGACCCACCTTATCGGGCGAATAAACTTAATTCCGGAGTCGTTCCAGCGCATTTTTTCCGGCTGCTCAAGGTTTTCTACGATTTCGGGCAACAGCTCGGGAAGTAGCTCTCTGGCACTGCTTCCCTCTATTTTCTCCTCCACGAAGAGATAGCTTCCGTTATCGGTCTCCTTCAGGTAAACATCTTCCTCGGAAGCTCCGTGGCCTTCCGCAAATTTCCGGGCGGCAACGGTGTAGTTTCCCTCTTCGTCCCGGCCGATGTCTTCCGGAGGACCCCGGTGCTCTTCTACCCTGTCTTCCTGCGCTTCCTCCAGGTCTGTAACCCTCAGGGCCAGACGTCTCGGGGTATAAAACAGTTTGACCTGCTCGAAACCCAGCCTGGCGCCCTCCAGCCCTTCAACTATATCCTCGCGAAAGTTCTCCGCTATTCCGGGTAGATCACCGGGAGGAATTTCTTCAGTACCGAGTTCAAACAATAGGTCTTTGCTCATCCGGAATATCCTCCAGAGTCTCAACGTAAGCTTGTGCGACACCTTCCGCAAGTTTCCTTATCCTGCCGATATACTTTTCCCTCTCCGTAACGCTTATCGCGTTGCGCGCAAGGAGAATATTGAAGTAATGGGCTGCCTTCAGCGTCATGTCGTACGCCGGATAGAACATGCCTTCGGCCAGACACCGTTTAGCTTCCTTCTCGGCTATATTAAATAATTTCTGATTGTCCTCGACCCCGGCTAGATCGAAATTATACGTGGAAAACTGCCGTTCTTTTTCCTTGAATATCCGGCGGTAATTGAGATCGTCGTTCCATTTCAGATCGTAGACGCTCTCGTCGTTTTGAATAAATGTTGCTATCCTTTCCAGCCCATACGCAAGCTCGACGCATACGGGATCTAGATCTATACTGCCGACTCGCTGGAAGTAGGTAAACTGGGTGATCTCCAGACCGTCTATCCATACCTCCCATCCCGTCCCGCGCGCCCCGAGGGAAGGCGACTCCCAGTTGTCGTCGACGAACCTTACGTCGTGCTGACTCAGGTCTATTCCAATATGCTCCAGGCTTTCCAGGTATATCCGCTGACTTTCCTCGGGTGGAGGTTTAAGTATTACCTGGTACTGGTGGTGAAGCCTTACCCGGATCGGGTTCTTTCCGTATCTTCCGTCCGGCGGTCTCCGGCTGGGCTCCACGTAGCCAACTTTTAACGGATCAGGCCCCAGCGAGCCAAAAAACGTACCCGGGTTGAAAGTGCCTGCACCCGTTTCCACGTCGTAAGGCTGGAGGATCAGACACCCCTGATCCCTCCAGTATTCTTCCAGACTGGCAATCAAATCTTGTAGATTCATGCGTCAGTTCCGTATTTCTTCCTCGGCAAGCTCAACCAGTTTGTCGAACGTTTCGGAATCCCTTACAGCTATATCGGCGAGCATCTTTCTGTTGAGATCTATATCGGCTTTGTTAAGTCCCCCCATGAATTTGGAATAGGAAAGACCCCTGTTCTGAGACGCCGCACCTATCCTGGTTATCCACAATTTGCGAAAATCCCGCTTCTTTCTCCGACGATCCTCGTAAGCGTTCTTGAGGGCTTTCATTACCGACTGCTTGGCTATTTTATAGCAATTTCTCCGTTTACCGTAGAACCCTTTGGACCTTTTGAGGATCTTCTTCCTGGACTCTAGCCTTGAATTACCTCTTTTTACCCTGGGCATAAATAACCTCCGAGATTACCTTGAGAGTTACCTTAGTTCTGAATACTAAGACGCTAACAATTTCTCCAAGTTCTTTTTCGTTTTTCCCTTTACCTTTTTATCCTTCCGTGCATCCCGCTTGTTGTCGGGATTCTTTTTCGTGTTCTTATGTCCGTAGCCAGATTTCTTATGAGATAATTTACCGTTCTTGGACTTCTTGAACCTCTTCGCGATTCCTTTATGCGTTTTTTGTTTCGGCAATTTAATCTCCTCCCGGTTTTAATAACATCTGTACTACCTGTCCTTTCTGAGTCGGTTTCTGGTCGACAGTTCCGACTTCCTCTACTTCTTCCTCGATATCGTTCAGCAGGTCGTACCCTTTGTCCTTGTGGGCCTTTTCTCTGCCCCGAAAGAATACCGTTGCACGAACTTTGTGTCCGTCTTTTAGAAACTTCTTGATATGGTTTACTTTCGTGTTGAAATCATGTTCCTCAATTTTAATCGAAAACTTAATTGTCTTTAGCTTCTTCTTTTTTTGCTGCTTCTGTTTCTTTTTCTTCTGCTGATACTTGTACTTCCCGTAATCAAGTATCTTGGCGACCACCGGGTCCGCTTCCGGCGCCACCTCTACCAGATCCAGGTCCCGTTCTTCAGCCTCCTTCAACGCATCTTCGAGACTCATGACACCTATCTGTTCTCCTTCTTTATCTATGACCCTTACCTCTCCTGCTGTAATTTCGTGATTAACTCTAGTTTCGTTAGAGATTTTTTCCCTCCTTGAGATAGTTTGATTATTTATACTTCTTCAGACACGGTCCGATAGAGACCTTCCTGCACGATAAACTTGAAAACTTTTTCCGGGACCATACCGTCCACGGACTGGCCCTCAATGATTCTCTGCCTGACTTCGGTCGAAGATAGTGAAATTTCACTCATGTTTAAAAACCTGATGTCCTTGCCCTTGAATATTTCCTTCTCAAAATCTCCTTCAAGTATACCCCCACGCGGGGCCACTATGAAGGGACAGCTATTAAGCAACTTTTCCGGGCTCTTCCAAGTATCAATATTTATAAGGTTGTCCGCCCCGACGATAAAGGCTATCTTTCCGTATTTATCCTCCATTTCCCTGAGGGTGTCTATCGTATAGGATGGCCCTTCACGTTTGATCTCCACCGGAGATACTTCCAGCCGCTCCCTGCCTTCGATTGCCAGCTCCACCATTTCGTATCGCAACCGTGCATCCGTCATCCCTTCTTCCGTTTTGTGTGGTGGATGTTTGGACGGAATCAGAATTACCTTATCCAGTTCTTCCTGGGAAAGAGCCTGCCTTGCCACTTCCAGATGAGCGTTGTGAACGGGGTCAAAAGTCCCTCCAAACAGACCGACCCTAGAAGACGAGCTCAAACTCGGTGCCTCCAATCTCCACTATGCTTCCGCTTTCGGCTCCGTTTTCCTTTAACTGACTTATGACCCCTTGTTTTTCCAGTCTCCGGTGAAAGTAATCCGGGGCATCTTCGGTCGAAAAATCCAGCTTCTGCGCCAGTTTTTCTATCTCTTTGCCCTCGACGACGAACCTGTCCTCTTTTTTAATCACCCGAAAGCCTTTTTCTCCCTCGAAACTATAGACCCTGTATTTGCCCTGATCCGACTCCTCTTCCTCGCTCTCCTCCCGGTCAGTTTCCTGCAGGACGTTGTACGTTTTTTTTACGAGTTCGTCCAGTCCCTCCCCGGTTGCAGCTGACACCGGATGCAGGTCCAGTCCCTCCTTATCGAACCGCTCTTTTTGCCTGGAGACCTCTTCGGATCCGATAAGGTCGATCTTGTTGCCGACAACCACTTCCGGCTTATCTTCAAGGGAGCTGTCGTACTCGTGCAATTCTTTCCTGAACACGCCCCAGTCCTCCAGGGGATCCCTTCCTTCTATACCGGAAAGATCAACCATGTGCAGGAGCACCCTCGTCCGGGATAAGTGCCTGAGAAACTTATCCCCCAGACCCCGTCCCTCATGTGCGCCCTCGATGATTCCCGGTATGTCCACTGCAACGAAATCATGCCAGTCGTCCACTGCCACGACTCCGGGGTGGGGATCCATCGTCGTGAAATGATAATTGCCTATCTTCGGCTTCTGCGCGGATATCTTTGAAATCAAGCTCGACTTGCCAACATTGGGGAAACCGACTATACCGACGTCGGCGATCAACTTAAGTTCCAGTCTGAGATACCTTTCTTCACCCTTTCCACCCCATTCTCGCAGCCTGGGAGCAGTGTTTCTGGACGTAGAAAAGGCCCTGTTTCCCCTGCCACCCGTGCCACCTTCGGCAATTAGAATCTCCTCTCCCGCTTCCTTGAAGTCGACCAGCTTTTCGTCTGTTTCTCCGTCATAGACTACAGTACCAACTGGAACTTCTATGTATAGATCGTCGGCGGACTTTCCTGTCTTGTCCTGTTTGCCACCCTTTTCCCCGTTATCTGCTGCGAAAGTATTTTGCTTCTCGAACCTCAGCAGAGTATTTATGCTCTTATTCGCCCGGAGATATACGTCGCCCCCATCTCCACCATTTCCCCCATCGGGGCCTCCATGACGCTTGCCGGGCAGATGTTCAAAACTTATAATTCCGTGCCCACCGTCACCCGCTTTGACCGTTATCGTAGCTTCATCCACAAACATAAGCTTATCCCAAGTCACCGATGCGCACGAAAAAGGATGGAAAAACTAGGAAGGGGTAACGACACTGATGTACTTTTCACCCGATCCCTCGAATTTGACGTATCCGGATTTTTTCGCAAATATCGTATGGTCTCTCCCCATGCCGACGTTTTCTCCCGGCTTGTACTTGGTCCCGCGCTGCCTAACAATGATATTGCCAGGCTCGACCCATTCGCTGCCAAACTTTTTGACACCAAGCCTTTTTCCGGCAGTATCGTGAACGTTTTGCGTTGAACCACTACTTACTTTATGAGCCATGTTACCACCCTCGTTATTTAATTGGAAATACTATCTATCCGAACCTTCGTGTAAGGCTGCCTGTGTCCAAGTTTTCTTCTCTGACCTTTTCTCTTCTTATAGGTAAAGACCGTCACCTTTTCCTCTCTTCCCTCTTCAACTATTTCGCCCTCAACGACGGATTGCTCAAGGTAAGGCTTACCTATTTCCAGCGTCTCGTCGTCTTTTACGAGCAGGACTTTATCGAATTCGACCATTTCCCCTGCTCCTTTCCCTTTGATCTTTTCCACCTTTAGCTCTTCATCCGGTGAGACTCTATACTGTTTACCGCCAGTTTCTATAATTGCGTACATTGTTTCCTCCAAGTATTCTAATTTACTTTTCCACTAATTTTCAAGCCTCCGGTCCCGCGGTCCCGTCCGGCTCGAGTGTTTACTCTACCTCGGCACCGGGCTCCAGCTCTTTATCCAGCGTAAGCAAAGCGAGTTCTTCACCTTCCGCGGCCAGCAGCATGCATTCCGATTTTTCCCCGTGTATCTCGGCGGGCTCCAGGTTGGTCAAAACTACCACCTGTCTGTTTTCCAGTTCTTCCCGTTCGTAGTGATTTTTCAGCCCTGAAACGGTCTGTAATTGTTCATCTCCCACGTCAACCTGGATCTTATATAACCTGTCGGCACCCGGAAGTTCTTCTACCTTGACGATCTTCCCCGAACGCATGTCGAGCGCATTAAAGTCCTCGAAGCTAACAGTTTTCTGACTCATATCTTCTTCCTCCGTTTCTTTCTTTTTTGCAGCTACTTTTTCTTCGTACTCTTCCTTCAGTCTATCAATGTCCTGTTTTTCCAGCAGGGGGCTTGGTTCGTTCAGCTGTCCCCCCGGAGTACCGCTAACCTCTTCCCAGCCGGGTTCTTTCAGATCAAATATCTCGTAAACCTGGCGAGAAAAGGAAGGCACGAATGGCTCCAGCATTATCGAAATCGCCCTGGCAACCTTTAGACTGGAATTTATAACGTCGGTATCACCCGTCTCCCAGGGTTGTTTCTCCTGAAAATATCCGTTGCCAAAGTTGGCCAGGTCACATATCTCCCTCAGTGCAGCGGACAGTCCCCCGGATTCTACAATGGACTCTACCTCTTTTACCGTCTCTTGAATCCGCTCTTCCACTTCGAGTTCGACACTTCCTTCCGGTATCCTCCCGTCGAACCTGGAATAAGTAAAGGAAGTCACCCGATTGACGAAATTACTTACGTTATCGATAAATATGTTGTTGACGGCCTTGTCCAGCTCGCCCCAGGAAAACTCTACGTCCTTTTTCTCCGGGCGCTGGAAAATGAGATAAAATCGCCAGAATACCGGATCCATCAGATCGGTCGCGTCGTCGGCGAACAAACCAACACCTTTGCTTTTGGAAAACGACTTGCCGCCAACCCAGTTCAGATATTCCCCGGCACTTATCTGATCCGGCAGGTGGTAACCCTGACCGGAAGCAAGCAACTGACCGGGAAAAAGGAGCGTGTGGAAAGGTATATTGTCTTTCGCCAGAGTGTAAACCTGAATTACGTCGTCCGACAGCCAGTAATCTTCCCAGCTTCCCTCCGCCTCGTTTTTCTCAAAGTACTCCATGGTGGCCGAGACGTATCCGAGCGCGGCTTCGGCCCAGACGTAAATTACTTTACCTTCAGCACCTTTGAAGGGGGCAGTAATTCCCCAGTCTATGTCCCTGGTAATCGCCCTGGGATCCAGACCGTCCTTCAGCATCTGATCCGTAAATCTTTTCACGTTGTCCTGCCAGCCGTCGTAGTTCTTACTGACGTACTCTTCCAGCCTGGGCTGCAGCTTCTCCAGGTCAATATACCAGTGCCTTGTCTCCTGAAACTCTATGTTGTCCCCACCACAGATGGCACAATTGGGGCCGATCAGCTCCTCCGGTTCCAGCAGGGCGCCACAGCTATCACACTGGTTACCGTGAGCGCCATCGGCTCCACATTCCGGGCACGTCCCTTCTATGAACCTGTCCGCCAGAAATCTCTGACAATCATGACAGTAGGCCCGCTCTTCCACCTTGGAGAAGATATAACCCTCTTCGTCCATCTG